>Ga0181564_10000006_pt1 | contig 169999 bp, 127 predicted proteins | sample 011ome_24_FD_134512 | JGI IMG/M metagenome (GOLD analysis project Ga0181564, IMG submission 134512) | Coastal salt marsh microbial communities from the Groves Creek Marsh, Skidaway Island, Georgia - 011513CT metaG (megahit assembly) | ecosystem: Environmental > Aquatic > Marine > Intertidal... | reverse complement strand
TTTACTGGTTCCTGAAGGAGTGCGAATGGCGCTTCAATGGAGGCAACCATCAACAGCTCCTCAGACAGCTTAAACAGTGGTACAAACGAACAAAACATTAAACGTTAGCTACTTCAGCCCCTTAGCTTTTTTTACACGATTCCCCCCATTTGTTTGCACCGTCGTGAATCGAAGCGGTTTTTGAATGGTTTTTCGAATCTCCTTTGACACGGATGTCCAAATTCGATGGGTAGCGAGCATACCTAAATACTAGACTCCAATCAAATCATGAAAGCCCTTTCCCTACTGCTCACATTTTCCCTAAGTTTCTCGTTTCTCCAGTCAGCGGATTTTGGTCCCGACTGGGAGAATCTGGATAGTGCTGTCAATGGTCGTTGGTGGGAGAAAACCCACACGGATCGAAAAGCTTGGCTGGAGATGGTCAAAGTGCCGAGGGACGAAGTGGTTGGGTTTGCCATCTACACGATAGATCGAGGCACAGTCAAGATGACCGCTCAAATGTATCCGCTATATCCGGACGAATCGCGCCAGGCGCGTCTGGAGTTGCTGATCGATGGTGAATGGCAGCAAGTGGCATCGGCACTGATTTATGAACTCGGCTGGTCCGCCCATTTCCGGATAGATGGCTGGGACGAGAGCAAGAGCGTCCCGTATCGCGTGCGGCATGGTGAGGAGGCGCAATTTGAAGGAGTGCTTCGGGCGAATGACAAAAGCAAAAACGAAATCGTTGTTGGCAACCTCTCCTGCAATTCCAACCAGGACCGGGGGGATCGGGATTCGATTGTGGCGAATCTGAAAAAGCAGGATCCGGACATGCTCTTTTTCGCTGGGGACCAAACCTACGATCATACCGAGCACACGGCGGGCTGGCTGCTATGGGGCAAGCAGTTTGCTGAAATCATTAAGGACCGCCCGGTGGTGACGATTACTGATGATCACGATATCGGCCAGGGAAACCTGTGGGGAGAGGGAGGCGTGCAAGCAAAGATCATCGCTGGTAATGACGGGGGCTACTTCTATCCCGCGGACTATGTGAGAATGGTCGAGCGTTGTCAGACCTGGCACTTGCCCGATCCCTATGATGCGACCCCCATCGCCCAGGGGATAGGAGTTTATTACACAAGCTACAACGTGGGTGGGATCGATTTTGCCATCCTGGAAGACCGGAAGTTCAAGACGGGACCCAATGGCGAGATTCCTCCAATGGGCCCTCGGCCTGACCACATTAACGAGCCGACCTATAAACGCTCAGCGGTAGATGTACCGGGGCTCAAATTACTGGGAGATCGGCAGCTCGCGTTTCTCGATAATTGGTCGGAGGACTGGACGGATGCGGAGATGAAGTGCGTTTTGTCCCAGACTAACTTTGCCGGAGCGGTTCACTTGCACGGGAGTTTTGAGAATCGATTACTGGCGGACCTCGATAGCAACGGCTGGCCTCAGACGGGTCGGAAAAACGCGTTGAAGGAAATGCGTAAAGCGATGGCTTTCCACTTGGCGGGCGATCAGCATCTTTCCGTTCTAACGCGGCATGGGATCGAGAATTGGAGGGACGGTCCAGTAACTTTCGTTAGCCCGGCAATCGTAAATAATTACTACGGACGCTGGTGGTGGCCAGAAGGTGGCGAGGCGGGGCCGAATCCCGTCGAAGGGAGTCCACTCCCCTGGACCGGTGATTTCGAGGATGGACTTGGCAACAAGATTTCCATGCTAGCCTACGCGAATCCGGATCCCGAAGCCAATCGTCGAGGCAAGCGCGATCCGAAGGAGGACTGGGCAGATGGATATGGTCTTGCTCGATTCTACAAAGACTCTCAGGAAGTTGTATTTGAATGTTGGCCACGATTTGCGGATGTAAGCAAAGGAGACTCTCAGCAATATCCAGGTTGGCCGATGAGGTTCAAAATGAGTGACAACGATGGTCGCGAACCAGCAGCTTATCTCCCCGAGCTGATTTTCAAGGGAATTGGGAACCCCGTGGTGCAAATTATCGAGGAATCGACAGGAGACGTGCTCTATACCACTCGGGTCAGGGGCAGTAATTATCGGCCGAAAGTTTACGCCAAAGGCAAGTACACGATTCGAGTCGGGGAGGATTTGCCGATTTTAAAAACCGTCCAAGGTGTCCAGTCGGTTGCCGCGAATAGCAAAAAGAAGCTGACGATCAAGGTGAAGTAGGGGTACGGGGGATCCCACATATTCACTGAAACTACGGCGGTGCAAGCCGAACCCAGGCCGACGTAGGGTCAGCGCTTGCGGATCTCTTTGACATAGGTGTCCATATTCTTTGGGTTCGTTGGAAATGCTTCGAATGACTCCGATTAAACTATTTCACGCGGTACTTTCACTTCTATTTGGATCACTGACGCTTTCCGCGGCCGACTTCGGCCCTGATTGGGAACAGTTAGATACCGCCGTCAATGGGCGATGGTGGGAGAAAACTCACACGGGCAACAATGCCTGGCTGGAGATGGTCAAGGTTCCTCGCGACGAGGTGGTCGCGTTTGCAGTCTATACGGTGGATCGAGGGACGGTGAAGATGACGGCCCAGATGTATCCGCTCTATCCGGACGAATCTCGAGAAGCGCGACTTGAACTAAAGATCGACGGCGTATGGCAGGAGGTTGCGTCGGCGCCCATCTACGAGCTTGGCTGGTCGGCACATTTCCGGATAGATGGCTGGGATGAGGGTAAAAGTGTGGCCTATCGTGTGCTCCACGGAGGTGGGGCTCAGTTTGAAGGAACCATCCGAGCGAATGACAAGAGTAAAAATGAAATCGTGGTTGGGAATCTGTCCTGCAATTCACGTTGGGATCGTGGTGATCGCGATGCGATCGTAGCGAATTTGAAGAAGCTAGACCCTGACTTGCTTTTTTTTGCTGGGGATCAGACGTATGATCACACGGAGCACACGGCTGGATGGATTTTGTTCGGTACGCAATTTGCTGAGATCATCAAAGATCGCCCCTCTGTTACGATCCCTGACGACCATGATATTGGTCAAGGCAACCTGTGGGGAGAGGGGGGCATCAAGGCGGATACGCTTCGGGATCACGATAAGGGTGGTTACTATTATTCAGCAGACTATGTGCGTACAGTAGAGCGCTGCCAGACATGGCATCTTCCTGATGCGTACGATCCGACACCCGTGGCCCAAGGTATTGGTGTTTACTATACGAGTTATAATGTGGGCGGGATCGATTTTGCTATCATCGAAGACAGAAAGTTCAAGTCAGGCCCGAGTGGAAAGATTCCTGATATGGGACCGCGCCCTGACCATATAAACGACCCCAGTTATGTTCGCTCGGCGGTGGATATCGAGGGGGTTCACCTTCTGGGACCGAGGCAATTGGCTTTTTTGCGAAACTGGTCGGAAGATTGGACGGGAACGGATATGAAGTGCGTGCTTTCAGCCACCAACTTTGCCGGTGCCGTGCATCTGCATGGAAGTTTTGAGAATCGGTTGCTGGCAGATTTGGATAGCAATGGTTGGCCGCAAACTGGTCGCAAAAACGCGCTAACTGAAATGCGTCGCGGAATGGCGTTTCACTTAGCTGGTGACCAGCACTTGTCGGTAATGACGCGTCATGGAATTGAAAACTGGAGAGATGGTCCGGTGACCTTTGTCAGTCCAGCGATCGTAAACAGCATATACGGACGCTGGTGGTGGCCAGAGGGTGGAGAGTCCGGCGCGAATCCTGTGGAAGGAAGCCCGCTTCCTTGGACGGGTGACTATGAAGACGGTTTGGGAAACAAAATCACCATGCTTGCTTATGCCAATCCGGATCCTCAAGCGAATCGCCGTGGCGAGCGTGGCCCTGATGATGATTGGGCCGACGGATTTGGCATCGCTCGATTCTTCAAAGACTCCCAAGAAGTCGTGTTTGAATGCTGGCCACGCTACAGCGATGTAAGCAAGGGCGATTCCGAGCAGTTTCCCGGTTGGCCGATGCGTTTCAAAATGAGCGACAACGATGGTCGCGAGCCGGTAGCCTATCTTCCAGAACTGAACTTTAAGGGGATCGAAAAACCCGTAGTTCAAGTTGTTGAGGAGTCGACAGGAGAGGTGCTGTATACTACTCGAGTGAAAAGCAAAACCTATCGCCCAAAAGTGTACGCAAATGGCAAATACACGGTTAGGGTTGGGCAAGGTTTACCTATTCTCAAAACGGTGAAAGGTGTGCAATCCGTCGATGCGAACAGCAAAAAGAAGCTGACTATCAGTGTAAGGTGACACGCAGCTTCGCTTCTCTACTGAAGCGAGGAGGATGCGGGTGGGACGCCTTCTGTCATTCCTGGGCACTGAGTGGCCAACAGTTGCATGAAAGCTCTTTGCAATTGGTAATTGGGACTGCTGCTCGTGTGCCCGTATTGGAGGTCTCCACTATTTTGCAGTGGTCTCCATTGCTTCGACATGGGGCCGTTTGACGCTTCTTTCTCGCCTTAATCCTTGATTGCTCAATTCGTGGGACTAATGTGTTTTTCATGAACACTATCCCTCGGATTTTTTTCGCTTTGCTGACTATGGTGTTGGCGGGGCTTCGCGCTTCAGCGGATTCGCATGAAAAACCTAACTTCGTTTTCATTTTGGCTGACGACCTCACATACAATTTGTTGGGCTGCTATGGGGGCGTCGATGCGAAGACACCGCGTATTGACGAGCTGGCAAGTGAAGGGATGCGGTTTACCCGAGCCTATGCGGCGATGGCGATGTGCGCGCCTTTTCGTGCGGAACTCTATACGGGTCTGTATCCAGTGCGCAATGGCGTGGCCTGGAATCACTCTTTTGCCAAACAGGGGACGAAAAGCGTTTGCCACTATCTGGAGGAGCAGGGTTACCGAGTCGGTTTATCGGGGAAGAAACATGCATCGCCTGAATCGACCTTTCCTTTCGAGATTTTGAAGGGATTTCCCGCGGGGGAGGGTGTTCGCGAATTCATGACACGCGATCCGGATCAGCCCTACTGCCTTTTCCTCTGCTCAGACAACGCTCACGCAGCGTGGACGACGGGTGACCCGTCGCGTTTCGATCCGAACACGATTTCGCTGAATCCTCTACAGTTTGATACGCCAGCCATTCGCGAAGTAATGACTCGGTATTTGGCGGAGGTTGAGGATTTCGATCGGGAGACGGGAGAAATTCTGGATTTGCTTGCGGGCTTGGACCAGGTGGACGACACGCTGGTCATGTTATCTTCGGAGCAAGGCTGGGCACTGGGTTTTGCCAAGTGGAGCAACTGGGACTTGGGCGTTCACACCGGGCTGATTGCTCGCTGGCCAGGTAAAATTGAAGCGGGTAGTGTGTCCAATGCCCTAGTGCAGATGGCGGATGTGTTGCCGACGTTTCTGGAGGCGACGAGTGATAAGGTAGATGTGGATACGTTCGACGGGATTAGCTTCTATCGGCACTTGATAGGTGAGGATCAACCGTTGCGAAAATTCGTGTATGGAGTTCACAATAACGTTCCCGAAGGAAATCCGTACCCAATTCGTTCGATACGGAACGACCAGTTTCACTACTTGATGAACCTGACTCCTGATGCGTCCTACCATGAAAAGCATGTCATGCTGATGGACTCGAGATTGACCTGGTGGCCAGAGTTAAAGAAGGCGGAGGCCAAAGGCGACCCGAAGGCGATCGCTCTTTTGAAAAAGTATCACAACCGCCCGGCCGAAGAGCTGTATAGAGTGGATGAGGACATTTACGAAATGAACAACCTCGCCAGCAATCCTGAGTACTCGGAAGTAAAGGAGGCGCTGAGAGCGGAGCTAAAGAGTTGGATGGAAGAGCAGGGTGACACGGGAGCAGCCATGGACGACGTCGCGGTGCATGCTGAGAACAGGCGAAGGTAGAAGGATGAACTCGGATTAATTTAGCTCAGCGGGAATTATATACCGCAGGGTCTATCGTACCAACTTAACTTCGTGTCAGTCTGCTGAGTTTAACCTCTGCCGATGACGAGACCCGGTTTTCAGTTGCCTGGCTAGCCTTTAAAGGTTGCTGCGTTAATGATGGACCAAAGATGGAAAATCAGAGCGAAAGGCCATGGGATTACCAGAAAACTCGTGAAGTAGAGCGTGGCGGTCGTTACCACGAAGAAAGCTGCCCAGAGAATGCGACCTTGGACAAGCTGGCCGAGTCCGGGTATAAAAAAGCTAGCGAGGGCGGCGATCACGTTGCCGGATTCGCCGCGGCGAGAGGAATTGGCGGTTTTGCTCATGATAAGATCAATATGCGTTGGTAACTTAGATACACGGGAAATGAGCCTGGAGTTGCAAGAAAAGAGCGGGGAGGAGTAAATGGGGGTGATCGGTTGTTCGGTGATTGAGATAAGGTAGTTCAAAGCGTTTTGATATATTTTGGCGGAATCGAACTGAGTGGGGTTGCAATTCTCTCAGGGAAGATTTTTTTAGGAGAGTGAATTGTAAGTGGGGGATTAGACATCTATCAGTCGCGCTTTTCTTGTTAGTCGGTTCGAATGTTCTTGGGGAGGACTTCCAGGTTCAAAAGGGTGATGGATATTTTGAAGGTTCGCTCCGGTATGTCGTTTCGCGATATTCGGTCCGAACAGGCAAGGCGGTTGAGCGAAAACAGGTTGATGTCTTGGCAACAGAAAACCGGCTAAGCGTACCTTCGCTTGATATCGCGGACGTGTTCGCGAACAATGCCCCTCCCGGGGTCTCATCCGCTTTATTTCGTCATGATGCGGACGACTTCATATTGTATGGCGATGATATCGATGCGTATCGCTTCCGCGGATATGACAAGGTTTTGCTTGGGCTGGCCTTTCGGGCGTTGGCATTGTCGGGCGCTCCGGTGGATATGAAACCGCCAGAAAAATCGGGCCCTTATGCGTTGCGGAACTTTCGGGCGAATTTGAGTCGTTATTTGGGCGAAGCCGGAATCCGTTACGACATGTATTTTTCAAAAGACTACAGGGTGAATTGGGGTTCATTAGCGGATTCCTGGCTCTTCGGCTCGGGTGGACTGAAGGTGCCGGAGCTGGATGATCTTCTGAAACGAGGAGAAGTGCCGGTGCGGGTCGAGGTTTTTAGAAACGCTTCAAAGTTGCTATCGATCAATCTGATGGCCGCCGAGGAATATCAGGTCTCTCGAGCTTTGGTGGAGGTGCCAGCGCAAAAAATTCTGCATTCCTCAACCGGTTTGCTGAGGCAGTTGGCAACGGAAGCGATGGGCCTTTGAATAGGCATACGACTGTTAGAGAAATGGGTCTTTGGTAGAAGCAGTCTTAGTCTACCTTTTGATTGACGGTTAAGGAGAAGCAACTAGGTATAAAGTCGGATCCAATTTCTTTCAAATGGCCCGCCGAATCCATCGTAGTCGTTCTCGTCGTGGGAAGCCTCGCGTTAACAAGGGGACCTTGTTTATAGCGTTGATGATTCAGTGTGTTTTGCTGGCGGTGACCGTTTTTGTTATCGTGCTCGACATTCCGGAAAGCGAACCGCCTCGATTTGAGGGAAAAGCGAGCGTTGCAGTGAAAAAAGAGGACTTTAAGGAGGTTCAGCAGCGCGAGCGATTTATGAAGCGGATGAGGCAATTGGAGCCGATTCAGCGACTGTCGGTTGACTCGGTTCTGAACAGCGAACTCCCACCGATGCCGGATCTCCCTATTGAGGCGTTTGAGCTGGATGGTGAGGACCTTGAAATGCTGGAAGATGCGAGTTCGATGCTTGAGCAATCAGGTTTGTTGGGAGGCAGCATGCAGGGGAAAGGCAACTCATCTGCTGCGTCTTTTTTCGGAGTTCAGGATTCTGGTCGTCGAATCGTGATCGTGGTCAACACGTCTGCATCAGTTGTGCGTAAAGCGCGAAACCAAGGAGTATCAATTGAGGCGATACATGAAGAATTCGTTTCGCTTATTAATAATCTGGATAGCGGCACTCTTTTTGGAATCGTGCAATTCAGTCAGGGGTCGCGACGTTTTGCGCCTTACCTTGCTCCGGCGATTAGTCGTAATAAGGAGGCGGCAAGTCACTGGACTAGAAAGGAAATGCGGGGGAACCCAAAGGTCGAAAGCGAGCTCCTGCTGGGTCATGAAGGAGGATTAAAATTAGCTGTAGATATGGAGCCAGACTTGATATTTCTCGTTACGGATGGGGTTCTGAACAAAAGGGTCAGAGTGGATGGCGCCTACAAGTATCCTGAGATACCATACGAGATTTTGATTGGGTCGGTAGAAGCCGATCTACGGCGCTTGGGAGTCCGAACACGCATTCACGCGATTGGGTTTGAATTGAATGACAAAGACCGGAGAGGGCTGGAGCGATTAACGCGTCGTTTCGGCGGGACTTTGAGGGAATTCTGAGGGCTCGAAGGCTGAATACATTGAAGGGTTATGCTGGGTACTGATGCCGGCTTTAGTCGATCGCTTGGAGGAACGATTTCCAGAGCTTCTTCTCTCCAGCGTGGCCGTAGTCGTCTAGTTTCTGGGCGATCTGCTCTAGCGACGGTTCTTCAACATCGTGATCGGGGTCGCCTTGAAAGTCGGGACGCGCTTTGCAGGAGAGGGCCCAGCAGGCCCAGGATCGCCATTTTCGCTGTTCGAGTCGCGGTTCTCCGAGGCGGTCGGCGTAGTGCTGGAAGTGGATGCGAGGATTTCCCAAGAAAACTTCGGTGGGCGCATTTTGGAGAATGTAGACCAGCGCTTGATAGGGAAGCGGCCAGGATTCAAGAATAGGCTCATCTCCTGCTAGGTCGGCTCCCCATGCCCGATCGAGGCAAAGAATGGCACGGGCGGGAAGTTGCTGCCTCCAGAGGACCTGGCTGTAGTCGAGGCAGGTTTTGTAGAAATCGGAGCCGCGGTCACTGGATTTAAACCGATTGAGGTCCCTCCAATTCATATTTCGGGTTGGCGATGGAAGACAAGGGATGTCGGAAATGTCTGGGAGGTCGGGCATATGGATGGATGCGGGAACGCGTCTTAGGCGACGCTATCGCGGAGCTTAGAAAAAATGATTCGAAGAAAGGCGCAATGATTTGTTGCAACGCGGGTAGATTTTCGCGTAGGAGATGTTTTCAAATTTTTACAAACCCATTAGAGCGACAAAGTGAACCTTTTCTTCTCCGAAGCTAGCCTCTGTTATCGACCGACTGCCGCAAACCCGAAATGGAGAGAGGCCTGCTTCAAGCGCGGGCAGCACTTGAGATGTTTAGTTGGGACTTATGGAAAGGAAGCCGCCAGATGACCGAGGCGGTTTACCTGTTTTTGGAGGAGATTAATCGCCATACGTGGTGTGGCTGTAGAGCCGATTTCGGTAGTTAGGGATTTTTAGCGAGAACTTTTAGATGAGCGAGCTGATCAAACACGAATGCGGAGTGGCCCAAGTGCGGCTGAAAAAACCATTGGAATACTTCGCCGAGAAATACGGCACTCCGCTTTATGGCTACTACAAGCTTTTCCTTCTGATGGAGAAACAGCGCAATCGCGGCCAAGACGGGGCTGGAGTGGCGGCTATCAAGTTCGACATGCCAGCGGGCGAGCCGTACATGTTTCGCGAACGAAGCGTGAAAACCAATGCCCTGGACCGGATCTTTAAAGATACTCTCAAGCAGTACCAGAAGCTTCAGCGAAACGGTGACATTCTTCCTGACTACGTTCCTTCGATAAAATCCAAGTACGACTTTTGCGCGGAGTATTACATGGGGCATTTGAGGTATGGGACCTCTGGGGGCTATTCGTTGAGTGTGTGCCATCCGTTCTTTCGCCGAAGCAGCTGGCCGACGAAAAACCTGATGTTGGCGGGCAACTTCAACATGACCAATACGAAGGAGCTTAACGAGAGCTTGATTGCGATGGGTCAGCATCCGATTTTCGCCACGGACACACAGGCATTGCTAGAGAAAGTGGGATACCACCTCGATGAAGCGCACGACAATCTATATCGCTATCTGCGAGATGAAGGGCACGATGCGCGTGAAATCTCGGAGCGAATTTTGGGGGAGATCGATTTGGTCAAAGTTTTCCGCAAGGCGTCCAAGTCATGGGATGGTGGTTACGCCCTCATCGGAGCGATTGGCAACGGCGACAATTTCATCCTGAGAGATCCTTTGGGAATTCGGCCTGTTTTCTATTTTGAGGACGACGAGGTGTTTGCGTCTGCCTCGGAACGAGCGCCGCTCATGACGATTTTCAACAAGCAGATTGAAGACATAGAAGAGGTTCCGCCGGGACACATCATTGTTGTAAAGCGTAGCGGTGAGCTTATCAACGAGCAGTTCAAAAAGCCCAATCCAGAGCGCAAGCAATGTTCTTTTGAGAGAATCTATTTCTCGAGAGGGAATGACGCGGATATCTACAAAGAGCGTAAGGCTCTAGGGGCGCAGCTTTCGGAGCAAGTTTTGCAGGAGGTCGGGCATGACCTTGAGAATACGGTGGTCAGCTTTATTCCCAACACTTCGGAGATCGGCTATTTCGGCTTTCTGGAAAAGCTTCGGGTGGATCGGCGCAATCAAGTAAAAGACGCGATTCTCGATGCCCAGGAAAAAGGTGAGTTGAGCGAGGAGCTCCTCGACGACCTTATCATGAAGAACTGGCCCCGGGGGGAAAAGATCGCTCACAAGGACCAGAAGCTGCGAACTTTTATCTCCACTGAGAATTCCCGAAACGAAATGGCAACCCATGTCTATGACGTGACCTACGGGATTGTGCAGAAGACGGATAACCTAGTTTGTATCGATGACTCCATCGTTCGTGGAACGACTTTGCGGAAGTCGATCTTGAAGATATTGAGCAGCCTGAATCCCAAGAAGATTATCATTGCATCAACCGCTCCTCAAATACGGTATCCAGATTGCTATGGCATTGATATGTCGGAGCTTGGTAAGTTTATTGCCTTTGAAGCGGCGATTGCCTTGCTTAACGAAGTGGGCAAGCGCGATACGCTTTCAGAAGTTTACCGCAAGTGCGTCGATTGCCTGAACTCTGAAGAGTCTTGCGGGATCAACTACGTTAAGGAAATCTATGCACCCTTCACCGCAGAGCAGATTTCAAAAAAGATCGCCGAAATCGTCTACCCTAAAGACCGTGGTTGGAATGGTGAGGTTTCAGTGGTCTATCAATCGATTGAAGGGTTGCGAAAGGCCCTGCCTGATCATAGAGGAGACTGGTATTTTACAGGAGACTATCCGACGCGAGGGGGATACCGGGTTGTCAATCAGGCGTTCGTGAACTTTTACAAGAAATCAACCGGGAGAAGCTACTGACTTCGAATTGAGAAACAGGAAGGCAGAATAAAGAATTTTTTCTTCGATCCTTTTCACTTATATCTCCTCGATCCTACTTTAATCAAATGCCATCTAAAAAGAAAACGAAAGCGTACGCTCAAGCAGGTGTGAATATCGATCTGGGTGATCGCATGAAAGGAGACTTGAAGGATTCTCTCAAAGGAGCCTCCCGCCCAGAAGTTATGGGGGCAGTCGGAGGTTTCGGAGGATTGTTCGACCTGTCTAAAACAAAATACAAGGAGCCCGTTTTGGTTAGTAGTATCGATGGAGTGGGTACTAAGCTTAAGTTGGCATTCGACTCGGGGCAGCACAAAAGCGTGGGTATGGATATTGTGAATCACTGTATTGACGATATCACGGTGATTGGCGCGGAACCTTTGTTTTTTCTGGACTACCTCGGTTTGGGGAAGCTCGAGCCGAAGGTTTTTAAGCAGCTGATTTCTGGGATGAAAGAAGCTTGTGCCGCAGCAAATTGCGCCCTCATCGGTGGGGAGACGGCTCAACTCCCCGGATTTTATCAGCCGGGTGAGTATGATATCGCTGGTGTGATTGTCGGCATTGCCGAGAAAAAGAAGATGCTTTCCGGATCTACGATCCGACCTGGAGACGTGGTGATCGGGCTCCCTTCCAATGGATTGCACACGAATGGATACACATTGGCTCGAAAAGTCGTTTTCGAAAAGGCGAAGCTAAAGGGTTCAGATCTGGTTCCGGGAACGCGGCAAAGCGTGTTCAAGGCACTTCAAGCCCCTCACACCAATTACGCGCCGCTAGTGCAGTCACTTCTGAAAGCGTTCAATACGGGCCGTTCGTCAGCCTTCCGGAAGGGAAATGCGATTTTCGGCATCGCCCACATTACCGGTGGAGGCTTCTGCGGAAACATTCCTCGCATTCTGCACAGCAAGGTCGACGTAGAAATAGACACCAATGCATGGAAACCGCTTCCGATATTCAAATTGATTGGCGAGAAGGGGAAGATCGACTTCGACGAAATGTATGAGGTCTTCAACATGGGGATGGGAATGACGCTTTGTGTGGACGCGGCTCAGGCAGATTCAGTTCTCGCTGTTTGCCACAAATTCGGCTGCAAAGCAGTGGCTATCGGAAAGGCAGTCAAGGGAACTGGGAAGGTTTCGCTAAAGCGGTAGTGGAGAAAAGAAATCGAAGGGAGTTTCAAAACCGTACTACAGGCGTTTTTCCAAACTGTGTCTTTGTTGTAGGTCGTCTCGCGGAGGCGACAGTCTTCCTGATGTAAATGGCGGTTCAGCGACCCGGCCCTACAGTTGATATGCTAGAATGAAGCTTTGCTTGTCGAAATTATCCTAGGGAAAACTTGAAACGATATTCACGGTTAGCAGTCTACGGGCTAATGATACGCTCGACATTCGCGGTATTGGGAGTCGTCACATTGCTTTCGGCGTTTGCGTTAGGCGAGCGGGTTCCTGGAGCAGGATTGGTTGAGGCTTCCGGAACTGTGGAGGAGGTTCTTATGGATCTCGCCAAACTTCCGCTTGAAAAGAACGAGATCGAGTGGTTTCTCCGTGATTCCGAGACAGTTCTACTTTGGGCCGAAGATAATGTTGAGCTTTGGCTAAAGGCGGACGAGTCGGATGAGCCGCTCGAAGTCGTTCGGTCGTTTTCTATCTGGGAAGAGGTAGACTCGGCGTCTTCGGAGCTGATTGCTACGCTAGCTAAACTGCTGTTCCTGAGCGAGTTTATGCAGGAGCCCGATCAGCTCAAAGGACTTAAGAACGAAATTACCCAAATGAAACAGGCGGTTGATACGGGACGGCTGTCTGGCTATGTGGAAGAAATGGCCCATCGCGAGATCAAGAAGAAACAACAATTTGTGGACATACTCGAAGCTGCGGGAGCCCGAAACCTAAAGCTTTACATGGCTAACCAGGAGCGCATTGATCCTATCTTAGACCGGTTTGGTCAAATAGGCGAATAGTCACCACTTAACTTGATATCAATCGAAGCCATGCTCGTTCACACCGTTTTATTCAAATTCACTCCCGAATCTTCCGATGCCCAGGTCCAGGCATGCGCTGATGACGCTCGCAACTTACTCGCGAAAATCGAGACCGTCCACTCGCTTTACATTGGCGCGCCAGCGGATACTGAAGTGAGACCCGTGAGTGTTCGCGATTTTGGTTTGATGCTGACCGTTCTTTTCGAGTCGATCGCCGATCACGACGTTTATCAGACGCATCCTTTGCACGACGAATTTATCGCCAATAACAAGGACAGCTGGTCTAGTGTAGCAGTGCACGACGCGGAGTAATCTAGACAGCTCCCAAAACGGGCTGCTGTATTGGTCATCTCGTTACGTCCAAGTTAAGGGAGAGTCCTTGTCTTAAGACTTTCGAATCCTCCTCACTTGACAGACTGACGTTGAGAGTTAGAAAGGTCGGCTCATGGAAGTTGCCCTCACAGAACCTGTTCTCGTTCTGAATCGGTTATGGCAAGCCGTGAATGTGATCGCCGCTAAGCGAGCCTTTTCTTTACTCGCTTCTGGCCACGCTAGTGTTGTCTACGAGGAGAACGAGGATTTTCGAATCTTTGACATGATGGATTGGGTCGACTTTTCCCAATACAACCCTCCCGTTTCCGAAACGGAAATAGTTCACACGGTGCGGTATTCGATCCGGGTGCCAAAGATCATTCTACTTTCGATTTTTGACAAAGTTCCCAAGAAGGAGCTGAAGCTGACCCGGAAGAACGTCTTCGAGCGGGACAAGTATCAATGCCAGTATTGTGGCAAAAGGCTACCTTCAGAGGAGCTAAACCTAGACCATGTGATTCCACGGCATTATGGAGGTAAGACGACTTGGGAGAACATCGTCTGCTCCTGTGTGAAGTGCAATTCGAGAAAGGCAAATCGTTTGCCCCACGAAGCGAGTATGCGTCTCACTCGAAAACCGTCTAAGCCGCAGTGGCGTCCGGTGATTAGTATAGCGGCTCGCGGTAGGAAGCACGACGAGTGGAAGCATTTTATCGACGTCGCTTACTGGAACGTAGAACTTGAAAGTTAGTATTAGAATCGGAACCGCCGCGGCGGCCCTTCATTGAGCCAGGGGCAGCTCGATTCGCAGGGTCGTGCCGAGGCTGCTTGAGTTGGCCACCGAGATGTCACCGTGGTGCGTCCTCAAAATTCGTTTTACGATGGAAAGGCCCAATCCGGTCCCTTCTGGCTTATCGGTCAGAAAAGATTCGAAAATTTTCTCCTGAATATTTTCCGGTATGCCAGAACCTGTATCAGTAAAGTAAACGGCGAGTCGTTCCTCGTCGGGACCTCCTTCAACTGCTGAGTGAATCGTGAGGGTTCCCCCATCAGGCATCGCTTCGGCGGCATTGATTATTAGATTTAAAAACACCTGCTGCAACTGGCCTTTGCTCGCGTTGACCCTGATGGGAGAGTCGGCCTTTTTGTGGTTCAACACGATTCGATGCTGTTGCATTTTCAGGCGTACAAGGAGAAGCGTATCCTGGATAAGCTCGTCGATCGACCAAACGGTATGCAGATCTTCGGGAGCCTTTCCAAACGACAGGACTTTGGAAACGATCTCCTCGAGCTGGTTAATTTTTTCTGTGATGATCTGCGTGTCTTTGCTCCGAGGGTCCGCTTCATCGTATTGAAGCCCAAGCGATCCAAAAAGCAGCTTGATGACGGTAAGGGGATTGCGAATTTCATGGGCAATTTCGGCAGAGAGAAGACCTAGAGTGGTTAGCCGTTCGCTTTTTCGCAGCAGATCCTCGCTATTAAAGACTCTGGCGTACAGGTTGGCGTTTTGGGCGGCGGCGGCGGATAGCGAGGCGAACGCTTGCAGCAGGCGTTTTTCGTCATTGGGAAACCGATGCCGCGTGCGGGTGAAAATGTTGATAATTCCAATGACGCGATCTTCGTAGATCATTGGTGTTGAAAGGCAGGATACAACATCGTCTCTTTGGGGAGCGTCTTTCAAATCCAAGTAGTCTGGTGTGGTAATATTGGGAAACTCGACCTGCCGTTTAGTTCGAATAGCCGCTGCGTTCATGCTCTCCTCGAGGCGAAGCGTCTCTACTTTTGAGAGAAACTCCTGATAGGGGGGCTTGATCGCTTGCATGGTGACTTGCTCCTTGTTTTCGTCGTACAATTGAAGCGTGACCATGCGAGACTTTGTTAAATCAAGAGCGGCCTCGGTGATGCTTTCCCAGAGGCCCTGTAGCTCGAGATTGGATACTACTTTCTGACCGACGCTTATCAGCGCTTTGAGCTGGTCGGACTGGGTGATCAGCCGTTTTTGTTTCCAGACACTTTGTAGAGACGTGATGGATTCATCTGCCACAGCCTCTAGCCGTTTTAGATCACGGGCGGTAAAATTTGCTACCTTGTCAGAATCTACGTCGATGACCCCTGCAATCTGGCCTTCCGAGAACAGCGGGACTGCCATTTTGCTTTTGACGCCGTCGATTAGTCTCACATATCGCGAGTCTTGCTCGACATCGTCAGATATTGTGGCGACCCCATTGAAAGCGACCCTGCCAGTGATGCCCTTGCCAATGTGAAGAGAAAGATCCTTTGTGTCAGCCGGGTAACCCAGCGCGTATTCGATTTCCAGTAAGCCGGAGTTCGGACTAATTAATGAAATCGAAGCGGATGTGGGCCGGAAGAGAATTTGTATCTCTTCAATGATTCGTTTGAAAGCGTCTCGAATATTAAAGGCAGAGCTCCCGATCTGGCTGATCCGATAGAGCGCTAGTAGCAGGTTCGGATCTTCAGTCGGACTGTTGTTGGAATCGTCGAGCATAAAGGTTGTCACTTCCTAATCGATACGGGAATAGATGCCGCCTCCCAAGAGTCGCTCTCCATCGTAAAGCGCTATCACCTGGCCCAGGGCCAAAGCTCTTTGCGGGTCGTCGAAGGCGATTTCGACAGAATGATCACTCGTAGGCGAATAGGATATGGGAACGCGAGGGTCTCTGTAGCGCACTTTCGCCTCGATACGAGATTCGCTGGAGATCGCAGGTCCTATGAAGCTCAGACTGGATACGGCGCATCGAGACGAATAAAGCCCAGGAGCATGGGGAGATTCGAACGAGATGAGAAGGGCGTTGCGCTCTTGGTCCTTGCCGACGACAACGTAGTTCTGATGGTCTGTGTTGGATGGTATCCCGATACCTTTACGTTGACCGATGGTGAAGTAGTGTAGGCCTCTGTGCTCACCTAGCGGCACGTCATCCTCTGCTCGGATGATTGGACCTGGCCGGTCGGGGACGTACTCCTGCAGAAAGTCCTGCATTTTTATATTTCCGATGAAGCAAATTCCCTGGCTGTCCTTTTTCTTTGCGTTGGGCAGGTCTGACTCAAGCGCGAGCTTGCGGATATCCGGTTTCGTCAAGTGGCCGATAGGGAATAGGGCTCGATCCACTTGATCCGATTTCATCAGGGCAAGAAAGTAAGTCTGGTCCTTGTTTTTGTCGACTCCTTCGAGAATCGAGTTTCCCGATGCGGTCTCCTCCAGTCGCGCATAGTGCCCGGTCGCGACTCGATCAAACCCGTGTTCAAGAGCGTAGTCCAGAAATACCCCGAATTTGATTTCACGATTGCATATCACGTCTGGATTAGGGGTGATACCCGATTGGTAGCCCTCGAGGAGGTAGTCCACAATCCTCTCTCGATAGTCCCTCATCAAATTCACGACTCGGAAAGGGATGCCTAGTTTTTCAGCAACCGCTGCCGCATCCTCGATATCTTGCTGCCAGGGACAATCGCCAAGAATTTCATCCTCGTTGATCCAGTTTTTCATGTAGGCCCCCTCAACGTCGTATCCTTGCTCTTGCAGGAGCAAAGCGGCGACGCTGCTGTCAACGCCTCCAGACATGGCGAGGAGGACCTTCTTCATGAGCCCACTCAGGCAATTACACTCCCGTCTCGCAAGCTTGGAGATTTGAATCGTGGCGAGGCAGAGGTTTAGAAACGCTTTCGACGACCATAATCTCTCCTTCAATAAAGAGAAAACGCTTACGAGCCCTCCCGCTCGTTCGAATCTAAAAATCACACCTCCTTGAAAGTATTTTAATCTCCCTTGGGGTCATAGCCTTTTCTGCACTTTAAGGCATAAACGTTTATGCCTTAAAGTGCAAGAGGGTGATGACTACACCGAATTTGGGTGGGAAGGGATGGATTGGAGGGTGAGGAGCTGGAGGGAGAGGAAGCGGGTGTCGTCGTTTTCGCCGGCTATCTTGGGGACGAAATATTGGTTGCTTGAAATGAGGACTTGCACGGAGTCCGAAGTTTTTTTTCGGACCGGAATTTCCATCGCCCAGCTACGATTGGTTTTCTTTTTCCAGTCGAAATACGCGTTTCCTTCGATTTCGACAACGACCTGGAAACCGGTGTCAGAGAAGGTTTCTGGGATCTCGATTTCGACTAGGATCGTATTTGTGTTTGATGAGAGGGAGATTGGAGTCTCGTAGAAGGGGCCGATCCAAAAATTGGGACAAAGTTCATCGGGAGTTTCGGGCTGAAATAGCCTCGCCAATCGGGTCCAACCTCGTGTGGCGGCGATCGGGTAGAGAATCCGAGGGGCTAGGGCAAGGGGCGCTTTCCAGGCCGCGGCGAGGGATAGGAAGAAGGCTTTGAGGGGCGTCTTATGTAGGATCGAAGCCTCCGCCTTTCGGACTGCGTCCATTGCTTGGGGTCTCTGGCTCCTTTGATAGAGTCCGTGTGAAATCTCGCAGCGCCACCGGAGTGGTTTCAGCCAGGTGCCCCAGTAACGTCGGCTAATCTCGATACATTCCTCAATGAGGCGGTCTCTAGTCTTGTTTACGGTTTTGGATGAATCGTGGAGGCGATATCGGCTCCAGACTTCCGCTACGGCATGAAAGCGGAACGTTTGGCTGAATCGACAGAAAAGATCGTAGTCCATCGCGTGGGAGATCTCTGAGTCGATCCCGCCGCAAGTGTCCCACACGGTTCGATGCCAGAATGTGGATGGCTGAGGAATCTGGTTGTAACGGCGTTTCCAGATCGCGAGCTGATCAAAGTGCGAGGTGTACTTGAATGGATGGTCTATCCCTTCTTTGGCAGGATCATTTCCGAAAAATTGGCTCCGCCCAAATACGATATACCGATTGCGTTTGGGATCGATTTCCTGGGCGACGCGTTGAAGACAACCCTCGATGAGGACATCGTCGGAGTTGAGGAATCCGAGAATTTCACCGGTTGCCTTTTTAAACCCGCGGTCGAGGGCGTCGGCCTGTCCCCGATCGGATTCTACGTAGAGTTTGAAGAGTTCCGGGTGCCGCTGAACGAAGGCTTCTGCAATTTTCACCGAATCGTCCGTCGATTTCCCATCTTGGATAATCACTTCAAGATGGGGGTAGTTCTGATCTACGAGGCTTTGAAGCGTTTCCTCCAGAAAAGCTCCCTGATTTAAAGAGGGAGTGACGATGGAGATTTTAGGCAGCTCATTCATTCACATTGCGCGACGCGATCGTTCGGCTATCGCAAGAATTCCGAACGTAGGGAAACTGTCGAGTAGATTGGGTTTGGGTGGCAAGGGTTATGGAAGGGATAAAACAGCGTTTGTGAAGTGCGGGCTGGCATTTCTTCGCCTATTGGCCCAATTTCCCTCCCTTCTCATGACCCCAGAGTATTTTACTGAACAATTGCGAGATTTGCTAGGCGACTCGCTGGTCTCAGTGGTCCTGTATGGATCGGCGACAACGGGTGAGCGCTCTGAGAAATATTCTGATTACAATCTGATGGTCGTTTGCTCGAGCCTAGGGCTGGAGGAGCTTGATTTGATTAGACCTTTAACCGCCCGATGGGCAGATTTCGGGAATCCCCCGCCTTTGCTCTTCACATGGAAGATTTTGAAGAATTCCTCGGACGTATTCCCGATCGAGCTTCTTGATATGAAGGAGAATCATGTTATTTTGCACGGAGAGGACGTGCTAAAGCGTTTACCCATCAGTCATGCCAATATGCGTTTCCAGCTCGAGCATGAGCTGAAAGGAAAGCTTATACAGCTCCGGGAACGCTACTTGCTCACCGATGGATCGGAGGAGGAGTTGGCAGGTCTTCTCATAACGACGCTTTCCACGTTTCAAATACTGCTGAGAGGAGGGCTTCGGTTTTTTGAAGTGACAATTCCTTTCCGAAAGCGAGAGGCCGTTCGTCGGTTTGCGATGCATGCGCCGTTTGAGCTAGCGGTATTTGATGAAATCCAGGAGCTGAAGGATGGGAAGATTGAGTTAGAGATGGTCGATGTTCGCAATCTTTTCCAACGTTTCCTTCAAACAGTGGAAAACGCAGCCGATTTGATTCACGAGATAGGGCATCGCAGAGGATAATCGAGATCTTCTAGCTTCCTAGCTTGTCAATCAATCAGATTTAAAGTTGAGCTCTTAGTTCATCCCTCAACGAGGCAATCATGTCGTCACACGAATCACATCGCATCGCAAAGGCCTTTCTGACGGCTCCCAACGAGGGTGTTGTGGAGCTGTCGCACGATTGGAAAGCCCAACGGCCTCCTCGTATCAGCTTCGGTGGCGAGCGGGACGGATTTTTGAAGGTCGAGCCGATTCCCGCAAGCGACTTCGCCTTTGAAAGTCGATACTATGTCGATAAAAACAACTTTGGCGTGTTCGTTTTCGACCCGATCGAACATCCGATTTTTGAATACGAGGAGCTTTCGATTTATCTAGCCGGTTCTTTCAACGGGTGGCAGGATGCGGTTGGCAAGGCAAAGTGGCGGATGTCGCGAACCCAGTTTGAAGGACGGGAGGTTTACTCCCTGAAGCTTCCATTGGAGTTGCTGAATAACGAGGGAGCCATCCATTTCAAATTTGTGACTGATCAGCATTACTGGATCCCCGCTGATTCAGAAGCTCCGAATTTCGTTAGCGACGATGAAGGAAATGGCAATTATCGCTTTAATTTGAGGCGCAGTGGAAGGCATCGCTTGCGTTTTAGGCTATCCCGACCGCTCGATCTTTCAGAAAACCACTCGCTTGTCTACCACGGGAGGTTGCATTCGCACGAAGCGGACCTCGACCCCGGCCCCTTCTTTTTCGATCTTAAATCGGATAAGCCCCTCGGTGCGATTGTGGATGGGGCTCGGACTACGTTTCGACTTTTTGCCCCTCGAGCGAAATGGGTAAAAGTTGGAGTTTTTCAAAAGGGAGAGTCGAAGGAAAAATTGGAATGGACTCTGATGGAGCGATCAAACGACTACGTTTGGGAGGCGGTGTTCCCCAGAAACCTCACGGGAGCTCGCTACTGGTATCGACTAGATGGTCCGAGCGGTCCCTCCGGAAATTTCGATCCGGATTTCAAAATCCTTGATCCGTATGCGAAAGCCACATTGAGCCGAGAAGGGCCAGGCATCGTCGTAGATGAAAAAGCGTATTCACCTGTCTGCAACTTCCAGCCTGCGGCGTGGCAAGACTTGATTCTGATGGAAGCTCATGCCCGTGATTTGGTTGCGGGAATACCTGAAATCGGAAAAAATGGGGTTCCTCTCGGGTTCTCCGATCTCAACCGCTCTGTTCAAGAAGAGAAGTTCTATCCGGCTACAATGGGTACAAACGCATTGGAGCTTCAGCCAGTCCAGGAGAACGACAGCCAGTCTTACGCAGAATACCATTGGGGGTACATGACGACGAATTTCTTTTCTCCTGCATCCTCGTATGCCAGCGATCCGGAAAGCGCGTCTCAGATCGAGGAGTTTCGTGATCTCGTATCCAGTATCCACAGTCGAGGAATGGCGGTTATTCTCGATGTCGTTTACAATCACGTAGGGGAACCCGCCCATTTAATGTACATCGACAAGCTGTACTACTTTCATCTGGAGGGCGAAGGTGTATTGACGAATTGGAGTGGCTGCGGAAACGACATGAGATGCGACGCCCCAATGAGCCGACGCTTAATTGTCGAGAGCCTCAAGCACTTAGTTGCTTTTTACGGGGTCGACGGTTTTCGATTTGATTTGGCGGACTTAGTGGGGAAAGCAGCGCTGCAGGAAGTTGAACGAGAATTGAAATCGATCAAACCGGATGTTATTCTGATCGCAGAACCGTGGAGTTTTCGAGGCCACATTGGTCGCGACTTGAGGGATACGGGTTTCGCGTCATGGAATGACGGTTACAGGGAAAGTATCAAGTCCTATGTCAGGGGAGGGTCGAGTTCGGAAACGCTTAGCTATTTTCTAATGGGATCTCCTGGCGATTATGCGAGTTGGCCTGCTCAGACGGTGAACTATACGGAATCGCATGATGATCGGACGTGGATCGATGTCATTACGGAGCACGCGGAGAACAATGGATCCCATCCGTCAGTAAACGATCAGAGGCGAACTCGGATGATGGCCGCTATCATGATGATGTCGATTGGGATCCCCATGATTCATGCGGGCCAGGATTTTCTGTTCTCTAAGAACGGGGTAAACAATACCTACCAACGGGGCGACTTGAACGCCTTGGACTACGACAGACGGATCGAGTACGCCCTGACCAGTGACTATTTTAAAGACTGGATCAGTTTCAGAAAATCGGATCTGGGTGAATTGGTTCGTCACTATTCAAGGGCAAACAGAGGCTTTTTTGATTTTATAGAGACTGAAGGGAGGAATGCTTTGGCAGCTGTGTTCAATGCGGATCGAAGCAAGGGGAAGACCCGGCTGCTTTTTGCCGTGAATCCCGAGTTGGAGCCACTTCGCATACCACTTGGAAATTGGGAGGCCGATTGGATTCAACTTGCGGATCACGATCGATTTTGGGGCTTTGAAGAGAAATCCCTGAACAATAATCTAAGGTCGGAATTGACGCTTCCGCCTCTGGGAACGGGCTTGTGGGTTTGGCGCGGCTGACGGCCAAATTGTGACGTTTTAAACCCTTGATTTTCTTTCGAGGGTACCATCTACTCCGGGTTCGCCAGATCTTTGGGAGTAAATCCCAGAGTGAAGGAACCTTCTAAACCAAGACGTTAACCAGTAATAATTAGAGAACAATGGCTGTAAAAGTAGCTATTAACGGATTTGGCCGCATTGGCCGCTTAGTCTTCCGCGCAATTGTCGACCAGGGTCTCCTGGGCGACCAGGTAGAAGTAGTTGCCGTGAACGATCTCGTTCCCGCAGGCAACCTCGCTTACCTGCTTAAGTATGACACGACTCAAGGTCGTTTCAATGGTACCGTAGAGGCGGAAGGGGATGATGCTCTTGTGGTCAATGGCCAGAAGATCAAGTGCCTCGCCCTTCGTGAGATACCTGCAAACCTTCCTTGGGCGGAACTGGGAATCGATATTGTGATCGAGTCCACTGGCCTATGGGTTCAGGATGAAAAGGCCCAGGGGCACATCGACGCAGGGGCCAAGAAAGTGATCATTTCCGCTCCCGGAAAGGGTGACGGAGTAAAGACTGTCGTTCTAGGCGTCAACGATGACACCTTAACCGCTGAGGATACACTCATTTCCAACGCATCCTGCACGACCAATTGTTTGGCTCCCATCACCAAAGTCATTCTCGACAACTTCGGCATCGAAGAAGGTCTGATGACCACGGTACACAGCTATACAGCGACTCAGAAGACGGTAGACGGTCCATCGCCCAAAGACATGAAAGGCGGACGCGCCGCAGCCATGAACATCATTCCCTCATCAACGGGTGCTGCCAAAGCGGTAGGATTGGTGATTCCAGAGGTTCAAGGAAAACTTACTGGTATGGCCTTTCGCGTTCCAACGCCTACGGTATCGGTGGTCGACTTGACGGTGAAGACGACGAAATCGACTTCCTACGAAGAGATCTGCCAGAAAATGAAGGAAGCGTCAGAAGGCTCCCTCAAAGGCATTTTGGAGTACACGGAAGACGAAGTCGCTTCTTCCGACTTTATCCACTGCCCTGCATCGTCCATTTTTGACGCAGGATCTGGAATCGCGTTAAGCGACACCTTCTTCAAGTTGGTGAGCTGGTACGACAATGAGTGGGGCTACAGCAACCGCGTGGTCGATCTTCTCAAGAAGATCTCGGCTCAATAGTTGCGTTTAATTTCGGTCCTTTGTCTGGAATGCCAGGCAAAGGACTTTGTTTTTTATGGCACCAATCAGGTGCACGTCGCTTTTGCTAGTCGCTCAAAATTCCGAGCCGACACAAGCTTTCAAACCGACATTTCCAATTTTAATACTTCAGATTTTTGGCGGACGCCAATCCATGTAGCCATGGCGAAAAAGACGATTCAAGATATAGACCTTAAAGGAAAAAGGGCGGTGATCCGCGTTGACTTCAACGTACCTTTGAGAGGAGAAGAGATTACTGACAAGACGCGTATCCTGGGAGCGCTTCCCACGATTAAATACGTTGTCGAGCAGGGAGGTACCGCGATATTGCTGAGCCACCTGGGGCGTCCGAAAGGCGAGGTGAATGCCAAATACTCACTGGCCCCTGTGGCCAAGGCGCTCGCTAACGAACTGGGTCAACCCGTTGTTTTTGTGCCGGAATCGCGTGGACCGGCGGCGGAAAAAGCAGTTTCAGAACTCTCTCCCGGTTCAGTAGCTCTGATGGAAAACGTCCGTTTTCATGTGGGGGAGGAAAAGAACGACTTAGATCTGGCTCGAGACTTTGCTAAACTTGGGGATGTGTTTATTAACGATGCTTTCGGTACCGCGCATCGAGCCCATGCATCCACCGCGGGGATTGCCCAGTTTTTGAAGCCAGCTGTCGCCGGTTTTTTGATACAAAGAGAGCTCGAATACCTTGGGGATAAAACTGAGAATGCGGAAAGCCCATTTGTAGTCATTCTTGGAGGGGCTAAAGTCAGTGACAAAATAACCGTCATCGACCGATTGCTGGACAAAGCGGACACGATTTTGATCGGTGGAGCCATGGCCTACACGTTCGCGCTCGCTAAAGGAAAAACGGTAGGCGACAGCTTGTCCGAACCAGCATTTATTGATACTGCGAAAGCGGCCCTGAAGAAAGCGGAAGAAAAAGGCGTCAAATTTCTTCTTCCCGTGGACAACGTTACGGTTGATTCGCTCGACTTCGACAATATGAGTGTAGGTAACATCGGCGTTTCCGATGCGGACGGCAATATCCCTGATGGTTGGGAAGGCGTTGATATCGGCCCCAAGACGGTTGCTCTGTACGCTGAAGAGTTAGCCAATGCGAAAACGATATTGATGAACGGTCCCATGGGGATTTTCGAGATAGAGGCCTGCAGCAAAGGGTCGTTTGCGATCGCGGAAGCGGTAGCCAAGAATAAGGATGCTATCTCAATTATTGGCGGTGGAGATTCCGTTAAAGCGGTAAATCAGGCAGGTTTTGGAGGAGATGTATCCTTTATCAGTACCGGGGGTGGAGCTAGTCTCGAATTTCTCGAAGGCAAGGCGCTCCCTGGAGTTGAGGCCCTCGATGAAAAATAGACTTTGTATCCAACTATAACTTTAGAAATTTAGATTAACTAAGACAAATGAGCCGGAAATACTTTATAGCAGGAAACTGGAAGATGAACAAAACACCGGAAGAGGGCAAGAAGCTCGCTTCGGAAATCACGTCGGTCGTCTCGAAAGACGCGGCCGTCGACGTGGTTGTTTGCCCGTCGTTTATTGCCTTGGATCGCGTGTCCCAAGCGATTGAAGGTTCAGCGGTCAAGTTGGGCGCCCAGAATCTCTATCCGAAAACGAATGGAGCCTACACGGGTGAATCCTCCCCAGAAATGCTGAGAGAAGTATTCGCTAAGTATGTGATTCTTGGGCACAGTGAACGGAGGGAGTATTTTGGTGAGTCGGATTCCTTTGTGAACGAAAAGGTAAGATTCTCTTTAGAGAACCTGCTCAACCCGATTCTCTGCATCGGTGAAACCTTGGAAGAGCGTGAAGCCAATGAGACCCTCGAAGTCGTCAAAAGGCAGCTACTGGGAGGACTTGAAGGCGTGGATACAGATGGCCTGAGTAATGTGGTCGTTGCCTACGAACCCATTTGGGCTATCGGGACAGGCAAGACAGCAACGCCTGAGATGGCCCAAGAAGTTCATGGCTCTATCCGATCTCTGTTGACTGAGAAGTACGGTGAGGCGGCAGCGGAAAAAGTTCGAATCCTCTACGGAGGCTCGATGAAACCATCGAATGCTGCCGAGCTTTTAGCCCAAAAGGATATCGACGGAGGACTGATTGGGGGAGCTTCGCTGGATTCCAAGTCGTTTTGTGAACTAATCGATGCGGCTCGGTCTGCTTCCTAGTGAGGGGCTCAAGATCGAGAGCGGCGACTTTTAATTCGCCTCCAGCTCTTTAGGAGTTGCTTACTAATTCTGTCCTGATCAACGGGTTTTTCCAGAAAACCGTTCATTCCGGCTTGTTTGCATCTCAATTTGGTTTCAGGACTGACGTTGGCGGTGATCGCAATAATTTCAGTTTTGTTTGATCCCACGCCGCTGGATTTTTCGTGATCCCTCAGTGCGTGAGCCAGTTCGACCCCGTCCATTTCAGGCATGTCAATGTCGGTGAACAAAATATCAATCGGCTCCTTCTTCAAGCGGGCCATAGCCTTTTTTCCTCCTGATGCTTCGATCGATTGGTAACCGAGCCGGTCTAGGATGGTTTGTACCACGTTTCTATTAATGGCATTGTCGTCCGCTACGAGGATTCGCAATGGCCGCTTTTCCGCAAAACCTGCAGTGGTGTTGGGAAGCGGAATTGAAGGATCGTATGCGAAAAGGTCTTCCTGGCTCTCGTTTATGCTCATCTCGATCCTTTTGGTACCTCGTTCGCTGAAGGGGATGCCGCCTTTGAGATGAGGTCACTCAGTCTTTCTAGCATCATTCCGAAGTTAAATCTGTGCCATATACCCTTGCTGGTCAACTAGGTAACGAACATGGGCAAATGAGCCATCTCGGTAGGGTTCGATCGAATTCCGTGTCCAAATCGATGTTAGTCGCTTTGGCTATTTTCAGGAAAAATGCTAAAACAGCGCTTGACTTGGGTAAGCTGAAACCTAATTTCAGCGGCCTCTCAACATCACGGGGTAGTAGCTCAGTTGGTTAGAGCGCCTGCCTGTCACGCAGGAGGCCGCGAGTTCAAGTCTCGTCTATCCCGCCACTTTTTTAAAGGTCGTCCTCTCAAGGGCGGCCTTTTTATGTGCCGCACTGGATGCGTTGTGACTTTCGAAAATGCTGAGGGGATGGAATTGATCATTTTACCTGTTGGCTAGGGAAAGGGCGTTTTCGAGTTCAACTGTGCCAAACGCGCGCCAATACCGCGGGTGTATTGTCATCTGTGTTACAGCAATGTTACTGGAATGTGACGATTGTTACGGTGGAGTGACAATGGGGTGAGGTTAGTTGTTTCGCGTTGAAAGTACCTCTTTTTGGTCGGTTTCTAGAGGCTCAATCTATGAAAACACTTAGATTTGCTTCCCGTAATCGGCAAACTCTCGGCCTAGCGACCAAAGGTCTCTTAATCATCGTTTTTGCCTACAATGCCTGTGTACTCTATGCTCAGGAACAAGTGTCCGGTATGCTCTCTGGTTCCGTCCAGGATGCTGACTATGGCGGTTCAGTCCTGAACGCCAAGGTTACTATCCTGGAAAATCAGATGTCTGCAAAGACTAACGTTGATGGCCGGTACTTCATGAGCGGGGTTCCAGAAGGAACTTATACTCTCATCGTTTCGGCTCCCTATTATAAGTCCTCTCAGGTGGAATCACTCGAGATTGTAGCAGGCGAGGTTAAGAAAATAGATGTTCCACTTTTCAATGACACCTCCGATGTCATAGAGCTGGAGTCGTTTTCGGTTAAGGCAGAAGTACTTGAGGATTCTGACATTGGCTTGCTGACCCAGCGCCAAAAGGCTCCTGCGATCAGCGACGCAATGGGCTCGGAAACGTTTAGCAGGCTCGGGCTGGGCGACGCGGCGGATGCGCTCGCCAAGGTGACAGGGGCTTCCATTCAGGACGGGAAGTATATGGTCGTTCGAGGACTGTCTGACCGCTACAACACGACGACCTTGAATGGCACGACCGTTCCGAGCGCGGATCCGAATCGCAAGTCGGTGCAGTTGGACCAGTTCCCGACCGGGTTATTGGATGTGATCGAGACCACGAAGACCTTCACCCCAGACAAGTCGGGCGAATTTACGGGCGGAGCTGTTAATATAGAGACGAAATCTTTTCCTGACCAGTTCTTCTATAATGTGTCTTACGGAGTTGGGTACAATACCAACACGACGGGGAAACCTTTCCTTTCCTATCCCGGCGGTTCAAGCGACTGGCGTGGCAAGGACGATGGAACGAGGGAAGTGCCTGAGCGTCTTGCCCAGAATGAAAATCTGTCTACCTTGAGCAACGCGGAGCAGTCCGAGATACTAAATGACCTGTCACCGGTCATCTCTCCCGTTGATGTGGGGGACGCTCCGTTAAACCAGAGTTTTTCGCTGGCGTTTGGAGATAGCGTCATGCTGTCGAATGACGGCGAGAAGCGATTTGGCTACACGGCAAGCCTGACCCACAGCCGCGATTTTTCCACTCGCACCGGGGCGCCTGAGGTTCGCTATCAAATTGATCGAGGGGTGGATGGGTCTGTGCTAAACCCAGAGTTCGACATGCTGGTTGATGAGTCGGAGAACTCCACCAGTCTGGGGGGGCTATTTAACACGGCGCTACAGCTATCCTCTGAGAATGAGATCGGGCTGAAGAATTTCTTCAACCAGTCTGCTGGCGACAAGGCGTTCTTTCAGCAAGGGGTGGTAAGAGGAAGCGAGGATCAATACCTTAGGGAAAGCAGGATCCACTTTACCGAGCGAAACATCCGCTCCAACCAGCTGTATGGCAAGCATGTCTTCCCAAGTCTGGGCAGGGCCAAATTTGAATGGGACTACGCCAAGTCTAAGAGCACGCAGGACGAGCCTGACTTTATCGTGTTTTTCGACGCGGTAGGCCTCGAGGATTTCGATGACGCTGGTGGAGATTTGTCGAATGTTGATCTAGATGACTGGAAATTCCCAACGGGATTCACCAACCGGAGGAACTTTCGTGAGCTCGAGGAAACCGCGGATGAATTTGGTTTCGATATAGAACTGCCCTTCGCCTTTGGAGATAGGGAAGGATCCCACTTGAAAGCTGGTATGAGAAATATCGAGGCGGATAGGCAATACGATGCCTTGGCATTTAGCTGGAGCGATGGTGATCGATTCGTGAACTACACGGGGGATCGGGATAGCTTTTTGTCCCCCGAAAACATCAATTTGGACAGCAATGGCGAAACGGGCGTTGTCATGGTTAACCTGACTGACGCCTACCCCGAGTATATGGGGAATCGAGAAATCTCGGCAGCCTACATTATGGCGGATTTTCCGGTGACTAAGAAGATTCGCCTCATCGGCGGGTTGAGACACGAAGATACTTCGATCCAGGTGACGTCGGTATCGGGTCGGCCACAGTTCATTCCGAATGCCACTTCCAGTATTTCGGATGACCATCTCTTGCCGTCTGCTAATCTGGTTTGGAGTATCAACGAACGCCAAAATCTGCGGTTTGCTTACACGAATACAATCGCTCGCCCGAGTTTTCGTGAGCTCACACCGGCTGCTGAGTTTGATTCAATCGGCTCGTTCCTTATCATCGGAAATGAGAACCTGAAGATGTCCGAGATCGCAAACTACGACATTCGCTGGGAGATGTTTCCTAAGGATGGCGACGAGCTCTTCGCGGTCAGCGTCTTCTACAAGGATCTAGAGAATCCCATTGAGCAAGTCATTGATCGGTTTGGATTCATTTCCTGGGACAATGTGGAAACGGGCAAGGTTCAGGGTTTGGAGTTTGAGGCTCGCAAGAAAATCAATTTCCTTTCATCCGAGTTCACTTCTTTTTCGGTAGGTGGAAACTTGGCCATTATAGATTCGGAAGTTAACCGTTCGCAGTTGGAGATTGATCGTAAGATAGCGGAATTTCCTGATTTGTCTCCGACGCGGGAACTGCAAGGCCAGTCCTCATCGATTTTCAATCTCGATGCGTCGTGGGAACACTACCGTAAGGGTACAGGCATTACACTTTCCTACAATAATACGGGTGAGCGCCTTTATGCGGTTACCAATGCCAATCTGCCTCTCGTCGATGAGGAACCTGCGGTAGATCTTGATCTCATTGCGAGTCAGAGACTGGGCCCTAATTGGAACCTGAAGTTCAAGGTAAGCAACCTCCTCGATTCGGAATCTAAACGGTTCCACATTTTCAACGGTGTCGAGTTTCCATACTCGCTAGATGAGGTTGGCAGGACTTTTTCTTTGAGCGTAAGCTACAAAAAGTAACCAATAAACGAATACAGAATTTATAATATTCATATACAAAACTCATATAAAATGAAACGAGCAATAAAAACGATCACCGCCTCAATTCTTCTTGCAGGAGCGGTTTACGCAGCTGATGTAGATGTTACGACGAATATTACGTCAGACACTACCTGGACTTCGGACAATGTGTACCACATGTCTGGATTTATAACGGTAGTCGATGCTACGTTGACTATCGAGGCGGGTACTGTCATCAAGAGTGCCGCAGGTACAGGAACGGACGCGACAGCGCTTATCATCTCGCAAACGGGTAAGATCAACGCGGTTGGCTTCCCATCGGCGCCGATCATCTTCACTGCTGAAGGTGACCCCATGGATGGGTCTTGGGGCCCGGAAGAAGGCAATGCCTGGGGTGGTCTCATCATTCTCGGTAACGCCCCCATCAACTCTGACCGTAACAAGAACAGTTTCACTGTGGGAACGACCATTACGGACACTGTGGAAGGCATTCCAGAGTTCCTGCCTGAAGCGTCCCGAGTCTTCGGCGGCACGGATCCCGAGGACAGCTCGGGAGTTTTGAGCTACGTTTCGATCCGTTTCGGTGGATCTGAACTCGCTCAGGATGCGGAAATCAACGGATTGACTTTGGGCGGGGTCGGTCGCGGAACCCAAATCGATCATATCGAAGTTTTCGCCAACTCTGACGACAGCATCGAATTCTTCGGTGGTACGGTTGATCTTAAATACGCCGTAGCGGCCTATGGGGGTGACGATGGATTCGACTACGACCAAGGCTGGGAAGGCAGAGGCCAGTTTTGGGTCTACATCGGAGGACCGGTTGCCAATTCCAAGTTCGAGCCGGATAATGGCGGAGAGCACGATGGAGAGACTTCTTTTAATGAAGGTCGCAACATTGGTGGCGGTACAATCTACAACGCTACTTATGTAGGTAATGGAACTGACGGAGCCGCTCTCCGAATCCGCGACAACGCCTACGCGGTTTACAAGAATTCTATTTTCACAGGATGGCCCCAGGGTATCCGTATCGAGGCGGACTCAGGCCTCCGCATTCCAAGCAATGGTGAGACGGTCTCGCTCATCGACATCACTAACAATCTTTGGGACTTTGATGCCGCTGATCTTTTTGCTGGCGACGAAGATGATACACTGGGAGCCGGAGGGACGAATCTAGATGATGGCGAAGCATTCCTAGCGGATGCCGCCAACAACAACACCGTTGAAGCGGCGCTTCTCGGAGGAATTTCCCGCACTGCAGACGGCGGTTTCGATCCTCGTCCACAAGCCGCTAGCCCTGCGTTGACCAACGCTCTGGCGGATCTCCCAGATGGTGACTCATGGTTTACGGCAGTCGATTACCAAGGGGCATTCTCCTCAGATGACAACTGGCTAGCTGGTTGGACCTATCTCTCTGAGGCAGGATACTTGTCGACGGACTCCGAGTCTGCGGGTGGAGGAGACGTGATCAATGTTTCCGCACGTTCAAACGTCGCTGCTGGGGAATTCATCATTCCTGGATTCACCGTTATTGGCACCAAGACCGTTCTTATCCGAGCGGTTGGGCCCAAGTTGCTGGATCTAGGCGTTACGAGTCCAATGGCGAATCCGACTATGACTCTCTTCAAGGGGGCAGAAGCGGTAGCTACCGTTAATGAGTGGAATGAAGGTGGAGAAGCAAGTGCGGCTAAGATTGTAGCAGCTGCTGAATATGTTGGATTGTTCCCCTTCTTGGCAACCGATGACTTCCAAGGTGACGCACTCCCAACCGATGATACGACTAGTACAGCGGCTCTTCTAACCCTAACGGAGGGTGTCTACACGGTTGTTGTAAGTGACGAAGATGGCGGTGCAGGAGAAGTACTGGTCGATGTGACCGTCATTGAATAAACGGACGCCTTAAAACAATTTACAAAGTCGTTAGGCTTTGTGATTACGGGGACCAGCCTCTCTTTGAGGGGCTGGTTTTGTCGTTTTTTTGTCGCTTGTTATCGAGTCGCGATATTGTTTTGTAACGAATCCTAAGGTTGGTGCCGTTACGTATAACAAGAGGAATGAGAGTTTTATTACAGGGATTGCATCAAGGACGCGTCTTTAGCGCGGCCTTTCTTGTTACCCTAGTTTTCGGATGTTCCTTTGTCTTTGGCGAAGAGCCCAAGTCCCCGTTTGAGCGAGTCACCAAGACGGTTGAAAGCAAGGCTCCTGTACAGGTCACGCCTTCCAAATTGGATAAAATGGAGTTCACGGGCTTACTGGGTATTGGCGGCGAGGTGACGATTAGCCTTTACGATGCTGAGACTAAGCAGAGTCATTGGATCCCCCTCGATGGCGCGGAAGATGGGATTTCTGTCTCCGGATTTGACGAGGATAATGGCACGATTTCAGTGAGTTTGGAGGGGATAACGCGGGAAATAGCCATCAATGAAAACGAAATCGTCACATTGAAGCGGACCGCGCCAGTTAGAGCAAACGGATCCGGGGCTGCTCCCCCGAAGAAGGCAGTCGCAGTAAAAGATGACGAGACGCTTATCAAGGAGGAAGAAGCCCGTCTCTTTGTCAGCGATCTCCTTGCGAATGGTATGAAGCAGCGAGAGGAGTTCCGTAAAGCGAGAGAAGCCCGTACCGCGAAAAGCAGGGCAAATTAATAGCTCCCTTTTTGACTGTGGTTTGAGAATCGCTAGTTGGGAGCCGGGTCGGTTCTTCTGTAAACCATTAGGCTCTTCTGCCTAAAATTGCCTGACTAGAGAGTCATCCGGTCCTGTTAAGGGCAGTATGGGCTTGAATTTCTAAATAACATATCAATAAATCAGGATATGTTGATATTTGAGTGCAATGCTCGAATGAAATCGTAGAAACTCGACACACTTATGGCCAAAAAATACGTATTCTCATCAGAATCGGTTGCTGAAGGGCATCCGGACAAAGTTTCTGACTATATTTCAGACAGCGTTTTGGACGCTTGCCTTGCTCAGGACCCCAACAGTCGGGTGGCCTGTGAGACCTTGGTTAAGAGCAATCAGGTTGTGCTAGCGGGAGAAATCTCTACAAAAGCGAAACTCAATTATGAAGAAATCGTTCGTCAGGCAATTCGCGAAATTGGCTATGTAAATGACGATGACATCTTTCACGCCGACAAGGTTTTCATCACAAACAACCTGACCAGTCAGTCCGCAGATATTGCCCAAGGTGTAGACGCCAAGAAGGCAAAGGACAAGGACACCGCGGAGCAAGGAGCGGGCGACCAGGGAATCATGTTTGGCTATGCGTCAAACGAAACTAAGGAACTGATGCCGGCCGCAGTTATGTTTGCCCATCGCATTGGTCGCCAGATCGCGAAGATACGTCATGCCGGTCGACAGGCCAAATGGCTTCGTCCTGATTGTAAGTCACAGGTCTCGATTCGCTACGAAGGAGACAAAGCTATTGAGATCACTGCGGTCGTAATATCGACCCAGCATACGGACGACGTACGCCGCAAAGACATCGAGAAATTCATGATCGAGAAGGTCATCAAGAAATGTCTTCCGAAGAGTCTTCTCACTAAAAACACCCAGTACTTGATCAATCCGACTGGGCGTTTCGTTATTGGCGGTCCTCAGGGGGATGCCGGATTAACCGGACGTAAGATTATTGTAGATACTTACGGAGGCTCTGGCCGCCACGGAGGGGGCGCATTCTCCGGTAAAGACCCATCGAAGGTCGATCGCTCGGCAGCCTATATGTGCCGCTGGGTAGCGAAAAATATCGTCGCGGCCAAGCTTGCCGATCGAGCCGAGCTCCAAGTGGCGTATGCGATTGGGCATCCCGAACCGGTATCGATCACAGTGGATACATTTGGAACAGGCAAGGTAGACGAAGAAGTCATCGAAGCAGCGGTAACCGAGGTGTTCGATTTCAAGCCGGCGGGAATCGTGAGGCAGCTAAAACTGAAGCAGCCGATTTACCGTTCCACGACCAATTATGGTCACTTCGGGAAAGACTATCTTTCTTGGGAGCAAACGAACAAGGCGACCGCCCTCGCAAGAGCGGTTAAGAAACTTTCAAAGTAAAGTATACCTATGAGCGATACACAAACACTTGATTATAAAGTAGCGGACATTTCGCTTGCGGATTTTGGCCGCAAGGAAATCGAAATTGCTGAGCATGAAATGCCCGGCTTGATAGCGATTCGAGATAAGTACGCGGCGGAAAAACCGCTGCAAGGCGTTCGGATTATGGGTTCTCTCCATATGACGATCCAGACCGCTGTGCTGATAGAGACGCTCGTGGCATTGGGGGCGGATGTGCGCTGGGTGAGCTGTAACATCTATTCGACGCAAGACCATGCGGCGGCAGCGATTGCTAAGGCAGGTGTTCCCGTTTTTGCCTGGAAAGGTGAGACTCTGGAAGAATACTGGTGGTGCACGGATCAAGCGCTGGCGTTTACTGGAGGGCTGGGTCCTCAGTTGATCGTTGATGATGGAGGCGACGCAACTCTCCTTATCCACAAGGGATTGGAACTCGAGAACGGTAGCGAATGGGTGAATACGGATTCAGGCTCCGAAGAGGAGCAGGTGATTAAGGAGCTCCTCAAGAAGATACATTCCGAGAATCCTGGTCGCTGGGCTAAGGTTGTGGAAGAGTGGAAGGGTGTTTCCGAGGAAACGACGACTGGTGTCCACCGTCTCTATCAGATGATGGAGGAGGGAAAGCTGCTCGTTCCCGCGATCAACGTGAACGACTCGGTTACCAAGTCAAAATTCGACAACCTTTACGGTTGCCGCGAATCGCTTATCGATGGCATCAAGCGGGCAACCGATGTGATGACCGGAGGAAAAGTGGCAGTAGTCTGTGGCTACGGTGACGTCGGAAAAGGCTGTGCTCAAGCCCTCGTAGGAATGGGAGCTCGCGTCATCGTGACAGAGATCGATCCGATATGCGCTTTGCAAGCCGCGATGGAGGGCTTTGAGGTTTGCCCGATTGAGGACACATTGGGCCGAGCGGATATCTATGTGACGACTACTGGCAACAAGGACATCATCCGAGTGGAGCACATGGAGAAAATGAAGGACCAGGCGATTGTCTGTAACATTGGCCACTTTGATAACGAGATTCAGATCGACAAGCTAAACGCTTACGAGGGAATCAATATCGATGTAATCAAGGACGAATCGCAAGGCGCGGTAGACAAATACACTTTCCCGAGTGGCAATAGCATCTACATGCTCGCCAAGGGCCGCCTCGTGAATCTGGGCTGCGCAACCGGACACCCGTCTTTCGTGATGTCCAATTCGTTCGCGAACCAGACATTGGCTCAAATCGATCTGTGGCGAAACAAGGAAACCTACAAGCCAGGTGTCTACTTGCTCTCCAAGGCTCTCGATGAAGAGGTCGCCCGTCTCCATTTAGAGAAAATCGGGGTCAAGTTAACCAAGCTGACCAAGGAACAGGCCGACTACATTGGCGTGGATGTCGAAGGCCCCTACAAGCCGAGTCACTATCGGTACTAGGATGCGATTGGCCTTCAGCTGTTAGCCGAATTTGAATTTCGACGAGACCCGCACTCAATGGCGGGTCTTTTTTTTGCGATGTACGGAAGGGCTTATTCGCTTTCTGCCGATCTAAATTCAATTGAATCGAGTATGAAGTACTCAAGCAGAGCCACACCGCCGTTGTCTGCATCGGCTGAGGAGACGTGCGTCATGTAGAGGCCTGGATCGAGAAGGGTGGCGATCAGAGACTCTCGCGGGTCGGCTAGTTCGTCACTTATCCCAAGCATGCTGGTCAGTTCCAAGTAGCCGATTGACCGTGCACTCCAGTCGTCGTTCTCCAGGATTTTGCTGTAGGGCGATGCGATCCGGACATTCGGAGGGATTTGATCCGAGATGTCCCGGTAAAGTTCGATGCGTGGATTCGCGAGGACGTCTTCTATACCCACGTTTACGAGCGAGGGCCCTTTCGCCCGGATGACAACGACTTTAGAATGAAGACCGGGAATTGACAGTCCGCCGATGGCTACTTTTTCTCCAGTTACCACTTCGGCTCGGGCTGAAAAATTCCAAATACGGTCTGCGACGTAAGGTGGGCCAGGGACCGGGAAGAACAATCTACCGTTTAGGCTGACGCGCTCGAGGGGAGGATTGATGATAAGCTCGCCCGTATCTTGAAGGTTTTGGTAGACCGATGCGATCGATGTGTTTTCGGAGATCTTGAGCAAATAGGTGTCGGGATTGCTGCCCAAGCGGGAGGGCTCGACCCCAATCAGCTCGAAATATTCAAACACTCCAATCACCATTGGGTTGGGAGGGCGAAAACTCACCTCTCCTCCAAGTTTTACGATGAGGGAGTTTTCCAGGAACGTGCCGTTGGCAGTTGCTGGGGGTTCCACGGCGTTGGACATCGGGAGTAAATGCAGGACGGCAATGCTTGCTGAAAGGAACAGGAAGGGGAGAGTGTTCATGACAAGTGAAGTTGGAATTGGATTTCGTTAGAAAGTACGTGAAAGCGCAGGTTGTGGATTAAAATCGAATGGCTATTACGGTAATATCGAGTTGTGGGTAGCGGGCAGGTTTTGTAATAGATGTCGAATCTCGTCTACTGAAAGCTGTAGAAACGCGATCAACGGTCGCGTCTACCGTTTGGTCCGTGTTCTCTACCGTTGTGATCCGTGTCCTGTAGCCGCGATCGTTGATCGCGGAGCACCGCTAGCGAAAATGCACATAGCCTTGGTATTGCCACTCGTTAGAACAGGAAACCAAATTTGCTCTGATGGGATTGTTGTGAATGTAATCCCATTTCTCGCTCAGGCTTTCATCGTTTCGGAGCAGATGGTCGAAAAACTCCTTTTGCCAAATTGGTTCAATCGAAAGAGCGGAGGTTATTCGCTTACTGGTCCATTGTTTCCAAGCCTGCATGAACTGGCTAAGCGATTTGGCTTCAGCATCGGGTGAAGCCAGAAAGTGGACGTGGTCCGGCATGATCACGTATTTGCCGATGCACCACCCGTGGCGCTCTCGACTGTTTTGCCATTCGTCGACCAAAATCTCATTTGCTATAGAATTATTGAGAGTAGGGAGTCGTCGTTTACAGCAGCAGGTTATGAAGTATATCGGGTTTTCCTGGAAAACATTTGTGAGGCGTTTGAGGTGTGCATGAGTGCTATCTGATTCCATAGCTTAGTGCTTACGCGATCAACGATTGCGTCTACAGTTCTGAATAGTCTTATTAACTCGTTTGATCCGGTTCTTGTAGCGTTCTAGTCCAGTTTCTGTAGCCGCGATCGGTGATCGCTGACGGTTGCTTGCCAAACGCGGTATTCGTTCGCGGAAACGCCGATTCTAATACTGCATATTCGTGGTCCTGTATGACGCATTTCGAAGGGCATTTCTCCTTGCTCTTCGTTTTGCCAGGCCCATTTTGATGTGGCTCTGGAGAAGATGGGGCTGAAATTTTTCTCCGATCTCGATTCCGATTTTCAACTGACATGGCGATCTACAACAATTTATGCGACATGATAGGCAACACCTCGCTGGTCCGTTTGGACAAGTTTGGAGTGGGTTTGCCAGGCAATATCATTGGAAAGCTCGAAGGCTACAATCCAGGATGGAGCGTCAAGGACCGAATTGGCAAAGCGATGATCGAAGCAGCGGAGCGCAAAGGCGAGCTTACGGAAGGCGGTACGATCATTGAACCCACCTCGGGAAACACGGGAATCGGTCTCGCGATCGCGGCCGCGGTTAAAGGCTATAAGATCATTTTGACGATGCCCTCCTCGATGAGCGTCGAGCGCCGCAAGCTCCTCATCAATTTGGGCGCTGAGCTCGTTTTGACCGACGGACACCTTGGGATTCCCGGAGCGATTGAGGAAGCGGAGATGCTAAACGGTAAAATCAAGGGGTCATTCATGCCGAAACAATTTGAGAACCCGGCGAATCCTCAGGTTCATTACGAAACGACCGGGCCGGAGATTTGGAAGGACCTCGAAGGGAAAGTGGATATCTTTATCGCCGGAGTGGGCACGGGGGGAACGGTTTCAGGGACGGGGAAGTTTCTCAAGGAGCAGAACCCGAACATCCAAATCATCGCAGTTGAACCCGAAGAGTCTCCTGTTTTGAGCGGCGGAGAAATGGGACCGCACCTGATTCAGGGAATTGGCGCGGGATTTGTGCCGGGGGCCTATAATTCGGATGTCGTGGATGAGGTCATCCAAGTGGAGAGCCATGCGGCGATTCGGACGAGCAAGGAGCTGGGCAAAAGCGAAGGGCTCATTGCGGGAATATCGTCGGGCGCGGCGGCTTTAGCGGCAAAAAGGGTTGCGAGCCGTTCCGAAAACCAAGGCAAGAACATAGTGGTCATGCAGCCTGACACCGGAGAGCGATACATTTCGACGCTCCTCTTCTACCAAGATTAAACTTTAGGAAATCAGGCTGAGGCGGCTAGGTTAAGGAACGTCTACAGTCTTAAACAAACGATTCAAAAACATGCAGTGGAGACTCGATAAGAGACACGTAAGTGAGGAAGAGCAGCTTAAGGACAATGGGCTGACTCTGGATTTTGACGAGGTTGCCCGGAAGGGCGCCCTGGGCGGAGGCGAAAAGCTGCTTTCGAAGTGGTATGGCATTTACGGTTCGCGCCACCCCGGAGCACACATGGCGCGCGTGGTCATTCCGGGCGGTGTTGTGACTTCGAGCCAAGCGCGTCGGATTGTGCAAGTCGCCGAGGACTATGGCCAAGGCAAGATTTCCATCACGACACGTCAGTGTATCCAGTTTCATTGGCTCAAAGCCCCCGCTCTTGCGGACATGCTGCGGGATTTGGCGAAAGACAATTTAAGCTGCTTCCATGGTTGCGGTGATGTGACACGTAATGTGGTTGCCTGTCCGCTCGCCGAAACCTGCCAGTACAAGCGAATCAACGTGCTGCCTTACGCCAAGGAAACCGCAAAGGCGCTTACGGCGATGCGGGATCTCGATAACTTGCCTCGCAAGTTTAAGATCAACTTTTCCGGATGTGGCGCGGGATGCGGACAGCCTTTCATCAACTGTATTGGAGCCATTGCCGTTACTCGCAAAAACAAGTCGGGCGAAGAGGAGACTGGCTTTAAAGTCGTCATCGGCGGCGGTATGGGCTGGGAGGCATTCATTGGAAAAGAGCTTTTTGCCTTTGTCCCACCAGATCGGATTGCGGCTGTGAATCGAGCGATTGCGTTGCTGTTTCGTGACAATGGGGATCGAAGGGATCGGACACAGTCTCGCCTGAAATTCGTGGTCGAAAAGAAGGGAATAGAATTCTGCCGGGAAGTGGTAATCGACTTCCTCGAAAAGGAAAATGTCAGTTTAGACGGGTTCGTTTTCACGGACGCGGTTGAAGATCTTGGAGTCCCTTATCCGGATCGCCCTCTTCTAGAGCCAAACCCAGTGGGTACCGATGGATTGGTGACCGTTCGGGTAATGGTTCCCAAGGGGGAGATCACACATCCGCAAATGAAGCGCATTGCTCAACTGACAGAAGAATTTGGAGACAAGCGCCTCTTTTTTACTCAACGCCAAAATATTGAAATTCATGGCGTGAAGCCAGAAAAAGTTGAGTCCCTTTCCGGGGAGATTAAAAAGGCTGGATTCGCGACCGAAGGGTTTTTCGGTCTCCAAGACATGGTTGCCTGTGTAGGCTCGACTTACTGCCCCAAAGCCGTGACGGAAACGCGTGCGTTGTTCGATATCTTGCATCCGATCGTCAAAAACCATAAGTATTCAGAAATATGGGACAAAGCGTATATTAATATCACGGGCTGCCCGAACAGTTGCTCCCCATATCGTATCGCGGACATCGGATTTCGAGGCATGCGAATAAGAGAGAAAATCGGCTCGGTCGAGGCCTACGAAATTCGAATCGGTGGCGAGCACAATCGTCTCGGACGTTTACTGGGCGAGTATAAGCTCAGTGACTGTGCGCGTATTGTAGAGACAATACTGGACACGTTTTTGAATGAAAGACAAGGCGATGAGACACTGGCGCAGTGTGTTAATCGCGTGAGCGCTCAAGAAGGAGTAAAATAGTCGGCAGCGAATTAGTCCAAAGCTAAAGAAATACGGAAGCTGATTCCTGCAGACGAAAAACCAACGAGCTAATCAACTTAATACAATGAGTGAAGACAAATCACTGGGACCCTTTTTAGAAGCCGTTAAAGGACTCGATATCAAATACGATATGGCTCCTATCGATCAGGAGTACTCGACTTTCGCAGGAGTGGGGGCGGAGCCTCTCGACTTTAAGAGCTATGCCAAGGACATTCCTTGCCAAGCGGCCTGTCCGGCCAAAACGCGGGTGCCTCACTACATTCAGGCCTTAGCTGAAGGCAATCCAGACAAGGCCTACCTGATTAACCAGGAAGACAATGTCTTTTCGGGTGTTCTCGGGCGCGTTTGTTCTCGTCCTTGTGAGGATGGGTGCCGCCATAACTGGACGGACATCAATGGGCCGGTTCACATTTGCCACCTCAAGCGAGGAGCGTCGGATTTCAAAACGAGTAAGCCAGAGCCTTTGCCCGCATGGTTTGAAGAAACGGGGAAGCGAGTCGCTGTTATTGGAGGCGGTCCATCAGGATTGACTGCAGCGCGCGAGCTTCGCCGCTATGGACACAGCGTGACGATTTTTGAAAGAGACAAGGTCTTAGGCGGCATGATGGTTCAGGGCATCCCAATCTTCCGTCTTCCCCGCGAAACCGTGGCAGAAGAAGTCAAGGCGATCATAGACAGTGGTATCGATGTGAAGCTGAATACTTCGGTAGACGCAGAGATGATGCAGCAGATCATCGACGAATATGACTCGGTATTAGTATCCGTTGGTACGGTACATGCGTCTAATTTGAAGTTACCCGGTCTTCCGGATGATGGGCATGCAGTTTCCGGTCTCAAGTTCATGCACGACTACAATATGGGCGATATTGAAGACGGTTCCATGAAGGGGCAGAATGTGATCATCGTCGGCGGTGGATTTACTGCGGTGGACTGCGCTCGGTCTTGCGCCCGAGCGGCGCTTCGCCTTGTGGGAGAGGAAGGAACGGTCACTATGATGTATCGCCGAACCGCGGGCCAAATGGCGGCTAAGTACGATGAGATTGAAGAGATGGGGGTGGAGAACATTCACATCGAAACGCTGATGAATCCCCATTCGGCACGAGTTGAAAATGGGAAGCTGGTTGGAGTGTCTTTTCAGCGGAATGCTCTTGAGGATGTCACCAGCGAGGGTGGAAAGCCACGCGTGCGGGCGATCGAGGGAACCGAGGAGGAATTTCCCTGCGATCTATTGATTGTGGCCATTGGCCAGACGCGTACGCTGAATATTCTTCCAGAGGGCATACATCAGAATGAAGACGACGGGCATGCTACGAGTCACGAGAAGGTTTTCATGTCAGGTGATTTCAATTACGGCAGCTTGGATGTCATTACCGCCGTTCAGGATGGTAAAGATGCGGCTGAGAAGATTGATACGTCCTTGATGGGTGGGAAGCGTCGCCAGAAGCATATCGCGATCGAGATGACGCAGGTGAATGGTGAAACAGGCCGTGTTCGGGATCACGATTTGCAGCTTCCTCCTCTGATGCCAACCTTGCCCTTAGGACAGCGGGATGGCATTGCTGAAGTTGAGCTCGGTCATGATCTCGAGGCGCTGCAAGTGCATGCGACTCGCTGCTACTGGTGCCAAAACAAATTCGAAATCGATCACGACAAGTGTATCCACTGTAACTGGTGTATCGAAGTAACACCGCGTGACTGTATTAACAAGGTTTCCCGTCTTTTCTACGATGAGGATGACTTCGTTGAAACGAGCCTGGAGACAGATCTCAATCACGAGGCGACTTACATTTGGATCGACAGTAAGGAATGTATTCGTTGTGGCAAGTGTCTCAGGATTTGCCCTACGAGCGCGATTACGATGCGTAAGACTGAATTGTGCGGCTGCTCAACCGAAGAGTTCGAGGAAAAGAAGTCTCACAACCAGGCCTACGGCACGGTTCCGCACACTAAGTACTAAATTGATCTGTCGTAATTTTGGTAGCGGACGATTTTTGAACGCTTTTTAGAGAGACCATCAGGTGGGCAATCGAAGATCGCCTGCAACCTCGATGAGTTCTTTACGAGTCGCTCTCTACATGACAACTTTTGACTAAGGATGGTGAGATAATTTCAGCAGGTGAGGAGATTTGTTTTATTTTTGGTGATTAGCTTTTCCAGTTTAGGGCTAGTAGTCTGGTTGGTGTTTCCGAATTATGTTGAGATTGTGGAGAGCGAGAACGCACTGCCGCCAAGAACGATTGAATCGATTGCGGAATGGCAGATTGCGCTCGCGCGAGAAGGGTTTTCGTCGGGCTCCATTGACGGAGTGTGGGGAGAGCAGACCCGCCAGGCGCTTCTTGCTTACCAAAGCAGGCATCGACTACCGAGAAGCGGTGCCTTCGACGCGGCTACGGCACAACGTCTTAAAATCCAGGAACCTGTATTTGAAACAAGACGTTTGAGTAAGGGCGACTTCGATCAACTGGGGCCAAAGCCTTCGAGCTGGCGAGAACGAGGGCAGCTCGACCGCATGCGATACTATTCGATTTTGGAAATGCTAGCGGAGGAGTCGCATTCCCATCCGGATTTCATCATTCAATTGAATGCAGACGTGGAGTGGACGAAATTGAAGCCAGGCGCGAATATCCAGGTCCCCCGCGTGCCTCCAATCACAATTCCTTCGCTAGCGGCTTCTATTCGAATTCGGCTTTCGAGCCGGACGCTTCAAGTTTACGGCTATAACGACCAACTTCTTTTCCACTGTCCGGTCAGCATCGCGCAGCGGGTCGAGAAGCGACCGGTTGGAGAGCTTCGTGTGAGCGTTACTGCAAGAGATCCAAATTACACTTTCAAACCGGAGATTCTCACCTCTGTAGCCCAACGCGAAGGCATTGCCAAGAGATTCGTCATTCCACCGGGTCCCAACAATCCGGTGGGGAATGCCTGGATTGGCTTGAATTTGCCTGGTTATGGAATCCACGGCACCCCTGAGCCAGAAAAAGTGGGCCGAACCGAGTCCCACGGTTGTTTTCGAGTCGCAAACTGGGATGCCACGACGCTTCTGGGCGTGGCGGAAATAAATCTACCGGTTTACGTCGAGCCCTGAGCATTTCAATAAGAGACCGCGACAAATCTAGGAACTAGTGTGTCGTCTTCTGGTGGTCCCGAATCAGATAGTAGGCTCCTTCTTGGTGGGTTGCCGCCTGTTCTGGCAGAACGTCTCTCTTATCCCAGTAGTGGGTGACAAGACTTTTGCGCGTGAGCGATTTATCCTCGATAGGCGTTCCACCATGATAGAGCTGACCGTGCCAAATAAGGACGTCGCCGATATCGCCGGTTATAACTTCTTCCCGGATGCCGCGATCTGAAAGCTCCTTTCGAATGTACCCTTTGGCCAAGGGCATTTCGCTGTGCTTGTCCGAGACGTAGATATTGCCATCGGAAAACTGGTAGGGTGGGATTAAGTGGCTTTTGGGATAGACGCGAACGGGTCCTTGTTTATCCCCAACCTTCTCCAGGAAAATGGAGCTGACAACCATCTCTCCCGCACAGGGAGCGGGCATGTAGTAAGTGTCGAAATGGTCCTCTTGTTCGCTTCCCTTTTCGAAGGTCAGTGTTCCAATTGCAAGCGGATCGCCACCGAGTAGTTCGGCCAATACGCTGGCTAGAGCTTCATCGAGTATCAGGTTGCGGCAACCCTCTGAAACAAAGTGTACGTCGTTTAGCTTGCTGATGAATCTGCGAGATCCATCTGGAGCGTTTTTGAAATGCATCCGGTGACCCGTTAGTTCCCCTTCCCAGAAATCGATTACCAAGGGGTTGTCATCGTGTTTTCGATTTTCCCACAGCGAGTCGAGCTCGTCGAGGTAGGCTCGGATTCCCTTTGGCTTTAAAAAGCCTTTTAAGACAAGGTAGCCGTTTTGATCCCAGAATTTTCTTTGTTTGGAACTGAGATTCGTGGATCGATTGAATAGTCTATCTAGAAGTGCCATGCAAAAATCGGATAGTCGAAAGCTAGTATTGGGAATTTCCAGCCTGCACTGAGCTAAGCGAGTCGTCGCTCTGGCGCCAATCGCATTTTTAGTAATGTGTTCAATTTGAGGTATCGAGCGGGTTGAGTGGGCCGAAGAACGAGTTCCCCCGAATTGCGCCTCGTTTTTCATTGAACCCTTGTATTGGGAAACCAAGTGTCAGCCGCTCATGACTCCAATAGAAATCGCTTCCGAAACAATCGAGAGACATATCGCCGGCAATCCCTATCCAGGGCGTGGTTTGATCGTTGGAAAATCGCTGGACGATTTGCGCTGGCAACAGGTCTACTTTATCATGGGGAGAAGCCCCAATAGCCGCAATCGGCAGTTCGCAGCCGAAGCGAGTGTCCTAGAGACCCGTCCGTTTGATGAGTCGAAAGTAGAGGATCCATCGCTCATTATTTATGAGGCCATGCTGGAGTGCAGGAAAGCGTTTATGGTTAGCAATGGTGACCAAACGCGAACGCTACACGATGGCTGGTCCAATGGGCAATCGATGAAAGAGGCCCTGATTCAGCGAGAACGTGAGCCCGACGCTCCCAACTACACCCCCAGAATCACGGGTATGCTTGATTTCTCAAATGCGGCGCCCGAAATTGGATTGAGCATTCTGAAGGCAAACAAGACAAATCCGGAATACACTGATCGGCATTACTTTTATCCGAGTCCGCCTCCTGCTGGGATCGGGTATGGATTGACCACATACATGGGTGATGGAAATCCGCTACCAACGTTTGTCGGAGATCCACTTTTGCTTCCTGTCGAGGCAACGCCAGAGGATACTTTGGAGCGGTATTGGGAGGCCCTAGATGAGGATAATCGAATTTCAATCGCGGTTAAAGAGATCGCGGCAGACGGGTCGAGCTCAAGAATAGTTATTCGCAACAAGTACGTTTAGGCAGGGGTATGCCGCTCTTTTAACTTGCCCTCGGTTGAAGCCGTTCGTTGCGAAGTGTATCCAATAATTTAGGTCGATATGGTTTTGGCAGTTTGATTCGTAAACCATAAACTGCGAATGTTAGGTTTTCAGGTGGGAGTCTGGTCTTCCTGGTCGATTTCGAAATCGGCGATTCCGTGTGATTCCGCGTTTCGGGATGCATATTCCGCTGCGGTTCGAACGGTGTCCACTATGCCTGTTTCGGGATGGTGGACAATTCCGTTTAGCAAGGTCGCGAAGAATACGTCGCCGCAGCCTATGGGAGACACGCATTTGGCGGGTCTAGGCTGAAGGCTGACGCATGGCGCGTTTTTGATTTTGATCCAAATTGGATTCTCTCCATCGGTAATGATCCATTGAGGACAGTCGTACTTGGGCTCAAGTTGGTCCAACAGCGAATCTGTGGGTGTAGCACTTACGTCGTTCTCGAAGAACATTTCCAGTTCGTCCCGATTGATCTTCACCAAAGCAGGAGATTGCTGGACGAACCACTTGAGTCCTGGGCCATAGGTATCGACTGCGAGGTTGATGGATTTCTTTCTCTGACCAAGCCAATCTCTGAGAGGGTCCCATGTCTCGGAGTCCCAATTGGGAAAGACACCGCATACCGCCAATATATAGGGCCTGTCTCTTTTAGACAGGTATTCGATACAATCTTGTACTGCCCGTTTTGAAACCTGGCAATCTATTCCGAGGATGGAAATTTCTTTGCTCCCAGGTGATCGAATGATCGAACCGGATCGCGTCACGCAGTCAGTTGTGAACGCCTTAAATGGAATGTCCTCAGCTTCAAGCGATTTTGTGCACGATGGTCCGAATGATCCGCCTGGGAAGCAAACGGCGGTCGTATCGGCATTGAGGCGTACGAGCATTTTGGAGACGTTGATTCCTTTTCCACCCACTTGAAAACGTTCCTTAGTAGCTCTGCTTGTTTTGCCCGGTCCCCAATCGTCCACGTAGTAGGTCGTCTCCGCTACGAGGTTGGCGGTGAGCGTTACGATTGGCATTTTCGAATGGGAGAGGCGCATTGTGGCAAAATCTATTTGAGAAAGAGAGGGGAATCAGAATGGTGGCCAAAGTGAGAAAGCTTGTCGAAGCAGATTTTAATTCGCGCGATACCGTGATGCTGGCTCGGGGACTTTTGGGGAAGTATCTCATAATTCGTTCGGAAGACGGAGAGCTTTCTCATGTAATCACGGAAGTCGAAGCCTATGACGGACCGGAAGACTTAGCCTGTCACGCCAGCAAAGGACGAACGCTTCGCACCGAACCTCTTTTTGGGTCTCCAGGCTGCTGGTACGTCTACCTGTGCTATGGAATTCATGAGATGCTCAACTTGGTCACTGGTCCGGCTGATTATCCGGCGGCGATCTTGATCCGTGGACTGGACGCGGTTTCGGGCCCTGGCAGGCTGACCAAGCGATTGGGAGTGGATCGTCGGTTCAACGCAATGCGGGCGAACGCGGAAACTGGAATGTGGCTTGAGGACCGAGGATTTGAGATTGATGATGGCAGCGTGCGCGCGACTCCCCGAATTGGCGTTGATTACGCGGGAGAGGATTGGGCGAAACGGCCCTATCGATTTGTGTGGAAGGGGGCTCAAGGATAGGCAAGACAGAACACGGTTGCGTACGCGATCAGCGATCGCACCTACAGGGGAGCTGGAATAGGGAGCTGAATTTTCCTGTAGCCGCGATCGCTGATCGCGGTTTTATTCCACTTATGGAAACCAAATCACATCGCCCTCGACTCAAACGCCTCTCCTTCATACGCCCTGACAACCCCGTATATTTCATAACCTGCTGCGTACATCGGCGAATCGCTATCCTGAATCGTCCTTCCGTCCATGACATTCTTTTGGACGAATGGCAGAAGAGCGATCCCCGTCACGGTTGGCATATCGGTTCATACGTCATCATGCCCGATCACGTGCATTTTCTGGCCATGCCCGATCAAGATTCGAAATCGCTCAGCCGGTTCATGCAGGCGTGGAAACAATGGACGAGTAAACGGATTACACTAGCCACGCGGGAAACGCGACTCTGGCAGAAGCAGTTTTTCGATCGTCTTGTTCGGAGCGAAGAGAGTCGAAGTGAGAAGTGGGACTATATCCGAAAAAATCCAATTCGAGCAGGTTTGGTAGAGGATCTCGAGGATTGGCCCTATCAAGGATATATACATTTCCGATAGTGATGTTCCGCGATCAACGATCGCGGCTACAGGAGAAATGCGACAGGGTTTTCGTCTCGGTTTTAGAGCGAGTCTGTGTTCGGCCCTGCCGCCGCGAGGATAGCTGAATCTTTCAATGTAAACGCCTCGAGCCGCATCGATGCCGTTCCGACAGATGTTTTAACGTCGAGTCGCAGGGGAATGCGGCGATCGTCAGCCGAGACCCAGATCGCCATTCTACCCCCTTCTCTGAAGATCTTGCTCTGAGGATAGGCGGATACTGGCTCCACACGGAAGGCCTCGATTTTTCCAAATTGGGTCACGATGGTTTCGGTCCCTTTGGCCTCCATTTCAATGAGGTAAAAGCGGCCGTTCGAGCTAATGAATAGTGGATAAGTGTTTCCTTTCTCTAGTTCCCATCCGCGAATTTGCAGTATGGCGGAGGCGTAGTCTAGGGGTGCCGGGTAGGGTAGATCCTTAATTTGGTTCTTTTCCGGTCTCAGTTTATCTACGTGATTCATTTTCCCGGTCTCAAAGTCGAAACGGGTGATAGTTTCCTTTTCATTGGATTGGCCCTCGTCAGTGACCCTATTTTCGAGGATTCGTCCCTCCGTTGAGTCGAGAAGGGTGTAGCCCTTAAGCATGAGAGGAAAGACGGCTTTTATGAGACCTGTCGTACGGGCTTCCGTTTTTACCTCCAGTAGCGAAGGGTTTGAATGTTTTGGGTCCTCGGTGGAAATTACGATTTCCGCGACCTTTCGAAAAATCCCCCATTGTCCTCGAAACTGGAACCGCTCTCCTGGATTGAATCCGTCGGCAGACGTTTTGGGATCGGGGAATTCACGTTTGGGCCAAACGATTTCCTTGGGTTGATTGGCTTCTGTGTCTTCCCTGATTTCGTTAGGGTTGATCGCGAATAAGCTGGTGGAAAAAACCGATAATAGGAGACACGCAACGAACCCGCATTTGGCATTCAAATGAGGTCTAAGGAGCGAAATTTGGAATCTTCTCTCAAGCATCGAGACTTATTAGATCGACTAGGTGTGTCGTGAATAAAGGTTCTGATCAATGCTGGAAATAGCGATATCGCTCATTTCAGCGAGTACCAGGAAGGTTTCAAAGACAACGGATCATACCTTTGGGTTGCATCCTTTATGATCAGACCGCCATTTCCCCGGTTTTGAGCGTCTCGAAGCAGTGATGGCAGCGTCTCTGCGGAATCGACTTTCTGGATCGGTGAGATCCGGAGTCGGGGATTCACGGAAAAGGTGTCTAGCTCCCGTCTTCGACGATTTAGAGGAAGATCGAGAAGGGTGTCTCCATTGCACCAAAATAGATCGAACAACCAGAGGAGTGTATCGACGTCCTCTCCAATGAATAGATCCTCGACGGGACGCTTTAGCCGCAATTCCAATTCGCTGTAGGGAAGCGGGCGCTCTTTCTTCCACGCAACCAGCGTGCCGTCCGCAATAAAGTCCTGTGGGATAAATCGGGCAGATTCGACAATCTCTGGAAACCGGTGGGTGATGCGTTCTCCTTCACCGTCGAATAACTCGACTCGCTCGTCCACTTTATGGATTTGGGTCCGGAGCCCATCGTAAAGCTCCTCGACCCAAATCGGTGACTCAAACTGGGATAGGAGTTCGAAGTCCAAATGCCCCTTGCTCGGCTTCTCCAATTTCAGAGGAAAGAATAGCTGCAAGGGAATGTAGTCGAGCATCTGGTCGATCGTCGCGTTCGCAACGCGATTGAGGTCGGAGCAGCGTAGATTCGCTCGCCGAACGGCTTCAATGGGCGCTTCGAACCGCTTGGCCAAAGCCTCCTCTATGACGGACTCTTCGATCGCGTTTCCCCGGTTGAAAAGCGTGAGGTCCGAAAGGGACTTTGCCTCTCGAGGATTTAGTTTTCGATAGGCTTCGGACAGAAGGGAATGCTGAAAAACGGGATTGGGCGACTTCTCCAAAGTGTCAAAAAGAACGCGAAAATCTTCGAGTGTCTGGTCGGTTTTCGGGTTTGGGTTGAGGAGCGACAATAGGGCTGCCCCGGGATCCGCTTCGTGCTGCCTGGCTCGTTTGTAGTTGGTCTCGTCGGCGTTCGCGGCGAAGAGGATTGCCTGGCGATTCGTTTTTGCGGTGATGCCAAGATTCCGCTGGGAGGCTCGGGCAAATGCGTTTCCAGAGAGGAACAGGGCTGCGATGGCAACATCCGTTGGGCCAAGAGTGGCGAAATACTCGCTGACGATTTCAACCTTTCGTTTGTGGCTTTCGGCTTTGACGGTGTTTTCTTTTGTCGTGGTAAAGAGCGAGATCGAATGCGGCGATGTATTGGGGTGGCTCTCGGGCGCAAGGGTGCGAGGTTCGGGTTTTGGAGGTGGATTGACTGGCAACTCCAACCCCAGTTGATTTTGGGCGCCTAATTCGAAGGCATTGATTCCGCGATCCCTTAAGGTCTGGGCAAACTCCTGGGCGAAACCGTGAGTTGTGTAGACGATCTTTGGGTTCACCTGAGCTACGAATTCGAGCAAATCAAGAAAGTCGGCGTGATCTGAAAGGGGAAAGGCCCGATCGGAGCCTTTGGAGTGATAACTGTATGAGTCCAGAGCCCAGCCCGAAAGCATTGCGGTGCGGTGGTTGGGGATTCCGGTTAGCCATTTCGAGTCTTCCGGAAGAGGGGGCGCGATGACGACGCATTCTTTGGCCTCTTCATATCTGAATTCCGAGTACGAAGGAAACGAAAATCCGATATCCTCGCATGCCTGAGTCATCTTCAGTACTTGAGGGTGCAGGAGGATTTTCAGACCACTGCCCTCGAGGCATTTCAACGCCTCTTGCGCTTTTCCCAGACTGTATCCGAAAAGCACGGGAAGGTGACGATCGTCTATCGTTTCATGGCAGAATTGAAGAATCTCCTTCTTGACTTCGGAAATAGGGGGGAAAGCGTATTTGGGAACGCCATACGTCGTTTCAATAATGAGTGTATCTGCTTTGGGTACGATGCATGCTTCCGCAGAAAGATTGAGCCCAAGCTTAAAGTCGCCCGTATAGAGAAGTGTCTCACCTTCTTTCTCAAGAAGCAGCATAGACGACCCCGGTATGTGGCCAGCTGGATAGAGCATTCCCTTTACATTGGGGCTGATTTCGAAAGATTCCTGGAATCCATAGGTTTTCCACTTCCGCTCTCCAGGCATGCGGGCTTTGAGCAAGCGGGCAGTTCCTTCTGAGCAGAGCACCGAAGGGTGATTGCCGAAGTGATCGAAGTGGGCGTGGGAAATAAAAACGTTTGAGGCGGGCTTCCGCGCGTCCAGATGCCAGTTGATTTCGGGCAGGAAAATCCCGTTCTTCTTCTCGACGACCCAACTCATATTGGGCTAGACGCCGCGTCGATCAAGGCTGAGGCGTCCCGGACCGATGAATACAAGTGAAAGAAGGGCAAGATTGACTTGAGCGTACACCACCATGACATTGTCGATCTCGGGGCTGTGGATAATTAAATTGGCCAGGGCAAAGCCGACGATGATGGAAAGGAGCAACGCGATCCCCCGGGTGAATATTCCCAGGATGAGGAATAATCCACCGACCGACTGAATCACAACGGATGCGATCCCGAAAATGAGGTGGAAGTATGTAATCCCGATCAGAGAAACGGAGCTTCCGATTCGTTCCCAAGTGTCTGTGCCTTCTCCCCAAAGCGGGAAGCCGTGGTAGGCGATGAGGCCCCCAACACCAATGCGTAGGATCAATACTCCAAAAAAATCGAATCTGCTTAAGCCAGTAAGGGCAACCTTCATAGGGAAATCGCTTTTAATTAGCCCAAAGGATAGGCCAAGCCCTCCCGAAAGAGCAATGGATTAAAGATCTAGCGGGTATTTACCTTATTAGAGATAGGTTGTTCTGATGCAGGGGGTAGCGATTGGCTGCTTTCGCAGTAGGTGAGACGGCTCCTGAGCCATTGCGGGAATTTCGATCTTTTCGCAGATGGGACGGGATTGTTTGCGGGTACGATAGTGGCCTTTAGCCGGATTTCCCCTATCTCACCACTCTTCCCGAGCCGCCGCTGTTTAGCAGGGCTTCGACTTCGGCTCGAGTAGTGAAATTGTAGTCACCATAGATCGAGTGAGCCAAGCAAGAGGAGGCTACGGCAAAGGCGATAGCCGTTTGTGGTTCGCGAAGCTTGGGATCGTTGAGAGCGAAGATCAGTCCGGCACCGAAGGCGTCGCCACCGCCGACCCTGTCGACGATATCGCGGATTTCATAAGGCTGATAGTGGCTTCCTTCAAGAGGGGCAAAATAGGAATAGTCGGAAGCGGTTTCGTAGAGCATGGCTCCCCAATTGTTGTGGGAAGCGGAGATACTTTCGCGCAAAGTGATCGCCACTTTTGACAGGTTAGGAAACTGACTGACGATCTCGCGTGCCACGCCGGTGTATTTGCTGGCATCGATCTTGCCTGAGTGTACATCTGTGTTCTCTGCATGGATACCAAGAACATCGGAGGCATCCTCTTCGTTGCCGATGACGACATCAACGTAGGGAAGCAAGCGTGACATGGTTTCGCAGGCGAGTTCGGTTGACGAAAGAGTAGGGTTCCAATTCCAGAGCTTTTTGCGGAAATTGAGATCGCAGGAAACGGTGAGCCCGGCCGCTTTTGCATTCTTGACGGACTGGATCGTCGCTTCGGCCGATTGCTCGGACAGTGAAGGAGTAATACCGGTGGTGTGAAACCATCCGGCTCCATCGAAAATGGATTCCCAGTTGTAGGCCGACGCAGGGGTCATGCTGACAGAGGAGTACTCACGGTCGTAGATCACGCGACTGGGTCGCTGGTTAGCCCCGGCTTCTACGAAGTAGAGCCCGAGGCGACCCGATTTACTTAGTACAATTTCCGAGGTGTCGACTTCGAGTCCTCTCAGGTTTGAGATCAAGGCCTGTGTGATGTCGTTATTGGGAATGGCGGTGACGAATCGAGCGTCTCCACCTAGCATTGAAATCGAAGCAGCAACATTGGCCTCCGCTCCCGCGAAGGTGAGGTTGAGGTCACCGGGAAGCGATTGACGGAAACGTTTAAAGCCAGGCGGGCAAAAGCGGCCCATGATTTCACCAAAGGTTACGATCGTTTTCATATGATTGAATGGATTGAGGTATTGCGCCTTGGAAGGGCACAGGATTCACAAAGATTGTTTGGAATTGGTATTTTGAATACTTGGTTGTGTTTGTTTGGTTTTCGTCGGAGATTTCCTATCCGCGGACACTGTCTGCATTTTGGCGGGCTTCACGGGCGTTGGCTTCGATCTCGTCCCATTCTTGAGCGGCAATGAGTTCACGCTTGGCGATCCAGGAGCCTCCGATCGCTGAAATAAGCGGGGAAGCGAGATAGTCTTTCATGTTTTGCGCATTGAGGCCACCGAGGGGAATGAAATCAATGCCGAGGTGCTGGTAAGGGGCGGCCATGTTTTTAAGATGGTTTAAGCCCCCAGCGGTTTCTGCGGGAAAGTACTTTAGAGTGCGGCAGCCGAGCTCGATGCCTTGCTCAATATCGCTAGGCGTTACGATTCCCGGTCCAAAGGGCAGTCCTTTGCTCTGGGCGTATTCGACGACTTTGCGATTGAGCCCTGGCGCGACCCCAAAGGCTGCTCCTGCGGCAACGACTTCGTCGACCTGCCGAGTTGTAAGTATGGTGCCGATTCCAGCGAGCATCTCGGGGACTTCTTCACGAATCGCTGCGAGAGAGCCGAGAGCCGCATCGGTTCGAAGCGTCAACTCCATGGCGTCAATGCCACCTCGTAGTAGAGCGCGTGCGAGTGGCACGGCATTGGCCGCATCGTCAATTACAAGTACCGCGATAATGGCGGACTTCTTTATCTTTTGATGTAGTTCAGGGGGAAACATGATAGGGAAGATAGGATTTAAATGTCAGTATAGTTGACAAATAAGACAGTAATACAGACACATTGCTTATCGCTCTCGATATGTCAATGGAAACTAGAGGTCTGGCCACATCACTTTTCAAAGCGCTTGATACGCTTAATCTACTGAGTAGCCGTTCGGACGGTGCCCTGATTGGGGAAGTGGTCTCGGAAATGGGGCTTCCGCGCAGCAGCCTGATTCGCATTTTAGATAGCCTGATGCATTATGGGCTAGTTGAGCGTAGTTTGGAGCGGCGGTATCGTGTAACCTCGAAATTTCGGGATTGGCGGTCGGAGGACCGGGACGAGCAGCTTGTATCCAAATACCGGCCCTTATTGCGAAAGATCGCTGACGAGGTGGGTGAAATGGCGGTCTTGGGCCGGCTCCAGGGGAGGAGGATCTTCCATCTTCACTATGAGGAGCCTGATTGTCGCGTTCGCGTAGTGCCACCAGTGGGAAGGGCCTTTGCCATTGAGAAGATGGCGATGGGTAAACTAGCCTTGAGCCAGCGTCCGGATCTGGTTCCGGAAGGTTGTTCCAGCGAGCTTCGGGAGGAAATCGCTCGGGCGGGCAAAGATGGATTTGCCTGGAATCGAAGCGAGTCCGAGGAGGGCATTATCGCTTGGGGTACGTGGCTGGAAGAACCATCGCCGCTGTCTCCAATGATTGCGGTAACTTGGCCGTCATTCCGTTATTCGGACAGAGGCCTGGCGCAGGTTAAGGGGCTACTCGCCGCTAGCCTTTAGCCGATTCCCGAAAGGCCTGAGCCAGGGCGAGCTCTTCTGGGCTAATGAGAGTTTCGACGTGGGTGAGCAGTTGTTTCAGCTTGTCCGTAGCGTTGTAGAGCTGTTCGTCCTGTCCGTTCCACATAAACGAATGAACCGCTTTGGAAAGCTGTCCGAGGGATCGCGAAGCCGCGATGAAGCGAGCTGCTCGCTGCCTTTCGTGTTCCGGGAGAACGGTCGAGGCTTGGTCGAGGGTATTGCGAAAGCCCTCCACTTCTTTGAGAAGATCCTCGTATCTTTTGTGTCCCGCGAGAAATTCGATTTGCTCTTGGGATTTGATGATGCTCGCAAAAAAGGCACCGATCGGAGGTTTTGGTTGAACGGTAATCTCGCTCGATTGAACGGATCGGAGAAAGGCCTCATCGCTTACCTCGGTGGTAGGGGACTCCTCGCTGGCAAAAGTCAATTGAGCCAGGCAGAGCCCGCAGGCAATTGCATTGAAAAGTGACAAAATCGGACGTGCTTCTAGGGTGGCGCTGCTCATTCAGTAAAGTGAATCGGAGAAGCTGAAAAAGGCTTTATGGCACGCAGTGTGAATTGAGTTAATTTCGTAGATGGCTTAGGAGTTTTCGAAGGAGCAACGGTTTGCTGTCTAGGGTAATTTCAGGTGGCATCAGTAAAACCACGTACACGGGTTTATGAATCCGAGCCAAACGACTTTCGATAGGCCAGGGGAGACACGCCTTTCCTTTTGGAGAACTGGCGGGTAAAGTAATTGCTGTCGTTGAAACCCACCTCGAACGCGATTTGAGACACGGTCAGCCTGGAGTTGCGAAGAAGACGCATCGCATTTTGGAGTCTGAGCTGGATCAGGTATTCGAAGGGCGGCAGGCGAGTCGCTTTGGCAAAGGTGCGCATGAAGTGGCTGCGGGACAAGCGGGACATCTCGATGAAATCATCCAACTTCCAGTCCCGAGCGCAATCCTGCTCCATGCTGCTGATAACGGAACCCACTCGAAGCAGGGCGGCCGAGCGATTGGACTCCGATTGGGTCTCCTGGTAGGATCGAGAGAGAAAGACCACCAAATCTATGAGTTTGCCGAGTAAAGCGGATTCGTATCCATCCCTTCGGTGTTCCACTTCCTCGACCATCTCTAGGGCGATCCGTTCAGCCCGAGAAAGGGACAGTCGCTCCAGGTGCAGGCGGCTAGAGAAGCGGTGTTGCTTCCTGAATACCGGTTCCAAGAGAAAGAGGGCGCAGTATCCCGGCATTTTAAGAAGGCGGTTTTCTGGCAGTTCGATCTGCTCGGGATCGTACATGACATTGATCATTTCGAGTCGATCACGATCGTGGAAGTAGTGATCCTGCATTCCCTGGAGCAAAAAGACATCGCCTGCGACAACGGGAAATTCGTCACCATTGAGCCAGTGCTGAGCGGTTCCGCCCACAATAAGGACGAGCTCGCAAAAGTCGTGTGCGTGCTTAACCTCCGTCAGATCGTGCTCGTGCGAAGGTTCCTTTGAGGAGGAAGTGATGACATGCCTAGCCGTAATGGGGTAGGCGGTATCTTCAAAGTAGTTTCTTCCTTCAGCCAGGATTCCGGTCATTCGATGTTCCTTCGCAATACGATCGTGCTAGTTTTTGTGGAATGGAAAATGGGTGTTTCGCCTTAATTCTTATCGAACTACTGGAATAAGGAATGGGCATCGTCAAACAACAATGGGAATATTGTGCTATAATTTGAGAAAATGGTTAAGGTTATAGGGGTTCGAACCCTGTCATAATGGAATCATAGAGAAATCTGCGAAATTCTTTTCGCTTCCTCGAAACGGTCGGTCTGTTTTGATGGTCGTCCACTTCTATTAAACCACTATTACTGAAAATCGAATGAGCATCATCAAAGGAGACAAAGAGTACTTTCCTGGAATTGGAAAGATCGCCTACGAAGGGCGTGATAGCGACAACCCGCTTGCGTTTAAATGGTATAACCCGGATCAGGAAATTGGCGGGAAGTCTATGAAAGAGCTGTTCCGTTTCGCGATTGCCTATTGGCATACCTTCTGTGGTACGGGAGGCGACCCCTTTGGTCCAGGTACGAAAATTTTCCCGTGGGCAGACGGAGCCGACGCGGTGTCGCGAGCCAAGCACAAGATGGATGCCGCGTTCGAATTCATAACGAAAATAGGGGTGCCCTACTATTGTTTCCACGACTTCGACTTGGTTGAAGAGGGAGAGAGTTTTAAGGAGTCTGAAGCAAACCTGAGCGCGATTGTGGATTATGCTAAAGAGAAGCAAGCGGCTTCGGGCGTAAAATTGCTTTGGGGCACGGCCAATCTTTTCAGCAATCCGCGTTACATGAATGGGGCAGCTACCAATCCAGATTTCAGCACAGTAGCCTATGCCGGTGCGCAGTTGAAGAACGCAATTGACGCGACGATCGCTTTGGGCGGCGAAAACTACGTTTTCTGGGGTGGTCGCGAAGGTTATATGTCCCTGCTGAATACGGACACGAAGCGTGAGAAGGCTCATCTGGCTCGTATGCTAACTATGGCTCGCGACTATGCGCGTGGGCAGGGATTCAAGGGTCAGTTCTTTATTGAGCCGAAACCGGCGGAGCCCTCCAAGCATCAGTACGACTTTGACGTTGAGACGGTGATCGGCTTTTTGCGGGAGCATGACCTCTTGCAGGATTTCTCTCTCAATGTAGAAGTGAATCACGCCACTCTAGCGGGGCACACCTTTGATCATGAGTTGCGAATGGCCGCCGATGCTGGGCTGCTTGGCAGTATGGATGCGAATCGGGGAGATTACCAGAATGGGTGGGATACGGATCAGTTCCCCATGAACTTGAATGAACTTACCGAGGCAATGCTGGTCGTCCTTAAGGCAGGTGGCTTCAAAGGCGGCGGCGTGAATTTCGATGCGAAGACCCGCCGTAACTCGACGGATCTGGAAGATATTTTCATCGCCCACATCGCGGGTATGGATGCTTTTGCTCGAGCGGCCTTGGTTGCTGACAAGATTCTCAACGAGTCAAAGCTGCCCGCCTTGAAGCAAGAGCGCTACAGCAGCTTCGACAGCGGAGATGGGGCTCGCTTCGAAAAAGGTGAACTTTCTCTCGAGGACGTCTACGCGATCGGAAGCGTGGGTGGCGAGCCGCAACAGATAAGTGGCAAGCAAGAGCGCTACGAGCAAATCGTGAACGACTTTATCTAAATTCGACATACAGGCAGTGACCGTTACGGTTTCCCGGATGGGTCCGTCTTCATGGTGAGACGGGCCTTTTTATGTCGGTCGTACTTCTTCGTGCATGAGTAAGGTAATCAGTTTCTGAATCCTTAAACTTAGGTTGTGAACTTTTACAGATAAACGTTTATGCGAAAAAGTGCAGGTGAATATTGAGTAGTCTTGTGGCAGTCGCATGGGATGGATTATTTTTTCTTTAAAGATAAATTAATAACATTAAATACTTGCCAACGAAAATATTGGAGTACAGATGTTTTCTTATGTCTAGCGTCCTTTTGGAAGAGCCCAGCGCATTGCCGATGTTTGATTTCTCCGTTTTGAGAGAGATTCGCAAGCGAGCGGAAATGACATTGAATGATCTTTCCCAAGCGAGTGGGGTATCTATCGCAGTCATATCTAAGCTTGAAAGAAATCAGTCTCAAGCAGAGGTAGAAACACTCTACAAAATAGGACGAGTGTTTGGAATGCGGGCAACCGACTTGATGACCTTGGCCGAGGCGCCTCTTTCCAATAGAAAAGAGTCGGAGACCTACTCATCTGAAGGGTTCACGTTCGAGGCGGTGCGGTATGCGAATGCAAACTGCTTACTCGGCGAAGCGAAGAGCGGGGCGAGTATTTCCAAGCCTGAGATTCACCACGACGACCATGAAATTTGCTGGGTGTTGAAAGGGGTGCTGCGCGTCACGCTTCCCCAGGAAACCCAAGTCTTGTCGAAAGGGCAGAGTATCCAGTTCGATGCGATTCAAGAGCATGCCTATGAGGCACTCGAAGACTGCCTGTTCATGATCGTGCACATCAGAAAAGATAAACGCTATTAGAATTTAGTATGAATATTGACACTACAATTACACCCGAATCATTGAAAGGGCAGCTGGACCAGTTCTGGAATTTGTCAGGACAGAAGATCGATCTCATCGAAAACGAGTACGACATGTCGAACGGCTCACCGGTATTCACCGTAAACGGCAAATACGCCACTCGCGGCTGGACTGAGTGGACGGAGGGCTTCGTTTATGGGTCCTCGTTCTTGCAGTTCGACGCTACGGGCGACGAGCGATTTCTCGAGCTGGGGAAAAAGCGTACGATTGAGCGAATGGCAACCCATGTGAGCCACGTGGGTGTACATGACCATGGCTTTAATAACTTGAGCTGCTATGGCAACTGGTTGCGCTTGCTCAACGAAGGTAAGGCCAACGGGCCACAGGCAGAACGCGATTTTTGTGAGTTGGCGCTGAAGGTTTCGGGAGCGGTGCAAGCAAGCCGTTGGTCGACAATTCATGAAGGAGGTGGCTATATCTATTCCTTCAATGGGCCGCATAGTTTGTTCGTGGATACCATTCGCAGTTGCCGCATAGTGATGGTGGCCCACGCTTTGGGGCATGTTCTCATGGGCGAGAATGACTCTCCGATTAGCCTGCTTGGAAGAGCAATCGACCATATCAACGCTACCGCCAAGTATAGTGTATATTATGGGGAGGGCCGGGATAAATACGACGAGTGGGGACGGACCGCTCACGAAAGTGTATTTAATACGAATGACGGACGCTATCGCTGTCCAAATGCCCAGCAGGGATTTAGCGGATTCACGACATGGACACGCGGTTTGTCTTGGGCGATGGTTGGTTTCGCGGAGGAGCTTGAGTTTATAGACACGCTTCCAGAAGATCAGTTTGAAGCCTTTGGGGGTAAAGCGGTTTTCAAGGAAACTTGCTTGAAAGGAGCGAAAGCGACCTGCGACTGGTTTATCGAGAATACGCCGACCGACGGAATTCCCTACTGGGATGGTGGAGCTCCACAATTGCACCGATTGGGTGAGTGGAGAGATCGAGTATCTGATCCTTACAATGAATGGGAACCCATCGACAGTACTGCGGCCGCGATAGGCGCCCAAGGATTGTTGCGTCTAGGCCGTTATTTGGGACTGGATACGAAGGAGGGATCAAGGTACTGGAGTGCGGGACTTACTAGTATGCGTTCGCTTTTAGCCGATCCTTACTTGAGCGAAGACAGCGGGCATCAAGGGCTGCTGTTGCATTCCATCTATCACGAACCCAATGGCTGGGACAGCGTACCTGAGGGACAGAAGATTGCCTGTGGCGAATCGAGCCAATGGGGTGACTACCATATCCGAGAGGCCGCCCTCCTGCTGCAGCGAGAGATTCGGAATGATTCCTATTACACCTTTTTTGGGTGTCTGAACCAATAAATTGCGAAACATTATTATGTCGGATTTATCCAAATTGTGTATACACAGTATAACGACCAAGCCATGGGGTTTGAGGGAAGCTGCTACTAAGTACGCAGCGGCTGGTGTTGCTGGGATTTCGGTTTGGCAGGATGCCGTGGCGTCTTTCGGAGACGGACACCGTGCTGCGGGAGAGATGTTTCGCAATGAAGGAATCGATGTTGTCAGCTACGTTCGCGGAGGGTTTTACACCGCACTGGAAGGTGCGGGACGACAGAAGGCGATCGACGTCAACAAGCGGATCATTGATGAAGCCGCTGCGCTGGGCGCCCCCCTCGTCGTTCTCGTTTGCGGCGCCACTCCAGGACAATCGCTTTTCGAATCGAGGAAGCAAATAACCGAGGGAATCGCTGCAACGGTTCAACATGCCTCGGATGCGGGAGTTAAGCTAGGAATAGAGCCTCTCCATCCCATGTACGCGGACAGCCGCAGCGCCGTTAGCACCATGTCCCAAGCCAATGCGATTTGCGATGAAGTGGGGCATTCCCATTTGGGGATCACCGCGGACGTCTTCCACATTTGGTGGGACGATCGACTAGAGGAGGAAATTAAGATCGCGGGTGAGAAAAACCGTCTTTTCTCCTTTCACATCTGCGATTGGAAAAATTTGCCTGAAGACATGCTCAATGATCGGGGGCTTATGGGAGAGGGTGTTATCGATATTTCTGGAATACGTCGATGGGTGAATAAGACAGGATTTTCCGGATACGAAGAAGTGGAGATCTTTTCCAACAAGTACTGGGCTATGGATCAAGACGAGTATCTTGGCAAAATAATAGACGCTTACAAATCGCTTTCTTAGAGCGTGAAACTCAACTAGAAACTTAACCATTCAATAATATGAAAACTCACAAAGTAGGTATTATCATGAACGGCGTCACTGGACGCATGGGCACGAATCAGCATCTCATGCGTTCGATCGTCGAAATCATCAAACAGGGGGGCGTTTGGGTGAACCCTGAAGAGACGATTATGCCCATTCCCATTCTAGTAGGAAGGAACGAAACTAAGCTCAAGGAATTGTCAGCCCGATCCTGTATCGAGCGATGGACTACCGATTTGGATAGTGTCATGGCGGATCCAGAGTTTTCCATCTATTTCGATGCTCAAAGCACTTTGAGGCGGGCGGATGCCGTAAAAGCGGCAGCGACCGCAGGAAAGCACGTCTACTGCGAAAAGCCAACTGCCGTGGATACGCAGACTGCGATTGATTTACACAACTTTTGCGAGGACAAGGGTGTTAAGAGTGGCGTGGTTCAGGACAAACTCTGGCTTCCTGGATTGGTTAAATTGAAGCGGGCGATCGAAAAAGGCTACCTAGGACGCATATTCTCGGTAACTGGAGATTTTGGATACTGGGTATTTGAAGGAGACACGATTCCGGCCCAGCGACCTTCCTGGAACTACCGAAAGGAAGACGGTGGTGGAATGATGATCGACATGCTATGTCATTGGAGATACGTTCTCGACAATCTCTTTGGACCTGTAAAATCCGTTAGCTGTCGTGGAGCGACGCACATTAAGCAGCGTGTTGACGAAAGCGGAAAACCTTATAAATGTACGGCTGACGACGCGGCCTATTCGATGTTTGAAATCGACGGACCAGATGGTGAAATCGTGGTTAATTTCAACTCGTCATGGTGCACTCGTGTCCGCAGAGACGATTTGCTAACGCTGCATGTCGATGGCGAGCTAGGTTCTGCGGTTGCGGGATTGCGCGACTGTCATATTCAGCATTATGCGAATACGCCGAAGCCGATTTGGAATCCTGATATTGATCAGCCTATCGATTTTTACGAGGACTGGTCTGAGGTGCCCAACCAGGAAGTTTACGACAACGCTTTCAAGGTTCAGTGGGAAATGTATTTGAAGCACGTGGTGCTGGATGCTCCCTTCCGTTGGACTCTGCTTGAAGGAGCAAAAGGCGTACAGTTGGCGGAGCTTGGTATCCAAAGCTGGGAAGAGCGCAAGTGGCTTGACGTTCCAGATTTGTAGAAAATTGATTGCGGGCTTGGATCTTTTCCAAGCCCGTTGGTTTGTATACTAGTAATAACAGTAATTGAAGAAAGTCATGACGGCAAAAGCGAATAGTAAAACAGCTTTAGTAACAGGCGGAACAAGAGGAATCGGTTTCGGAATCGCTCAATCCCTAGCGGATGAAGGATGGAATCTTATACTAAATGGTATGCGTCCTGAGGATACCGTTCAAGACGTGCTCGATTCACTCCGATCGAAGGGGGTTGAGGTTGCCTACGTACGAGGCGACATTGGTTCTGCTGAGGGTCGTGAATCGATCATCGAAGTCGTACGATCCGCCTCAGGAGCGGCATTGAATCTGCTCGTGAACAATGCGGGAGTGGCCCCAAAACAGCGTCTGGACATTCTGGAGACGACGGAAGAAAACTATGACTTCGTCGTCGACACAAACTTGAAAGGCGCTTTCTTTCTGACTCAGCTCGTTGCCAACGACATGGTGGAGGCAAAGAATCAGGACGAAAACTTTTCGGGAGCAATCGTGAATGTTTCCTCCATTTCAGCAACGGTCGTTTCGGTGAATCGGGGTGAGTACTGCATTGCTAAAGCAGGCCTAAGTATGGTCACCCAGCTTTTCGCAGCTCGTATGGGTGAATTTGATATCCCCGTATACGAGATTCGACCTGGGGTAACGAAAACCGACATGACTGCTTCACCCGAGGTGACCGAAAAGTATGATAAGCTAATCGGAGAAGGCCTGTGCGTCACCAAGCGCTGGGGCTATCCTGAAGATGTGGCCAAAGCGGTGGCCTCGCTCGCTCGAGGCGATTTTCCTTATTCAACGGGACAAGTGTTAATGGTGGATGGGGGATTGACGATCCCAAGGCTCTGATCTGTGCGATCCTTTTATTTTAAGGGTTTTTCGGCGGCGGTGTTTGCCGCTTCGAGAACCTTTTTTATGAGGGATTGGGACTGATTTCGATCAGTCGAGAACCCCCCCCTTAGGAAGGGTCGACCTTTTTGATGTGAGTGGGCAGTGTGGGTTTTGGGCATTTGCAGCTGGCGGTATCGCCGCATCCTCGCTTTCCCTTGAGCAAAAAGCGTTTAGCGAGCCAAGCCGTTGCGAGGGCGACGATTAGCAGGATGATGACTGTTTCCAATATTTGCAACATGGGCGCAAAACCATTTGACTTTGGCTAGTTTAGACTGAAACTCGGTCTCAACAAGCCTAAAAGGACGATCCTGTGAAAACCTTAAACGATTTAAACGACGGACAGATAGCGAAAATTGGTTCGTACAAGCGAACTCAAGGGGTTTCGCGTCGTTTGATGGAGTTGGGTCTGATGCCGGGAGTGACGGTTCGTTTTATTAAATCTGCTCCTTTGGGGGACCCGATTGCGTTGGACGTTGAGGGTCGCCAATTGAGTTTGCGGCGTGAAGACGCCGCTCAAATCATTGTTCAACCCGTTTAAAGCCTGCGAGGCGATATCCCGTAGTGCCGATACTAGCGAATAATCGTGTCTCATCAGATCGACTGCGGCGGGTAGCTTTGATCGGCAATCCTAACACGGGGAAGAGTACGCTTTTCAATTGCCTGACCGGTTTGCGTCAGAAAGTGGGCAACTACTCCGGGGTAACGGTTCAGAAGAAGACGGGAATAACGCTGATTGGTGAGGAGCGCGTTGAGATTCTCGATTTGCCGGGAACGTACAGTTTGGCGGCTACGTCGCCCGACGAGCGGGTGGTGGTGGATGCGCTTCGTGGGGAGGTTGAGAATCTTGACCGACCGGATATAGCGCTTTGCATTGTCGACGCGACCAATCTGCAGCGAAACTTGTTTCTCGCTTTTCAAATCGGGCAGCTCGGACTGCCGATGGTGCTCGCGCTTAACTATTGGGATACCGCTCAAAAGCGGAACATCGCCATAGACTTAGAGGAACTCAAGAAACGCCTCGGCATCCCAATTGTGCCGATCTCTGCATCGCGAGCGGAAGGAATCACGGAACTGAAAGATGCGATGATTCAGGCTTTGGATGAAAAGCCGAAATTGATATCGCCTACTTGGCCTGAGTCGATAGAGGAAGCGATCTCTGGGGTGCGTTCGGAGCTATCGGAACCGGTATCAGCGCGCATCGACGATGCTGCTTTGATGCGTGGCATCTTTGAGAGTGACGAAGAGATCTTCAAACGAGCGGGAGCGTCCGATTCGGAAACGCACGAGGTACTTGAAATCTCAAAGAAGGCGCTCTTCAAAGGCGGGCTGAATCCGGCAAATGTAGAAGCGGTGTTATTGTACCGACACATTAAGGAACACGTCGAACCCTGCATTTCGGCGCGAGATTCCTCAAGAATCGCGGGGAGTGAATCCATCGATAGCCTCCTAACCCATAAGGTTTGGGGATTAATCGCATTTCTGGCCTTGATGTATCTTGTGTTTCAATCCGTCTACAGTTGGGCGGGGCCTTTCATGGACTTGATCGACGCAGGAAAGTCCGTAGTGCAAGATACCGTTTCGAACGTACTCTCGGGGTGGCCTATGATTGAAAGTCTGGTTGCCGATGGGATAATAGAGGGGGTCGGGGCCGTGGTGATCTTTTTGCCCCAAATTATGATCCTGTTCTTTTTCATTAGCCTGTTGGAGGATACTGGATACATGTCGAGGGCAGCTTTTCTGATGGATAAGCTATTCAGTTGGTGCGGCCTATCAGGTAAAAGTTTCGTTCCGCTTCTTTCCAGCTATGCTTGCGCCATTCCTGGGGTGATGGCGACTCGAACGATTCAGGATTCAAAAGCTCGATTGGTGACGATTCTTGTAGCTCCCTTTATGAGTTGTTCGGCCCGGCTACCCGTCTATGTGTTAATGATTGGAGCATTCATAGAGCCTCGATATGGCGCAGGTGTGGCGGGCGCCGTTCTGTTTTTGATGCACTTCGTCGGGCTGCTTGTAGCGATGCCGTTTGCGTACTTGATGAATAAGTACATTCTGAAGACGCCGCCACAGCCGTTCCTTTTGGAATTGCCTAGTTATCAAATCCCCAAAGTGCGGGATGTGATGCTCAAGATGTACAGTCAGGGTAAGGAGTTCGTCGTGAATGCCGGAACCGTGATATTCGCGATCACCATTATCATTTGGGCTCTCCTGTATTTTCCGCGTACCGAATCCGTAGAAATAGAAACCCGCGAAGCATTTGTATCCGAAATTGTCGCTCAGAATGGCTGGACCGAGGAATTTGCCCTAGAGTCAATCAGTGAGGATGAAGTGTTGGGGGCGGAATTGGACCACAAGGTGTCTTCCGCATTCATCGAGCAGAGTTGGATGGGGCGAATCGGAAAGACCTTGCAGCCCGTATTTGCGGGAGCTGGATTTGACTGGAAGATTACGGTAGGGGTGATTGCCAGTTTTCCCGCTCGGGAGGTGATCATTTCCACGCTTGGGATTATCTACAGTCTGGGTGGCGATGTGGACGAAGAGGCGGGTGACCTGCGTGAAGCGATGGCTAGCCAGAAATGGCAGAGTGGGCCCAAAGCGGGGATGCCGATTTTCACCATTCCCGTCGTGATTGCGTTAATGGTGTTCTTTGCCCTGTGCCAGCAGTGTGGAGCGACACTTGCAGTGATCGCTCAGGAGACGAGCTGGAGATGGGCAGCCCTGTCCTTTGGGTTTATGACGATTCTCGCTTGGCTGGCTTCAATCGGAATTAACCAGGTGGGGGCCTGGTTTTAGGTAGCCCTCTAGTTGCCTTTCGGCTGAAAGGGAGCTTCCTTTGATACCTCAAGAGGAATTGTGAAGCGGAACACGGATCCTTTGTTAGGGATGGAATCGACTTGAATTTCCCCACCCATGAGTTCGACGAGGTTCTTGCAGATCGCTAGGCCTAGACCGCTACCCCCAAAGCGGCGCGAAATGGATGCGTCGATTTGCGAGAAAGGTTTGAAAAGGCGGTGCATTTTTTCAGGGGCAATGCCAATGCCCGTATCTTTGACTGAAACCTGGAGAAGAGAGGCATCTTCGGAGATACTGGTAGCGGAAGCTTCAATACGAATCTTGCCTTGGATGGTGAACTTGAGAGCGTTGTTGACAAGATTGAGAATGATCTGGCGCAAACGGGCCGAATCGCCCACCGCAACGCTGGGAACGGATTCATCGATCTTAGCGTCAATGGAAAGGGAGCGCTGGACCGCTTTGCTTTTTAGAAGAAAAACGCAGCTATTGATGCAATCGCTTGGAGAAAAGGGAATCGACTCGATGTCGATTTTCCCGGCATCAATTTTGGAAAGATCGAGTATATCGTTGATCAACGTAAGCAGGGTATCCCCGCTAGTACGGATCGCTTCGAGCATTTCCTTTTGACCCTCATCCAATTCCGTATCCTCGAGAAGGTCTAACATACCTACCATCCCGTTAAGGGGAGTGCGAATCTCATGATTCATATTCGCCAGAAAGGCGCTCTGCATGTCTATCTTCCGATTAGTGTTCGATGGCTTGACCGAGTCTTCTACCACTGCCGGTACAAGGGTTACGAACACTAGGGAATGTGCTGGTATTGGTAGGCAATTCGCGATGTTGATTGCGCTCGGCTGATTGTCTCTCCCCAGAAAGACAACGTTGCTTGAGCAAGGTTTGCCTTCCGCGATAGCGGATAGAATGAGCGCTTCCAGGGTGGGGGATTGCTCTCCGAGTGAACTCTCGGTCGAAAGAAGTTTTTGCGCCGATGGATCCGACTTTAAAATATTCAGCTCGTAGTCAACGACGACGGACGAAACGATACTAGAAGGAGGATGCATTTGGTTTCTAATTTCGTTTCAAGAGTTTGTAGAGAAAATGGATACGATCATCTCTTTCGCCGGATATCCGCATAGCGGTCCGCTCTGATTTTTGAGGGATCGGCAGGGTAATCCTGGTTTTCTTTTAGCTCTTCTAGGGTAGGCGTCTTTGAAAGGATACCGCTTTCAGGAATCTCTTTGTGGGCGATCCATCCAATGGCGTTCAACACGACCTTTCGTAGATTGTCATCCTGCCAGTTGTCATGCCAATGACCGCCGGTAAACCCAAACCCTCGGCTTCCGTTCTCGTTTTCCGACACCCACATGACGTGTTGAAGGTCCCTTCTCGCAACGGCTGCTCGGGCATCAGGGGTCGAATTGTGGTGGTGGTCCTTTTCGGGTAGCAAATCGATGGGGGGAACCGCAGAAAGGATAGGTGTGACACCTTCCATGTCTTTCCGGAATCGCATATTGAAGTACCACTCGTCATTGATCGAAAAAGGCTCAACCCCATTGGTAACGAGATGATCGGGAAGCCTTTCAAATTTGGGTGTCCAATGCGGGTTAACGGATTTGTAGAGTTGATAGTATCCACCTATCCAGCGCAGAAACGCATCACCTGGAGCTCCATCGACCGTTTCGACTCCATAGTGAAGGCAACCAACTCCAACGCCCTTGGCTTGGAGCGCGTCGATAGCGCTCACGTGATTGTTGGCGACGTGTCGCTCTCCACCATCGCAGTAGATGACGACGGCTTTGATCCCTTCGAGAAGAGATTTGTCTTGGGGCCAGCCGGGGTTCTCTGGATTGTGGTAGACCGAAGCGTCAAAGTCTAATCCGCTGTCGTTCAGGCATTTTGCCAACAGCAGAGATCCGGCGTTGTGCTCATGAGCAAAGTACCCGTGGCTCTTTTTGCCTGCCACAAAGAGGACTTTGGTTTTATCGGCATGAGCCGCGAACGTGCAGAGAGTGATGCTGAGGATGGAAAATATTGTTAGGGGACGACTCGCTTTCATTGATTCTAGCTTATAATTTTTGAATGCACTTTGTTTGTCTTCTAAATGCTCTTTTTGACTAGCGGCCTTCAATTGACTGCTTCAGCCCCGTTATGGAAACCCCTTGTTGCTTCGCTACTTTGGACAAGTCTTCATATTCCGCTTTTCGCCGTTCTTTGCCAGAAGGGGTGGTTACTGTTTTGACTCTGATCGTCCCGAATTCTGTGGAAACGGCTTCTTCGGTCCGGTCGAGGATTTTGCGGCTTACGGGATAATATCGGACACCAATTGCCGTGGTATTTTCGAGTATGAACTCACAGACTGATTCGAGGTCGTCTTGGCTAGCTAAAACGCTGAGCAGGTGGCCGGGCCGACCCTTTTTCATAAGGGCTTGAGTGAGTGTGAAGTCGATTGCTCCGTGCTCGAGAAGTTGAGATTGAAAATCAGAACCTAGAAGTTCAGCGGAGCAATCGTCTAGGTTGGTCTCGATCGAATAGATCGCTGAGGAAACTTGGCTGATCGTGCCGAGCGAGAGTCGAAGTACATTCGGCCCTATGAAGTCTTTCTTTCCCGGACCGTAGGCGGAGCGACCAATCTTCAAGGTCGGTGATTCAAAGATGGGATTGAGGTATTTAAGGATGGCAGCGCCCGTTGGAGTCACGCGTTCCCCTTTCTCGTCTCCCTTATAGGAGGGAATGCCTTGAAGCAGTTTCGCGGTTGCGGGAGCGGGAATAGGAAGAAGTCCGTGCTGTGTATTGACCATTCCATGACCCACGCACACGGGTTCCGAGTAGGCCGTGAATCTGCCGAGCCGATCGATTAACACCGCGCAGCCAACAATATCAATGATCGAGTCAACGCCACTGATTTCGTGAAAGTGAATTTTTTCAATGGGAATATTGTGTACCTCTGATTCTGCCTTTCCGATGAGCTGAAAAATTTCCTTTGAAATGCTTCGAGCAGAATCGGTGATATCTGCATTGTCGATCAGCTCAATGATTTCGCTTAGGTGGCGATGCGCGTGGGAGCCGTGCACATGACTAGGAGGATGATCGTGGCTGTGGGAATGGCTATGCCCCTCGTCGTGCTTATGGGGGTGATGTGAGTGGTCGTGTTCGTGAGGATGGTCGTGATCGTGATGCGCGTTGGGTTTTTCGTTGAGATCGATCACATTGACGTGACGGCATACGATGCCGTTTTTTTCCACACTAGAGATCTCTACGCGCCCGTCGGGAAGGTTCAGTTTTTGAGGAAGGTCTTCGAGGTCATCGTATGCGTCTAGCAGTCCGCAAAGCGCTCCGAGGAACATGTCTCCTGATAGACCGGAAAATGGCTCGATGTAGAGGGTGTTCATTTGGCATCAATTTGTTTCAGAATCCGATAGGCGGCCATTGCGGCCCCGTATCCATTGTCTATATTGGTGACCGAAATTCCATTTGCGCAGCTAGACAGCATGGCGTTCAAAGCTGCCATTCCACCTGTAGCGACTCCATAGCCGACGCTCGTTGGCACGGCGATGATGGGCTGGGACAGAAGCCCTCCGACAACGCTTGGTAAAGCACCCTCGAATCCGGCGACTACGATGAGTGTTCGACAGGCCTTGATGTCATCCAAGCGGTCAAATAGCCTGTGTATTCCGGCTACTCCAACATCATTGATCCGTTTTGCAGGGACTTTCAGCAGATTGAGCGTGTAGTACGCTTCGTTCACCACAGGAAGATCCGAGCTGCCTGCACTCAGTATTCCAATACGAGCATTCTCGTCGTCGAGATCGTTCGCCTGCAATGAAAAGCACTGGGATACGGGGTCGTAGTGAGCATTGGGAAAATACTCTAGTAGAGCCTGTCCCTTTTCAGGCTGCACTCTCGTGGCCAGCGCGTTTCTAGATTGAGTTTGATACTCGTTCAGAATCCTTCTTAGCAGGTCTACGGATTTTGAGCTTCCGTAGACCACTTCGGGGAAGCCTAAGCGTTCTTCCCGGTTGGTATCCAAATTATAGTCATCCATTCTAAGAGATTGCTCGATTAAGTTTTCCTGAAACCAAACCTTCCGTGTCGATCTCGACGTGTTTGTAGCCGATTCCTTTAAGGGAGGATTCGATCAGCGGAAAAAGTGACTGGAGTCGTTCGATTTCTGATACGGGGGATTCGATCTTCGCAAGATCCCCGAAATGGCGTACGCGGACTTCTGGGAAACCAAGGTTGTTCAGCACAATCTCGGCCGATTCAATCTGGGTCAGTTTTTCTTTGGTTACCTCTTGGCCGTAGGGAATTCGGGAGCTGAGACAGGGGCTTGCGGGCTTGTCCCAAACAGGGAGCTCAAAGTGCTTCGCGAGTGCTCGAATATCGGCTTTGCCGAGTCCACAGTCGGCGAGGGGAGACAGGATATTCTGTTCGTTAGCCGCCTGGTGTCCGGGTCGGAAATCTCCAAGGTCGTCCACGTTAGCGCCGTTCAAAAGGGTAAAGTTGGCGTATTCCGACTGATGGAGGTCCCGCATCATACTGTAGAGTGTGTCCTTGCAGTAGTAGCAGCGGTTAAACGGGTTGCTCTTGTATTCCGCTTTGTCGAGCTCGTCGGTGTGGATAATCCGTAGGGAAATATCAAACTGCTGGCAGAATCGCTTGGCGATCTCCAGATCGGCTCGTTTCAAACTGGGGGAATCTGCGATGATTCCGATGCCTTTCTGACCGAGGAATCGCTTCGATAAGTAGAGAACGAGCGCAGAATCGACCCCTCCCGAAAACGCGGTCAGGCTTCCTTCGATCGGTTCGAACCAAGATTCCAGACGTTTGAGTAGGGCAGCGTTCATGGTGGGTTCTTAGAAACCGAGGTTGAGTGGGTAGTTCCTCGGATCGTCGAATCCGTTTGCGAGGGGCAGCCGGTCAAGGTCGAGATCGTATTAGCGGGACTGATTCGCTCGGGATCCCTTATTGATTTTTCTGAAAGCAATCCAGAGGATCGCTCCAGCGGTTAATCCAGCCGAAAGAATTGTGAAGACGCTAATACTCTCTGGGTGTGGATGAGCATGAGCCAATCCAGAGGTGTGCGCATGTGCCGCCACGGTGGTTATTAGAAACAGAGAGAATGAGCAAATTGCGGATTTCATAATGGATGCTCTCTATTTCGGAGGAATATCGGGGCATTGTCAATGAACCCAGTGCTTGTAATAGGGTTTTATTTAATTCATTTGCCCGCCGGCGGATAGTCCCATACGAATTCGCAATGCCTGATCATGCAACTACCCTTGAAGAACTGAAAAAAGCTGTCGCTGCGTTCGCAGAGGAAAGAGATTGGATCCAATACCACTCGCTCAAGAGCCTAACCATGTCGATTTCGATCGAGGCAGGGGAGTTAATGGAGCGATTTCAATGGGTGGACAATACCGCTTCCAACGCGCTCGTTTGCGATGCAGAAGCCAGGCTGGCGGTTGAATATGAGCTCGCGGATGTGCTTATCTATTCCCTTCAGTTAGCCAACCGGGCGGAGATCGACCTGTCGCAAGCGATCAAGCGGAAAATGGCGATCAACGCCGAGAAGTACCCCGTGGAAAAAGCAAAAGGCAGGTCGGACAAGTACGACTCATTGTAATAGATTTTCGCAACGACTTGCGACCTGTATGACAATGTGTCCGGGATAAGGGCAATAATGATGAAAAATCGCGTAATTCCCAAGGCCGGTCGCCAAATTATCAAATATTTTGGCGAACTATATTAGGCATTGCGAGATTTCGATTGGGAGGTTTTTCTGGGTCGAAATTTGATTGTTAGAATAATGAGTGGATTTAAAACAGGTTTAGGGGTGCTTGGCTTAGCGTTAGTTTTAGTCGCCTCCCCATATGGAAAAGCTCAAAATGCGATCGCGCTACCGCCGGATGCGATCCTCGGCTATTCGCTCGATTGGTTCGCGGCGAGCGGAGAGGCAACCACGCTCCCCACCGATATCATTGTGTACAGTCTCAGCTGCGGTAAATGCATCGAGGAGCTTTCAGCCATTTCCCGGGGCTATGCTCCGGCACCGGATCGGTTCATGCTCGCATCGTTCAAAAAGAAGGATCGGGACGTTTCCATTCCGTTATTGAGTTTGGGCTTGTCCAATGTTGATCCGAAAGCGCGGCGGTCGACTCTATTAGATTTGATCCGAATTTACACGGGCGATCCGGATCACTATCTGGAAAACCAAGAAGACTGGGTGACGACGGTCGAGTCGCATTGGCCCAGTGGTTCGGGATATAAGGAGGACGTTCTTTCGCGGGCTTTTGCCACGAACGTGCTGGATATGCAGTCGCGGATACTGGCGCTGATGGATAAAATGGGAACACCCGACAAGATTCCTCTGGATCAGCCAACATTGGCTCCCGAGGTGACCCGGGGAAGCGACCGTTACAATGCCTTGGTGGCGACGCTTTCGTTGTCTTGGTTGAGGCCTGGATTGGAAACGAAGGAAGATGCGGAAAGCGTGGGGAAGCGGGCGCGTTCGATCGATCCCTTGAAGTCGCTCTCAGCCTCGCAATGGAAAGAGTTGAAGGAATGGGCCATGGGCGGAGCGTACTGGATTTGGGGAGGACGGCTGGGTACTGATATACTCGGAGAGATCATCGATTGGCAGGCGCAGTACCATCTGCTCCCGGATGATGCGACTCGCTTGGAGAAGCAGCGGAAGTGGTTCGACGACACGATCACGCGGGCGGCGAAGGGACCTCTCAGTCCGCTTGAGGCTTTTGGCTTGGCGGATATCGAAGCTCTCGCTTCACCTGCCTGGAGCGCGGCACAGGCCGACGCCCGCCAGCAGCTGGTCTTTGCGAGCTACCTTGGAAATTTGACCTCTTCTAAAAAGTAGCGGGTCCCTGAGTGCGGGAAGCGGGATACGGTACGTCCTCTGCGGGAACAGCCTTGGCCAGCCTCGTAGAACTTTTTTGGTCGCTCGTTAAGCGCTGATTGCTAGAACGTCACCTCAATGGTGAGTTTTATTCATCGAGTTCAGTTTTTTGGATGGTTTTCGTTGTCCGTTTTGTTGGGTGCCTGCTCTCAATCTGAAGACGGGGGTCCATCCATTGCGAATGACGTTGAAGCCGGGCGATTGCTCGCGACCCAGCATTGTATTGCTTGCCATCAAGTTCCTGCCCCGGACCTCCTTCCTAAGAAAAGCTGGGAATATGCGCTGACCTACATGGGTTTCTTTTTGGGCATCGTGGACTACCAATATATGGAAGGAGCGCCAGAATCTGCGCTGGGGAGCATTCATTTGCGTGAGGAATTTGTCCGAGACGCCAACCTGTTGCCGGATGCTCCGATGATGTCGAACGAGGATTGGGCCAAGCTGAGAGCGTATTACATTACCGAGGCTCCGGAGAAGGCGATTCCCCAGATGACGAAACCGGCGGTCTTTGAGGATATTGAAAAGTTTCGAGCGAAACCTACTCAGTACCGTATGGAATCTGCCATTACATCCATGGTGTACATCGATGAAGGAAATGAACTGCTCTACATTCACGATGGTCGATCCGAGCAATTGACCGTTCTGGATCGTAATCTGAATTTCCATGACAGTCACCCTTCACCGGGAGTGTCTCTGGTTGAAGCTCAAGCCGTGGGCGAAGACCTCTATCTTCTGTCCATTGGCGACTTGTTTGCCTCAAACATCGGGGCCAAGTTGGGAGAGTTTCAGCATACACGGGTTTTCGGAGGGGTATTCATGGGGCTCAATATTCTGGTTAAGGATCTGCACCGCCCCGCAGACTTCGCTTTCGCGGACCTGGACAATGATGGTCTAGACGAACTACTTGTAAGTAACTTTGGCGACTACACCGGTAATTTCTCGATCTATCGTCGTGAATCGGAAAGCGGCCCTTATGCGGCAGATCCGCTGATTCTCAGCGACCACCCCGGGATCGTTAAGGGCGATGCCCACGACTTCAATGAAGATGGGTTTTTGGACATCGTTGTCATGATGAGCGCGGCTCGAGAAAACGTGAGTGTGTTTCTCAACAATAAAGACGGAACTTTCACTCAGAAAATCCTTTGGGAGAAACATCCGTCTTTTGGATACATCGGATTTGAGCTTAATGACTTCAATGAGGACGGCCAGATGGACCTACTCACCCTCAATGGGGACAATGGTGATTCAGATACCTACAACACGTTGAAGCGCGACCATGGCATTCGCCTTTATCTGAACAAAGGGAACCTTCAATTTGAAGAATCGTATTTCTATCCGATGTATGGCGTATACGGCGCGGAGGTGGCAGATTTCGATCAAGATGGAGATCTGGATATAGCGGCGATTTCCTACCACCCAGATTTTGATTTGGAACGTCCGGAGAACTTTGTCTATCTTGAGCAGGGAGAACCGATAAAGTTTGTTCCGTTTACGTTTCCCGCGACGCAAAACGGACGTTGGTTGTCGATCGATTCCGGAGACGCTGATGGAGACGGGGACAAAGACATCGTCTTAGGGGCCGCCTATGTTCCTGTTGGAATGCGAGAAAGGCACATGGACAAATTCGAGAAACTCGCACGGGAGGGCCCCCCGATCCTTGTTCTGGAAAACCGAATGGGAAAGTAAGGTTGCGGGCGATCTCCGAGCGCCCATTCCTGTAACCATCCTGTGGGCGCTCGGAGATCGCCGGCTATCTAAAGATCGTCACTAAACTGTCATATTTGACTACACATCCAAAAGCCAGTTCGCCTCCCGTGAAATCCGGCTGAGCGTTTCTTGTTGGATGAATTTTTGTTGAGTCGTTTGTTGAACTTGGTCGCGGGTGCAAAAGTAACTATGGATGGAGCGGCGTGGTTGTTCCGTGTGGTTGATCGTCCCGCCATGCCATAAGTGAGAGTTGAATACCATAACCGTTCCCGCAGGTGCCTCTAGAAGAATTTCATCTGGGTGCGATTGCAAGGGATCTTCCATCACCTCCTCGGGCATTTTACCGCGTAGGTGTGACTTGGGTACGAGTCGAGTGGCTCCGTTGGCTTTGGTAAAATCATCAAGGAGCCATATCGAATTACAGACTTTGAAGTCGCCGGGCATGACTGCGGATTTCCAGTCGACGTGCAGCTTTTGCAGGCCTTGTCCCGGTTTGGCAGCCCGATAGTTGAGCGATGACAACTTGATTTCAGGTCCGAGGACGGTGCTGATGGCGGCGAGCAATTTTGGTTGGGTATAGAGTGAGTCGAACACCGCTCCCTTGTTGACCAGATTGGCAAGCCGGTCTGCTCCTTCCTCCTTAGGATGGCGAATTCGATCTGAGTTGAAAAGCTCGTGACCCGCTTCTTCGCCTTCCTCTTCGAGCAGTTGGCCAACGCGGTCACGGATCGCTTTTAACTGTGCGTTGTCTAGCAACCGACCCAGCGAAACGTAGCCCAATGAGTCGAGTGACTCGCGTTCGGATGGGTTGAGAAGACTAGAATGGGTTCCAAGAGTTTCAAGTGGATGGGGCACGGTTTCAGAAGAGCGAAAGGACCGATAGGCTGCAAATTGAAAATGCAACCACGTTACCGTGGAATTGAGATAGCCCCTTTGGTAGGATGTGCTCCTGGCTTGCTTCCTTCTGCGCCTTTCAGGCCACGAAGGGCCTAAGGCAGGTTGGCTCATCGAGCTAGTTTGATGAGAATTGATATTGTTTCTAGGAAAATGATACGTGGATTATTGGATTTAATCTTCTCCAATTAAAAAACTAGGCCCCTGCTTGAAGTTTCGTTTTGCTCAAGAAGATCAATTGTAGGGCGGGTCGCTGACCCGCTATTGGCTGTGGTTGTGATGTCGCCTCAGCCACCGACGTGCCGGGGTCTTTGACGAGGCGACCTACAAACGTGCGTTCTACTCTAAAACATCTACATTGTATTTGCGATTAGTTTTACCTATCTCTGAAAACGAGTGCGACCGAAGGCAAAGTATTGGATCTCGCCCAGCTGTGTTGGGCTCAAGCGATAGAGGCACGAGCCCATCCTGTCACGTTTAAACTAAGCAAGGATCTCTTTGACGACTTGGCCGTGGACGTCGGTGAGGCGATACTGGCGGCCTTGAAAACGGTAAGTGAGGGCCTCATGGTCAATACCGAGCTGGTGAAGGATGGTCGCTTGGATGTCGTGAACGTGGACAGGGTTTTCCGCTATGTTGAATCCGAAGTCGTCCGAAATTCCGTGAACGTGCCCTTTCTTGATCCCAGCTCCCGCCATCCACATGGAAAAGGTCTTCCCATGGTGATCGCGTCCATAGGCATCAGGTTTTGGATTGCCCTGTCCGTAGACCGTTCTTCCGAATTCACCTCCCCAAATAATCAAGGTATCGTCCAGCAATCCCCTCTGTTTCAGGTCCCTAACCAGCGCTGCGCTGGGTTGGTCCGTGTCACGGGTGGAGACCGGAAGCCGTTTTTCCACACTTCCATGATGATCCCATCCACGGTGGTAGAGCTGGATAAATCGAACCCCTCGTTCGGCCAGGCGTCTTGCCATGATACAATTGGCTGCGAAGGTACCCGGCGTTTTAGATTCGTCGCCGTAAAGCTGATACGTAGATTCTGGCTCGTCACTCAAGTCGGCGAGATCGGGAACGCTAGTCTGCATTCGGTAGGCCATTTCGTATTGGGCGATACGGGCTTCGATTTCAGGATCGCCTACTCGTTGATGGTGCGTTTGGTTGAGACTTCCCAAGTGGTCGAGAAACGTTCGCCGTCGCTCGGAACTCATGCCGGGGGGATTGTTCAAGTAAAGTACGGGGTCGTCTCCACCCCTGAATTGGACTCCTTGGTGTTTGCTCGGCAGGAATCCAGACCCCCACAAGCGAGAAAGGAGTCCTTGGCCGGCTGATCCCTCACTAGCCACTGAATTCATGACAACGAAGGATGGGAGGTTGTTGTTTTCCGTTCCGAGTCCGTAGTCAACCCAGGCTCCCATACTGGGACGACCGGGGAGCTGACTGCCCGTTTGGAAAAAGGTAATGGCCGGATCGTGATTGATGGCCTCGCTATGGACCGTTCGGACGAGGCAAATTTCGTCGGCAATTTTTTTTGTCCATGGGAGGAGTTCGCTCATCTCCATGCCGCTCTGGCCGGTCGGTCCAAACTTGAATTTGCTGGGGACGACGACAAAGCGGCTTTGATTGGAAACCATGCCGGTCACCCGTTGTCCTTGAAAGATGGATTCAGGTACATCTTGACCGAATCGGCTGGCGATTTGAGGTTTAGGGTCAAAAAGGTCGAGATGAGAGGGACCACCCGATTGGAAGAGAAATATAACTCGTTTCGCTTTGGCGGTATATTTTGATGCATTCGAGAGTTTGCTGGCCGCGTATCCGTTCTGTGAAAAAATCGATCCGAGTGCAGCGGTGCCGACACCGTACGCCATTTTGGTCAGGAAATCGCGTCGACTAGTGGGTTGAGAGTAATTTGAGCAATCGTGCATGGTTAAAATTGGGGTAGAATAGGTATCCTGCCTGTTTGAGACACAGGCTAGAAGCCTGCGCTACTTTAGGAATTCGCCCCGACCGGTCGGGGCTCCTGCAAATTAACTTGTTCGTCATCCTTTGGTCAGGGTTTCGTCGAGATTTAGGATTAGGCTCATCACAGCGGTTAAGGCAGCGATTTCAATGGAGGAGTGTTCGCTGGAGACATCGGATTCACCTACGCCCAGAAAGGCCTCAGCCTCTGACGGATTTGAGCGGAAGGACGTATCCATTTCCTCGAGCGCTTGGACAAGAACGCTCATCTCGTCGGTGTTAGGCAGGCGACCGGTAGCCATTTGAAAAGCGCGCTGCAATCGACTTTCTGATCCCGTGTCGGATTCAGTAAGGATTTTTTCCGCTAGAGCCCGTGATGCTTCGACGAACGTTGGATCGTTCATGAGGGCGAGAGCTTGAAGTGGTGTATTGGTGCGGGAACGACGGACCGTGCATACTTCGCGGTCTGGCGCGTCAAAAGTCGTCATCAACGGATGCGGGACGGTGCGTTTCCAAAAAGTGTAGAGACTGCGACGATACAGGTCGGAACCCTCGCTTTGAATCCATTTGGTGCTCGGATAGTTGGCGCCCACTACGGTTGCCTTGTACAGGTTCTCGGGTTGATACGGGTGTACGCTGGGACCCCCGATTTCCGTGTTGAGGAGTCCCGATAGCGCCAAGGCCTGATCTCGGATGGCTTCGGCTGGAAGGCGGAGACGGGGCCCACGGGCTAGGAGCCGGTTTTCGGGGTCGAGGGTTTTGAGTTGAGGAGAAATGCGAGATTGCTGGCGATAGGTCTGAGAAAGGACAATTTGTTTCAGAAAACGCTTCACATCCCAGCCCGATTCGAGAAAGTCCACCGCCAGCCAGTCGAGCAATTCAGGATGGCTGGGGTACTCTGACTGGACTCCGAAGTCTTCGGAAGTTTTAACGAGGCCGACCCCAAATAATTGCTGCCAGAAGCGATTGACGACCACTCTGGAGGTGAGGGGATTCTCTGGTTGAGTGAGCCAATGGGCGAGACCCAATCGGTTTTTGGGAGCGTCGTTAGGCCAGGGAGCGATCCAGCTTTCTGGAACACCGGGTTCCACCCGTTTTCCGGGGGAATCGTAGAGGCCTCGATTGAGAACATAGGTCGCTCGCATCTGGCTTCGCTCATCCATAACCATGGTTGTCGGAATGGAACGCTCGAGGGCGAGAAGATCGTTTCGGGTTTGGTTCAGATTCCGGCTCAATTGTTTCCATTTGGTATCCGAGATTTGGCTAAGAACCGCGTTTAGGAGCTGCTTGCGGTGTTTGTCTTGGGCTGAGTTTTCCTCGAACCGCGTAATGGCTTCGGCGAGAGCCTGGTATTCAAACAACACTCCGATCTCAGCGTCATCCAATGCGCTGCCAAATTGCTGGATATCGTCCATTTCGCCGATGAATCGCGATCCGTTGGGATGCAGGTCGAATCCAAGGGTTGTGATTCGGTCCTTTTCTTTAGGCGAATCCTGAATTCCGTCATGGAGAGTTTCGCGACTCATCTCGACCCCATCCACGAAAACCCGAAAACGCGATATGGGCGTGTAGGCGTTGTCCTCAGGCAGTCTCCCTGTAAACACTATCGAAACGTGGCTCCATTGGTTTGGCTTGATGTTCGCGCCGGAGGTGCGAGCAATCGCTGCGTAGGCAGGGTAGCGTTTGGCGAAGGCGAACTCGATCTCACCATTGACCAGTCGAATGTCCCATCCTTTGCCGTAGCTGGAACTGCTCGGAGCCGCGTCGAAGGCGGCGTTCGAAATTAAGGGCGCGTTTTTAGGATTGGTCGAGTCAGGACGTATCCAGAAAGTGATGGAAAAAGCGTCACTCTTGTCTTCGTAGGCGTTCTTTCCTGCACGGATTTGGCCGATTCGCTGGGCTGCGCTAGCGGTAAGGATGGAGCTTGTTCCTTCAGCTTCCTCTTCCGAGCTTTCGACTCGTTCGAAAGGGCCTTCCTCCGAGACGGAGTTGTCGCTGATATGCCAATGAGGTTTGGGCAGGTGGGATTGAAGCGAAGTTCTCCGTTCCTGTGCCAGCTTTGTGGCGTTTTCAGAGAGCGTTTGATTCTCTAGGTAGCTTTCTTTAGCTCGCTTAGCTTCAGCGAAAGCATCTTCGAGTTGGACTAGCTCCTGCTGTTGTTCCCAAGTCGGAGAAGCGATCATGGGAACGGCGTTTGCCACGCGACCATCCTCTCCCAATTCGTTCACATTGTTGAAAAACGCGAAGAGTCGATAGTAGTCTTCCTGAGTAAAAGGGTCGTATTTGTGATCATGGCAACGGGCACACTCGGTGGTCAGTCCCATCCAGACCATTCCTACGGTACGAACGCGGTCCGCAACGTATTCCACACGATACTCCTCGTCGATGATTCCCCCTTCGGAGTTAATGCCGTGATTGCGGCTAAACCCAGTCGCGATTCGTTGTTCAAGGGTTGGATTGGGCAATAGGTCGCCTGCGAGCTGCTCGGTAATGAACTGGTCGTAGGGCATGTTTTGGTTGAAAGCGTCAATCACCCAATCGCGCCACCGCCACATGGTTCGAGAGCTGTCGTTATTGAAGCCATGCGTGTCAGCGTATCGGGAAGCATCGAGCCAGTCTGCGGCCAGACGTTCTCCGAAATGGGGCGAGTTGAGCAGGTGATCCGTCGTTTCGCTGTAAGCGTCTTCCCCCTTGGTCTGGACGTTTTTCGAAAAGCGGTCCTGTTCCTCGAGCGTTGGTGGAAGACCGGTGAGATCCAAAGTGGCTCGCCGTAGCCAGGTGCTAGGGTTTGCTTCAGCGGAGAATTCGAGATCGTTTTCCGCAAGCTTTGCGGCGATAAAGGAGTCGATCGGATTCTTAACGGGATCATTTAGTACCTGCTTGGAAGGGGGGACAAAAGCCCAATGAGCATCGTAGGTTCCTCCTTCTTCGATCCACCGCCGCAAGGTTTCCTTCTCTGCATGGGATAGGCTTCGATTGGAATCCGGAGGAGGCATCTGCTCGTCTTCCAGTTCGTTCGTGATACGAAGATACAACTCGCTTTCATCAGGATTGCCAGGAACGAGAGCGGAGTAGCCCCCAAGGTCTCTGAGAGCCCCTTCGAGATTGTCCAATCGCAGGTCGGCCTCTCGCTTGTTTGCGTCTTGTCCGTGGCAATGGTAGCAATTATCCGAGAGAATGGGCCGGATATCGGTGTTGAAGGAGAGTTTCTCTTCTATCTGAGCCGAGCTGGGCAACGACAAGCTCGCGCCCGCGAGCAACAGAAAGGATCGCAGTATGGGCCTATTAACGCTCTGAATAGAGGGGATTGTCATTCAAAATACGGATCGTGGCAGAATTTCGATATGGCTAGATTTTAATGGAGCAAATTGATCCAAAGGCATTGCACTCATTTCAATAGCGCCTGTCAAAACCATCTACAATCCCATTATTTCGAAAGACGAAGCTAAGATTGTTCATAGATGGCTTGCTACGGAATAATCTCTCCATTCCAAAGGCGTGTCAAAAAATCGGATACCGTGTAGACTTGGATCCCTCCCTTGTTTAGAGATCGGTCTCCTTGGAAAACCCCGAACGCCTCGACTTGGCCTTTGCCCAGATCGTCGCGAAGGCGGGCTATCCCCCTTCCGAAACGTCTTTCCCAGCGCCGAGACGCCTTGATTTCGATGGCCCTGAATCCGTCTATGGTTTCACACAGGAAATCGACTTCGACGCCATCGTAGCTTCTCCAGAAATAGAAGGGGTAGCGCTTTTTTGTGTAATCGAGGTAGGCTCGCAGTTCTGAGTAGATATATGTTTCAAGCAGCGCTCCGAGCTCTTCCTGAGTAGGTGGATAAGGGAGTCTGCCAGACAGGGCTCGGGCGACTCCCGAATCGAAGAGGTAGAATTTTGGATGGGAGACCTGCTTGGTCGCTCTCTTGAGCTGCCAGGCTTTGACCCAGTATCCAATCAGGGTGTCGACGAGAATTTCGAAATAGCTTTGGACCGTCTGTCTGCTGACTTGCGCATCCCTCCCAGTCGAGGTCGCATTAGTGAGCTGCCCGTTTTGCCGGGCGGCGATCTCCAGGAATCGAGAGAAGTTGCCTATGTTTCGAGTGAGCGCTTCGGCTTGTATCTCTTCGCGCAGGTAGGTTTCCGCATAACTGTGCAGGTAATCGGCGGGATCGTCACTAGTCACGGTGATCGGCAAGCCGCCGTAGAGGATGCGTTGATCGACATCGAGATGTTCGCCCAACTCTCTGGATACGAGGGGATGCATGTGAGTGACGCGGGCGCGTCCCGCGAGCAAATTGACCCCCGATCGTTTGAGTTTTCGGGCGCTTGACCCGCTCAGTACGAGTCTAATGCCGCATTCCTCCATCAGTCGTTGGGCTTGATCGAGAAGCGCTGGCACTTTCTGGACTTCGTCCACTACGGCCCAGCCATCCGCAGGAAGATGGGACAATTCCTGGAAGAGCAACTCTGGATTTCGGCTGAGCCTCAGCGCTTCCGAGGTGTTCAGCAAATCGTATCGCGGCGCATTGGCGAAATGCTCTCGGATCCAAGTCGACTTGCCCGTGCCTCGAGGCCCGAGCAAAAGGACTGATTGCTTCGGTTTCGCTAGTAGGCGGCTGTACATATTGTTAGCCAATTTCCTGGGATTTCGCTAAAAAGCGAACATAAATACCGGAAAAACGCTAATAAGATAGCGGAATTTCCGAAATAATGTTGAAAATTATCTTCAAGAATCGCTATTTGCCTCTTTGTAGTCGGTTGGCTTCGAATCGGAGTCCGCGGTTAGGTTGAAGTAAGTCTTTTTACCAAACAAAGTTCTGGCCGGGTACTCGCCCTGCGAAGGCATCAAGTTAATTCGGTGGTCGTTCGAAGTTCGAAATCCAAGCGCGCTTTGAGGGAGAATCGAGAAACGTATTTCGTTGAAAATGAGCCGCTTTGAAAAAAAATTAAGTTTTTTTGAATTTTTCTTAGCGGAATTCGGGACCTAAACTGTTAAACGTTGCGGAGGGTTGTATCTAAGTAGCCCTGATTATTGATTTTGATGGATAAAGCAACAGAGCAATCCCGGTGGTTTGTGGACGCAGTGTCAAATTTTTCAAGACGATCCCCGGTGGAGAAAATGCCACCATTGAAAGGATGATGAATGAAACCGCCAGTCGTGAAACCTTCCGCATCGTAGGAGAAAGCACCGTCACGGTTAACGACTACACGTCGGGTAGGATTTTTGACGACGCCTTGAGTTACTCGTTTTACCCGATCGATTTGCACGACGAGCACGGCGTTAAGCCCAAGCCGCTTGCGCACGGAAAAGTGCCCACCATTCCCAGGGGAGCCCTCATTCCGAAGGGCTCGAAAAACATCATGGTGGCAGGCCGCTGCTTATCCAGTGATCGCCTAGCTAACTCGGCAGCGCGGGTGCAGGCCTCCTGTATGGGTATGGGGCAAGCGGTGGCGGTGACTGCTACCTTGGCCGCCAGGTCCGGCGCCACGCCGTTGGACATTCCTCTCCCGGAAATTCGCGAGGAACTCGAGAAGCACGGCGCCATCGTCCCCAAAGGAACCAAGGTATAGGAAGTAGATGAGTCGTCAGCGCAGCGCCGTTTCCCTGCTCGTCGCGTTTAGCTTTATCGTGTTGGCGGTGACGGGCGTGCTCGCGTTCATTTTGCCGTTTTCAATCCGAATCGTCGGCTTGCACGCCCTTATCGGCTTTGGCTTCGTTGGTCTGATTGCGTTTCATGTATTCAACAATTTCAGACAGTTAGCTGGCTATTTGAGGAGTCGGGTTGTCTGGGGAACCCTCGTAGCCACTCTTATTTGGGTCGCCGTTTTTCTCTGGCAGCCCGCCCCGGTTCGCAAGGTGTTGCGACTGAGCGCCAATCTGAGCCCAGCGCTCGATCGCTTTGAGGTTACCGATGAAGGCATGCGTTATCGGTACGTTCCCGACCCGCGTTACCGGATGGATCTGAACGTCCGCAAGGGGGCGGCGTTCGATACCAGCAATCCGCCCAACTTCGCCATCTGGCTGGAAAACGCTTCGCACTATCATATCAAGACTCTGCACACGTCACAGAGTCCGACTAGCGCCTCGGCCGCTTTGCCTTACTGGGACTTTAAGCGGCGCGGTTGGGAAGAAGCGAAGCGGGAGGCGGAAGCCTCTGGAAAGGAAATCGCAGAGGAGCTCGAATTCGATGCCCTCGCCGGAGCGACTCAGAACAGTTCCTTCGATCCGGCCGATTACATTTTGCCTGATGAAGCGGAAGAATCTCTGCCTTACCGCCTGCTCATCGAGATTGACCAAACGAATGACGACCAAGCGTCACTTGTCTATGGGGTCGACATCGACAATGCCTACCCGCGCGCTTTCCAGCTCCTCGATCTCGTCGGCTATCCGGCTAGGCAAGAAGGCGACGATGAGGGAAAGGAAGAATGGGCTCTTCACTATGTTGATGATACCTTCAGCTCTTCCCTTAAGTTGATCGATAGCGCCTTGCTTACCATCGAGCGTGGCAGTAACGAAACCCGCGAGACGAGCGAATGATGAAACATCGAATGATCGATATCGAATTTCCGGCTACTTTGCGGGGCTGGTCGATTCTTACGCGCTCAAATCGAGCTTCAATATCGAGCTCGCCAATGGAGCTACTGGATACGTTTCTCCGCCCGATCCGCTGGTTTCGTACAAAAGGTAGCCGCTATCTTCCTAGCGGAATCTGGCAGTTTCTCATAAAATATCACCGTTTACAGAAGACCCCGAATGTGGCATTTGAAATCAGGCAATCGGCTTGCTGACTCTTTTCGAGGATATACCCCAAGAACAAACGCGTTCACGATGGGTCCCTCCATCGAAGGAATAGGGCTTTGCAATTGCCGCATTCATGCTAATTAGCTTACAACTCCGCCAACCAATATGATCTCACCCCAACTAACGAGCTCAAGGCATCGAGTCGCCAGGCCACTGACATTTTGGGTCCTATTCGGATTGCTCTCAACCATGCCCCTGCAAGCGGACTCGTTTGAGCTGCGAGATAGCGATCGCGTGGCTTTTCTCGGGGACACGTTTTTCGAACAGGCTATCCGGTATGGTCACATCGAAACGGCGCTTTCATCACGCTGGCCCGATCGGAAAATTCTATTCCGCAATATTGGTTGGGCGGGCGACAGTCCGGAGGGTCGGGCACGAGCGTTTTTCGATCCTCTCGAGAAGGGATTTGAAAACCTGAAGATGCATATTGAGCTAGCGAATCCAACTGTGGTGATTCTGTCCTACGGTTCGATGGCGGCTTACGAGGGTAAGGCGGGGTTGAGTTCTTTTATCGATAAAATGAATATACTTATCGATACGATTGAAGAGGGAGAGGCTCGGATTGCGATTCTCTCACCCACTCCGCGCGAATTCAAAGGTCTACAGCTCCCCAATCCGGAAGCCCAAAATCGGGAGCTTTCTTCGTATGTCGATGCTCTCCGGTCGCTCGCGGAAAATCGTGGCGCGTTTTTTGTCGACTTGTTCAACACATTAGAAACGAGTTCCCGTCAAAGGGAGACCAAAGCGATTACCGCCAATGGCATCCATTTGAACGAGTACGGCTATTTTCTGGCTGCGGAGCGAATTGCCCAGGCGTTCTCGGGAGATTCAACCGCGAAGTCTCTTTCGCTTGGCAAAAATAATTCAGTTTCAGAAGCAACTGGCATTAAGATGATTGATGCGAAGGAATCCGAAGAGGGAATTGCGCTTCGATTACAAGATCAACGACTGAGCTTGTCTCCGTTGAGTGGAGACTACTCGCAAAACTTGAAGCTCGCTTTAGCGAATTTGCCACGTGGCAACTATGAGCTCATTCATGAAGGAAAGGTTCTCGCGACAGGAAGCGCCCAAAATTGGAAGCGAGGAATCCAATTGGCATGGGAGCCATCCAATGATCGGGCAAGGTTGCTACGAGAGGCAATCAACCGAAAGAATCGGCACTTTTTTCATCAATGGCGACCGCAGAACGAGACGTATTTGCGAGGGTTTCGGAAACACGAGCAGGGTCAGAATACGGCCGAAATTCCGCTGTATGACAAATTTATCGATATGGAAGAATCAAAGATCGATGCGTTGAAGAAACCTCAGGCCTACACATTGACATTGAAGCGAGTGAAAGGCGGTGAAGGATGAATTTCATTGGAAAAAGTAGGGCCGGCGCTTGCGACGTGCCGCGTATGAAGATCTCAAGTTGGCATTGCGGCACGTCGCAAGCGCTGGCCCTACGAATTAGGAACTTGTTTTGTTCGATCGTTGTAGCCCTTTTTGCATTTTCGTTTGCATCCACCTCCCACGCCCAGCGAGCATTGACTGATATACCGGATCCAGATCCCGAATACCAGCTAAGCAAACTGAATCCTGCGGACGGATTTGAGATCTCTTTGTTCGCTTCCGATCCTTTGATCGATAAGCCATTGGCGATTAGTTTCGATACCCAAGGCCGCTTGTGGGTGGCAAGCACGACCACCTACCCGCATATCAAACCGGGGGAACTTCCTTCGGACAAGGTATACCGAATCGAGGATACGGATGGGGATGGGGTGGCTGACAAGCGGACTGTGTTTGTCGACAACCTCCTCATTCCAACAGCGATCCTTGCTACGCCAGAAGGATTGTATGTAGGGAACTCAACGGACCTCATGTTCTATGAGGACAAAGATGACGATGGGGTGGCTGACAGCGAGCAAGTGCTCTTGTCCGGATTCGGCACGGAGGATACGCACCACATTGTCCACACGCTCAGGGCAGGGCCGGCGGGACGAATCTACTTCAACCAGTCCATCTATATTCACTCCTACTTGGAGACTCCCCACGGGATTCGTGATTTGAAGGCAGGGGGAGTTTGGCGGCTGCGGCCAGAGACGCTCGAGCTCGACATATTCGACCATGGACTAGTCAATAGCTGGGGGCACCAGTTCGACAAATGGGGCCAGTCATTCCAGTCGGACGGCGCGGGATTCGAGGGGATCAACTACGCATTCCCGGGAGCCGCCTTCCGCACCACGGTTGGGGTGGATCGTTTCATGCCTGGCCTTAATCCCGGCCAGCCGAAGTTTAGTGGTCTGGAGATCATTCAATCGCGACACTTTTCGGACGAATGGCAAGGAAGGCTGATCGTTTGCGACTTTCGCGGGAACCGGATTAATTCCTTCAAAGTTGAGGATTCGCAAAGTGGATTTGTCTCCTTGCAGCAACAAGACTTGGTTACCAGCACGCATGGGGCGTTCAGGCCGATCGATGTTCAGATGGGTCCCGATGGAGCTCTGTATGTGGCGGATTGGTACAACCCGATTATTCAACATGGAGAAGTGGATTTTCGCGACGAGCGCCGCGACCAAACACGAGGACGCATCTGGCGAATAGCGGCCAAAGACCGACCCATTGTAAAGGCTCCAAAAATTGAAGGAGCGTCGATTCGGGAATTATTCGATCATTTGAAGGCACCCGAATCGTGGACTCGAACTCAGGCCAAACTGCAGCTCAAAAGTCGTGACTCACGCGAAGTTCTCCGCGAGCTGCCCTCCTGGCTCGCGACCCTGGATCCGGAAGATGATCAAACGGACCACCATCGGCTGGAAGCTCTGTGGGTAACTCAGGCGATCCGCAGAGTGGATATGAAATTGGTAGAGACCTTGCTCCAGTCAGAGGATTTCAATGCCCGGGCTGCTGCGGTCCGCGTGTTAGAGGAGAGTCCTGATCAAAACGGCCAAGCATTCGGTGTATTCGAAAGGACGATCGGCGACGAGCATCCTCGGGTTCGGCTGGAAACGCTGCACGGTTTGAGAGCTTTAGGTGGCGCCCGTTCTGCGAAACTGGCGATGGAGGCTTATAGCGAATCGATGGACGACACCTTTGAGTTCGGACTCTGGCGAACCTTGGGTGCTCTAGAGGAAGACTGGCTTTCGGAGGCGAAGAAAGATCCCTTGTTCTTCGGCAAGGACGCTCGAAAACTTGTCTACGCCATAAAGTGTCTCAACCGCTCTGATGCTCTTTCACCACTGATCGCGCTTTGGAAAGCAGGGGGCGTTTCCGATGAAGCCACTTTGCCAGCTCTTGAGCTGATGGGTGAATTGGGGGACGACTCGGTGCTCGAGATCGTATTTGCGGCGGCTGTGAAAATCGATGGCGATGGACATTCAGGAGGGTCTGAAATCCTGGATGCGTTGTTGCGGGCATCCGAACGAGGTGAACGCAGTCCGGAAGTAGCGCTCGCCGATATCGAAACCTTGCTAGAGAGCGATCGGGAAGAGGTAAGAATAAGAGCAGCGAAACTGGCGGGAGATTGGAATGTATCCAATCTAATAGGACGCCTGGAAGCGTTGGCAGGTGATCTTGGCGCGAGCGCAGAATTGGCCGATGCCGCCCTCGAAGGACTGGCTCGGATGAGATCAGAGGAAGCGAGCGCGGCTTTAAAGCGCTTGGGAAGCGAGGGTAATCCCACTCTAGTTCGGCTTCGAGCTATAGCCGGATTCGCTCGCTCGAGCCCAGGATCGGTAGCTCCGCTGGTAGCGGAAGCCTTGGCCTTTGCCAATGAGAACGATGATCCTCTGCCGCTTATTCGTCCTTATTTGAAACGGGCAAAGCTAGCGAACGATTTTGCTCGGGAATTGCAGGGCAAGCGTATCGGCACCCAAGTTGCGACTAAGGCGTTGCGCCTATTGGGCTCGGCGCCTTTCGACACCAGCGAGTTGAAGAAAGCGATCGAAGACGCTGCCGGAATCGAGCCTGTCGACCAATCACTGGACTCGAATGAGATGGCCGATTTTATCGCCTTCACCCGATCGAATGGGGATGCCCATCGCGGGGAAGACGTTTATCGTAGAGATTCTCTCCTGTGTTATACCTGCCACGCCATTGGCGGGTCTGGGGGTTCGCTGGGACCGGATTTGACCAGTCTGGGAGCCAGTGCTCCGATGGATTACATTATCGATTCCCTGCTTCAGCCGCAGAAGAAGATTAAGGAAGGGTACCATGTCGTTAGCGTATCCCTTAAAAATGGCTCATTGATTTCGGGTACCCTGGCCAAGGAAGATACGCAATCGATTACCGTTAGGGACGCCTCTGATCAGAGTTTTGTTATTTCCAAAAACGATATCGCCTCCCAGACGATTAGTCCTGTCTCGCTGATGCCTCCCGGTCTTACAGCGAGTCTGAGACGGGATGAGTTGGCGGACTTGGTCGTTTTCCTTTCCGAACTGGGAAAAGAAGGCGAATATAAGGTATCGTCGGACCGTGTTGCACGGACCTTTCGATACCTGCACGATCAGGATGGAGATAGCGGTTTTGCCGATCTCGTGCGTCACAAGCCTTTTGGCTATGTCACTTCCGATGATCCTCTGTTCGAATGGCGGCCCTTGTACACGAAGGTGGATGGAACGCTTCCCTTGGACGGGATTCCGGCCCTCCGACAGCACGGGCGCATGAACTTCCATTATTTGCGTTTCCAAATTGATGTTCGAACCGCAGGGGCTGTGGGTTTGAGAGTATCAGGTCCGGATGAAAGCGTTCTTTGGGCGGGGGATCAAATCGTTGAACGAGAAAAGGGTCGCTACTCGTTTCACGCGGAAAGGGGATTGGCGATGATCACTTTAGCTATTAGGGAAGATTTGCCGAACAAGTCAAAGCTCAGTATAGAAATTGTGGATATAGAGGGCTCTGCAGCCCAGGTACAAATAGTGAACGGCAAATAGGAAAGGTTCTAGTGGAGGAAGGCAATTTTAACAGGATACGTTCGTAACTCGTCTCCTTAGAGCCAGCATGGCGAGAAGGAGGAAATGAAGTGCAGATGGCATCCAAAGCCAGAGGAGGAAACGGTTTCTTTGTTGGGCTGCCGCTTGCGGCATGCCGCGTATGACCAGTGCGGCATTTCGCAGGCGAAAGTCCTACGATCAGAATTGACAGATCCTCAGCAAGTTCAACCGAATCCTGTTATTAATAGATTGAATGATTTGTCTGCCTCGCGAGAATAAGAATCAAAATAATGAATATGAATATCATACCCCAAAAATCTCTGATTGGACTGTTCGCTCTTGTTGCAGCTGTGACTCTGAACGCTGGAGAAAGGGATATCTCTTTTTCCACCAAGCTTCTCGCCATTGATGCGAATGAGGGCTGTGCCATCGTCGATGTGAACAACGATGGTCAGCTTGACGTGGTGGCCGGACGAAACTGGTATGCGGGACCGGACTTTGTTCCCCGCGCTCTACGTCCCATCGAAGATCGAAACGGATACATTCACTCAAACGGCGATTTTCCCTACGATGTCGATGCGGATGGCTGGGTTGACATAATCGCCCAGTCTTTTTTCCAAACCGAGATAAACTGGTTTCGTAATCCAGGGCCGGAGGCTTTGAAGTTGGGGCTCCTATGGGAAAAGCGTTTGCTAGTTGATACCAAAGTGGACCGTAACGAAGCGGAGCTCATGCACGACCTTGATGGGGATGGGGTCGACGAATTTGTAGTTAATTCCTGGAATAAGGAAACCTCGCTGCTGGCGTGGAAGTTTAAAACGGAAGTACGGGAAGTCGAAGCCAGGCGCGGCAATCGAACCGTGAAGGAGATGCAGGAAGTCCCTACGATGGAGAAGATAACGATTGGATCGAGCCGGAATGGGCACGGACTGGGAATGGGCGATTTGAATGGGGACGGCTTAGAGGATGTTCTTTTCCAAGAGGGCTGGTATGAGCGGCCAAAGTCGGGCGCGATGGATAAGCCATGGAAGTGGCACAAGGACTGGTACCTTCACGCGTCGATACCTATGGTCGTGCGAGACTTAAATGGAGATGGCCGAAACGATTTCATCTATGGAATGGGTCATGATTACGGTCTATTTTGGCGTGAACAGTTGAAACCGGCGGCGGACGGTACGCTGCAGTGGAAGGAGCACCTGATCGACAAGAGCTTTTCCCAGCCGCATGTGCTCCATTTGGCAGATATCGATGGGGATGGAGAGGATGAATTGATCACAGGCAAGCGCGTCTTTGCTCACAATGGCAAGGATCCGGGTGGAATGGAGAAACCCGTTTTGTATTACTATAACTGGGACAAAAAGCAGAAGCGATTCGATAGAAAAACGATTGTCGAAGGCTCGGCGGGTACTGGACTCCAAATCGCAACTGGTGATTTGAATGGCGATGGTCGTTTGGATATCGCCGTTGCGGGGAAGAGCGGCACTTACGTGATCTTTAATGAAGGCTGAATATTGTCCTCTGGTTTCAGGAATCGGTGCAATTGATTGGTACGGTTGAAATCGGGTTCTGGAGATTCTGTGTGCTTGGTGAGCGGAACGATTGATTTATGGCTGAATTGAATTTTAAACAGGAGTTGGTCGGCTGCTATGGGTATCCGGTGGCGGAAAATCCGACTCAGGCGATGATTGAGCCAGCTTTCAGGGCGATGGGCTTGGACTGGCGTTACCTGACTCTCGAAGTCCGGCCCGAGGGCTTGAAGGCTGCGGTGGAGGCCGCACGTGTATTCGGGTTTCAAGGATTTAATTGCACGATTCCCCATAAGGTTGAGGTGATTCAGTATCTCGATGGGCTGGGAGAATCAGCAGAGCTGATGGGAGCGGTGAATTGCGTCGTCAATCGTGAGGGAAAACTGGTCGGTGAAAACACTGATGGAAAAGGCTTCGTTGCTTCCCTCAAGGAAATCGACGATCCAGCGGGAAAATCTGTGGTAATCTTTGGCGCGGGCGGCGCGGCTCGGGCGATCAGCGTGGAAATGGCCTTAGCGGGAGCAAATCGTATCTCGATTGTCAATCGAAGTGAAGATCGTGGTCGGGAATTGGCTGCCCTGCTGAGTGACAAAGTTAAAGCTCGCTGCCCGGAATTAGAATCAAATTTGGTTTTGTGGAACGGCGATTTTCAAATTCCAAGCGATACGGATATTGTCATCAACGCGACCTCAATCGGCTTGTATCCAGATGTGGATGCCAAGCTAGCCTTGGATACGAACACGCTGACCTCAAATATGATTGTCGCCGACGTGATTCCCAACCCTCCTAAGACTCAATTCGTAAAACTGGCTGCAAGCAAAGGCTGTCGCGTGATTGACGGACTAAAGATGCTCGTTGGGCAAGGGGTGATTGGAATCGAGTATTGGACAGGTAAAACGCCGGACGCCTCCGTGATGCGAGCGGGCCTTGAAGCGGTGTTTGAATAGAATGAAGTGACTACTGGTAGCACTCTAACTTTTTAAGAAGGGACAGGTGTCGGTCACCGTTTGAGTGACTTCCTTATTCAGTTCTTCGAGCTCTTCTCGGCTCATAGTCTGATTGGGTATAGCGGGACGAAAGTTGATTGTATCGATTGCGATACCCTGTTTGGTGCTGATACTCGCTGAGGTAATGTCGTATCCTTTAAGATGCAATTGATGGGCGATTTGGTAGAGCAATCCGGGGGTGTCAGGCGCTTGGGTTTCAATAATCGCGGTTTTGCGGGAAAGAGCCTGATAAATTTCCACTTTCGGGTGAAAAGAGAAGGCGTTGGGATTGTGGGCGGCTTTCAATTGACTGCCTTTGTGACGAAGAAACTTATCCAAGATTTTTGGATATAAGTCCTCATTGGATATAAGCGCATTGCTGAGAGCCTCTGCGAATACCGTTTCAGAATCGATCGAGTGGCCGTATGCCTTCTCCTGTACGTAGAAAGTGTCGATTGCTATGTTGTCGCTCCGCGAGATTGCCTTCGCCTCCAGGATATTGTACCCCGCTAAATTGAGTGCGCCCGAAAGTTTGTGGAAGAGACCGGCTCGATCCCAGGTGACTACGTTGACTTCGGAAATCCCATTTTCTATGTCTGGAGTCCACTCGATAATCGGTTTGAGTGAGCCAACCGAATCCGCGTGATTGATCTCGTAGAGCAGACGGTTGATCATCCGGACATGCAGCGCGATTTCATCCTTGGCTGTGTTAACAAAGTAGCTGTCAGGAAGGAGATGAAAGTGGGCGTCAATTTCCTCCTCTCCGACTTCCGCGATTTCGATGTCGAGCAGATTGTTGCGTGTCATTTTCTGAAAATTTTCCGATTGAGGTGATTCGAGATACTCCCAGCTATTCCAGGGGGCATGAATCGCTACCGCGAGAATCGTGCCAATCTCGGCAATTGCTCAAAATTTCTCCAATGAAAATTGGAGACGGCTGGGCCGTCGGTTGCGTAGGAGAGGAGCGTAATCCCGCCCGTTCGTTAGAGACGCCTCAACTTGTCGATGCTCTTTTGCCTTTCTGCAGCCTCGATTTCAATTTGATGAATGCTATCTGTTTTTACGACCTCTCCCCGTTCGTAGCCGACATATTCGAGCCATCCCTTGGATCGCATTTGGCGTCGGTGGTCGATCTCCACAAATAGCGGATCAGCGGTGGCTTGCTCGAGAATTTCAATGACGTCGCCTTCGATTTCAAAACCGCAGGCTTGGAGAATCGTCTTGGCCATGAGCAAATGTCCAAGCTCGCTTGGGTGAATGCCATCGTTAGCCAGATGAAATTGGGGATCCGTTTTCCGTCGCTGCCGGTTGTACTCCAGCATCGGCGTATTGAGGTCGATCTTGCGAGCGACCGGGAGTTTGGAAATCATGATCCACTTTCCGTAGGTTCTGAGCACGTCGTTGTATTGCGCAAAGGGAGCTTTGTAACTGAAGTCAGTGGCGTTGGGAGGAGCGAGTGACTTTTTCGCGTCGGCGTCGAACGGCGGGGGAGTTAGCAAAACGACCTCTGCATTGCTCGCTTGGATCTTGGCGACGAGCGATTCTATGCCTGATTGGTAGGCCAGGAAACGATCCATTCCGAGGGGATGATAGATGCCATCGTTCATCCCGTAGCAGGCGAAGACAATATCGGGCTTCGTCTGTTCGAGGGCACGGTCCAGTCGCGAATGGATACAGGGTCTGGGAAAGGGGTGATCGGCTTCGCTGGTTCCTGCTGCGGTTTCACTTCCCAAGCCGATGCTTATGATGTCATAGTCCAAGTCCGGATTTCGTTTCTGGAGGAAATAGGAAATAAAACTCACATAGGTTCCCTTGTGGGTAATCGAATCGCCTAGCACGAGGACGCGCTTTCCGTGGAGATCGAGCTTGTTCTGGGCGGATAGCCCGCTGAGGAAAGAGCCGCCACATAGAAGGAGGATCAGGATTGGATAGCGAAGCTTGTTTTGGGTCATTCTCAAATGGGGGTAAAACGTGTTGGATCCAATCCCATTCATGGGGTGATAGCTAGAATATTTTGATCTCATCAATGGGAAAAGCAGACTTAGCCAACCGGTCATTTCGCAAAACTAGTAAAATATAATTTCCATTTCTATCGGTTGGCCTTTTGTTGGAGTCGACCCCATGAAAGACTTTGAAACGATCTCTGGCCTGTCGGCGCCGAACAGCTTGAAAGGTTGCTTGATAGCGCTGGGGGCGTTCCTCGCCATTTTGGCGTTGCCGACTTCCCACTCGCTGGGCGTGGAAGGCCACCGATTGATCGCTTTGTCGGTAGCCTGTCTCATTCTGTGGGTGACCGAGGCCTTGCCAATATCGGTTACTGCAATCATCGCGATAGCCGGTCAGGCGTTTATCGGGGTAACCACGCTGAGGCAGGCATCAGTGAATTTCATTAGCCCGGTTTTCTTTTTTGTGTTGGCAATGTTTTTGTTCGCGGCCTGCATTCGGCACGTAAAGCTCGATCATCGTTTCGCCCATTGGCTGCTGGAGCGGTCCGGAACCAATACAAAGAGTGTGGTCTTTGCGTTCATGTTCGGTACGGCGGCTATCTCATCGATCATGTCCGATGTACCTGCCTGCGCGATTTGGATGGCGCTTGCTCTTGGGGTTCTGAGGAAAGAGGGATTGACGCCGGGCGAGTCTAATTTGGGCAAGGCACTCATGCTGGGCATTACGATAGCCGCATTGATTGGAGGAGTGGCTACACCGGCAGGAAGCTCTATCAATATTATGGGCTTAGTGATGCTGTCCGACTTGGGAGGAGGCGCGGTCCCCTTTCTCAAGTGGATGGCGATTGGGGTTCCGATGGTGATAATTTTAATCCCAATTTCTTGGAAGGTGCTCATCTGGTTCTACCCGCCGGAAATCGAAAAGCTTTCAAAGCCGGTCGTGTTTGCGGAAGGACCCAGGAAAGGGTTCAGCTCCGCCGAAGTAAAAGTTGTCACGATATTGGGGGTCGTTCTCGTCCTTTGGATACTGAGTAATTGGTTTCCGCAGAAACTCGACGTGACGATGGTTGCCCTTATGGGATCGATTTTGTTTTTCCTGCCAGGGATTCGAATCATGAGCTGGAAGGATGCTTCGCGAGCGATTAGCTGGGACATTCTTTTGATGATTGGGGGAGTCACTTCTATCGGTCTAGCGAGTAGAGATACCGGGTTGGCTACCTGGGTGGTTACGGCTCTGTTTGAAGGTGTTGGCGATGTTAATACGCTCTGGTTGATTTTAGGGGTTTCCGCGTTCACGGTTTTGATACACTTGGTCGTTCCCATTGGGCCGATCGTGAATGCGGTCATGATTCCTCCGATCGTCGCCTTGGCGATTGCCATTGATCAGCCGCCGATGCTAATTGCGCTCCCCGTTATTTTTACGGCCTCATGCGCTTTTCTCATCCCGCTGGACGCGGTAGCTCTCATTACGTATTCTAAAGGATACTACAAGATGTTCGATATGTTTTGGCCGGGAGCCATAATCAGTACCGTTTGGGTTGTGGTCCTAACCGGGTTGATTTTGCTTTTGGTCCCCTGGCTCGGGCTCATTCCATAGGTCTACTCTGTTAAATGGTGAAATGGTAGGGCAACGACCTCCGGGCGTGCCGCGTTTCTAGGATATCCTTGTGCGGCACGCCCGGAGGTCGTTGCCCTACCTAATAACAAGATTTCGAACGATGACAAAGTATTCGATTTATTGGACACTTTCTTCGCGAAAACGGGTTCGCATTGCAGAATGCGATTAGAGGTGCTTCGCAAAGATCTTTGCCATGTCTTCGACCATTGGCGCGAACCAGGGGTGTAGATTCCAGCAGCCATGTTTGCCGTCTTTGTAGACTTCAAGACCGGTAGCAATTCCAAGTGACCGAAAGGATTGTCTAGATGCTTCGTTTCTCTCCGGTTTATCGAACTCGCCTTCAAGGAAAAAGACGGGAGGATCGTTGGCATCAATTTGCAGATGAGCGTCTGCCAGCCTGTACAAACCTGGATTCTCGTCTATGGTCGCGTTTAGCCAAAGGTTGGAATTGGATCCTGAATTGGGATCCCGAGATCGCTCGGCGATTGAGCCCGTAGTGGTTTGCATGGAGCCTCCCATGACGATTGCCACGTCAAGTCGACTGGATTTTGGATCTAGGCCCACGCCCCGGTGCAGATTTGGATTTTCCCATCCTGTAGCCATCAGCCCAACCAGATGGCCTCCGGCGGACCCTCCAACGGCTCCGATACGGGTGGGATCGATTCCAAAACGACGGGCATTGGCTTTGATAAAGGAGGTCGCGGCATTACAATCTTGGGCTCCAGCGGGGAATTTGGCTTCGTGAGCGAGTCGGTATTCTATCGCCACGGTGACGAAGCCTTTTTTTGCCAGTTCGATCGCTAAGGCTCGAAATTTGTTTTTGCTTCCGTTGCGCCATCCTCCTCCGTGTACGATGAGAATGCCAGGCAACGGTTCTTGCGTTCCTGCGGGACGGAAAATATCGCAGAGCAGCTCTCGATCCCCATCTCTGCCGTATACAATATTCAAGGACGAATCGATCGATTTGGGGATGACGGTTGAGGGCCGATTTGGGGTGTTTTTGAGATAGGCTTTTTGGACGGGAGGATTTTGTGGAACGCCATAAGCGTTCATACGAATGCGGTGTAGTCCGCTGAATCCTGTTATGTAGAGACTTCGCATGTCACTGTCCCCAAAGGCGCAATTGATGGGGCGTTCCGGGGTTTCGATTTTCTCGAGAAGCTCTCCGGTAGGGCTCCATATCCAGACATGTTTGGGACCGGCGCAGTAGACATTGCCCGCCCGGTCAATGCACATCCCGTCCGGCCCTTTTTCTGGTCCTGAATCCATCGATGCAAAGTGGATGCCGGGCTCGGTTTGCCCGGGACCCGTAAGCTCGAAGGACCAAATTCGCTTGGTACCGGTTGAAGAAACGTAGAGCGTCTTTTGATCGGGCGAAAGAATGAGCCCATTCGGACTGGAGATGTCGCTGGCGGCTACGTTTTGCGATCCATCGGGACTGATGTAGATCACCTGGCCCTGTCGGGTGAGCGTGTAGTAGATTCCGCCTTGATCGTCGGCAACGAGATCGTTGGGTTTCGCTTCGGGACCTTGTCCCGCGATGGCGTCAATCTGGTTCTTGTCGTTCAACCAGGATATGCGGCTTTTCCCATTTTCAGAGAGATAGAGGCGTCCATTGTTGAAAAAGCTGGCACTGATGCGTCCGGCGTCCTCGAGCAGCGCGTCCAATTTTCCTGTTTTGGGATCGAATTGATAGATCTTTTCACCTTTCACATCTGGAAAGATGAGCCGTGATCCGTTCCAACAGGGCCCATCGGCCAATTCAAAGTCATTGGAGATCAGTTCGAGCTTTGCCCCGGGTTCAATGAGGGATCCCCATGTCGATGGGCAAGAGGTGAGAAGAGAAAAGGCAGCGAGGATAACGGGTCGGACAAGGATCATGTTTGGGGAGTGTTAGGGAGTGTCTGGAGTTTATCGTGTGTAAGTGCTTTTTGGACAGCCAAAGAAGCGGAAAAGCTGAAGATATACAAGACAGTGCTGAATTCGTCCTAGCATCTTTTGAACGGGGAGACTAAAGTGGTCGTTTTCAATAACCCTATGCCCTCGAAATTAAAATTACTCTCCGTAGCAGCTCTGTCCCTAGCCGCTGTCAATTTTGTAAAAGCGGACTTCCCGTTCGAAAATGGGGACCGCATTTGCTATATCGGCAGCGGCCTGGCAGATCGAATGCAACACGATGGCTGGCTGGAGACGCTTCTCCAAAGCCGGTTATCGGACAAGCAGCTCGTCTTCCGCAATCTCGGTTTTACGGGTGACACTATTTTTAGCCAGCCTCGAAACAAGGGGTTTACGCCAACCGAGACCTATTTGGCCCATTGCGAAGCGGATGTATTATTTGTCTTTTTTGGTTTCAATGAATCCTTCGCTGGCGGCGAAAAGCTCCCTGTATTCAAACGCCGCTATACGGAAATGATCGATAGCTACCAGGCACTCAAGCCGAATGGGGCGACTGCGGCGCGCCTGGTTCTTTTCTCTCCGATCGCTCACGAAGATCTGGATGATCCTAATTTGCCCGATGGTTCTGAAAACAACGCACGACTTGCCCAGTACGCGCAGGCAATCGGTGAAATCGCCGCATCGAAGGATCTACCCTTTGTCGATCTCTTTTCGGCCACTCAATCGCTGTATAGAAGTAGTTCCATTCCTCTTACAATAAACGGTGTTCATCTGAGCGAGGAGGGCAATCGACAGGTGGCGGAGGTGATCGCCCAAGAGCTGCTGGGAAAGCGAATTCGAGCGACGAGTTCTCTCGAGTCTTTAAGGGAAGCGATTCTCGACAAAAACTGGCACTGGTTCAATCGCTATCGGGCGACAGATGGGAATGATGTTTGGGGCGGACGGTCCACCCTGACCTTCGTCAATGACCAATCGAATGCGGAAGTACTGCAGCATGAGCTGGAGATGCTCGATGTGATGACAGCTAATCGCGATCGTCACATCTGGGCAGTGGCGAAAGGGGATATCGAGCAATCGGTCGTCGACGACCGCAACGTACCCCCGCCTATTCCGGTCATTTCTAACGTTGGCGGCGGTAGCAAGAGCTCGAATGCGGAAAAAGAAGGTTCGAAGGAGTACATTAGCGGTGTAGCGGGAATCTCCAAAATGACGGTTGCGGATGGCTTTGAAGTGAACCTATTCGCCGACGAGTCCCGGTTTCCGGAGTTGGTCAATCCGGTGCAGATGCAAGTCGACGGGAAAGGGCGCGTTTGGGCGGCCGCCTGGCAGACCTATCCCAAATGGGAACCACTAAAGGAAATGGGCGACCGGATTCTCATTTTTCCGGATGAAGATGGGGATGGCGTAGCCGACAAGGCGATTACCTTTGCCTATGTCCACAATCCCATCGCGTTCGAATTCTGGAATGGAGGGGTCATCGTTGCGAGCCAGCCAGAGATTTTGTTTTTAAAGGACACGGATGGCGACGATGTCGCTGATGAGAGGATTGTATTGCTGCAAGGTACGGGATCTTCGGATACACACCATTCAGCCAACAATTTTGTCTATGGTCCTGACGGAGCCATCTATTGGCAGAGTGGCATCTTTTTGCGAAATGCGTTTGAACATCCATGGGGCCCGCCTTTGTCAACTGCTGCCTCAGGCATGTACCGCTTCGATCCCCGTCGATATGCCATCAGCTTCCACGCTGAGAATCGTCCCAATTCCCACGGGATCAGTTTTGACTATTGGGGATACCACTACGCAACGGATGGAACCTCGGGTCGGACTTACCAGGTGCGGCCGGAAGCAAACAGCTTTAAAATGTACGAGCTCTTCAAGAAAGAGGTGCGACCGGTGGCGGCTAACGTAATCATTTCGAGCGAGAATTTCCCCGAGTCGATGCAAGGAAACATACTTGTCTGCAATACGATTGGCTATCTTGGGCTCAAGCAGTACGATTTGGAACGCAATTCACGAAGCGGCGAAGTTTGGGGTGAGCCTACGACGGACTTGCTTTTCAGTGCGGATAAGAATTTTCGGCCCACCGACGCCGTTTTCGGAGAGGATGGCGCCTTATATATCGCGGATTGGCACAACATTATCATTGGCCATATGCAGCACAATATCAGGGACCCCAATCGCGATCACAAGCATGGCCGCATCTATCGGATGGTATCCACGGAGCGACCGCTGCAAGAACCAGTTGAAATCGCGGGGGCGTCGCTCAAGCATTTGATGAAGAACCTGGAGCATCCCATCGATGGAGTGCGGCATCGCACAAGAGTAGAATTGAGTGGGCGGGAAACCGAATCAGTCATCGGGGCGGTGAATCAGTGGCTGGCCCAGTTTGACCCGAAGCGTAGTGAGGATGTGCACCACTTCCTTGAAGGACTATGGGTGCATCAGCAGCACAATGTCTTGAATGATGAACTACTGCAGATCGTGTTGGATTCTCCAGAGCCTCATGCCCGGAATGCCGCTAAAACGGTCGAGCATCTTTGGTACACTGTAGACACAACTGGCGGTGAAGGGCTGATAGTTGTAAAAGCTCCTAAGAAAGAACCCGCAGCTCCAAAATCTGGGGTCATTGCTGATAGCTCGGAACTAACCGAAGTGCGAATCGGCACCATCGTCGAAAAAATGCAGTTCGATGTGACCCAATTCGCAGTCAAGGCAGGTAAAAAGGTGAAGCTGACCTTCTTTAATCCGGACTTCATGAATCATAATCTTGTCATGGTTCAACCCGGTGCAGCGGACGAGGTAGGACTGGCGGCCTTAGCCATGGGGGCGAAGGGGTTTGAGACAGGATACGTGCCACAAAGCGACAAGATTCTTTTCGCATCCAAGCTTCTGGAAAACAAACAAGAGCAAGTGATTGAATTTGTGGCTCCGAGTGAACCTGGGGATTATCAGTTCGTATGCACCTTCCCAGGACACCATATTATGATGCGTGGCATCATGCAGGTGATAGAATAGCAGGGAAATTCATTTCAATTTTTCTTAAACACCGCTTCGCTAGTTGTCCCTGTGGACGATTAGGAGCCTCTTCGAGGCAGTTGCTTTTGATGAGTCTACTTGAAATGCCTATCGAAAAATGCGGCCGCTCGTTCAAATGGAGATTCAGGGTTATCAACCGAGTTTCGGGAGCCGTGACCGCCATTCTGGACGTTGTAGAGCTCGATGGGGACGCCCGCTTTTTGAAGGTCGGTGAAAAGGAGTTCACTCTAGTCGAAGGTTGCGGACGGATCGTTGTCACCACGCATCAAAAGCATCGGAACGGGAGACGTAGGTTATCGGATTGGTCGTTTGAACCAGTTTCGCATTCTGTCGTATGGGGACTCCGATGCAGCGTGACTCAGGAGAATCTGGCGCATCGTGATTAATCTTGCCGGGGAATCGATCATGCGACTAAGATCCGCCTTGCGAAATCAGCCAAAACAATAGGGGGGCGACTAGTGATTTTATCGATCGATAGATTTCGAAATGTTACAATCCTTTGACTAAATGCCTTGAGTCATGACGGATGAACTCGAATTGTGAGGATTGTGCAATTTGGTAGCGGGCGATCTCCGAGCGCCCACCCGATCTATCCGACAATGGGCGCTCGGAGATCGCCCGCTACCTTAAACGAAAAATGGCTCTATGCATATAAAACTCCGATATTTTATCCTCTCTTTTCTGGGAATGCTCTTTTTTACGGGGTGCACTTCCAAGCAATGGTACAAGGGCAACACCCACGTGCACACGCTTTTGTGCGGCCATGCGGATTCGTCGCCCGAAGCGGTTACCGCTTGGTATCACGAGCGTGGTTATAATTTCCTGTGTCTTTCGGAGCATAATCAGTTTATTGATCCTGCAACTGTTGAAATGCCGCCAAACCGGCGGGACGACTTTATTCTCATTCCCGCTGAGGAGGTTACGGGAGGGAGTATGGCTCATTCGACCGCTCTAAATATTGATGGAATTGTGGATCCACGGTTAGTGCAGCCGAGCGGGGCGAATAAGACACAAGTAATCCAGGCGCATGTTCATGGGGCAGAGCAGCAAAGCGGCCACTCGATTCTTAATCATCCGAATTTCCACTACAGCAACTCGGCGGAAGATATTCGGCCGGTTGAGGGTTTGCACCTCTTTGAACTTCACAATGGGCATCCTGCAGTCAATAACTTCGGAGACCACGAGCATGATTCGGTTGAGGAAATTTGGGACGACCTTTTAACGGACGGGATGCTAATCTATGGGGTGTCTTCGGACGACGCCCACCATTTTCAGGATCTCGGGCCGGATCGTTCCAATCCAGGTCGCGGATGGGTGATGGTCGAGGCCGATGAGCTGACGCCAGATGCGATTTCGGAAGCGATGTATCGGGGTCGCTTTTATGCGACCAGTGGCGTAATGCTCAGCGTGGCGGAAAGGAATGAGAACCGAGTATCCGTGAAAGTGAATGAAGGCGCGACCGAGCGCGAATTATCGAGCTCATTTGTCGTGGGGCATAAGGTCGCTAAAGGAAAGACGGGATATTCGATACAGTTGATTGGGGCCGGAGGAGCGGTTTTGGAAGAGATCCGTGGGACCAAAGCGACGTTCTCAGTGCCGAGCGATTCAGGTTACGTGAGAGCGAAAGTTATTTATACCCGTGAAGCAGATACGGGCTATGAAAATTTCTATGCCTGGATGCAGCCCGTGTTCACGGATGGACGAAGCCATTTTGTGAACGAGAATTAGAACGGAGTTGTTTGGGCTAGAAAATTTTTCCTTTGGCAAGTCGCAAAGGTAGGGCCTTACCTGCGATGCCAGAGTTTACTCACCCACGCCGCATAGAGAAGCATGAAAAATGCTCTCATTTTAGTCCGGTTTGCCGTGAAGAATGACGGCGTTTTCCACGTGGCCCGCTGGACGAGTGTTTTGGCCGGCGGTTTTGTGATCGGGATGGTCGTCTCCCAGATCTTTTCGAGCGATTGCCAAAAGCGATTCCATGCGTTTTACAACTTTCGGATTTTCATTAGCGCGATTTTCGGTTTCACCGATATCTGATTTCAAATTGTAGAGTCGTAATGGATACTCAGTTGTTCTGTTTCTTCGCGTTTCGGTCCGAGCGACATGCAGTTTCCAGTCTCCACTACGCACTGCCTGCAGCTCACCTTTGTAGTAATAGAAGTAGGCTTTGTGGGGGGACTTTGCCTTTGGCTTGCCTGAGATTAGTGGCCAAATGTCTTTACCATCGATAATACGATCGGATGGAGGACCGCCGCCAGCGAGCTTTGCAATCGTCGGAAGGAGGTCCATCGAAGTGGCGAGTTGGCGGGTACTGGTTTCAGCGGGAATTTGACCGGGCCAGCGGGCGATGAAGGGTACGCGATGCCCTCCTTCCCAAGTGGTTCCTTTCCCTCCATTAAGCGGATGATTGTTGGCCCCCCAATTCATAGCGCCCCCGTTGTCAGAGAGAAAGACGACCATTGTTTTGTCATCGATGCCTAGTGCTTTAAGTTCCTTGAAAATTTCTCCCACTGACCAATCCACTTCTTCTACGGTGTCCCCCCATTTCCCGTTCGCCGATTTCCCATCAAATCGTTCCGAGGAGAATTGTGGCGCGTGGGGCATTGTATATGGTAAATAGAGAAAGAAAGGGCGGTCTTTACGATCTCGTATCCATTTTTTGGCCTCGGTTGTATGTTTTTGAGTAATGAGTCGCTGATCTGGCTCCAGTTCAATGATATCATTGTCGCGTATGAGTGGAAGTGGAGGGTAGTTGCGACCGCGGACGACTTTGCCGGCTCCATTCATCATGCCCATATCGTTGGAGTAGGGAATTCCGTAGTAGGTGTCGAAACCGTGGTTGAGCGGGAAATGTTCGGGTTGATCTCCTAGATGCCACTTCCCGACAATGCCGGTCGCGTACCCTTGTTCACGAAGGATTTCCGCGATAGTGGTTTCGTCTTTGCTGAGGCCACGCTGATTTCCGGGAAAGAGGACCCATTGTCCTTTCTCGCTCTCGTGGAGATTGATCCGCCGAGGGTAGCATCCGGTCATTAGAGATGCTCGGGAAGGGGTGCAAACGCCGCTCGTTACATAGAAATCGCTGAAGGTCCGGCCTTCCTTAGCCATACGATCTATATTGGGAGTGCGATGGAGTTTCGATCCATAGGCTCCGATATCGTTGTAGCCTAGGTCGTCTACGAAGATGATGATGAAATTGGGTTTCTCGGCGGCATAGATTGCAAATGAGCCAGCGATGAGTAAAAGAGCGAGCCAGGCACGATGAAGCATATGACAAGCACAGAAGACTTCCTGAACGAAGGCGAATCTAAAAAAGATGGGGCTCGGATCGTTCCTGCCATCTCCTAGTCGATAGACTCGTGGCGTTTTGCTAGATCCTTCTGGATGCTGAGGATTCTCTCTTCTGTAAGTGAATAGCGTGTCAGCAGAATTAGCCCGACGACTCCGATAGCCAAAAAGATGCCACAATAAATGAGTCGCAAAGAAAGAGCCGTTTGAGCGGTCTGTATCGCACCCTCCGTTTGGTCGAACCCGACTGCTACGAGCGCTACGCCAACCAAGGCGACTGCGATGGAGACGCAGAGTTTCTGCATCCAAGTGATGACCGCTCCGTACATGCCTTCGCGGCGTGTACCGTTTTTCCATTCATCTTGGTCACAAATGTCGCTCGTCATGGAATGAAGCATTAGAAAAAAAGTCATATTGGCGACCGCTCCTATCATGTACGCGACGATTTGAAGATAAGGGTAATTAGGTGTGATCAGAAACCAAGCTGCCAGGACATGGAAAATCTGAATGGAAAACGAAAAACGTAGTATCGCTTTTTTACCTACCTTTTTGGAAACCCTTGTGGCAACCATAAGGGCAATAACCACAACCGCCGTTTGAGCCATCCCCATGCTGCCGAGCAGGATTGATGACGCTTTCAAGTCTCCAGGAAAGACATACGATACATTGATGAATACGATTATGGAAGTCGCGAATGTCCACCCTGAGAGCATGAGTACCGTAAGCACGATCAGCAGCCGGAAGTTTTTGTCTTTCAAGGTGGCAAAGAGTGACTGGAATATGGGGAGCTGCTTCTTGGCCGCCGAGGTTTGTACTTCTGCTCGTTCCTTTATGAAAAATACGGGTGCGAGTCCAAATAGGATAAAGACCAACCCTGCGGCCGGTCCGATAAAACGGGCTCCGTGCAAGGTGCTGTCGAAAAACTCGAGTTGTGTTCCGGCTAGTAGCCATCCCGCGCAAATATTCCCGATCATATTGAAAAACATGCGATAAGACATCACGCTGGTCCGCTCGTGGTAGTCGGAGGTCATCTCGTACCCAATGGCGTGATAGGGAACCGTGAATACGGTAAATGCCGTGTAGAATAGGATCAGCGAAACAGTGAGGAGGATGAAGTAGGCAGTCGTGCTCCATCCCAAGGGAATTTGCCACATGAGCGCGAACGTGATCCCGCCGAGTATTGCTCCAGAAAAAATGTATGGTCGACGTCTGCCGAACTGTGATCGGGTCTTGTCGGAAATAGAACCCATGACGGGATCCAGAAAGGCGTCCCATACGCGCGTAATTCCGATGGCTAGGCCCACGAGGGCAGGGCTGACGCCGAGCGCCAGCGTATAGATTGGCATGATCAGCGCAGCGGGCGCGTGGAATCCGATCATGTCGGCTGAGGCTCCGAACCCGTAAGCGAACTTTTGCAGTAGGGTGACTTGATTTCTAGATCTAGAGCTGGAAGGGGTATTAAGATTTTCCATATGAGTCTATATTAGCCTAAACGTTTGATGATCGACAAAGAACCCAATGTAGGTCGCCTCGCTGAGGCGAAATCTTCATAAATAGACGGGTCAACTACCCATCCTATATAATCAGAGAGATGCGAAGGTGAATATGTGTTAGCACTTTCCTTGTTACTATTCTTCAATATCGTGTGGTTAAATCCATTCGCGGAATATAATAGTAACGAATCTTAGGCGTCTAAGCCGGATTCCACTCGTCGAAAAATGGCATCGTTCCGGTTTCATCCACATCATCGGCGTAGTGAAACTTCTTGAGCAGTTCGATTCCCGGTAGGAGAGCATCATCGTGTTGGGCAAGCTTTCGAGATAATTGCGTATCCAGTTCCTTGATCAAATGGTTCTTCGTTTCATCCTTAGCCAAATTGGTGAGTTGGTAGGGATCGCTGTCATTGTCGTACAGCAGCCAGGGTCCGTCCAAATCGCGAACGTAGGTGTAACGGGACGTGCGGAGCCCTCGGTATTCGCGACCTCCCACCTCGCGGGTAAACTGCCCGAATGGAGATTGGCAGGCGAGTAAGGCGCAGTCCACTGGAGCTTTAGTCTCCTTGGCGGATCTGTCTGGGGAATTGGATGCTGTGACGTAATCGGAAATATAGGTAGAGTAGTCGGTTCCATCGATACTCTCTGGGATATCGATATCGCACAGTCCTAAAAGCGTTGGCAATATATCGGGTGTATTGATGAATGTGGGAGGCTGCTTTCCCTTTGGGCCAAAGCGTCGCGGAAATCGAATCAAAAGCGGAACCCGAATGGATTCTTCCCAAGGCCGCTGTTTGAAGAGCTCCCCGTGAGAAAGAAGCATGTCGCCGTGATCCGACCAAAACACCAGAATCGTGTCTTCAGCGAGACTCTCCTCGTCCAGTGCCTGCATCAATGAATTGAGGCACTCGTCAAGGGCGAGGATGTGAGCGTAATAGCCATTGAGGAGTGTCCGCGCTTTGTTGGCTTGGTCGGCAGGCACGTTCTCCCGTAAGACAATCGCGTCTTCGTCAATCAGATCCAGGTATTGCTGAGGGGCAGTCTCATACGGATCGTGTGGCGGTCCCCAGGAAAGAGTTAAGAGAAACGGACTGTCTTTGTCGCGAGATTTTATAAAGGAAATGGCGTCATCGGTTTGGGCAATCGCGTCATACCCTTCCCAGGTTTTCAGTTCGGTGCTAGAACCCTCGAAATAGTGAGATGTATTGTAGTCGTGGCTACATTCAAACGCCTTCCAATATTTGAAGCCATGCTGGCGTTCGACTGGAATAGGGGAACTGCGCCCGTTCGCGTTAACATGCCACTTGCCGATGTACCCGGTATCGTAGCCGGCTTTGGAAAAGAGCTTGCCCATCGTTTCCGCGCTCGGATCCATGGGGACGTCATTGATGATGACTCCGTGATGATGCGGATATTGGCCGGTTAAGAGTGATGCTCGAGCGGGGCAGCAGACAGGCGTTCCAGATATCGCATTGACGAAATCGATACTCTCGCTCGCGAGACGATCCAAGTGCGGTGTTTGGATGTTCGTCTCTCCACCAAATCCAGTCGCTTGGCGACGTAGCTGGTCGGCAAATACAAATATTACATTTGGCTTTCTTTCCATTGTGTTCTCAGTCTGTTGTGGGTAGCGGGACGAATAATAGAAGCCAGCGGCAGTCCCCGAGGAATTTTAATGTAGCGGGCGATCTCCGATCGCTCACAATATAAATCCGACAATGGGCGCTCGGAGATCGCCCGCTACCAAATTCAGCTGTGAAGAAAGAATTCAACGATTCTGTAAAACCATCAAGGTTGTCTGATCGGATCTTAGATGCTAGCTGAATTACTTTGGACAAGTTGAATTCTTAGGGTTCTTCGATAGCGGACTCAATAGGACGAAGACTTTCAAGATGGATGCGGTCGCTTGACAAGAGAATGCTCCTCCGCCTGGGAGGCACGCCCCTCGAGTTTGAATTCAGCCGATCTGCGAGTACTTCGATAGCGGTTTTCCCGAGGAGTTCGAGACTGACACCAAAGTGGCTGTGAACTTGAGCCTGTTCTTCATCTATTCCCCATATTGAAAAAAGGCCCACATCCTCAGGCACTCTAATTTTTGCATCGTACAGCCAATTTCCGACGTCATTCTCAACGGTAATAATGCAGTCCGGCTTGTTGAGACGAAACCACTCTAAAAACGAGGTCTTGTTCCAGTTGGCATCCTCTACAAAAAGGGGAATGGGATCGGTCGAATGCTGCTCGAACTGGTAGCTAAGATAGCTTGCGGTTGGTAAGTGAGATATCCGGTCATCGAAGTCGGATCTCATCGCCAAGCCCACTCGTTTGTAGTTCCTTAAACTCAAATCCTGGAAAAGACGCTCCATGTTTTCCGCGTGATTAAATCCGATGCGATCCAAGCGCGGACTTTGTAGAGTATAGCCGATTGCTACTACTGCGAACTCATCCCACTTGAACTCGATGTGGGGGATGGGCGTTTGACTCTCACCGATGACGATTCCTTGAATATTGCGGCTTCGCAAAATCCCTAGCAAGCGAGCCGGCGGCATTTGGGGATCGTTGTAGGGTAAAGCTTCCAGGGCGAAGCCGAGTTCGGCTGCTTGTTCGCTGGCTCCCCGAAAAGAAGAGAGAGCGTGGGGTGTACCGCGCGAATGGTCATAGAAGTAGGTTAAGATCGCACGCACATTCTTTTGCCGCCGACCAATGCGCATGGCTGCCATATTTGCGGTTACCAGCGGATTGGGTCGATAGCCCATTTCATCGGCAATTTTGGTGATGCGTTCGATCGTCTTGGCGGAGCAGCTCGGGTCCCGCCTCAACGCCAGTGATACCGTGGACTTCGAGATGCCGGCTATCTCTGCGATTTGGCGAATGGTTATCATACTAGTGGGGGCAAGTGTTTGGAGCTGGGGATTCTACAGCCGAGTCTTTGGCTCAGTTTCTTGATAGAGTCTTTTGTACATTTTAACAAATTACTGTCTTTTCAACTTGTCCAATAGAAAAGAACTAGCTCCAAAAACCTGAATGGTAGTGAATCGCTCGAGTTGGTTTTCCCCTAAGTTCAAACCTACTCAATCAATCCTAACCAAAGAATACCATGCACAAACCAAACTGGCTATTTCGCCTTTTGAAATCTGTCCTGATTCCCGCTGCCGTTGTCGGAATCGGGACTTTGTCCGCTCAAGATGATGCGGGCGATGAAGTCTACAATCTAACTCCGTTTACCGTTCAAGGTGACACCAATGGATATGCCGCTACCAACTCGATTAGTGGAACGCGAGTTAACATGGCGATCAAGGACATACCTGTTCCGATAACGGTAATAACCGAGCAATTGATCGAAGATTTCTCCTATGAAAGGGTCGAGGATGCCGTGGTCATGGACGCAACCATTACAAGGCGGTCTAGGAACGAGGGGAACTTCAATGAGAACTTCACGATTCGAGGTTTCCGTTCCTCGCTGAACTTGCGGAATCGGATACCTTATAAAGGGTTTACTGATTCATCGATGATTGACCGAATCGAAATTGTTAAGGGTCCCGCGGCCGTTCTATACGGACTTTCCGATCCGGGTGGTCTCGTAAACATAATTACCAAAAAGCCGCTCAATGTAAAACACACTAGCGTTAATTTTCGAGTTGGATCTGAATCTAATCAACGTGTGGAATGGGATACGGGCGGACCGTTGGACGAGGAGGGGAAATCCTTTTCCGTTTCACGGGGTCGTACGATCAAGGCGATCACCAGCGTGCAGGAGGATGGCACAACCAGCGCTTTTTCACGCCAGCCTTCACGTTTCACCCCACGGAAAAAACGCAAATTGACATAGAATATAGCCGCCAGGAGCGTCACCATGCATTCATTCGTCCACGCAACCCATTTTATATAAATGGCTTTGCTCCAAACGACTTTTGGGTGGATGTCGACCAGGATTATAGCCCGATAACCAATAGGGATTATACAACAAATGAAGGGGATGCGTGGTCGATCGATTTTACCCAGACCTTGAGCGACAATATGTATTTGAGGGCCACCGTGGCAGATACTTCCAAATTCACGGACATGTTTAATTTGGTGGGCTGCTGCACGAATGCTGATTTCGAGTTCACCGGTATCAGCAACGTAGAGATTCGAAACAACGACAACCGAAATTACTATTTAGATTTCAACGCCAATTTCGATGTCGGAAACACTTCCCACACGCTCTTGATCGGGGCCCAAAAAGACGAGGACGATAGTTTTGGGCAGACTTACCGATTGAACGGCGGGAGCGGCGCGATAAGAACGGCTCTTATGGCTGTGCGACCTGACATTCCTGGCGGGTACCCCGTCACTCCATGGAACGTGCTTACTAATGAAGGCAAGACGTCTGAAGGAACGGTAGAGATGAATCTCACTCGACAAGAAGCGCAGGATTTGGCGATCCAGTTTCGCGCCGATGGAGTCGGTGGTTCGACAGCCAATCAAGGGACGCCGGGGTTCACCAATAACACTAGCTACTTTATTATGGACCAGATCAAGGCGGTTGAAGGCAAGTTGAATGTTTTGGCAGGTCTTCGGCGGGACACGGTCGAGCAAAGCAATACATCGGAAGAAGTAAGCAATACCTCGATACAAGCCGGATTCACTTTCGAGTTATCGGAAGGCTTGAATCTCTATTCGCTCTACAGCGAGTCGTTCGTGCCCAATGGAAATCGAGTAGACAATCGTGTAGACCCACCGCTGATTCTCACATTTGCGCCTTCGCAAGGCGAAGGGATTGATGTTGGGTTTAAATTCGATCTGATAGAGAACAAGCTTTCAGGGTCGATTGCCTATTTTGATATCGATCGTACCAATATTCTCCAAAACAATCCCTTGCCCGCATCACAACGTCCTCCTGAGGAGCCGGTGGCTTTCCTCTCTGGATTGGAAAACAGTACTGGGTATGAGGCTCAGATTTTTTATACTCCCAGTCCCTCGTCCCAGTTTATTTTGAGTTATGCCCACAATGACGCTAAGATCGAGGAAACTCTCATTGCTGGCGCCCAAGGACTTAGGCTTGACCAATCAGCGAAGAACGCGGTCTCGATAACAGGAAGGCACACGTTTGGAGATACGGGGTTCTTTGTAGGCGGCAACTGGCTCTACCGTCAGGGGCGAATTCAGCAGTTTTCGATCGTCCGCCGAGAGTGGGCGTACCAAAGAGGGTACTCCACCGCGAATGTGTTTGCAGGATACAATACAGAAATTGCAGGGAGGAACCACACTTTCCGTCTGAATGTGCAGAACGCCCTGGATGGTCTTTATTTCGATCGAACGGAAACCTTCGCTCTGGGTCGCCGTTGGTTCCTTAGCTGGGGATTCGAACTTTAGTATTCAAAATTAGATTATAGGTTTAATAGTAATATTGTAGTAGTTTAATTCAAATTGCCGGGTGTAACAGCCCGGCAATTTTTCGTTTAGGGAATAGCGTACGGAAACCCAATATTTAGAGCAGGAAATTAACAGGATGTGCTCTCCCGCTTAGTGCATAGGCGTCAACTTAACTGAAAATTGTCTGACAACCACGCCGCCTTGCGACGTAGCTACGACGAGAACTCGTCGTGGAGTCTTCAATAGTTCCTCAAAAATAAGCTTAAGTTGACGCGTATGCGCTTAGTGGAATCCCTCGTATTCGTCTTCTCCCGCGATTGCGAGATACGCCGAGACAAGTGATCCCGTTTCAGGGGAGCATGAAGAGCTTGATTTATTTACTCTCCGACAAGACCAAATTCATCCCTCAGTATTTCGACGATTTCCGCTTTGGGGTTGTCGGATAGGATGATCTTTTCACCAGTGATCTTTTCCGCAATGCGTGTGTAGGTTACGGATACGGACATAATGATCTCCAGCGGTAGTTCGTTGTCGGTCGCCAGGGCATTGCGTTCATCCATGCGAGACTTGTTCAACAGGATATCAGGATCCGGGAAATAGTTTAGGAGTGCCTGGCGGAACCCCTCTTTGGAGTTCTCCACCACCTTGCCCTCTTGGTAGCTGGGTCCATCCCATATACGCGAAGAGTCCGGTGTGCCAACCTCATCCATATAAATGAGTTTCTCGTTGCCGTCCTTGTCGGTGACGTAGCCGAACTCGAATTTGGTATCCACGAATACCTGGTCCAGTGCTGCGAGGGACTTGCTAATGAGACTAAACCCTTCGGATAGCAGCTTCTCGTAAACATCGATATCGGCCTTGTTGCGAAAACGGAACGCCTCGAAATTGTCCAGGATGTCCTTGCGAGTGACATTGACATCGTCTTGCTCCGGTACTCCGGGGATTCCTTTAAGGATTCCTTTAGTCGACGGCGTGATGAGCAATTCGGGCAGCTTCTGATCCTTTCGGAGTCCGTCGGCGATGGAAATACCGCAGAAATTGCGTTCTCCCTTCGCATAGGCGCGCCACATGGAACCGGTGATGTACTGGCGGGCAATTGCTTCGATCATGACGGGACGGGCTTTTTGTACAATCCATACCAGAGGATGCGGGATCTCTAGGATGTGGCTATCGGCGAGACCCTTCTCGCGAAACAATCTAAACCAATGATTGGAGATTGCGTTCAGGGAGGCCCCTTTGCCGGGAACGCCACGCATGCCGCCTTCCCCTTTCCAGATGCACTCAAATGCTGAGATGCGATCGCTGATTACCATGATTGCGAGTGGCACATCTTTAGCGACGGGGTAGTTTCGCTCTTCGATAAGTCGAGCGCTGTCCTCCTTCGTCAACCAATACACTGAGCGCACTTTACCGCTGTGAACGGGCTCGTCAGTGCGAATAGGAAGGTCGTTGTTTACCTCTAATACTTTGTCGGCAAGGCTCATGTTTGAAAGTCGCTATTGGTGGTGATTCTTTGGTCGCGGTTGGGCGCGAGGGGAAAGTTGAACGGCCCGTTCCACCTTGGCAATAGAGGAAAGAGGTGGGGAAGATTGGGATTGGAAAAAGTTTGAGGGCGTTGAAAGACAACGATCCTTGGGGGATTCCTGTCCAAACTCATTGATTTGGCTGAAACTAGTGTGGAACGTGTTGCGTCCCGCAAAAGCGCCCCTACTTTACCTAACTTTCGAAGGAGAATTACTCCCTAATTAGTCGCTACCTTTAATCCCTTTTCTCTTTATGAGCTCTCGTTTCGTTATCGTTTTGGCATGGATAGTACTGTGCTTGGGACACGTGTCTTCGGCAGCTGATAGGCAGTCGCCACCGAACATAGTCTGGATTTATGCTGATGATCACGCCTCGCAGGCGATCAGCGCTTATGATTCGCGATTCCGCGAGCTCGCTCCGACACCGAATATTGATCGGCTCGCCAACGAAGGGGCGATCTTTCGCAACAGCTTCGTCTCTAATTCAATTTGTGGGCCGGCCAGGGCGACTATTCTAACCGGATTGCACAGTCACAAGAACAATGTCCCAAACAATGGGATGCCAATGGACTTCTCGAATCCGACCTTTCCGGGGATTCTCAAAGAGAAGGGCTACGCGACCGCGCTCTACGGCAAGTGGCATTTGAGGGTCGCGCCGCAGGGGTTCGATGATTGGAAGATCATGAAAGGGCAAGGGCGCTACTTCAACCAGGACTATCGGGTCAAGACGGCTGATGGAGAAAGAGAAGTGCGGATTGATGGATACTCCACCGATACGGTGACTAATATGACCATTGATTTTCTCAAGTCCAACGCGGGCAAGGGCAAACCCGTGATGGTGATGTGCCAATTCAAGTCGCCGCACGGACCCTGGTCGCCGGCAATTCGGAACCTGGACTTTCTCGAAGACGTAGAAATTCCCACGCCCCCCACATTTTACGATGATTACTCAGGACGGGTTGCTGCGGGAAAAGCGAATATGACGATTCTAAAGACGATGCGTGAAGGATTTCATCTCAAAGGAGATCCAGATTCGGCGCACTACGATCGTTTGGGCCCAGAACAGCGCAAGCAAGCGATAGACTCCCTTGGGTACGAAAATCGGCGCCTAGCGGCGGGAAATTTGGAGGGTGACGATCTTAAGGGCGAAAAGTATCAGCGCTACATTCACGACTACTTGCGTTGTGTACAGGCGAACGACCAAAATGTAGGTCGTCTGCTGGACTATTTGGAAGAGTCGGGACTGGCCGAGAATACCATCGTTTGCTACAGCAGCGATCAAAGCTTCTACATCGGTGAACACGGTTGGTATGACAAGCGATTCATGTATCACCAGTCCTTCTCTACGCCGCTACTCATTCGCTGGCCGGGCCAGATAAAGCCGGGGACGGAAGTGGAGGCGCTCGTGCAGAATATCGATATGGCCCCGACGTTCTTGTCGATAGGAGGAGCTCCCGTTCCAGATTCGATGCATGGTGAAGATCTCAGTCCTCTGCTGGTAGGGGAGGCGCCTTCGGACTGGCGGAAGTCGCTCTACTATCACTTCTATGAATCGGATGACAATCAGCACAAAGTCGCCAAGCACGAGGGAGTGTATGACGGGCGATTCAAACTAATCCATTTCTACGAGATAGGAGAGTGGGAGTTTTTCGACCGGGAAATCGATCCCTACGAGCTTCATAATAGAATAGGTGATCCCCATTATCAGAATACGATAGCCGACCTGAAGACGGAATTGAATCGGTTGAAAGAACATTATGATGTAAATTGAAATTCGGTTAGGGATCGCTCGAATGATAACGATTAGATTTTTGAGAACAGGATACGCAGCTAAGCTGCTACAAGATGGCTTCGCCAATATGATGAAAAAGAAATGGACATCATCATGCTTCCGTGAAACGGAATCATGCCAGCGAGGTACGAGCGTATCCTGCTAAAAACGATATTCTGAATTAAAAGATACGCAGGTAGTATATATGAAAAATTATATAGCAATTTTAGTTGTTTTAGTTTTATCGAATTTCGGCATAGGAGTCGAGCCGGAGCGTCCCAATATCGTAGTCATTCTGACGGATGACCAAGGTTGGGGTGACTTAAGTATCAATGGGAATACAAATCTAGATACGCCGCATATCGACTCGCTGGCGAAGGAAGGTATTAGCTTTGATCGGTTCTATGTTTGCGCGGTGTGTTCACCGACGCGAGCGGAGTTTTTGACAGGACGCTACCATGCTCGTAGTGGGGTATATAGTACTTCCGCGGGTGGTGAACGGATGGATCTCGACGAAGTTACAATTGCCGATTCGTTCAAGGCCGCAGGCTACGCCACTGGCGCCTTTGGCAAGTGGCACAACGGGATGCAATATCCCTACCACCCGAATGGGCGAGGATTCGACGAGTATTACGGTTTCGCCTCAGGGCATTGGGGGGACTACTTTTCGCCTCCGCTCGAACACAACGGAAAGATTGTTCAGGGAGAAGGATTCATTATCGATGACCTGACCAACAAAGCGTTGGCCTTCATGGAGGAAAACAAGGATCAGCCTTTCTTTGCCTACTTGCCTTACAATACACCGCACTCTCCCATGCAGGTACCAGATGAATTTTGGGACCGGTTCAAAAACAAAGAGATTGTAATGCGAAACCGGGAGCCAGAAAAAGAGGTGATAACCCATCTTCGGGCGGCTCTCGCCATGTGCGAAAATATCGATTGGAATGTGGGTCGCGTACTGGACAAGCTTGATGCCCTCGGGATTGCCGATAATACGATCGTAGTCTACTTTCATGATAACGGACCCAACGGGGTCCGCTGGAATGGGGACATGAAAGGCCGTAAGGGCTCCACGGATGAAGGGGGCGTTCGTACCGCTATGCATCTACGTTGGCCGGCTCAATTCAAGGCGGGTAAAATTATCGAACCCATTGGCGCGGCGATCGATTTGCATCCGACCCTGGCGGATTTGGCGGGAATAGAAACCGTGAACAAGAAGCGTCTCGATGGACGCAGCCTGAAGCCGCTGCTTCTCGAAGACGATCCCGATTGGAAAGGCCGTATCATCATCAACAACTGGAGAGACAAGATCAGCGCCCGCAACCAGCGCTACCGATTGGGAAGCAACGGAGGCCTCTACGACATCAAGCAGGATCCCGGTCAACGTAAGGACATTTCTGCGGACAAGCCGGACATTGCCAAGCGACTACAGGCGGCGATTGATCGTTTTAAGAAGAACGCCATGAAAGGCTACGGTGAAGACAATCGTCCTTTCATCATTGCTCATCCAGATTACAAATACACGCAAATTCCAGCGCGTGACGGGACCGCCCATGGGGCGATTCAGCGATCCAATCGTTTTCCCAATTGCTCGTATTTTCTGAATTGGGTAGACCCTAAGGACACGATTACCTGGGACGCGGAAGTCGGAGAGAGCGGAAAATATCTAGTCGAGATCGAGTATGCCTGCCCCAAGGCGGATGTGGGTTCCACCTTTCAGCTCAGTTTCAATGAAGCCAAATTAACGGGCAAAATTACCGAAGCCCATGATCCGCCGCTGCGTGGCGACGAAAATGACCGTCATCCGCGAACGGAGTCCTACGTAAAGGATTTCAAGACGATGAATCTAGGCGTTATAGAACTCAAGAAAGGCAAAGGCACGCTTACGTTAGCCGCTCTCGACATGCCAGGCTCCCAAGTGATGGAATTCCGGCTGATGATGCTAACGAGGGTGGAATAGAAACTTCCCACGAAGGTCACTAATGACGGTTTCATTATCAGGATACGCTTCGCTTATAATTCTATTATGTTGGGTTTCAATATTGTGGGCTTTCTTGGTAGGGCGAGAGCGTCCCGCTCCGCCGCGTATGCGGAGATCGAGCTACCATTTCGGTACGCCGGGACGTCGTTGCGCTACCCGATAGCTCGGATAACAGAGTAGAGTTTACGATTGCATCCTCCTTAAAACTAAAAACATATCATGAATCACTGGCCCCTATCGCTCCTTTTCCTCCTATTAGTCCTATCCGCGAATGGCGCCACCAAGCCCAATGTGGTCATCATTCTCACTGACGACCAAGGTTGGGGAGACCTGAGCGTTCATGGGAATACAAATCTGGATACACCGAATATTGATCGCCTCGCCAATGAAGGGATTGAGTTCTCGAATTTCTATGTGTGCCCTATTTGCTCCCCTACGAGAGCCGAGTTTTTAACGGGACGTTACAATCCTCGTGGAGGTGTTCGATCTGCGAGTCGTGGGGAAGAAAGGCTGGACCTCGATGAAGTCACAATCGCTGAGATATTCCGAGATAACGGTTACAAGACAGCGGCCTTCGGAAAATGGCACAACGGAATGCAGCCTCCTTACCATCCAAACGCGCGCGGATTCGATGAGTATTATGGATTCTGCTCCGGGCATTGGGGCAACTACTACAGCCCTATGCTAGAGCACAATGGGGAGATTGTAAAAGGAGATGGCTTTGTCATCGACGATTTCACCAATCGAGCAATGGATTTCATTGAAGCAAACAAGGATAAGCCGTTCTTTGTCTATCTTCCCTACAATACGCCGCACTCGCCGATGCAAGTGCCGGGTCGGTTCTGGAAGAAATTCGAAGACAACGATCTCGGCATGCGAGCGAGGCCCGAAGACAAGGAGGACCTGCAACATTCGAGAGCGGCTCTCGCCATGTGTGAGAATATTGATTGGAATGTCGGTCGAGTTACTCGCAAACTTGAGGATCTCGGGTTATCGGAGAATACGATCGTGATCTATTTCAGTGACAATGGTCCCAATGGGTACCGCTGGAATGCCGATATGAAAGGAAGAAAGGGGAGCGTTGACGAAGGTGGGGTGCGGTCTCCGTTTTTCATCCGCTGGCCCGAAGGCCTAGAGGGCGGACGAATAATTGACCGGATTGCCGGAACCATTGACTTGCTTCCGACGTTAATCGAATTAGCGGGTATCGAAAATTACAGTGCGCTTCCGCTGGATGGAGTCAGTTTGAGACCCCTAATGTTGAGGGATGAGGTCAATTGGCCTGATCGTTTCTACGTGAACCATTTCAAAGCTAGAACCAGTATCCGGAACCAGCGGTTTCGTTTGGACCAGAATGGAAAGCTCTATGATATGGATAGCGATCCCGGCCAAAGAAGAGATGTCAGCCGTCAGTTTCCAGACGTTTTAAAGCGGATGGTGGCGGCGCAAGCGAGTTTTGATAAGGATGTGGCTTCCCTGGTTGCGGAACCAGATGATAGGCCCTTTACGATTGGGCATCCCGACTTTCGTTTCACCCAGATGCCGGCGAGAGATGGTCAGTATACGGGAGGGGTAGAGCGATCTGGCAGGGCCCCAAACTGTTCTTTCTTCACCAACTGGACCCAGTTGGAGGACCGCATTTTCTGGGAAGCGGAAGTTTTGAAAGCGGGTGATTACAAGGTCGAAGTTTACTACACTTGTCCCGAGGATGATGTGGGATCTACGTTTGAGTTGGCGTTCGGAGCTTCCCGATTAAAGGGCGAAGTTACCGAGGCATTCGACAATCCCATGAGAGGGGCTGCTGAAGATAGAGCCGTTCGCAAAGGGGAGTCTTACGTGAAGGAATTTAGAGCGATGAATATGGGTGTCATCCCATTAGAGAAAGGTCGCAACCGATTGGAGCTCAAAGCGCTAGATATTCCAGGTAGTCAGGTTATGGAAGTGCGGCTCCTGATGTTCCATCGAGTGGATTCTTGAAGGCCAATATTTATTCTGAATTTGAAATATGAGACCGTCTATAAGATCCATCGTAGCATTCATTAGCTTTACGTGTGTTTACTGCTTCAATACAGTATCCGCCCAAATCGAGAGGCCCCCTAATATCGTACTCATCTTTATTGATGATATGGGCTATGCGGATATAGGACCGTTCGGTGCCCGTGACTATCCCACGCCCAATCTGGATCGACTGGCCACCGAAGGTCGACGTTTTACGGATTTCATGGTTAGCGCGCCCGTGTGTTCTGCGTCGCGGGCAGCGTTGATGACAGGAACGTTCCATATTCGTCTGGGGGTAAATGGGGCCTATAGTCCAAAGGCAAAAGAGGGATTGAATCCTAGTGAAGTGACGATTGCGGAACTGTGTAAGCAAAAAGGATACGCGACTGCGATCTACGGTAAGTGGCATCTAGGGCATCACCCAAAATTCCTGCCCACTAGCCAGGGTTTCGACGAGTACCATGGGATACCGTATTCGAATGACATGTGGCCCTGGCATCCGCGCTATGAGGGCCTCGCAGCTGACGATCCCAAGCGCCGTGAAGTGTATCCGGATCTGCCATTGGTGGAAAACGATCGTGTTGTTGATGCCAATGTAACGGGGGAAGATCAGAAGTATCTCACTCGTTGGGCTTCGGAACGGGCCGTTGATTTTATCGAACGCAAACGTAATCAGCCTTTTTTCCTCTATCTCCCTTATTCGATGGTGCATGTGCCAATATTTGCGAGTGACGCGTTTCTAGGGAAAAGTGGCGCGGGATTGTTTGGTGATGTCGTTATGGAGTTGGATCATGGAATCGGAACCGTGATCGACGCCTTGAGAGAGAATGATCTAGAGGACAATACACTAGTGATTTTCACGAGCGACAATGGTCCGTGGGTGGGTTATGGTGATCATGCGGGATCAGCGGGACCGTACCGTGAATCGAAGCAGACCTCCTTTGATGGGGGAGTTCGTGTGCCAACGCTCTTTTGGTGGCCCGGTAAGATTCCGGCGAATACGAATTGCGATGAATTGGCTTCCACGATCGATGTACTACCGACCGTTGCGCAACTTATCGGAGCGGATTTGCCGCAGCACAAGATCGATGGGAAAGACATTAGCGCCCTCATGTTCGGGGTCAAAGGAGTACGGTCTCCCCATAAATTTTTTCCGCATTACCATCACGGAGAGCTTCAAGCGATTCGTAATGATCGCTGGAAACTGGTTTTCCCGCACAAATACAACTCGCTTAATGGTCGCCCCGGCGGGACCGGTGGTTTGCCGGCGAAGTATGATTCCAATTTGGCGGAACTGGCTCTCTATGATAGGGCGAACGATCCAGCTGAATCCCACAATGTGATCGGTCAGTATCCAGAAGTGCACGCTGAGCTTTTAACAGCCGCAAAAATATTCCGAAAGGAATTGGGTGACAAGTTGACCAAGACGACAGGAACGGGACTCAGATCGGTAGGAAAGCTGGGCCCTAATGATAAGAAGCTAACCTGGTAAATGAATGAAATATAGATCTCTGCTCATTGCTCTCTCCGTTGTTCTCTTCTTCACCCGATCCGAAGGTCAACAGGCTCAGCCTAACATCGTCTTCATTATGGCCGACGATATGGGCTATGGGGATATTCAGGAATTGAATCCAGAGTCTAGGATCCCGACGCCTCACTTAAATCGATTGGCCCGCGAAGGAATGACTTTTACGGATGCGCACTCCCCTTCGTCTGTTTGCACTCCAACACGATACGGAGTCATGACCGGTCGCTACTGTTGGAGGAGCGAACTGAAACGAGGGGTACTCAATGGTTATGGGGCTCCGCTTATAGAAACCAATCGCGAAACGGTAGCATCTGCGCTCCGTAAGGAAGGCTACACTACAGGTGTGGTAGGAAAATGGCACCTTGGTTTGGGATTCCAAAAGACGAATGGCGAATTGGACTGGTCCAAGAAATTGGATTATTCACCGATCGACGTAGGATTTGACTATTCGTATGTGATTCCTGCGTCGCTAGATTTTCCACCCTATATTTATATTGAAGGGCATGAGATCACGGGTCAGCCGGATCGGGAGCAGCCCGCTAGGAAGTTTCCCGCCTTTTTAAGAAAAGGAGAACTGGGTTCGGATTTTTCGATTGTCGATTGCTTAGATCAACTAGCAGCGAAAGCATCCGAATACATCGTTGAACGTTCAAAGGAAGATGAGCGCTTCTTTTTGTACTTTCCCTTAACCGCCCCCCACAAGCCGGCCCTGCCGCACTCTCGCTTCGTAGGTAAAAGCGGTTTGGGGCCTTATGCTGACTTTGTCATGCAAGTGGATGAAACAGTGGGTACGGTTTTGGATACCATAGGCGAAGTAGGGATTTCGGACGACACCTTGGTGATCTACACCAGTGATAATGGGTCTTACATGTACCGCTATCAAGATAAGGAGAAGCCGGACCACGTGAGCGATGAATCCGTGCAAGGTTATTATGAGGGGCACCACACAGCCAATGGAGTACTCCGCGGAACAAAGGCGGACATCTGGGAAGCGGGGCATCGCGTTCCCTTTCTTGTACGCTGGCCGGGTAAAGTAAAAGCGGGCAGCGCTTCAGGAAAGACGATTACGCATACGGATTTTTTCGCTACCGCGGTATCCGTTGCAGGGGGACGTATTCCAGATGCCAAAGTAGCGGCCCAAGATAGCTTTGATTTTTCACCATTGTTTCTAGGTACGGATAAAGGCTGGAAACGAGCCCCCGTCATCCACCATTCCGGGGGCGCTATGTTCGGCATCCGAGACGGCGATTGGAAACTGATTCTCGGAAACGGTTCAGGAGGACGAGAAAAACCGTCTGGAAAACGATTTGATCGACCCTGGCAACTTTACAACCTAAAGGAGGACTTGAGGGAGGAAACCGACCTCTACCGCGAAAATCCAGAAATTGCCCAGACACTGGAACTGAAGGCGCTAGAGATAATGTCCAGCGGTCGAAGCCGGTGAGTGGATTGTCATTGCTGCGATCGTTGTTCTGAGGACAAATAGGTTGGTCGCTTCGCAGGGAGTAAATAAGTTTCGATTCAATTCTCCGAATGGATATAAAAAGGACCGGACCTAATGTTCGGGTCCATCCGGATGGGAACGATGCCTATTCTGACAGGTTGGACTTTTGCTGAGAATTCGATTTCTTTTCGTTCTTTGCATCTCTCACTATTTGTATTCCACCACGGACTACAATTATGGAGATAATCATCCCGATCATGAGATCGGGAATTCGGGTCTCGAGCAGATACACGCAAACGCCGCCGAGGATTATTCCGATATTCGCGATGACATCATTCTTTGAGAATATCCAACTGGCCCGCATGTGAACTTCGCCGGCTTTGTGTTTTGATATTAGAAATAGGCAGATGACGTTGGCAAATAGCGCGATGATACCCACGGAAATCATTAAGAGTGATTCAGGCTGACTTCCAACAATCAGGCGACGAATGACGTCCACCATCACTAAACCGCCGAGAACTATCTGGAAGATTCCGCTGATACGGGCGGCCTTAGCCTTAATGGCAAACGATCCACCAACTGCGTACAGAGCAATTCCATAGACCGCGGCATCGGCCAGCATGTCTAGTGAATCGGCTATCAATGCGGTTGATTCGCTCAAGATGCCGAGCGAGATTTCGGTCAGAAACATAAATGCGTTTATGCCTAGTAGGATAATTAATACCCTGCCTTCATTGAGGTTCTCTATTTCGGTCTCGCAATCGCAACCTGGCATAGCCGTTTCTTTCCCTTAGCGTTTATCTCACTCCTCTTGACTCTAAGCGGTCCGCCATCGCTTTGTCGACCCTACGAAACCGAAAAAGGTAAAACGGTATTTTGGATTATAGATTCGAGAATAAAATCTTTTATTCCCTTCGGGCTCTTGACGGGTGAAGCTCGATAGAGCGAAGACTGTCGCCCTGGGCTTGTGTACTGATGGTAGACTCTAGCATGGAATGGTGTTTTGTTCTAATACTATCCGATGTTCAGTAACGTAGATACGGTGTTCGGGCTGAGTCGAACCAGCTCTCAAAATCTTCCATTTGATTGAAAACGGTCTCGATTGAGAAATCTCCTTCAATCGCTTGGCGAAGAGAGCTATCGCAGTAGAGCAAATCGATCGCTGGAATGTCAGCGATGAATTCGTAAGGTTCTTCGCGCCATTTGAAGTCATTGGGAAAGGCCTTTGCGGCTCCAGCCATCAGGGCGATGCCGAATCGATACGGTTTGAATACGAGACGTTCGTGGATATGAATCTGGACGCCACGACAGAGCGTTCCAGCGTGCTTTTGGAATCGAGGCGTGAATTCAATTGCTTGAAGACTGGCTCCTTCAAGCGGAATGCCGGTATTTTCGGTGGCCGCGATCCATTGCTCCGAATCGATAAACGGAGCTCCAATGGTTTGGAATGGTCGGACTGTGCCTCTCCCCTCGGAAATGTTGGTTGCCTCAAAGAGACATGCGCCGGGATAGACGATAGCTGTTTCCAGATGCATCATATTGGGTGACGGAGGAAGCCACGGAATGTCGGTATCATCCAAATACATCGAACGGTTCCACGCTGTAACGGGTACGACCTCAAGTTCGCAAGGATGCTTTTCAATTGCGGCATCACCATCGCCGAAGCCATCTCGAAACAGGAATGCTAATTCGCCGATGGTCAATCCGTGACGATTGGCGATGGGGCCGATCCCGCAGAACGAGCGATTGCTATTCGATAGGGGCGAACCTTCGATTTGATTGCCCCCGATTGGATTGGGCCTATCAAGAACCAGTACTTTGACATCGTTTTCGCCCGCTACGGTCATAGCGTAAGCCAAGGTTTGGGCGTAAGTGTAGTAGCGGGAGCCGATATCGGTTAAGTCGACCACCAGTGCATCTAGTTCTGCAATATCCTCTTTGGCGGGGCAGAGGCTGTTTAATGTTTTCCCATACAGGCTCTTTATCGGAATTCCGATTCCGTCATCGAAGGCGTCCGATACCGGCGCCATATCCTGTGCATGGCCGAAAAATCCATGTTCGGGTGTAAAGAGCTTCGTTAGCTTGCAATGGCGGCTACGGTTAAGGAGCGTTGTGAGATGGAGTTTGTTTCGAGTCACAGACGCTTGATTCGCAAGTGCCCCTATTTTCGCTCCTTGAAGGAATGCGAAATCATTTGCCGCGGCGATTTCAATTCCAGGGATAATCTCTGTATTCGCTTTATTAACGATGATCTTTTAGGGCGACGAGTGAAGGCAATCAAGGGAATTGCAGAACGAAAAAAGGCCGGACCCTTGGGTCCAGCCTTTGAAAATTAAAGTTGCGAGGGATTTCGCTACGCGTTCTTTAGGTCGTTGAAGAGCTCCAACCCTTCCGCAGGTTTTAGTCCGTCGTGTACCACTCCCGCAACGGCTTTGATCATCGCGAGGGGGGCTTCGGACTGGAAGACGTTCCGACCCATGTCGACGCCAGCGGCACCGCATTGGATAGCGTTGTAGGCGAGTTCGAGGGCTTCGATTTCCGGAAGCTTCTTTCCGCCGGCGATGACTACAGGAACCGGGGTAGCGGCGACCACATTTTCAAAGCCTTCCGTGTAGTAGGTCTTGACGATGCTAGCTCCGTTTTCCGCGCAGACGCGGGCAGCAAGGCCGAAGTAACGAGAGTCGCGGGCCATGTCTTTGCCCACTGCGGTCACACCCATGACAGGAATACTGTACTTTTGGCCGATATCAACCAATCGGCTGATGTTAGCGATCGTTGAGGCTTCCGTGGCGGCATCACCGACAGCGATCATCGCCGCCATGGCGGAGGCATTCATGCTGATGGCTTCCGCTTCATCGAGCAGGACATTGTGGTTCATCTCGGTGAGAATGGTCGTTCCGGTGTCGGTCCGAAGGCAGATCGGTTTCGTATTGTCAGCTGGGATACAAGAGCGGATCATTCCACGAGTTCCCATAAGACAGTCTGCGTGCTCGGCGAGGGGAGCGATGTTAAGGTCGATGCGTTCGAGCCCTGAAGTGGGCCCCATGAGGAAGCCGTGGTCAAACGCGAGCATAACAGTACGCCCTGATTTGCGGTTGAATATACGCGACATGCGATTCTTGATACCCCAGTCAGTGCTGTTCATTCCTTTTAGATAAAAGGAGCTGGTGTCAGCTGGTGTATTGAGCCCGAAATTGTCGCCGTCTCTGATGTCGTCTAGATCTGCCATTTTTGTAGAAGGTTATTATGTTGAGAATTTAGTTGTTTAGGAAATGGATTAGTTGAATCACGGATTACGCGGATGAGTATTATAAAAAATTGGATGGATTGGAGTTTGGATCGTAGATGCGGCTTTACACCGCGATTTGACATTAGTATCGCGGCGTAAAGCCGCTCCTGCATTCTTCTTTTTTAATTTACGTATTCGTTCATTGTATTGAACATTATGGATACTGACAAGGCACCGGGATCCGGGTGTCCGATTGACTTCTCGCCAAGCGTCTTGGCGCGTCCCATTGTGGCGATCATGGCCTTGGTTTTCTCCATGCCATCAGTGGCTCCGGCTGCGACAGCGGCGAACGCTTCGGAAAGCGATTTGCCTACGCTAGCCTGGCCGGCTTCCTGCGCGCCGGCAAGGGCATCGACCATGGTTTTGTCGCCTGGCTTGGCTCCGCCGAGATTGCAAACGCCATCACGAGCCGCGTCCAGGAACTTAGAGAAAGCGCTTGAATCGAGTGCCTGGCAATCGCTGAGAGCGGTGCCGCCACTTTGATAGAGCATTCCCATGACGGCTCCCGAGGCCCCACCCATTGAAGCCATTAGCGCCATGCCGGTGGTGGAGAACACTTCGCCTACTGATTTCGGATCGAGTGCTTCGACTTGGGCCTTGGCGGCTGTGAACCCACGTTGCATTCCCAGGCCATGGTCGCCGTCGCCTAGTTTGCGGTCGGCTTCGGAGAGTTCGGCTTCGCTTGCGATGATCTTATCGCAAATCGAAAGGATCATTTCTTTAACTTCGTTGGGGCTTAAGGTGCGGTCGGACATAGTTAGGTGAGTGAAATAGTTAGGGCAGGGCTGCTTATCCTTAAGCAGCCGAGAATGGTTGCGGTATACGGCTGCTCAGGGATAAGCAGCCCTACCTTTGACCTGAGTGGTGTGTGATTTATGGCTAAAGTAGGTTGAGTTAATTAGAGCTTTGTGTATCCGAGGGATGAACACGGCTTATCCCAAAGAGGTTTAAGTGTATCATCAAGCTTGGTGAAGCTGATGGAGAGTCCCGCCATTTCCTGGCAGGTCACCAGTGGTCCGAGAAGGACGTCGTAAATCTTGATGCCTTTTTCCGTCAAGATGGCTTTGACGCGTTTCAAGACAATGAGACATTCCATCATGGTAGTGGAACCCAGACTGTTAATCAAAACGAGTACTTCGTCGCCCGATCCGATGGGAAGATCGTCGGCCAAGATGAGGTCGACTAGCTTGTCTGCCAAGGCGTCTGCAGTCATCATCTTTTCCACACCGACTCCTTGCTCGCCGTGGATACCCATGCCGATGCCGATAGAATCTTCGTCGAGTTCAAAAGTGGGCTTTCCCGTTGCAGGGATTGAGCCAGGTGAAAGGGCGACACCGACGGAGCGCGTGTTGTCGCGGGCCAGAGTTACGAGACTGACCAGTTCGTCGAGATCCTTGGCTTTGTCGGCCGCAGCGCCCGCGAGCTTAACGATCGGAATAAGTCCGGCGATACCTCGGCGGCCTTCTTTGTTGCTGGGAGGAGCGGAGGCGACATCGTCCCAAATCAAAACAGTTTCAACTCGAATTCCTTCCGCGGCAGCGAGCTGAGCGGCGATCTTGAAGTTCATGACATCACCCGCGTAGTTGCCGTAAAGGAAAAGGACTCCATTGCCTTGGTTGACCGCTCTCGTAGCGTCAAGGATGACATTGGGAGGAGGAGCGGCAAAGATGTCACCACACGCGGCTCCATCAGCCATTCCAGGCCCAATGAGGCCGTGGTAGATGGGCTCGTGCCCAGTGCCGCCGCCGACAAGGAGAGCGACTTTGCCAGATGCGATTTCGGTGAGGGCAATTGCGCCGGGACCTACTTTGGTGACGCTACCGTTGTAGTAATCGACGAGACCATCGATGAGTTCCGCTGCGGCTTGATTGGGATCGTTGAGTAACTTTTTCATTTGGTAATAGTTTTATGATTATTAACCACGGATTTCACAGATTATCACGGATGAAATCGATAAATGGGAATTTTGATATTAGGTATCTGAGTTGATGTTTTATTTTTTCTCAAGATCTGTGTGAATTCCAGTGATCCGTGGGCGATTTTCTTAAATAATTCGGTCGTTGCCTCCGTCGACTGGGATTTGAGCTCCGGTGGTTTTAGCAAAGGCGTGTGAGGCGAGGGCGACGACGGTGTTGCCAACGCTTCGAGAGGTGATCTCGGTTTTCATGAGGTTGCGCTTTTTGTACTGTTCGACCGTAATTCCATAGCGTTCGGCAGAACGTTCGAGGGCTTCCTTGGTCCAGAGCTTGGTATCGAAAACGGCATCCGGGTGAATGATGTTTACCCTCACTCCTTCAGGAGCCAGTTCCAGCGCGGCCACGCGGCAAAGCTGGGTCAAGGCCGCTTTTGCGCAGGAGTAGCTGGCGGCGCCCGCTCCCGGGGCGTTAACGTTTCGAGAACCGATGAAGATGATGGTGGGGTCGATCCCTTTTTTGACGAAGGGGATGGCATGTTTTATCAGCACTTGGTGACTGGTGAGATTGACCGCTATGCTTCGCTCCCAGTTCTTCTGTTCCATATCTTCCAGGTAGGCTCCCGCAGTGAAAATACCCGCGTTGGATACGACGATGTCGAGTCCCCCAAACTCGCGTATGATTCGTTCAATGAGAGCTTCGATCTGGGCTTCCTGCGTGAGGTCGACCGTGATGCCAAGCGCCCCGATCTCCTCCATAATCGAATCGATCTCTGGATTGATATCTGCTCCAATGACGCAGGCGCCTGCTTCAGCTAGCGTGGTTGCAGTTGCCAGACCGATCCCCGCCGCGGACCCGGATACTAGGGCAATTTTTCCTTGGAGGAGCCCGTCGTGAGAAAAACACGCTTCTGGACCAGTGATTGTAGTTTCCACCCAGCCCCCAGTTGCGTCCGCTAGAAGTTTTGCTTCGCCGACTTGAGTCGCAAATTGGGCGACTTTTCTGGCTTCATGCTTGTCTTGTCCGAAACCAAATACGCCTTTGTTGGGCCAGAGGATGGTGCTGGCAGGTGGGCCCGAGGAAAGTGACTCTTCATGATTGCCGTCGGTTACTGCCCCGAGCGATTGCGCGGTTTCGCTACTCGCAAGCGAACGAGAGGAAGCGGAGTCGTCGTGAACCGCAATTAACGCGTGTCCCTTTTTGTTGGATACGAATTGCCGTAACGTGGCGATTTCCATGGTCTGGAACGCGGCGGCGGCCTCGGATTGAATCGCAATGCTCTTGGCTTCGAAATAAGCCTTGGCCGCTGCATTTAAAGCCACTGTTCGCTCGTGGCATTCTTTTGCTTCGTCGTCGAACGTGAGAAGTCCCAGATTTGGCACAAGAATCCCTTCTAGCTCGGAGCTGTCGAGATACGCCATAATCGCTTTTACCTGATCCGCTCGACTTTTAGCGGATGGGGCGACGGCGACTCGATTTCCGAAGATTTCCGCTGTGAGAGATTTCGCGTTCGTATGATTTGCCAAAGCCAAAGTGGCGGAGGAGCAGGTTTGGTTGACGAAGCGAGAAGGGATTGCGGCATGGGGGAGCGTGTCGGCGGTGGGGGCTTGGCTTAATGGTAATTCTCGGCACAGAGCGAGCTGGAGTGGCAGTTCTTGACTCGGCAAGGAATCCAGCTGTCCCAGTTTCACGAGCCGTTCGTTGTCGAGGCCGATGTATTTCCCGCCTTGCGGTATAAAGAGAAGGTCGCGGTCTTCTCCAAAAATATCGCGCGACGTCGTCTTGACCGTTCCCCAAAAAAACACTCCGGAAACCGATTTGGAAAAGGTCGCGGTGGCGTAGGCTCGAAGCGAAAGAAGATCGTTTTCAACTTTCGCGGCATCCTCGTTGTTCCACTGGCTTTGCATATTCTAAACGTTTACGGTTTCTTGGGGTTTGAGGGAGTTAGGGTGATTTTGAGGCTAGATTATTGGGGAAAAGGTGAATTTTCGCTAGGACTTTTTCCGCAATGATATGTACGAAAACGGCATTGAGGGGTTTGGAGAGAAAGGGCATGCAAGTTTGCCACGAAGAACTTAGGTGTACCGTTTGCGATAGGCTGCTGGGGTTGTGTGCAAAACGCGAAGGAAAGACCGAGTAAAGTGGCTTTGATCGTAAAAGCCGCAGTCCATGGCGATTGCCGAAATCGGCGCGTCGGTTTGGCTGAGGGCGGCGCAAGACTGCTGTATACGGTAGCGATTCAGGTACTGGATGGGAGTAAGGTGAAAGCTTTTCTTGAAATGCCGCTCAAAGGCGCTGAGGGAGAGGCCGCACTCTTTCGCGAGATCCTTCAGCTTGATTTCCTGAGCATAGTTTGACGCGATATATTGTATGGATCGATCGAGGGCGGATCGGTGGAGCGCGTTGGTGTTGCCTTCAAATTTTCGGGTTACGCCTGCCAAGCCGCAGACCTTTCCCTGGCCATTGATAAGAGGCACTTTATTGGTGATGTGCCATTGGATGAGGCGTTGCGAGGTGGTGATGAGCTCTACCTTGTTCTTAACGACGTATCCATCCTCGATGACTCGTTTGTCGTCCTCGGCATAGCTCTTCTCGATGTCATCCGCAAAGAAATCGGAATCGGGCCTACCCACGATTTCGCTCTTGTTCTTCAGCCCCATAAAATCGGCCAGTTCCTGGTTTACATAGACAAAGTGCCGATTGGCATCTTTGACGAAGAATAGCAGACCGGGAATGCAGTCGAATAGCAGTTGCCCGGTATTCACGATCCCGTTGTCCATAATGAACTGGGAAAGAGAGTCTTTGCCGTGGGATTGTTTCTTCATCCGATTCAATCTGCGCTTAGTTTAGCCAAAGGCAGGTAAACGAGATTATTGGGGAGAATGAAAAAACCAGTATCATCCCAGAATCGCAAGGGGAATGATCCAGAATTGGGATTGTATGAACGGATCAAGCGGAAAATAAAAAAGCCCCGCAGCTTTGGGGCTGCAGGGCTTGAAATTCGAAATCTTCGAAGGGATTTTATCCGTTGATGATAGGAATCAGCTTCTCTTGGCAGTACTTTCCGTCGTGGAGGGTGACTCCGTCTGGATCTTCGATGGCCTTGTCCGCTTCGTCTTCGCAGATAATCCAGCCGTCCAGGTCCTGGTCGACAAGCCATTGCGTGATTCCTGTGAAGTCAACTTTGCCTTCACCCATCAAAGTCCATTCCGGATTGCCGTCCCAATCCTTGTAGTGGACGTGATTGATGAGGGAGCTGAACTCCTTCATTTTTGTGAGTGGGTCCATGCCGCCATTGGCGATGTGGCCTACATCAGGCGTCCAGCCCGTAACACTCGCGTCAAGTCCATTGAGAATGACGGCGTAGTCCTCTTCAGTCCGATTGATGGAAGTTTCTGGGGAATTCGGGTGGAACGAGCAACGCAGGCCGGCGTCGTGAGCACGGCGGGAAACGGCGTTCACGTTTGCCACGAGATTGAGTCGACGTTGTTCTAGATCGTGCCGCCCATTGGGCATCTGCACCGTACAAAGAGGCGCGCCTGGAAACTTTTTCAGCGTCTCAATGACTTCGTTGGCTTGGCGGCGCTCGTCATCGGTCTCTTCTGGATTGTTCCAGTCACAAACGAGGGCGATGCCCGCGAGCTTCACGTTGTGCTGGTCCAGCTTGTCCGCCAGCTTTCCGGCATCGGCGAGATCCCCCATCCAGAAATGCATGGGCTCGATGCCCTCGAATCCGGCCTTTTCGACCATTTCGATCATGTGACCGAGCTTGTTTTCATAAGCTGCCCCAGATTCACGCATGAACCAGGTGTATACTTCTGCTCCTAAAGATATGTTAGCCATTTTTCGTTAATAATTATTGGGGTTTTGCATAATTGATTAGGTATTTGGATACGCTCAACTAGGCGTTCCAGCCATGGGCATCGCGAACCGCAATCATTGACGCGAGGATAGTGTTCCAGGTTTTAGGAGTTTCGAGCATGGCATTAGGGAACATGCATCCATCCCAGCAGATGTGCTCAATACCTCGTTCGGCGGCTCCTTCGAGCCAATATCCGGCACACTTGACGATATCTAATTTGCCGTTTGGATCGTCGGCAGGGCAGTGCTTGCCTGTCTTGTCGTGCGAGCCGGATCCGTGAACGCTGCCATCATTCTGAGCGACATGGAAGTCGATCGTCCAAGGACGCAAGGCATCAGTCATGGTCTTGTAGGCCGCGTCGAATTCCTCTTCGCTATAGCCTTCCTGCAAGAGAGCATACTCGGGGGCGTTATACCCCATCAGGTACAAGTAAGAATGGGCGAGGTCGCATTGGAATCCCAATGACTCTGGCATGCCGACTTCCTCGAGAAGATTGAGCATGTCCTTCCATGAATGCATGCCCGCCCAACAGATTTCACCTTCCGCAGCAAGACGCTCGCCGTTATCGGCCGCAATCTTCGCCGCCTTCTTGAAGGTATTGGCAATGCGAGTAGTGTTTGCTTTGGGGTCCTCACGCCATTTGGCTATCCCGAACTCGGCGGAATCGATCCGGATGACGCCGTACTTGCGCACGCCGTGGTCGTTAAAAATTTTGGCGATGCGGCAGGCCTTCTCGACAGCCGTCAGAAACTTCTCTTGTTGCGCGTCATCACCCATGGCGGAGTCGCCAACGGTGCCGGGCCAGACCGGAGCTACCAGCGATCCTACGGTGAATCCGTGACCGGCTATTTTGTCAGCGATTGCTTTCAGTTCATCGTCGCTGGCGTCTGGATCGGTGTGCGGATGAAACAGGAAGTAGTCGATGCCCTCGAACTTCTGTCCGTTGACGTCGGCGCCCGCTGTTAATTCCAGCATGCGATCAAGACTGATGGGTGGTTCGGCACCTTCTTCGTCGCCGCCTTTGCCGACGAGTCCGGGCCACATGGCGTTATGGAGTTTGGGATAATTCATAAGGTATTTTGAAAACAAATGAGGATATTCTATTTTGGGCAACCCATATTGTAATGATTGGGCAATCCCTTGTACATTCTGAGCAGAAATGTCTTCAATTCACGTAAATTGATCGGAAAGGCCCTTCACGAAAGGGTTGTTTAAACCGTCGCCTCTCCTGCGATCCGTCACTTCCAGTATTCTGTAGCCGAGGGATGGGTTTCCAGTAGGATCTCTTTAATAGCGGCCTTGTCGCGCCGAGACAAGTGGCTGTAGCCCTCGTATCGGATTGTTGGGTCCAAAATGCGTTCGATTTCGGGCCAAATGTAGTCGAGCGCTTCTTGCGGCAGATCGTTAAATGTGTCGGTGTAGACGAGGTAACTGAAGGGATAGCGGAACATGCGGCGATTTGCCCGCAATTGGTAAAGGGACCTCTCCTTGGAGTCTTTGGGTTCCCGAGCATGGAAAGCCTGAGCAAAAGCGGAGTCAGCAATCTCGATCTTCGGAATAGCGGCTTCGTCGGCGAAGAACATGTACTTGAGGACCTTGTCGCTCGCATGCTTGATACGTCGTGCGGTCGAATCCGAAATGGGGTCGTCGCGCTTCAGTAGCTCATCCATGATTTTCTGGTCGTGGAAGGCGCGTCGGGTCGAAATTACGAGATCCGCAAGCAGGGTGTGCAGCTTGGCCTGGTGAGCGAGAACAAGATGGGCGACGATGTCGCTCCCTTCGGATAGGAATCCACGATTCGGAACATCTTCAATAGTAAAGGCGGATCCAAATTCAGCCCCGGAATCCGTTTCGTTGTAGACGGTGTTCCCCATGTGCTCTACGGGGCTACCCGTGACGAGCCATCCGCCCCAACGCTCCTGAATCGGCGTGGTTTGGTCGACCACTCGAGTCCCGGCTTTGAATATCGGCTGGCCCGACAGATCTGGATACACCGAACGAACAAGGTGTCCGGGAACATCTCGAGTGAAAGACCCTCCGTGACACTGTAGACAGTCATGGTTCTCTCGAATCAGATTGGGCCGATCCTCATACATCTCGACCACATATAAATTCGTGCCGGTTTCGGGGCTCGGAACAGATACCTCAAGAATGTCCCCTCCTGGTACCCATCCTACGTGAATCTCATCGTTGAAGTAGATCGCTCGCGGGTTCTCCGGTCGGATGCGGCTCGCCTGTAGACTTGTTTTCGAAAAGACGAGGGATTGTGAAGAGGCAGGAATATCGAAGGCTTCGAGAAAGTCCTCTAGAAAGGAGCTAGGTCCTGAGCGCTCCCATCCTTCCAGATTTTCGGGATTGGCAAAAAAGTCGGCTAATTGATCAACGGCTTCGCTTTCGTAATAGCTGATGGGAGCGGACTCGTAGGCTTTTTGAGCGGTTGCGATAACAGGGAAAACGAAGATCGAGAGAAGAATTGGATGGAGTTTCATATCGAGGGTAGGGCTGCTTGTCCTCAATTAGCCGAGTCGGGCGATGTGTAAAGCGGCTGCTCGGGGACAAGCAGCCCTACCTTTTTGCTTACTGAATGGATTTCGAGAATTCTCGACATGACTCTTTCTCTAGAGAGGCAACGAGAAGAATCAAGAAGCCAGTTGATCAAAATTGACCTAGATCAAAGAAAGCACTGCGCGATCGGAGTGCCGCTCCCTAGGCTGGGTGCGGCTATCGGCCCTTTTTTGAGTTTAGCGATCGTGATAGCTCTGAGACAATCGTCTTGTATTCGGGCAGGTTGGCGAGGTTGCGGTTTTCGTCCGGATCCTTGCTATGATCGTAGAGCATTCGGGACACGACCGAGCCTTCTCCTGCGTCTTGGCTAGCAGTGTATTCGGTATAGCGCCAGCGGTCGGTCCTAATGGTATCGCCATTGCGAAATCTTCCGATGGCAAAGCCCTTTCCTTTGTAGGAACTGTCTCGCATCAGGGGAACTAGGCTCTCGCCGTCCAGGTGGTCGGGAGACTCGATGCCAGCCAGATCGCAAAGCGTCGGGTAGATGTCTATGAATTCGGCCAGCGCTTGGGTTGAATTGCCTTTTCCTGATTGAATTTGTCCGGGAGTGCGGATGATCAACGGGGCCCGCATCGAAGTCTCGAAGGTGCAGTGTTTGCACCAAAGCGTGTGTTCTCCCAAATTCCAGCCGTGGTCGCCCCAAAGTACGACAATGGTATTCTCTGAAAGCCCGGTTGCGTCCAAGGCATCGAGCAATCGACCGACCTGGGCATCGGTGTAGGAGACGCAGGCATAGTATCCACGAATTAATGTACGAGCCATTTCGTTGGAAACGGGACCCGTTTTGGGAACGGCGGCGTAGTTCCTTAGCTCGCCAAAATTGTGAATCGCCTCATCGGGAGCCCCCTGCGGTACGAAGTAATTTTCCGGGAGGTCGATGGGGACATTGTCGTAGAGATCCCAATACTTTTTGGGCGCATTGAAAGGGAGGTGAGGTTTGAAGAAACCCACCGCAAGAAAGAAAGGGGAATCTTTCTGGGCGAGAGCGTGGATGCGTCGAACTGCTTCACTTGCGGTCTTGCCGTCGCCCAAGTCGTTATCATCAACATCGAACGAGGCGAAGGGGAGTCGCTTGTTTCTCGACTGCTCAATCAGCTCTTCCAGATTAGAAGGGTTGTTCCATCCCTTTATTTCGGCGTGGATATTGGGATCGTCTCGGTTGGGTCTCCAGGGACTCTTGGTCCAGCCTTCGGATTGGTCGTCAGGAAAGTGCAAGATTTTCCCCAAACTATATGTCTCATATCCGTTGTTCTTGAATTGTGAATGAAGGGCAGTGGTGTTGGGTGAGTCCTCGTCAATTTTGGCGGTGAATCGAACGAATCGGTCTGGCGTTGGCCGCCGTCCGCTGAAGAGGCTTGCTCGGGAGGCCCCACAGGTGGGTACCATGCAGTAGGCCCGCTCAAAGCGGGTCCCGCTGGCAGCCAATCGGTCGATGTGAGGCGATATGATTTGCGATTGACCATAACTGCTCAGTTCCGGTCGGAGGTCGTCTACCGCAATGAACAGAACATTGGGGCGATCTCCTTGTGCAAACATCGTACAAGAAAAGAGGGCGAGAATGAGAAAAGAGGGGTAGCATTTCATTTAGGTCGAACCTAGGGGACACGGGTTCGAATGGAAAGGTATTTTCAGTGGGTCTATTTTAGGGAGCGGTATGGCCGCGTTTCCTGTTGTTGCGTTTTAATTCTGGTTGTAGAAAATCTCTTTGATGCACATTTAGGTATTATGAGAGAGAAACTGAGAATCGGAGTATTGGGGTTGAGTCATGATCATATTTGGGGCGAGGCGGAAGCGGTCGTCGCTTGTGAGGAATCGGAGCTGGTTGCGGCGGCAGATCCGATCGACGCGCTCACAGGCCGGTTTACCGAGACTTATGGTTGTCCCGTTTATAACTCCGCGGAAGCGCTGCTCGAAAATGAGGCTCTTGATGCGGTCTACGTTTTTGGCAGTAATTTGGATGGGGCCTCGTACGCGATTCAAGCGATGGAGCGCGGATTGCACGTGCTGATCGAAAAACCGCTCGCAGCGAGTTTGGATGACGCCAATCGCATGGTGAGCTTGGCGGAAGAGCGAGACGTTAAGTTAGTGGTCAATTGGCCGATCGCCTGGTGGCCTCAGATTCAAAAGGCCTTGCAGATGGCCTTCGATGGGGAGCTCGGCGACCTTCGAGGAGTCACCTACCGGGCAGCGCACTGTGGCCCCGAGGAGCTCGGTTGTTCAGAGTATTTTTGCGATTGGCTATTCGATGCAAAGAAAAATGGAGGCGGCGCGATGATGGACTACTGTTGCTATGGAGCCGTTTTGGCAGCGGCGCTGATGGGAATGCCCGATTCGGTTACAGGAACGGAGGGCGGAAAGGCCAAGGACTTTCTCAGTGTTGAGGATAGTGGGGTGATCGTGATGAAGTATCCAAGAGGGATTGCCACCGCGACTGCCTCTTGGACGCAAATCGGAAACCTGACGAGTTACGAGACAGCGATCTATGGTTCTGAAGGGACGCTGCTGGTGCATCCAGGCTCGGATGGAAAGCTGTATTGGGCAACGAAAGACAATCCCAACGGAACGGAAGTGAAGGTGCCCGAACTAGATCCTTGGCTGAAAGATTCTGCAAGCCACTTTGTAGAGATTGTGCGAAGGGGTGCCGATTCGACGGTTCTTTGCCGCGCTGACCTGTCACGGGATGCTCAGGAGATTGTAGAGGCGGGTATCCGTTCTGCCCATAACGGCACCCAGATCAAGTTGCCGCTTGGTTGATGGTTAGGTGGAACGCGCCCGGGGCGAAGCGGAGAGTGACGGGTCCTGCCTAGTTCGCAGAACGACGCATGGAAGACTGGTCCCGTTTCGCCATATACGACGCGATTGCGCTATGCCGCGTTGGAAGGGCTGTTGCTACACCTGCGGAGGAATGGGGCCGCTCTCGTTCTACCTTTTGCGGATCTTTAGATCTCAAAGATTCGTGATAGTTACCTTTAATTAAATGACCGCTTTACTGCGAAATAGGCATTGCTGCTGTCTTCGAACTGTCCGAAGAAAGAGTCGCGATTCTTTCCGTAAAATAGATTGGCCCCTGCGCTGATCTTCCAAAGGTCGTTGATCGTATAGGAAATAGTTGGTCTGAGGTAGGCATCCCGGTCGCTAGGCGAGTAGAAGGTGAAGAGTGACAGCTGGAGGTCTTGCATCATCAATTGCTGCGTAATTCTCGCTGTGAGCACCGTGCGAGATCGGTCGGGCATTCGGCCTCCAGTCGGGAGCGTTTCTAGCAATCCGCTATAGTCTTCAATTCGCTCGACATAGTACTGGAAAGAACCGGTTAAGTTTTTGGCTAGCTCGCGCTCGAATCCTGCTAGGAATCGTGTCTCCGAATTGCGGATATTGCCGTCTATCCCGTTGGGGTCGTCTCTACTTTCGTAATATCCGGCTTCAACACTGGCGATCCCTCCTGCAAGGGGTTTCCGCCAACTAGCGCTCAAGGCGTCGAGTTTCGGGAAAGTCGGTTGATTGGAAGAAGGGTCAAAGCCCGTCGGCTGTTTCCAGAAACCGTTCTGGAAATACAATGCGGTTTCTGCGTTTCCAAAGAGTCTATGTGCCCTTACTGCGATTTCGCTGCCTGTGGGGTAGTCTGCTTGGATAATTTGGTTCTTTCCTTGGATGCTGTCGGACTGCGTATCGAAGTAGGAAATACGTTCACCTGTTACGAAACGATCGGGATCGAATTCAGGTGTGTAGACGATGTCTAGATTGATTGGATTGGAGAAAAAACTCGCTTTGATCGCATCGCTCGGAGCTTTCAAATACTCCTCGTTTCGTCCAAGTAACAGCGCCTGCCAGTCCTTTGGGAAGAGATCGCTGATGAAGAGAAGATCGCCTGTTCCCCAGGTTGCGATTTGGCGTCCGATCTTGAGGTCGAGATAGTCTAGAGGCTGGGTGGAAATCCATGCTTCTCTTGGGTCGATCCAGCCCTGTCCATTTCTCAGATCGATTCGCGAGCTATCGGCAAGGAAATCAGCGATCCAGTCAGCAGTAAGTCGATACTGAATGGATTTAGTCGAGCCAGACCATTGGGTCTGGAGTCGAATTTCACTAAGCTCTTTGTCGTCGGATTGAGGATTCGATTGTAGCAAGGTTCCATAGGTCGATTCGAGGGAGGCGTTGAAACGAACATTCACTTTGGGCGAAAGGGACGCTGATTGTGTTTTAGAAAGATTGGAGTCTTTACTTGGGCTTGTTTCCAGTCCGGCCAGTCCAGAAGGGAGACTGGGTTCGGAAGTCCCTCCCAGTCCTGAGGGAAGGCTGGGCTCCGACGGCTCTTCTAGTCCAGATGGAAGACTCGGTTCGGAGGGCTCTTCTAGCCATGGAGGAAGGCTCGGCGCTTGCCCTAACGCGGTCAGACTGAAGAACGTCGCTGAAAGTGTAAATTTTAGAATGGATCGCATTGTCAGAGGATCTGAATGCCGGTTCCGGTCCGGAAGAAGGAATCAGTATTCCAAATAATTGGCAGGAGGATTCCGAAGGTAGCGTTCGGAAAAAATATTCTCAGCGATACCAATATCGTATTCTACATGAGCGTAGGTTAAAGTGGTGCTTCCTGCTCGCTGGAGGTCGTTCATCTTAGACTGGGTAACAGTTGGAAAACCGTCGATCGTTTCAACCTTTAGGGCGTCATAGGATCGATAGGGCTCGTTGTTGGAATCATAGTATTCGCTCTTAACTGCGATGAATGTCGATTTGTGTATCCATGACTTGAAGTAGGCAAACTCCACGGCTCCTTTTTCTTTGGGCGTACTTTTCAAAACATAGTAGTTGTCTGTTTCCTCGAGGAGCTCATGGTTGTCCTCCAGAGGCGAGCGGCCGGAGACATCTTCATAGAAGAAATGCGAACCTACGAAGCTCGTTCGTTCGTCGCTGGCAGCGATGCGACGTACGAGGTCCAAGGCGGGAAGATAGAGCCAACGGTCATCGTCCTGTTGCGGGCGTTTCCGAACGAGAAAGGCGGTGTCGGCCACATCAGTTGGCTGCCGGAAGTAGACATAGAACTGTTGGTCACCCAAATCCTCATCGACATCGCGACGCAGAATGACGAGTTCCCGCGTTCGTTCCCTTCCTTGTTTGTCGGTTATCTGCATCGTCACGGTGGCCCGGCCATCTTTCCCCATATAGTATGCGGCTTTGGCGGCGTTGTCCGCGAGGGTCTGAGGATCTTGAGCATTGGCGTATGTTGCCATTGCCAAAGCGATTAATAATAGTATCGAAGTTTTCATGACTTGGATGATTGATTGGATTCTTGTGGTAATTCTTTCTGGATGGCGCGTTTTGCGGGAAGTAGTCGTTTCTGAAAAACTGACATCATGGCCGGCAGAAGAATCAAAGTAGTGGCTCCGGCCGTTACGAGAATTGAGGATATGAGTAACCCAACGGTTTGATAGGGTACAAGCGGCGCCAGCAGAAGCGGCATAAAACCGACGCCGATCACAATGATGTTGCGGGTGATGGCTCGAGCGGGCTCGCCGAACATGGCATTTAGGGTGTCGTTCCAATTGCCATGAACTTGATACAGGTCGCGGCTTCTCGCCAAAAAGTGGATCGCGTAGTCTATTGCTAGCCCAAGGCTCAGAGATGACAATACGGCTACGGGCATATCGTAGTCTTTGCCGACAAGTCCGATGATCCCGTAGATGAGGGCAATGGTAAGGGTCAAGGGGATCATGGAAAGCAGACCCCAAAGTGGAGATCTGAAAAGAAAGGTCATGAGTACAAAGACAATGGCGAAACTGGAGAGCGAGGCGCTCAGCATGCCGCTAACCATTTCGTCCTGCCAAATCACATTGATGTAGGTCAGTCCGAACCAGTCAGCATCGAAACGCGCGTTGACTCCGTACTCCTTCAAGTAGGATTCTGCGGATCGAGCGACGGAGTTCATTTCAACATTGTCTCCACTATTTAATTGCACGAATATATTCGCTTTCTGGAAGTCGGGCGTAACGAAGCTCCAAAGGTCGTCGGGCCGATGGCTGCTCTCGTAGGTAAGGACCGTCTGGGCGATCGCCCGCGAGGAATTGGGGATGCGATAGTTCTCCTCATCGCCGCCGAGCAACTCGCGATAGACGGTTTTGACAAGCTCGTTTATTGAAGCTGTCTTGCCGACGTTGGGAAGCGTTTCGAGGTGAAACTGTAGATCTTCCAAAAGTTTTAAATTCGCTGGGTCTTTAAAGGCTCCTGCCTCCTTGCCGTCGATAGCGAGATACGCGGGATAGGTGCCCGAAAACCGCTCGTTCAAGGTGGCGTCCGCGATGCGTATTCGGTGACTTGGCTCGAACCACTTTACCGGGTTGTCGTTGATAGCGATCTTGCTGATGCCGAAAGCGGAAATCGCGGCGAGGGCGATTGAGGCGCCGATTATGGGGAGCCGAAAGTTCCGTGTGAATGTGGCGAAACCGGTGTGAGAGGCCGGGTGTTCCTCGCCCGTCTCGGATTGAGTTGCGCCTTGGTAGCCGTATCCGTCAAACGCGCTCTGAGGAAGCAAGGCGATATAGGCGGGAATAAGGGTTACAGTGAAAAACCAGGCCAGGACGACACCCAAAGCGACGAATATGCCGAACACCTGAACGGGTGGAATGGGGGCCAGCGCTAGTGAGGCGAATCCAGCGGTAGTGGTTAGAGTGGTAAAGAGCATGGGCCGCCAGAGCGAATCCATTACCGCCTCCATGGTGGCCTTCCTATCTTTGTATTTAGGGTACAGATCGTAAAACTCAGAAAGGATGTGGACGGCGTCGAGCACCGCGATGGGCATGATGAAGATAGGTATCATTGAGCTCATTATGTGGATGGTGTTTCCCGTGATAATGAGTGCTCCCATTGTCAGGACCACAGAAACGATAGCCACGATCATAGGAGAGATGATGAGCGATACTCGCTTGAAGAAGAACCACATCAAAAGGAAAATGAGGGCCATGGCCATGGGCGCGGAAATCGCCATCTGGACAAACATCTGCACGCCGAATGTGTCATTGGCCACAGGGAGCCCTGTGATGTGGTATTGTTCGCCGGATAGCGGTAGCGACTCGATTTTCTCTAGGACGAGCGTTGAGATGCGATAGCTTTGGTCTTTTGAAGCGATGGGCACGTAGAGCAGCAGCGATTTGCCCGCTTCGTCTACAACCGAACCCCGCATCAAAGGCAAATTCAAGAGGCGGTCGCGAACTTGAGTCGCCTCTTCACTGTTCTGGGGCGGTTCCGGCATGAGCCAATTGAAGGACACGGCTCCTAGTCCAGCCTGCTGGATGTCGTCAATAGTCGATGGAGCGATAGTCTTATGCGTAATGACACCCTCGATACTCTGTATATACCGCGTAAGTTCCCAGATGTTTGAAAGCGTATCGGGATTGAACACGCCCTGCGGATGGGAATCGTGAACGACCCCCAGCGCGATTTGATCGTACAATTCAAACTCGACTTTGGCTTGGCGATGGAAAGCGCGGGTCGGGTTCTCCTCGGAGAGCATGTTTTCGGGGTCGGTGTCCACTTGGACAGGATGCAACATAGCGAAGCGCTCGAGCCACAGGCTCGGGAGAACCGTTAGCCCGATCGCTATCGCGACGAGTCCCACACTAGAACCTATCACCCAGCTTGGGCGATGCATGCCCAATCCCGAAAGCCGCTTCACTTAGACGTCTCCTTAGCTTTCTGGAAAGCGCAACCGTCGGCCAGCCCGACTTTGCGGAAAACGAAGACAACCGGGCAGAAGCCGGTGAAAGCGGATTGAATCATATTGAAGCCTGCGAAAACAGTGAGCCAGATCCAGGCGGGATGGACCCAATGGCTAAGTGCGATGCTGCCGAGGACGACACATCCAGCGAAAATCATTACTGCTTTATCTATGTTCATTGTTTTTTTGGTTGATTAATGCAAAAGTTAAGACAAATCTAAATTAGAAAAAAATAATTTAGTAAACACTAAATTAGAATTAACTAAATTATGACGAGAGAAGTTTCAGAAGCCATAACCACAGTCTTTTTGCCGCCCCCTGATAAAGTGAGCACGGTCGCTCGAACGCTGAGGGGCTTAGCGAATGAGCAGCGTCTACAGGTCCTGTGCCTGTTGAGTGAAAACAAGGAGATGAGTGTGGGGGAGCTTATGCAGTATTTGGATCTCAGCCAGTCCGCCTTGTCTCAGCATTTGGCGAAGCTGAAAGCGGATAACTTTGTCAGTTCCCGCAAGGATGGGCTAAGCGTCTTTTATAAGGTAGAGCGGCAGGATATTCTGGAGATCCTACACCTCTTACACGGGCTCTATTGTTCGTAGGGATACTCGGTTTTAAGGGGCAAGGCGAATTGTGAATCCTTGGAGCGATGGACTCAGTTCTCGAATTGCGGCCTGAAGGCGCTCCTGCAATTTGAATGCGGACAGTAGACCCTTTTCGATTTTACCCATTCCGCGCTTGCCGGTCCGGAACTAAGTTCTCAACTTGCCTTGCGTCATGATCATCCTTCGCGGAGCGCCGTCTCACTCAGAATTTCGTCTCAGAAAGCTACTTGCTGAACTAACAGCGATCGGCCTACCGGCTAAGGAAGTGTATGCGGAATACGTCCATGTAGCCGAGACCGATGAGCCGCTGACCAGCGACGAGCAGTCGATTCTCGAAAAGCTTCTGACTTACGGTCCCAAGATGCAGGGGCACGAGCCGAGCGGCCTACTCCGCGTGGTAGCCCCGCGCCCGGGAACGCTATCTCCCTGGTCGTCAAAGGCGACGGATATCGCCCGCATTTGTGGCTTGTCGAAATTGGAGCGAGTCGAGCGGGCCATTGCCTTTTGGATTGATTTAGGAAGCGCATCCCTCACCCCTGCTCAGCAGAGACTTTTAGACGGACCGTTGCATGATCGAATGACACAGGTCGTGTTCGATAGTCAGGAAGCAATGGATGTATTGTTTCGCCATGAGCAGCCGAAGCCTTTTGCGACCATTCCCATGAGTGTTGGGGGCCGGGATGCGTTGGAGGATGCGAACCAGTCCCTTGGACTTGCCTTGGCCGATGATGAGATCGACTACCTCGCTCTCAATTTTCAGAAGCTGGGTCGTGATCCCCACGATATTGAGCTCATGATGTTCGCCCAGGCGAACTCAGAGCATTGTCGTCATAAGATCTTTAATGCCAGTTGGGATATCGACGGCGAGGCGCAGGAAAAGTCGCTCTTCAAGATGATCAAGAACACCTTCGAAATGAGAAGCGAAGGAATCTTGTCTGCCTACAAAGACAATGCGGCGGTATTCGAAGGGAGTCACGGAAACCGGTATTTTGCCGATCCGAAAAGCAATGAGTATGTTTCCAGTTCGGAAGACATCGCTATTTTGTGCAAAGTGGAAACTCACAATCACCCCACGGCGATTTCGCCTTTTCCGGGAGCGGCGACTGGTTCAGGTGGAGAGATTCGAGATGAAGGAGCGACGGGAGTTGGATCCAAACCAAAAGCCGGCCTCGTGGGTTTTACTGTATCCAATTTAAAACTTCCTGGAGCTGTTCGTCCTTGGGAAAAAGACTTTGGGAAGCCAAGCCGAATCGTTTCGGCACTCGATATCATGATTGAGGGGCCATTGGGAGGAGCCGCTTTCAATAACGAGTTTGGCCGGCCCAATATTCTAGGGTATTTCCGAACCTTCGAACAGGAAGTGCCAGGAAAGGTGGCTAAAAGGGAAGAAATTGAAACCGACATCGAGGAAAGTGATGCAACGATTTCATCGGATGATGGGCAATCATCCCAAGAACCAGATTACGTGTCAGAGATTCGCGGATACCATAAGCCGATAATGCTTGCGGGCGGTCTAGGTAATATTCGTAGAGAGCATATTGAAAAAGGGGAGGTGCATGAAGGAGACAAGCTAGTCGTTCTCGGCGGGCCGGCGATGTTGATTGGCCTTGGAGGAGGCGCGGCAAGCTCCATGGACAGTGGAACCGGAGAAGAGAATCTCGATTTTGCCAGTGTGCAACGGGACAATCCGGAAATGGAGCGGCGTTGCCAGGAAGTCATTGACCGCTGCTGGGCCTTGGGCGAGGAGAACCCCATCGCTTTTATTCACGACGTAGGTGCGGGTGGCCTTTCTAATGCCATGCCGGAACTCGTGAACGATGCAGGAAAGGGTGGGAGATTCGATTTGCGCAAGATCAACAATGATGAGCCTGGAATGAGCCCCCTGGAAATCTGGTGCAATGAATCCCAGGAGCGCTACGTAATGGCAATTCCCGCGGACCGCATTGAAGCGTTTGTATCCATCTGTGATCGGGAGCGTTGCCCGTATGCCATCATTGGAGACGCGACTGACGACCGCCAGCTGGTGCTTGATGATCCTCACTTTGGAAACCGTCCCATCGATCTTCCGTTAGATGTCCTCCTAGGGAAACCGCCTCGAATGCATCGCGATGAGACCTCCATGCAAAGAGATCTTGTGCCTTTATACCTTGGGACCGTTACATTGGACGAAGCCGCGCGACATGTGTTGTCCCATCCGGCGGTTGCGGACAAGACGTTCTTGATCACGATTGGCGACCGCACGGTCACCGGACTCATTCATCGCGACCAAATGGTAGGCCCTTGGCAAGTGCCTGTAGCGGACTGCGCTGTGACGGCGACGTCTTTCGATGGATACACGGGAGAGGCAATGTCGATTGGGGAGCGAACGCCCACTGCGGTTAACAGCGCTGCGGCGTCGGCCCGTCTCGCAGTCGGAGAAGCTTTAACCAATCTTGCGGCTGCTCAAATAGGACCGTTGACGGGTGTTAATCTGTCGGCCAACTGGATGGCAGCGCCATCCGTTCCAGGGGATGCGGCTGACCTTTACGAAGCCGTTAAAGCAGTAGGTATGGAGTTGTGCCCGGCCCTGGGAGTTACGATCCCGGTAGGAAAGGACTCCATGAGTATGAGCACGGTATGGCAGGACGATTCGGGAGAGAAGCGTGTGACCGCTCCCATTTCCTTGATTATCACTGCCTTTGCTCGGTGTGAAGATATACGCCAATCTCTCACGCCACAGCTGAACCCAAATTTAGATTCGAGTTTAATACTAATTGATCTGGGTCGGGGTAAAAATCGCTTGGGTAGCTCCATTTTGGCTCAGACGCTTTCTCAGATGGGGGATGCCACCCCTGATGTGGACAGTGCTGAAGATCTCAAGAATTTCTGGAACGCGATCCAGCAACTTGGAAAGGAGGGCAAGATCCTCGCTTATCACGATCGGTCCGACGGTGGTCTGTTCGCTGCGGCTGTGGAAATGGCGTTTGCCGGTAATGTGGGAGTTAACCTTGAAGTTTTGAGTGAAGGAGATCCGTTCGCCCCTCTATTTTCAGAAGAATTGGGCGCTCTCATTCAGGTAAGCGGAAGCGATCTCGCGGATGTATTTGATATATTGAAACACCATGGTCTAGAAGATTGCTCGAACATTGTGGGGCGATTGAATACACGATACCAAGTCCAAGTTTCAGAGGCAGGTCAGGTCCTATATGAAGAAGATCTTTCCGTTCTCCGGGCCGTTTGGTCTGATGTTACTTTTCGCATGCAGAACCTGCGGGACAACCCCGAATCTGCAGCTTCCGAACACGCGATCCGGCAGGACCGAGAGAACCCAGGAATCAGCCCCAAGGTAACTTTTGAAATTGAAGATTTAAAATTTGAAATTGGAAATACTGCGGCGAAGCCACGCATCGCCATCCTCCGCGAACAAGGGGTCAACGGCGAAGTCGAAATGGCAGCTGCTTTCGATCGAGCTGGATTTTCTTGTATCGACGTTCATATGACGGATATTTTGAGTGGCAGTATTTCCCTTGGCGATTTCACCGGTCTCGCCGCTTGTGGCGGATTCAGCTACGGTGACGTCCTGGGAGCGGGTGAAGGCTGGGCTAAAAGTATTTTGTTCAATGAGAAGGCGAGAGAGGAATTCAGAGCGTTCTTTAATCGAGAAGAAACCTTCTCGCTTGGAGTATGCAATGGATGCCAGATGCTTAGTAACTTGCGGGAACTCATACCGGGTGCGAGCCATTGGCCGCACTTCGTGCAAAACCGAAGCGAACGCTATGAAGGTCGCCTCGTATCCGTCAAAATCGAGAAAACCTCGAGTGTTTTATTTCAAGGCATGGAGGGAAGTGTTCTTCCCATCCCGGTTGCTCACGGCGAAGGAAGAGCCGAGTTCAAGAGCGAAGAAGCGGCGACCGCTTGCGACAAATCCGGTCTCGTGTCGGCCCGCTTTGTGGATAATTACCATAACGTGACGGACGCGTATCCACTCAACCCGAACGGATCTCCATTCGGCATTACTAGCCTGACCAGCGAAGACGGACGCGCTACGATTTTGATGCCCCACCCGGAGAGAGTTTTTCGAACGACCCAATTCAGCTGGGCCCCAAAAGAGTGGGGAGAAGATTCGCCTTGGATGCGAATGTTCCGAAACGCTCGGATGTTTGTGGGCTAAGAATGGAACCTAGACGGGTTGTTTGAAGCAGACGATCTCGTGGTTCTCGCGATCATTGGTCCAGAGGTTCTGACCATCGAAGGCGAGGGCTCGCGCCCCGAAGGGGATTGTGGCAATATCAGTCGCCGTTTCTGAGTTGAGGCTGACTTGGGTTAGGAAGTAGTTGTCGGTTTCTTCGGCATCCGTAGTGGCAAGGTAGATACTTTTATCCACAAAGACCTGGCCACAAATTCCATGAGGAGATGAAAGGGATTTCTGCACCTGCTCATCGATTCCAAGCTGGAGAATAAGTTTGTTATACCACTGGCTAACGTAGAGACTGGTGCCATCGAAGCCAAGTTGGGACCCCGTGTCATCAGGGCAGGGCAATTTGAAAACCGTGTCGAATCCGTGGCCAGGGATGCAGCGGCGAATGATACGGTTGTCCTCTTCGGTCTCCCCGCAGAGGACACGGAGCTCTTCGCCGATGGAAACCATTCCGAAGGGAACCCCTGGCGCTTTAACTTCCCAAATAACGGTCCATTCATTGGGATCGATTTGATAGATGGTTTCTGTTTCCATGGAACCCATCCAAAGGGTGCCATTGTGCCAGGCAAGGCTCTGGGGCCTGGGAGCGGGTGACGTGAGCCGTTTGATTTCTTCAATATTGTTCATGGTAGGAATATTTTAATTTAGCCTACAGAATGCACGGATAGTTGTTATGAGTCTTTCTAGTCAATCCGCGAAGAACTGTATGGCTAGTGGTTGAGCCTTTTCTGTCGTTCAATCGTCTTGATCTAAAAGTTCGATTGTATGGACGACGCGCAGGGGCGTCTCTTTATCTTTGGAATGAAATTCGATTTGCGTGAGGCACCCGATGTTGCCCGTGGCGATGATGTCGGCGTCCGTAGCGTACAAATTCTTAACTTTTCTCGCACCGAGTTCTTTCGCGGTATCGGAATGTTCGATATTATAGCTACCTGCGGACCCGCAACAAATCTCCCATTCGGCGGGTTCGAGAATCTCTAGACCGGGCATAGATCGAAGCAGCTTCCTCGGAGCGGATCGGACTTTCTGAGCATGAGCGAGGTGACAGGCGTCGTGGTAAACGACTTTAATGGTCTCAGGATTTTCGATTTCAGGAGGGGTGAATCCAATTTGATCGAGATACTCGCAGATATCGACCACTTTGGATGCGTAGCCCTTGGCTTGAGATTTTAGCTCATCTTCTTCCCCGGCAAAGAGCGTCCCATATTCCTTCATTCCGGAGCCGCACCCCGCTGCGGTTGAAATGATGGCATCCACATCATTCGGGAAGGCTTCGAAGTTTTTGCGAGCTGCTTTGCGGGCCTCTTTGGATTCGCCGATATGCATGGCGAGGGAGCCGCAGCATCCTTGGTTCTTTGGTACAAGCACTTCGATGCCGTTTCGATTGAGCACACGAATGGCCGCCTGGTTTATACGTGGGGCAAGTGCCTGTTGAGCACAGCCAATGAGGAGTGCGACGCGACCTCTCCTTTCGCCCTGAGCCGAGTAGAATTCCTTGAAGTCCTGCTTGGGCGGCAATTCGCTCGGCGCGAGTTCGAGCATGGCGCCGAATCCTTTGGGAAGGTAGGGAGCGAGCGGTTTGAAAAGACTGGCTACTTTGGAAGCGGTCCGGAAACGGTTCGGATAGGGAATGGTTTTGAGAAGAGCCATTCTTTGCAGTTTTTCTCCCAATCCCCGCTCACGCTGTTTTTCCGACCAAGCCCGGTAAGGGGAGATAAGCTCTCCGTATTCAACTCCAGAGGGACAGGAAGTGACACAGGCAAGACAGCCCAGGCAATTGTCAATGTAGGGATCAATCTCCGATGGATCAAGCTTCCCCTCGAGCGTTTCTTTCATGAGAAAGATTCTTCCACGGGGGGAGTTCATTTCGTCTCCCATTGTCGAATACGTGGGGCAGGTAGGTAGGCAAAAGCCACAATGAACGCAGGCCTCGATCGGGTCTTTCATGGAAGCGAACTCGCGTCCGAGCTCTTCTTTTGAAATCTGGCTTATCATTTGGTGTTAGTAGCCGCAAAGAGGCTCAAATCGCGCAATTTTTTCCATCTATTCATTGAAAGCGGGTTGGAGAGCGGTTGGGTACAGTTCGGTAAATTTATTCTCGGGATCGAATGCCGACTTGAGTCTTCGGTAAAAGGACTTTTGGGAATCGGCTGCGATTAGAGGGGTCTCGGCGTCACCGTGAGCAACTTGACCTGATAGGTTGAGCTGAGAGAGTAGGGCGCTCAACTTCTCAATACTGTCATTCCAATGAAGCCAACAGACGTATCCACCGATACTGTACCGTCTTTCATTGGAATAGGGGGCTAGAGCGCTTTCTAGGTCCAATATGGCTAGGGGATTGATGGGTATTTTGACAAGTATTCCCGACGAGGGAGGAGCATCGAGTCGAACACTCTCGGGCCAGTAGCTATCGATAGACTCTTGTGATAAGGTGTCGCTTTGGTGAGTGAGGTGGCTCTCGATCGCTTTAACTCGCTGATCCATGGATCCGGGCTGCCCGGCCAATTTGAGAAATAGGCGACCTTTCGAATCGAGATCTAGTATATCCAGCGTAAAACGCGAGCGCCCCAATGAAACGAAGGCTTTGTGAGCCTCTTGAAAGCTTGGATAATTGAATACAATGGTTCGACTTTCTGGGGCGACCGGGAAGACCTTGAAAGAAGCTTCGGTAATAATTCCGAAACTTCCATAGCTCCCGGACATCAGCTTGGGGATGTCAAATCCTGCGGCATTCTTAACGACTTTCCCTCCGGTATGGCTGTGGTTGCCGATCCCGTCGATAAAGTTAACACCGAGAATAAAATCGCGAAGAATTCCGTAGCGAAAGCTTCCCGGACCTGAGAGACCCCTGGCGATCATGGCTCCTACGGTGGTGCCTTCTTCACCGAATGGAGGGTCAAAGGGAAGGTATTGACCTTGTGCTGCCAACGCAGCCTGAACCTCCGCTACAGGTATACCTGCTTGGACCGTAATCGTGTATTCTTCGGGTAGATACTCGACGATCTGACTTAAAGTGGACAGGGAGATGTGGGTGGTTGGCGCTTCCAACTGCGGAGGACCGGGCCCTTCGACAGAGCTCAGGGTCTCAGACCGGTCCTCCCTACCTAAGACTCGAACGGAGTTCGATTCTCTGACGAGGACCTGCAGTTCCTCGATGGAGTTTGGGGTTAAAGCCTTGTTTGGTTCGTCTTCCATGGGGCTACATGCGCGAGATGACACCGGCTTTCTCCAGTGGGTGGGGACCGGAACTCGAGAGAGCAGGAGCTTCCTTGCCGGGAAGCATTTTACCGCGATTGGAGATTTCGTTGGGGTCGATTGATCGACGAAGGCGATTGAAGGTGTCCAGGTCGGTCTCTGTAAACATGTCTGGCATGTATTCGAGCTTCTCGACTCCGACTCCGTGCTCGCCGGTAATGGATCCGCCCAGTTTCAAGCAGAGCCGCAATATTTTCCCGGCCAGGGCTTCTGCTTTCTCGAGCCCATCGGCTTGCTTGGCATCAAAAAGAATGAGTGGGTGGAGATTTCCGTCACCCGCATGGAAGACGTTGGCGACCCGGAGACCGGCCTCCGAACTTAGACGCGAGATTTCTTTGAGAGCTTCACCTAGTCGGGACCGGGGTACTACGCCATCTTGTACAATATAGTCTGGAGAAAGACGACCCACTGCGGAGAAGGCGCTTTTACGGCCTTTCCAAATGAGCATGCGCTCAGCGTTGTCCTGGGCAATCCGAACTTCCTTAGCCCCCGTCTTGCTGATCGCTTCCGAAAGGGCGACGAATTCCGCCTCTACGGCAGCGGACTCGCCGTCCAGCTCCACGATGAGAAGCGCTTCCGCATCTTTAGGGTAACCCGCACTGACTGCCGCTTCCGCGGCCTCGATGGCCAGTTTGTCCATGATTTCCATGGCCCCTGGGAGTATCCCAGAAGCGACTACGACTGACACCGCCTCTCCCGCAGCTTCCAGACTGTCGTAGCTGGCGAGAAGGGTTTGATAGGATTCGGGAATGGGTAGGAGTCGTATTTGGATTTCCAATGCGATTCCTAGAAGCCCTTCGCTTCCCACAAAGAGTCCCACGCAGTCCGGTCCTGCATTCTCTAGACTGTCATTCCCCAATTCGACCACTTCACCATCGGGAAGGGCGACTTTGATGCCCAGAATGTGATTGGAGGTCATTCCGTATTTCAGGCAATGAGCGCCGCCAGAATTGAAGGCGAGATTGCCGCCAATTGTGCAGACCGTCTGACTGGACGGATCGGGAGCGAAATAGAGTCCGTGCGGAGCGGCAGCGATGCTGATATTGGAATTGATCACTCCAGGCTGTACGCGGGCTGTCCGATTGTCGGGATCAAGTTCGAGGATTTGATTGAGCTGGTTTAAGCTGATGACAATGCCTTCATCGATCGGCAATGAGCCACCGGACAGACTGGTTCCGCTCCCGCGCGCGACGAAGGGGATCTCGAACTCGTGACAAATCTTGAGGGTCTCAACGACTTCCTCGTTGTTTATTGGCATGACGACCGCGACCGGTTTTTGCCGGAAAACCGTGAGACCGTCCGAAACGTAGGGTGTCAGTCTAGCGTCGTCTTCGTAGAGTCGACTAGATGGGTAGAGCTTTCTGAGATGAGCGATGAAATCGGACATGGGGATTGACCCAGACAAAGAAGGTGGAATGTGGGCGGGAGTAAAGCCTCGAGGGAAGGGATAGGTGGATTTTCGAGATGAATGGGCAGGACAATCGCGCGTGCCGGGCGTAGCCTGCAAGGCGAAGACTGGTCCCTGGGATGTCGCAGAGCCTAGGGGGAAACGGAATCCAGATATATACGCGGCATGGCGGGACGCCATTGCCCTACCTGAACAAAAGCATTGAGATTGCAGAGACGCGACGGATAATCCCCAATTAAATTCCCGAAATCATGTCCCAAAAACCCATTACCCTCTTGCCCAAGTTACTTGTGACTTTGGCGTTAATCTTAACGGTCGCTTCGACGTATGCGGCGGATCGTCCCAATGTGCTTTTTATCGCCACGGACGACATGAACTGCGATTTGGGTAGCTATGGGCACCCGCTCGTCAAATCCCCTAATATCGACCGACTGGCGGCTCGCGGCGTGAGGTTTGAACACACCTACTCACAAAACCCGGTATGCAATCCCAGCCGGACCTCGTTCATGACTGGCCTTTATCCAGAACAGACCAAGATCAACACGAACGCCGGGCATTTCCGAGAATTCATTCCAGAAGTGGTTACCATGGCCCAGCACTTTCGGAACAACGGGTACTATGTGGCGCGGATTGGAAAGATCTATCATTACGGAGTACCGGGTAATATTGGCGAAAATGGTAATGACGATGCTCCCTCCTGGGAGGAAGTTCGCAATCCGATCGGCATCGACAAGGTCGTCGAACCGAATCTTAACATCATCGTCCCGGGCGCGAGTCCTGGAGGTACGTTGAGCTGGTTGAAGGTTCCCAGCAAAGACGAAGAGCATACCGATGGCATTGGCGCCAGCTACGCGATTGAAATGCTCGAGAAGAACCATCCAGACAAAACAGGGCGCCCCTTCTTTTTGGCGATGGGCTTTTATCGCCCGCACACGCCCTACGTTGCGCCTGAGCACTATTTCGATTGGTATCCAAAAGAATCGATCGATCCGGTCATGCTTCACCCAAACGACCGAGATGACATTCCCAAAGCAGCATTGCCCGACCGTCCGAATCAGCTCGATCTGACGCTCGATGAGCGAAAGGAGATCATCCAAGCTTACTACGCCTCTATTTCGCTGGTGGATGCCCAAGTGGGCCGACTTCTAGACGCGTTGGATGAATTGAAGCTAGCGGACAATACGGTTGTGGTTTTCGTTTCGGATCACGGCTATCATCTGGGAGCCCATGGATTGTGGCAAAAGAGCGATTTATTTGAGGGATCTGCCCGCGTGCCCCTAATAATCGCCTCGCCGTTCGAAGACGCGGCTCGTGGTGAAGCCACAAAGTCTTTGACCGAGCTGGTAGATCTTTACCCAACCTTGAGCGAATTGTGTGGGATCGAAGCGCCGCCGCATGTGGCCGGTCGGAGTGTCGTTCCAGTTCTGCAAAACCCGGATCAGTCTATGCGAGATGAAGCCTACAGTGTGACCGACTGCCGCACGGTTAGGCGTTGGGACAATTCTAAGTTTCTAGGACGCTCGATTCGAACCGAGCGCTACCGTTACACGGAATGGGACGAAGGCTCATTTGGGGTAGAACTTTACGACTATGAGAAGGATCCCGAGGAGTTTACCAATTTAGCTTATAATCCCGAATATGCCGATTTAATGGCCTCGCTAAGACGAAGGCTACATGAGCGTCAGGAAGAGGCGAATGTTGATCGATTGTAGTAAATCTCCGGGGTGGGAAAGCTGAATTCGCAAGATTGTCTGAGATTTATCGTTAGATTTTATTACTTACCGCAATTAGTTCTATGATGTTTCGCACTCACCTCATTTTTGCTTTGGCTACGGTACCCGCAACGTTCGCCGTCGATTTCGAGAAAGACATTCTTCCCATTTTCGAAGAGCACTGTTACTCCTGCCACGGGCCTAAAAAGCAAGAAGGGGAAATCCGATTGGATCGGCGAGCCCATCTGTTGCGAGGAGGAGATAGCGGCATCCCGAGTGTGATACCCGGGGATTCTGCAGAAAGCTACTTGATCGAGCTACTTGAGGATCCAGACCCGGAATTTCGGATGCCCTTTGAAGAAGATCCCCTTTCGAGCTCGCAGATTGTGTTGATCGAGGAATGGATCGATGAAGGTGCGGATTGGCCGGGTCAGATGGATGCAGTCGTCGAGGAGACTCTAGAGTCGGATCACTGGTCCTTTCAGCCGGTTGAGCGTCCAATGGTTCCCGTTATGGAAGCGGCATCGGGAGCGATTGACGCATTCCTTTTGGCGAAGCTGGAAGAAAACGGTCTGACGCCAAATCCGGAAGCGGACGCGCGTTCACTAATTCGCCGGGCTTCCATAATTCTAACAGGCCTTCCTCCCGTTCCGGAACGCGTTCATGCGTTTCAGGAAGCGTTTGGTGCGAATCCGGATTCTGCTTACGAAGCGCTCGTAGATGAACTGATGGCGTCGCCCCATTTTGGGGAGCGATGGGCACAGCATTGGCTGGATGTCATTCGGTGGGCGGAAACGAATGGTTCCGAGGCGAACCTCTATCGGAAAAACGCATGGGTCTACCGCGACTACGTCACGAACGCGTTTTATGAGGACAAGCCGTACGATCAGTTCATTCGAGAGCAGATTGCCGGTGATTCTTTAGATGCCGGTGAAGCAACAGGGTTTTTAGTGGCGGGTCCTCATGTTCCTGCGGCAACGGTCGGCAGAGAAGAATCGGCTATTCGGCAGGCGCGAGCGGACCGAATGGACGAAATTATGCAGACCGTGGGGGCATCGATGATGGGAATGACGCTAGGTTGCGCACGCTGTCACAATCACAAGTTTGATCCGATAAGTATCACAGATTACTATTCCATGACCGGAGTTTTCCAGGATATCGAGTTTGGCGGACGAACTCCAGAGTTGCCTGAATCCCACCCGAAGCGACTTGCGGCCAATCCTCTTTGGGAGACGATTTCCGGAAATCGGGGGATCTTGGAATCAACCGGTAGTTGGGAAGAGGATTGGGGCGCCTATCGAGAAATGCATTTTGATCCTGTAGTTACCGATACGATACGGGTCACCTTCCTGTCGAAACGGACCAGGCTGGACGAGTTGGAGGTTTTTGGGCCGAAGGAGCCAAAGAAAAACTTTGCCTTGTCAAAATATGGATCCGTGGCAAGCGGCCCCGTCCATTTGAGAGGCGATGTGCGGCATGCCGAATCCTACGTCAATGACGGAGAGTACGGAACCATGGTTTGGACGGCTGCGAAAAAGGAGGACAGCGATGAGCAACCCTGGATTCAAATAAACATGTCTGAGCCGGCCGAGGTCAATCGTCTACGGATGAGCTCGAATCGAGAATACTATTACGATGTCGATTACTTGAGTATCAACGCATCGATCGGTTTCAGCGACTATCGTCTGGAAGCCCAAAACGCCTCGGGTGAATGGATTGAATTGGCCGCGGTTCCAAAAATAAACCAGGCAAATGAATCGAACCCCGAGCGTCAGAAGGCGCTTGCGGCGATCTCGAACGCGATTAGCAAACTTGAGGAGGTCGGCCCAAAGGTCAGCTTTGTGGGCAGGTTTGTCGATCCAGCTCCGACGCGTGTATTGAGTCGCGGAAGTCCGGAAAACCCACGCAATGAAGTGCCTCCCGCCGCACCCCTTGTACTTGACGGCGACTTGGGTCTAGATTCGAGCTTTTCGGGAAGCGAACGCCGTGCTCGTTTTGCGGAATGGGTCGCGAGTCCAGACAACCCGCTCACATCCCGTGTCATGGTAAACCGGATATGGCACCATATTTTTGGAATGGGCATTGTTCCTACCACGAGTGATTTTGGTAAAGCGGGAATGACACCGAGTCACCCTGAGCTATTAGACTGGCTCGCATCGGAGTTCGTAGAGCCGACGGTTACGGATGGAAAACCTTGGTCAATGAAGTCGATGATTCGGCTCATTGTCATGTCAGACGCCTTTCGCCGATCGAGCGCCCCGAATGAATCAAGTTTAGTGGTAGATGCGGGGGCCAGTCTGCTGTGGCGTTTCCCTCCGCGGCGAGTCGAAGCAGAGGTCATTCGTGATGGGGTGCTGCTTGCGTCTGGAAAGTTGGATGCTTCCGTTGGCGGACCTAGCTTTCGCATTCACAACGTAAAGAAAACCTACGCCCAATGGGAAGTGGTAAACAATTACGGACCCAATACTTGGCGTCGCATGCTTTATCAGGAGCGGATGCGTCGGGTGGATGACCAGATGTTCACCGCGTTCGACTTTCCGGATTGTGGACAGGTTAGAGCAAAGCGACCGGTATCGACGACTCCACTTCAGGCACTCAATTTACTCAATAGCCCCTTTGTTCGGGAACAGGCGGAACAGCTTGCGAGCCGAGTGAATAGAGAAACATCAGGCAATGATGCAGAAGAGCAAATTCGTCGAAGCTTTCAATTACTGCTCAATCGCGAACCCGACAGCGAGGAGCTCGCTGCCTGCAAGGAAGTTGTCAAAGAAACGAGTCTGGCACTGGTTTGCCGCACACTGATCAACTCAAACGAATTCGCCTTCCTTCCTTAAGCTAGTTTTTAGACAATGGACAATCAAGCTGAATATATTTCTTCGCATGGTCGGTCGCTCTTAAACCGGCGGGACTTTCTCCGCCAGAGCGGAATGACGTTAGGTGGAATCGCCTTAACCCAGTTACTCGCCCAAGACGGGCTTCTGGCCTCAGATGCCCAGACCGTAAGCGGGAAAGCTCCGATTCGGCCAAACATTGATCCCGAAAATCCGTACCTTCCCCGGTCTCCCCATTTCCCTTCCGAAGCGAAACAGGTCCTCGTAATCTACTGTCCCGGAGCGGTGAGTCACGTAGACACGTTTGATTACAAACCCGAGCTCATCAAGTTTCATGGCCAGAAACCGCCTGGAATGCCTGCAGTCACGTTTGAAGGGCCTTCTGGAAATATTGCCAAGCCGTTTTGGGACTTCAAGCCCCGTGGAAAAAGCGGCAAGATGGTCTCGGATTTGTTGCCCAATTTAGGAGGGCTTGTGGACGACTTTTCCTTCATTCACTCGCTCCACACCCAGACCAGTGCACACCCTCAAGGTGAGAACTTTTTCAATACAGGTTTTACGATGGAAGGGTTTCCTTCATTCGGGGGTTGGGTGACCTATGCTCTCGGAACTGAGAACCAGGAATTGCCTGCTTTCGTAGCGATTAACGATCCACGTGGGCTAGCTCGATCAGGTAAAAATAATTTCGGAAGCGGCTTTCTGCCGGCGGCCTATCAAGGAACAGATTTCAATGCGAAAAATCCTCCTTCCAATCTTGCCCGTCCAGACAAGTATACAGAAAAGGATGACAAGGCGACGGTTGATCTTTTAAACCGGTTGAACGCAAAACACCTCGAGCGGTTTCCAAACGATGCTGATTTAGCAGCCCGGATCGCCAGTTATGAATTGGCGGGGAAGATGCAGGTTTCTGTTCCAGATGTCATGGATATTGCAGGCGAGCCCGAGAGTATTCACAAGGAATACGGTACGGATACGGGTACTGACTTGAAGCGTGAGTATGCCAAGAATTGTATCCTCGCTCGCCGTTTAGTCGAAAAGGGAGTCCGTGTGGTTCAGCTCTTTAATGGCAGCGATCCCTCAGGTGGAAATGGAATTACCAACTGGGATTCGCACAGCAACATACACGAGACCCACGCCATGCAGGCGGAGATCATGGACCAGCCGACTGCGGCTTTGATCAATGATATGAAGCGTCGCGGGCTTCTCGATCAAACCCTCATTGTCTGGGCGACTGAGTTTGGTCGCATGCCGTTTTTGCAGGCCAATGGAACCGGTCGTGACCATAATCCGGATGCCTTTACCTGTTTCCTAGCCGGCGCTGGAGTTAAGAAAGGTTTTAGCTATGGGGAGAGTGACGAGTTCGGCTTCAAAGCTGCGGTGGATCCGGTTAGCGTGTACGACTTCAACGCGACCATCCTGCATCTCATGGGCCTCGATCATGAACGCCTAACCTATTATCACAATGGTCTCGAGCGTCGATTGACGAACGTGCACGGACATGTGGTGAAGGAGATCTTGGCGTAAATTGGAGCTTATTAAGCTACCAGCGAGGTAGCCTTAGAGCTGGAGCATCTTTCGATCTGGCAGGCTGTTGCTAGCCTGTGGTGCGTAGACCTGCGGCGACTGCGTTGATGCTTTGCAGAACACGACGCAGATCGTTTTCGGAGCCGCTTTGGCGCCACGTTTCGAGCAGGTCGATTTGCTGGGCATGCAGCAGGTCGAGCCACTTGTCACGAGCGTGCAGTGTTTTGTAGAATCGCGGGCGACGTTCTTGTAGCCGGCCGTCGAGGAGGTCTGCCAGATAGCCTTGTGTGAGAGAGTGTTCGTCGATGATCAGCTGATGGAAATGTTCTCGTACCGATTCATCGGCTACGAGGTGACTGTAGCGTTCCATGACCCGTAGATTGGCGCTTTCGACGCTGGATTCGACGTTGTAGAGTACGTAACGAAGGAAGGGCCATATTTGGGCACTGGCTTTGAGCTTGCCGTAGTGCTCCGGTTTCTTGGTCTCCAGCGCTTTAAGGGATGACCCGACTCCGAACCAACCGGGCATATAGAATCGGGATTGGTTCCAGCTGAAGACCCAAGGAATGGCGCGAAGGTCCGCCAGGCTTGGATTGCCACTTCGGCGGGATGGACGAGAGCCGATGCGACTGTGCTCAAGGGCGTCGATGGGTGTGGCGCTTCGGTAGAAGGTGAGGAAATTGTCTTCACGAATAAACGCCCGATAGGATTGGGAGCTTTGTTCCGACAGAAATTCGACCGCTTCGGTGAGTTCCGGTGTAGGGGAATTGTCGGCACCTGCGAGCTGGGCTCCGACCGACCCGGCGACCAGGAGTTCCAGGCTGCGGGCTGCGGTTAGATGGTTGCCGTATTTTTGAGCGATGACTTCGCCTTGTTCCGTCACGCGTGATCCGCAGTTCAAGGACCCTTTTGGCAAGGCTTCGAGGAATCGGTGAGTCGGACCGGCACCGCGGCTCACGGTCCCGCCGCGTCCGTGGAAAAAGCGGATGTTGACGCCGCGTTTTTTGCCCAGGGCGATGAGCTTTGTTTGGGCGTTGAAGAGTCCCCATTGGCTCGCAATGATGCCGGAGTCCTTGTTGCTGTCGCTATAGCCGAGCATGGCTTCTTGCATGAGCGGAGCGTCGGTCTCGGGCGCTGCGTTGCAGTCCCCAGCCAGGGCTTCGTCGAGAGCGCGATTTTGCCAAGGCAGGCTCGCCTGGGTGACCGGGTGGTCGAGAAAGGCGTCCATGATGGATTCGCTTGCCTGTAGATCGTCAAGCGTTTCGAAAAGCGGGGAGATCGGCATGAGGCAAACCAACCCGCTTGGCGTGCTGCGCATGAGCCCCGCCTCGCGGCAGAGAGCGTAGGCGACGAGTAGATCGGAGAGGGAACGCGTCATGCTGATAACGAGCTGTCCGATCCCGCCTCGCCCATTTTTACGTATCTGCCTGGCGACTACGGAGAGACTGCTAACGGTCTCTCGAGCTTCGAGTGGAAGCTCGTTGTGATTTTGGGCGAATGGGCGGGCGTGAACCAATTCTTCTGACAGGAACGCGACGCGACGTTCCTCGCTCCAATCGGTGAATGAGTCGGCGTCTTCAATTCCAGCGGCGATTAGAAGCTGAGTAATCGCGTGATCGTGGAAACCGCTGTTTTGGCGAATGTCTAGCGCGGCCATATGGAAGCCGAATGTATTTAAGAAACGGATGACCGGAACGACATAGCTTTGGGCGAGACGATCTGCCTTCGCATCGTGGAGAGACTGTTTGAGGAGATTGAGGTCGAGTGCGAGTTCGCTCGGAAAGCGATAGGAACGAATGTTGCGTTTGGAGCCCGGAAGCGCGTGACGCATTAATTCGACGAAACGTTTCCACGGTTCTTCTAGTGCGGTGGGATCCTTCGCTTTGGGATCGAGTTCATTGATGCGTGCGAGAAGTTTGACGGGTGGATCCTGGAATAGCTTGGAAAGGGCCATGTCCTTGCTCAGCTGCTTGAGACGTTTCGATAGCGTTTCGAGCGCCGTGCGGCGCAGTTCGCCGAAGGTCTCGGCAGTTACCTCAGCGGTCACTAGCGGATGGCCGTCACGGTCACCACCCACCCAGCTACCGAGTTGGATTCGAGGATAGGCCTCCGGATCAGAATCGTCCCACTCGACGCCGGCATGGTTCATTGCCTGACGGAAGCGCGCATCGGCGAGTTCGATTGCTTGAGGAAATTTTTCCCGCAAGTAGTTGAGCACGTTGTCGCGCTCTGAGGAGACGTCTGGTTTTTCGACTAGGATTTCGCCACTGCGCCAAATGAGTTCTACAATGGCCTTGATGCGGTCGCGGATCTCATCGCGTTCCTCGGGTGTGTACATTTGGTTCTCCAGCTCGACGAGCCAAAGGTATAGCTGGCGGTGTTGGGCAAGTACAGAGGGGCGTTTCGCTTCGGTGGGATGCCCGGTAAGCACCGGGTGAACATTCGCCTTGCGAATCGTTTCCAGAAGCTTCTGGTCTGCGATGCCGCAATCGGAAATGCGTTTGAGCCAGTGTCCCCAAGAACCGGTGTCGGCTGCTCGGTCCTGGCTCCTCTCGAGGGCCCGGCTAGATTGGTTGGCGGCGTTTTCCTCGACCAGGTTCATTATCTGAAACGCGATCGACAGGACCTGGGCGGTCTTTTCAGGAGGAACACCGGTCGCGTCCGGGTTTTCGCGATCGAGCAGTGGGGCAAGTTCAGGTTCCCCAACCTCTTCAAGAACCTCCTGCGTGCAGCTGAGAAGATAGTCGATGTCACGGTCTACTTTTTCGAGACCGGCGGAGATGCGTTGTTTAAAAGAAGGCATATTTCTAAGGAATGGTATTTAGCAGGAACCCTGCCAAGAGGAAAGGCACGGTTCCTCTATTCTCACCTAGTTACGCCGAGGTTTGTCTAAACAACAAATGTTTGCGAACGGGTCGGATGTCGTTATATCGCTTGTTTGTATGAGATCTCGTTTGTTTTCCTTTTTACTCTTCTGTCTGGCTTGTCTCGAAGGTTCTTCATTATTGCAGGCGGAGAATCACATCGCCTATCTAGACTCCATAAAGAAAATCGATGTGCACACGCACGTTCGAACGGACGCCGCTTTCGTGCGAGAGCTGCTCGATCAGCAGAACTTCAAGTACCTCAATGTCTGCGTGGATAGCATGGGTTCAGAAATGACCCTGAGCCAACGCGAGAACGCGAGGGACCTGTATCAGAAATATCCGAGACACTACTCCTGGGTGACGACCTTTGATTCGAAAGGGCTGTTCGAGCCAGGCTGGACGGATAGGACTATCGAATTGCTCAAGGAGGATTTCGAAAACGGAGCCATCGGGGTCAAAATCTGGAAAAACTTCGGTATGGAGATCCTGAATCCGAAAGGCGAATACGTTCAAATCGATGATCCCGTACTGAGGCCAATCTTCGAATTCATTGCTCAGGAGAACAAGACTCTTCTCGCCCACATCGGGGAACCGATCCGTGCGTGGATGCCTACTTACACGACGAAGGAGGGAATACCTCGAAACTATTGGGTAAGTCATCCCGAATACAGCTTTTACGACAAGCCGGACAAACCTTCTTACAGCGATATTATTTCCGCAGTGGACCATGTGCTGCGTGATTACCCGAACCTACGCTATGTGGCCGCCCATCTGGCTAGTCTGGAATTCGACGTGGAAGAGATCGCCTTGAGGATGGAAAAGCATCCCAACTTTGCCGTCGAGATTGGGGGTCGCACCCGCTAATTGATGTGGCAAGCTCGGGGAAAGGTCAGAGCCTTCTTCCTGAAATACCAGGATCGGATTTTGTATGGTACAGACATGGGGGCGCCAGCGAATATGAGTCTCCACGAAAGCGAGAGCCGGAAGAATCGCATCATTACCCGAAATGCCCATTGTGCCCAGTATTTGGCAACCGATGACGAAATTCCTTGGGGGGACATCATTAGCGGCGACCGTCCGATTCCAGAAGCCTCTTACTCGGTAAGCGGATTAGCCCTGCCGGAAAGCGCTCTTAAGAAAATCTACTACGACAACGTTGTCCGTTGGTTTCCGGGGGTGGAGAAGGGGTTTACGGACTAGCGCACTTTCGAGAGAATGCTCATTAACTCCATGTATGAACCCAAGGAAGGGCTGCTTGTTCCTGTGCAGGTGCGACTATCAACGGGAAAGCAGCTGACTAAGGATCAGACTTCGCCAAGGCTACGACCGACGCGTAGTCAGCCCTACCCCTTCGACCGTATCCAATTCTATCTAGAAATGCCTGTAGGAGCGGTTTTATACCGCGATGATCCATGTTCCTTTCACGTTAGATCGCGGTATGAAACCGCTCCTGCGAGTTGCTAATGAGTAAAGAAGAAATTAGTAGGAAGCTATGAATAACTATCCAGAGCATTTTAAATCGGAAACTGAGTTGGAAGAGGCCCTATCTCGACCGACTGCTGCGCTTGTTCGGATGGTCGAAATCCTTGTAGGTGATTTTCTGTTTCTAGGGGTATCTGGTAAAATGGGCATTTCTATGGCCTGTATGGTCAATCGGGCCTGTATAGAGGCAGGCGTCAAAAAAAAGGTTACCGGCGTGTCGCGTTTCAGTGACCCCGAGAAGCGGGAATACTTGGAGGATCGTGGCATTGAGACCATTTCAGGTGACCTACTGAATCCGGAGTTTGTAAGAGGGCTGCCGGAATCGAAGAATGTCGTGTTCCTGGCGGGAACAAAATTTGGAACTTTAGGTAACGAGGCGTACACCTGGGCGGTGAACGCCTTTCTTCCTGGATTGATTACAGATCGCTATAGAAACTCTCGGATCGTCGCTTTGTCGACTGGCTGTGTCTATCCGATTGTTGATACGGATTCAGAGGGATCCATTGAATCAGATCCCCCGTCGCCGATAGGTGAATACGCTCAGTCCTGCTTGGGTAGGGAACGCATTTTTGAATATGGAAGTCAGGTAAACGGTACACCCGTGTCTCTCATTCGATTGAATTATGCCGTTGAGATGCGTTATGGTGTACTGGTCGACATCGCATCGAAAGTGTACAACGATCAACCGATCGATGTTTCGATGGGTTTTGTGAATGTGATCTGGCAAGGGGATGCGAACGCGTTGATACTTCGGTCCTTTCGACTGTGCTCAAGCCCACCTCAATTCATCAATGTTACAGGACCGGAAACGATATCGGTGCGCGAAATGGCTATGCGATTTGGGGAATTGTTCGGGAAGAATCCGAATATCATTGGCGAGGAGCAGCCTCAAGCATTGCTTTCGAATGCGTCGTGGGCGCATCGTGAACTGGGGAAACCGCATATTCAGCTCGATCAAATCGTAAACTGGACTGCAAAGTGGATAGAGGCGGGAAATCCGTTGCTTGGAAAGCCCACTCATTTTGAAGTGAGCGATGGGAATTACTAGATTATTGAAAAAGTTAAGCGAGTGTCCAATGAGTTTTAGTCAATTTCTTACCTGATAAGATAATCCATGGTAGGTCGTCTCGGTGACGCGGAATTCACCTAAACTGGCGGGTCAGCGACCGGCCCTACAGCTAAAATTTATTAAAGAGATTGGATTTATTGGATACTCTCTTAGACCTTGATCTCCTTGTGGGAATCTGACGAAATCTTGGAGCTTGTTCCTGAGAATATGGCCGAGTATATTCCGGGTTACCATTCATGAGCCAAAAGCTAGCCGCAGAAATTCGAGAGATCCTTAACCGAGGGGTTGTTATACCGGCCCATCCACTTGCGTTAAACGGCAAGAGGCAACTTGATGAGCAACGGCAAAGAGCGCTTTCGCGGTACTATCTGGATGCGGGAGCGGGCGGTCTAGCGGTGGGAGTGCATACAACGCAGTTTGAGATTCGGCGTTCGGAAATCGGTTTGTACAAACCTGTGCTTAAATTAGCTCAGGAGGAAATGGATGACTACGTGTCGCGGTCTGGTCGCCCGGTTGCCCGTATCGCCGGTGTGATCGGCCAAACGAGCCAAGCAGTCCAGGAGGCAGAGATCGCCTCAGAATTTGGATACGATGCGGTGTTGTTGAGTCTCTCCGCGTTTCCAGACGCCTCTAATGAAACGCTAATAAAGCATTGTCGTGAGGTGTCAAAGGTGATGCCCTTGTTCGGATTCTATATCCAGCCTGCGGTGGGTGGTCGGGATCTTGATGTCGATTTCTGGAGAGCGTTCGCTCAGATAGACAATGTCGTGGCTTTAAAAGTCGCCCCATTTAGCCGGTACCAAACGATCGATGTCGTCCGGGGATTGGTTGAGTCGGGTAGATCGGACGAGATCGCTCTATATACGGGAAACGATGACAGTATCCTGGTCGACCTTCTAAGTGAATACGAGTTCATGCAAGGGGGGGAATCTGTAAAAAAGCGTTTTGTCGGTGGGCTGCTCGGGCATTGGGCAGTATGGACGAGAAGCGCAGTTCAGCTGCTCGAGGATGTACACAAACGGGCTTTTGATAAGAATACGGAAGAGGCTCTCTCCTTGGCCCACCAAATCACGGATTGCAACGCAGCCTTTTTTGATGCAGCGAATCAGTTCGCAGGATGTATCGGCGGTCTGCACGAAGTGCTGAGGAGGCAGGGGTTGCTAGAAGGAGTCTGGACCCTGAACGAGAATGAGGTTCTGTCTCCAAGGCAATTGGCGGAGATTGATCGTGTCTACAATGCGTATCCGGAACTCAATGATGATTCCTTTGTTGCTGAAAATTTGGATCGCTGGCTTCGTTGAGACTTGATCAAGGTAACGGGCGATCCCCGAGCGCCCACCTTTTGAAAGTGGATATTTGGTAGCTCGGGAATCGCCCGCTACTTTTCTGGAAAAATACAAACTTCGACGTGATTTTCAAAAGGAACTGAATGAAAGAGACAATAATTCGACAGATGCGAGATTCCGACGTTGAGTCAGCGATGCATCTGAAGGAGGCGGAGTTGTGGAACCAGACTGAAAGTGATTGGCGCTATTTTCTAAAGCGCAGTCCTGATTTGTGTCTCGTGGCTAGCCTAAAGAATGAAGTGATCGGCACCGTCACTGCCATCAACTACCACAACCGAAAAGCGTGGATTGGAATGATGCTCGTTGCGAGCGATCATCGCAGGAAAGGAGTTGGCCTCAAGTTGCTTCGCTCAATTCTCGACCGTCTGGCAGGTTGCGATTTGATTGGTCTGGATGCAACTCCTGTCGGCGCGATGGTGTCTCAAGGGCTTGGATTTAAGGAAGAGCACGAATTGGTTCGAATGAGCACAGAAGGGATTGAAACCAGTTCACTTGGACTCTATGTAGATAGGGTTGAGCCGATCGAGGCGTCGGATATTTTGGAGATTTGCCGATTGGATGAAGAAGCGTTTGGGGCGAATCGCTGCGATTTGATCCAGCATCTATTTGAGGATACTCCGGACTTGTGCTGGCGGGCAAAGCGGGAAGGCAAAGTTGTTGGATTCAATTTGGGAAGAAGAGGAACTCGATTCACTCACATTGGCCCAATTGTAGCGAATTCACTGGAGGATGCCAAGGCATTGGTTGCCCAGACCTCTCGAATTATCGGCGAAAGCCCCGTGGCGCTGGACGTTCCCGACGAAAAGCGCGAATGGCAGTCTTGGTTAACGCAGTTGGGGTTCTCTAAGCAGCGTTCGTTAACGCGAATGTATTTTCTTCGAAATCGGAACGGCTCCAAGACCAACAAACAGTATTCCATCTGTGGACCGGAATTCGGTTAAATTCTGCCTGTGAGCGTATCGTCGCGTAATCGTTGGATCAATTTGTGTCGCCATTGGAATCGGATTTGTTGAACTACCGAAATTAATATGAGCGCCCCTTCCTCATCTATCCCAATCAGAAGTCCGGAACGACATGTCGAGGTCGCCTGGTTTTCCGCCCTTTGTAGCGACGACTACGAATTTCTAGGAGTACCCGATGGATCACTACGAAGCAGTTATGAACATTGCGGAGGCATTGTTCAGTTAGCGGACCGGCTGGGCTATCAGAACGTTTTGTTGCCATCCTCCTTTCAGGTAGGGCAGGAGCCGCTTCCCTTTGCCGCCGCGATGGCGGAGACGACAGAGCAGATTAATCAGCTAGTCGCCATTCGGATGGGGGAGATCCATCCGCCCATGCTAGCGCGTCACATCAGTACCATCGACCATATCGCTAAAGGTCGACTGGCACTGAATATTATCTCGTCGGACTTGCCCGGCGAAAAGATGGAGAGCGAAGTCCGCTATGCTCGGGCTCGTGAGTCGATTGAGATTTTGAAGCAGTGCTGGAACCAGGAGAAGATCGAATTTCTCGGAAAATACTACCAATTGGAAATTCCTTGGACCGATCCGGTGAAGCCGTATCAGCAAAACGGTGGACCGTTATTGTACTTCGGAGGGATCTCGCCACCGGCCAAGGATCTTTGCGCGGAGCATTGCGATGTTTTTCTAATGTGGCCCGAAACGATGGAGCGATTGGAAAATACCATGAGGGAGCTAAGCGATCGAGCAGCAAGCTATGGTCGAAAGATCGATTTTGGTCTGCGTATCCATATGATTGTACGTGAGACGGAAGAAGAGGCGAAAAATGCGGCGGAAAGACTGGTTTCCAAGCTAGACGTTGAGGTAGGTGAAGAAATCAAATCAAGGGCGCAGGACAATCAATCAGCCGGGGTTAAACGGCAGGATGCTCTGAGGGCAAAGTCAGAGGACGACTACATTGAGGACAATATCTGGTCGGGGATTGGAAGGGCGCGGTCCGGTTGCGGGAGCGCTATTGTGGGCGACCCAGACCAGGTGTATGAAAAGTTACAGCAGTATATCGATCTCGGTATTCGAGCTTTCATTTTTTCCGGATACCCTCACCTCGACGAGTGCAAGTTGTTTGCCAAGTATGTACTGCCCCGACTTGATACGACTAAATTGAATATTGCTCAAGGGCGTTTGCCTGGGGAGACACCCGAAACGCCCTTGACGTTTAGCCCACGCAGGTAACCCTATTGCAAAGATAAATTATGAGCACAAAAAGCGATTCCTTTCGATACGATACTGGAAACATTGCCTACGGTACTTGGCGTATCCTCGATGATCCGCAACCATTATCCAGTGAGGAGTTGGCTCAGCGGTTTCACAAGTGCTTAGAGCTAGGTATTGACACCATAGATACGGCAGAAATTTATGGAGACTACCGTGTCGAAGAAGCGGTTGGAAATGCCCTTAATTCAGATCCAGGATTGAATAACAAGTTTAGAATCGTAACGAAGACAGGGATAGATGTTCCCTCAGAAGAAAAACCCCATGCCTCGATTCCCCAGTACGATGCGACGGGTGAGAATTTGATCCATTGCGCGGAGAAGTCGCTCCGTTTGCTTGGAGTAGAAGCTATCGATCTTTTTCTGGTGCACCGGCCGGATTGGCTGACCCACCCAGAGGATACCGCTCGTGGGTTGCAGCAACTGCTCGATGAAGGAAAGGTTAGGGAAGTCGGCGTATCCAATTACACGATCTATCAATTTGAAACGTTGGACCAACTGATGGGTGGAAAACTCGCGACCAATCAGGTGGAGTTTAGCCCGCTATGTATGGATCCGCTCTACGATGGGACATTTGACCAGTGTCTACAGAAGAAAGTGCGTCCCATGGCTTGGTCTCCGCTAGCGGGCGGGTCGGTTTTCAGTGATCAAGAGGGCGCGGCGGAGCGGCTAAGGGATAAATTGACCGAACTATCGCCTAAGTATGGAGACGCTCCTTTGGATGCGTTGGTCTATGCGTGGATATTGTCCGTTCCGGCCAAGCCGACGGTGATCCTCGGAACGAACAAAATCGATCGGATTTCTAGTGGGGCTGAAGGGGTAGCGATCCAACTGGAGCGCGAGGACTGGTACGCCATCTGGGAAGCGGCCAAAGGCGAGTCGGTTCCGTGACGGCAAATTGGTTGAGCCTTCGCAGCATTACTAGAAGCTAGCGGGTTCCCAGATTTTGGGTCAGCGACGTTCTCGTCTTCAAAATGCAAAGATCAAGCGAAGAGGGGACGTTGCCTAATAAAGCCTCTCGCTAATCCCTAGGCTCCGCATCGGTTGAGGGTTGCCTCAGCGAGTGATCGGCTCATGATAAAAGTGTGTATATGCCTCGATTCAAAACCCCTCTCATGTCGATTGCCCTTACGGTAGGGCTTCTTACGTCTCTTTGCCATGCTCAATCCGAGCGTCCCAATATCTTCTTCGCTATCGCGGATGACTGGGGATGGCCTCATGCGAGCGCCTATGGGGACGGTGTGGTAAAGACGCCGACTTTTGATAGCATCGCGGCGAACGGCGTTTTGTTTACCAACGCGTTTATTTCATCGCCTTCCTGTACCCCTTCGAGAAACGCGATTCTCACGGGCCAGTATCATTGGCGTCTAAAGGAGGGAGGCAATCTCTGGAGTAATTACCCGGAAGGTTTTCCTACTTATGTTCAGACCTTGAAAGAGGCGGGCTACTTTGTTGGGTCGTATCGAAAGGCATTCGGCCCTGGATCGGATCACGGGAAAGAAGTGGCCGGTAAGAAGTTCGAAGGACTGGATACCTTTCTAAAAGAACGGCCTAAGGACCAACCCTTCTGTTTCTGGTTTGGCGCCTCGGATCCGCGGGTCCTCGGAGGCGGTGACGCGTTCGATCAATACGAATACCTAGGCAGATTGAGACGCAAGGTGGAGTAGTCTGGTTTTTAGCTTCGGATGATGATTAGGCGCTGCTAGACATTAACCTCGTGACCTACTATGACTGGGTGACGGAGCTCGTCTCCATTACAAAACCTGCCCGTTGCGATAGCTCTCTTTGTTGCGAAGCACCGACCTCCATGGACAACGAGGCGGAAGGAAGTTTCTTGCTATTGGGTTGCGGTGCGAATAACCAGTGCAACCGCTTTCTTCTTGTTCATATGAAACCGCTTAATCTGTTTTCACTCATTTTCACCTCATTGTGGGGACTAGTTGCCCACACCGACGCTTCCCCGCTACCTCAAGGATCCTGGTTGGATCATGGCTTGGAAAAGGCGCAGAAAATCGCGATCCGCCAAGCGTTTCAACGAGGCATCGATGAACAGTTCATTCCGGGAGGATCCTTGATGATCCTTCACAAGGGGGAGGTGATCTTGCAAGAAGGATTCGGAGTAGCGGACCTAGAAAGCAGAAAGCCGTTCGAGGCCAATATGCCTTGCCGCATCGCGTCACTTACCAAGCCGCACACGACGACGACCCTGGCGTTACTGGCCGAAGAGGGGAAGCTGGCCTTCAGCGATCCGGTTAGTAAGTACCTCCCGGAATTCAAGGAACTCAAAGTGCGTGGGAAAGAAGGTGTTGCCAAACCGATTACCTTGGCAATGTGCCTTTCCCACACGGCGGGATTTGCCAGTAACAACCAGCTTAAGGCCGGTAAGTTTACCCTGGACTTTAGCGAGACGCTGGAAGAGGTAGTGGACGAGTTAGCGAGCCATGAGTTGTTTTATGAACCTGCTACGTCTTACGGGTATGGTCGTTTTGGATACATGACGGCAGCTAGGGTTGCTGAAGTGGTGACCGGAAAATCGTTTGCGACCGTGATGGAGGAAACTCTCTTTTCTGCTTTAGGTTCCACTAGCTCCACATTCGACTACGAATCGATGGTCGATCGTGTTCCCTCTGCGTACGAGCGTACTAAAAACGGACTCAAACAGAGAACCGGGGAGCCGATTGGGACAGTCATTAATCCAGGTGGCGGACTGGTGGCTTCCCCCACTGACATCGCCCGTTTGTTCTTGCTCCACCGAAATCGTGGCATGGTGGATGGGAAACGCGTAGTTTCGGAATCGATCCTGAAACAGATGTATGCGTCTCAGCCTGGGCGAGGCAAAGCCAAATATGGCCTCGGTTTTAATATTCTCAATCAACGACCGGATGGGAGTGCGAGCCGTATTCAGCATACGGGTGCTTCGGGTACGATTGGCATCATCGATTACGATCTCGATCTGATAGTGATCATCCTAACTCAAGTGCCTCAAGCTCAAACCAATAAATGGCGAGGCCCGTTGTTGCAGACCGTTTTCGATGTATTTGAAACTGGTATCATTAGGTCCTAGGTCGTCGTCGATGTTGAAAACAAAGGCTCGTATTTCTATCCAATTCAGACTTAGTCTTAAGATACTCGACTACTAGGGTCACCTTTTTCGAGTTTCGACATTGATATCCCAATAAATTAACTGAAAGGAACTTAGATTATGCCCTCAAATGGAATAAATCGCCGCTCTTGGTTGCAAAACATGCTTTACGGAACCGGGGCACTGGTTGGCCTTAATGCCGCTAGCCCCATCGTTCGTGCAGCCCCGATAAGTCCGAAGGACAAGATTAAGGTGACCAAGCTGGAGACTTTTGTCCTTAAGAATTCCTGGGTGTTTGTGAAAATATCCACCGACGCGGGGATCACCGGTTGGGGAGAGATGCTAAAGGACGATGCCAAGGCATGCGCGGCGGGAGCGTTAGAGGTGGGAGACTATCTAATCGGCAAGGACCCTCGTCCAGTGCTCCATCACTGGCAAGCGATCCATCGAGGCGCCTTCTACCGGGGAGGTCCCATTAAGTCGGCGATTTCATCGGGGATTGATCAGGCCCTTTGGGATATCGCAGGTAAGTGCTATGATGTACCCGTCTACAAACTACTGGGAGGACCGACGCGCGATAAAGCATTTGTCTATGGTACGCCGGATAAGAAGACTGGCGTTAGGGCTATGAAGGTGGGCCCTTCCACTGAAATGCGCAAAGCCCACAAATACCTGGAAGGGAACAAGGTGGTTGAGGAAGTTGCAGAACGTTTTGGAGCATTGCGTAAACGATACCCTGGCGTCGACATCGGAATCGACTTCCATGGAGCGGTGCAACCGACTACAGCAGCCTTGCTCATCAAAGCATTGGAGCCGCATAACCCATGGTTCTTTGAAGAGATCATTCAGGCTCTTAATGTGGATGTCATGGCAGATCTGGCTGCAAAGACTCACATACCCATCGCAACAGGCGAGCGTGTATTCCTTAAATGGGGCTTCCGAGAAATCCTTGAGAAAAAAGCCGCCATGATCCTGCAACCCGACGTAAACTACGCAGGTGGCATTACTGAATTGAAAGTCATCGCTGGTATGGCTGAAGCCTACTACGCTCCCCTGGCTCCGCACAATCCCAACGGGCCTTGCTCGCTAGCGGCCAGTTTGCAAGTGGCAGCCTGTATTCCGAACTTCTTGGTCCAGGAACGAGGCGACCGTGAGCACGATCTGCTTGCCGAGCCATTGCCTCCCGTTCGCGACGGCTACCGCCCGATTCCAACCGGTCCGGGTCTGGGAATTACAATCGACGAAAACCGTATCGACGAGGAAATAGGCGAACCCCGAGAGTATCTGCCGCAATACGATGCAGACGATGGTTCAGTGGTGGATTGGTAGGCAAGTATATAACTTTCAGGATCACTCGGAAAGTAGTAGATCCTATATTCTCTCGGGGTAAATACCTTGGCTTGCTTCGTTGCTGGCTTTGGTAGGCAGGACCGGTCGTTTGACCCCGATAGGCAGGGGCTCGGTCCTCCGTATTCGAATTTAGGAGGATCGAGCCGACCCTCCCTAACTTTAGAGATACCTCGGGGCCTTTTATCGCAGTTTTCGTGACGTGAAACGCCTCACAGGTGATTCATTCCCGATCTGCAACACTGATTCTTTGAGATTCGCTAGCGACTGCATTGCATTCTTGTGGATTTGAACTGTTTCAGGTCCAAACACCTTTTTATTTTGCGGGTAATATTGGATATTTGTTTCGGAAGACTATTGAGCGTTCATCGGCCCCTTATGTGGATGTCGCTTCGATTATACTAAACCGTAAAACCCATGAATCTAAGAAGCATATTCAGACTCAGTTCTATTGTCGCGGCATCATCATTGCCGCTTGCCGTATCAAATGGGCAACAAGATGGCGAAGAAATCTACGAGCTCAGCCCCTTTAGCGTGGAGTCAGGCGATAACGAAGGTTATCGTGCAACGACTACCTTGGCGGGAACTCGTCTCAAAACGAACCTTCGCGATGTCGGCTCTTCGATATCAATTCTCACCGACGAGATTTTCGATGACACGGGGGCCACGGATGCAGCGACGATACTGTCTTACGCAGCCAACACTGAGGTGGCGGGTATCCAAGGAAATTTTGCGGATCCAGGTTTTTCTGGAGGACGACCTAATCCTTCTGAGCAGCAGCGAGCGCCGCAGAATTCGCAGCGAGTACGCGGTTTGGCCAAGGCGTCATTGACTCGCAACTACTTTCTCACTGACATCCCGTTCGACAATTATAACAGCGACCGAGTTACAATCAATCGCGGGCCTAATTCCTTGCTATTTGGAATTGGAGAGCCGGGGGTGTTATTAATAATTCGGTCAATGGGGCTTCGCTGGGGCGGGATTTTGGAGAATTGGGCGTTCGGATAGGAGAGCGGAGTTCGCATCGCGTTACATTCAACTACAACAAGGTTCTATTGGAAGAACGTTTGGCGGTTCGGCTCTCGATGTTGAATGAGGAAACTGAATACCAACAGCGGCCCACCTATGAAGAGGACGAGCGCTACTATTTTGCGTTCGAGGGCGTTCTCTCCAAAAACGAAGGTTCAGAGTTTTTCGATAGGACAGTGATTCGGGGCAATTACGAGGAGGGAAACACCAAAGGCATTCCTCCGAGCTTGATACCGCCAGCGGAAGGAATTTCCAACTGGTTTTCTCTTCCGAGCCGTAGTTCGATTGAGTCTATTACCGGTAGTACATTACCTGCGTATTGGGATGACGGTAGTTGGTCTCCGAAGTTAACCGTGGACACGCAGTGGGGGGCGGATTTTAACCGAGTTCCGGCACCGGTGGGAGACTATATTACGATTCAGATGCCATTGGTCTACCGCACCGTGGATGCGCAAACGCCATCTATAGGATTGGCGAGCGACCCGAGTATCGCAGGTTCCATAGGTCGCGTTGTTTGGGTCAATGGTCGCGACCCTGGTTTTCTAGCCCGCTTCGATACGATCGGTTCCCGTTCGCCGATTATCAGGGGCTTGTATCCGGGATTCACCGCTCGGACGCTCAACGACACCCGGATATTCGATAACCGCGAATTGTCGCTTGCCGGAACCTTGAATTTTGTCGAATCCGATTTTGACGCCACTAACGTCGTCCTCGAGCAAACCTGTCTTAAAGGCAAGGCGGGTATCGAATTGGCGTTTGATTCTCAAACCTATGAGAATATGGCAAGGCTTCCGTTCGGTATCGGATCGGGGAGTAACAACTCGTCCTTGGATCTTTGGGTAGACATGAACACGCACCTGTCGAACCAGGAGCCCAATCCTAATATCGGCAGAGTAGCCATTCGCAACCGTGGCACGCCGGAGAGAACAACGATCATAGAACGCGATGCCACGCGGCTTACTGCATTTGCTGAAATGGACCTTACTGAAAAGGATGGCTTCTGGAAGCATGCGGGTCGACACGTATTCACAGGTCTTTATAATGAACAGGAAATCGATACGGATATTCGGAATCGTCAGCTTACCTGGGGAGACGCGTCTCCCGCGACCGATGTATCGGACATCTTGTTTTCGAGCAAAGGTCAGGGCCGAATATTGGTTCCATCGATTTACTATGTTACGGACTCTCTGCTAGATCCATCGATTCAGAGTTTCGGCGACGTTCGCATCAGCAACTATATCGATGCTGGATTTCCCAAAGTAGGGGAAGTCTATAAAACGCATTACAATACGAGACCGCCCGTCATCAATGACGATGGGAGCGTTGGTTTTATTAACGAGTTCATTACCGAAGAAACACTTTGGAATGGGAATCGCACCCTGCGTGAAATCGAGTCTCAAGCGGCCAGCTGGCAGAGCTACTTCTTCAATGGCAATGTAGTTGGCTTGCTCGGTTGGCGCCGTGATGAGGCGAAGAATTTCGAGCGCGTGGGAATAAACCCCACCCAGCGTCTTCCCAGCGGTGAGCTCAACCCGGCCGGATTTGCGTTGCGTACCGATCCTTCGACCATTGTGGAGGAAGACACTTTGACAAAAAGCTTGGTGGCTCATTTGCCAATTGACCTTCCTGGAAACACGGA
>Ga0181564_10000004_pt1:5000-184747 | contig 184747 bp, 169 predicted proteins | sample 011ome_24_FD_134512 | JGI IMG/M metagenome (GOLD analysis project Ga0181564, IMG submission 134512) | Coastal salt marsh microbial communities from the Groves Creek Marsh, Skidaway Island, Georgia - 011513CT metaG (megahit assembly) | ecosystem: Environmental > Aquatic > Marine >... | reverse complement strand
GTCAAGAGCGCTTTTGAATACAAGGACACCATCTAGCTTTTTGTCGAAGTCCTTTATGTCTAGTTGAAGCTGTTCGCCATCGAGATGGATCCGAAATTTCCAATCGGCGCTGCGAATGGAGTTGATAAGAGGATGGCGGGTAATGTCCTCCCAAGTGTAGATGAGTATTGTCGGTGTACGTTTGGCTTCGGGTAGATGAGACGTCGAGTTTGTAGAATAAGAGGCGTTTGAAACGGGTATGGTCTCATTTAGATTGGCAAGCGGCAGTTCGAGCACGATGCGAGTTCCTTCTCCTTGCTCAGAAAATATCGATAGATTCCCTCCGAGGTCCTTGGCAAACTGCTCGACGATGAAAAGCCCCATGCCAGCGTGGGCACTGCGGTCTTTTGTTGAATAGAATGGCTTGGTAACGAGAGTTAGTGTCTGGCTGTCAATGCCTCGCCCGTCATCGCTAAATTCGATTACGGCGCTTGGAACTCCGACATTCGAGTCTGAAGGATCGACTGAACGGCATCGAATTTTTACGGTAGGCTTATCGACTGCGGCATCACTAGCGTTTGAAGCCAGGTGGATTAGGGCCTGCCGAAAGCGATTTGCGTCGAGGCGCACCGGCAGGGATTCGTCGCTCAACTCGAACTGAAGATCCACTGTTTTGGGGAGGATGGCCAGGAGGTAATCACGCTGTTCTTCGATCAGTTTGCCTATGTCAAAGTAGCTTTCCTCTCCCTCGTTCATGGTGGTGAGGGCCCTGATTTTCTGGGTAATCTTCTGTGCGCGTATCGAGCTGTCTCTAATATGAACCATGGCCTCAGTCATGGTCGTGGCATCTGAACCTGGTATTGCGTACAGTTCGCTCAAGGAGTAAATCCCCGCGATCATATTATTGAAATCGTGGAGAAAACGGCGGCTTGCGATGGAGGAGACTTCTTTCCATGAACGTTTTACTAGTGTATCCATCGTCCGGATCCGAAAAGTATCGTCGATAACTCGGCCAATAAACCCGACCAGCTCGTCATCCCGAACGTAGAGCGGCGCAAGATAGTCTCTGATCGGAGTTGGCTCACCGTCTTTGGCCGCCAGGACGTGATAGTCGACAACCACTTCCTCCCCTTTGGAAACGACCTTCTGTATGGCGTCGATGTATGCCATGCGATCTTCCTCGCAGATGATCTGCAACCAGGAAGTCTCATCTTCTGATTGCAGATAGGCTTCCTCGGGCAGATAGGAGCTTCCTTTTTCCGATAGGTATCGAATTTCCAAGTTGTTGGAATCGATCGCGTAGCAAGCTCCGGGACCGTATTCTAGGATCTGGCCTGTTTGAATATTGGCTTTTTCCAGATTCTGAAGGTCAGCAATCGCCTCGCAAAGACTTGCATGCCTCAATGACTCTTCTTGGGGTCGCCGTTTTCAATAGGGTTATGATAGTTAATCGAACTGGGGAAGCGAGTCGATTTTTTATTCTTGCCAGAATGTTTCTCCGTGCAGGATGACAGGCGAATTGAGATTCCTATTGCCGCTTCCGTAGAGGAAGGATGGGTGCTTTTATCCCCTAACACCGTTTCTGCAAAAGCAGGGCTATCCTGACCAGTCGCGTATATTTTACGTTCTTTTATTACGCCTGAGGCCATTCCACAGAGGTTTGAGACCGCAGTTATCTGTCATACGATAGGAATGGCATTGCCCTGAAGCTCGATCTTCGAACGTTTTAGGTCGTAATCATCACATGCTTCCTTTGATTGGCTCGAGACTCATTTCACGACCATAATGTCCACCACAAATACTTTTAAACTCCCTGAAACAAAGAGAGGCGCTCGCATTCGAGAGCTCCTTGCCAATCGATTGCTGTTTTTAGATGGGGCGATGGGCACAATGATCCAGAGGTACAAGCTGGAGGAATCGGATTTCCGTGAGGGGCATTTTGAGGAGCATCCTATAGATCTGAAGGGAAATAACGAAATGCTGGTGTACACCCGGCCAGACATTATTCTGAAAATCCACAAGGAGTTTCTCGCTGCGGGCTCGGATATCATCGAAACGAATACGTTTAGTTCGACGCGCATCGCTCAGGCCGACTACGAATTGGAAGATATCGTTTACGATCAGAACTTGAAGGCCGCTCGACTGGCAAAGCAAGCGGTCGACGAATTTGTATCCGAAAACCCAGAAAGGGAGTGCTTTGTCGCAGGCGCTATTGGGCCGACAAACCGTACTGCATCACTCTCTCCAGATGTAAATCGGCCGGAGTATCGAGCCGTTACCTTTGACGAGCTGAAGGAGGCTTACGGGGAGCAAATCCGTGCTCTGGTCGAAGGAGGAGTGGATCTCTTGTTAGCCGAGACCACATTCGATACGCTGAATCTGAAGGCGTGTATATTCGCTCTGGAATCGTTTTTCGAAGAACGAGGGGAGAGATTGCCCGTTATGTTGAGTGTGACGATAACGGACGCTTCTGGCCGCACTCTCTCCGGTCAGACGATTGAGGCTTTCTGGATTTCTGTCGCCCATGCGAAACCCTTAAGCGTCGGCATCAATTGCGCGCTGGGGGCGAGTGACATGAGGCCTTATATCGAGTCACTTTCTCGCGCCGCCAATTGTTACATTTCGTGCTATCCAAATGCTGGACTGCCCAACCCTCTCAGCGAAACGGGGTATGATGAACTTCCGGACGAGACAGCAAAGTTTCTCGAGGATTTTGCTTCTAATGGTTTTGTAAACATTATTGGCGGTTGCTGCGGGACAACCCCTGACCACATTAGGGCGATCGTGCGGGAAGCGAAAGACTACTCTCCGAGACTGCTTCCCGAGATAGAACCGGCTCTTAGGATAAGTGGTCTGGAGCCCTTTGAGGTCAAGGGCGAGAAAGCTCCTTTCGTTATGGTTGGCGAGAGAGCAAATGTAATGGGTTCTCCCAAATTCAAGCGATTGATCAAGGACGACAAATTTGAAGATGCCCTCGCGATCGCTCGGCAACAAGTGGAAAATGGGGCCAACGTTATCGATGTTAATTTTGATGAAGGCTTGCTTGATAGTGAGGCCTGCATGACTCGGTTTTTGAATTTGATCGCTTCTGAACCGGAGATTTCCAAGGCCCCATTAATGATCGACTCATCCAAGTGGACAGTTATCGAAGCGGGTCTGAAATGCGCGCAGGGGAAGTGTATCGTTAATTCAATCAGCCTTAAAGAAGGCGAGGAGAAATTTCTTGAGCAAGCGTCATTGATTTTAAGATACGGTTCGGCTGTAATCGTAATGGCTTTTGACGAGGAGGGTCAAGCAGCGACCAAGGACGACAAGATTAGAATATGCGAACGAGCATACAACTTGCTCCGAGAAAAACTGGATTTTCCTCTTGAGGACATAATATTCGATCCGAATATACTGACAGTAGCTACTGGTATAGAAGAACACAATACATATGCGGTCGACTTCATCGAGGCAACAAGGGAAATCAAGAAACGTTGCCCCTATGCGCGAGTAAGCGGAGGCGTTAGCAACATATCTTTTTCGTTTCGCGGCAACAATGTCGTGCGAGAGGCGATGCATTCCGCTTTTCTCTACCACGCAATACAAGCAGGCCTTGATATGGGCATTGTGAATGCCGGCCTTTTGGCAGTGTACGAAGACGTAGAGCCGACTTTGAAGGAGTTGGTGGAAGACGTTCTACTAAACCGAAATCCAGAAGCTACAGAGAAATTGGTGGACTACGCGGAGACCGTCAAGGGAACCGGCAAGGCGAAAGAGGAAAAGACGGAGGAATGGAGAGAGGCTCCGGTTGAAGATCGCATATCCCATGCGCTCGTTAAAGGAATTGTTACTCATATTGAGGAGGATACGGAGGAAGCACGTCAGAAACTGAACCGTCCGCTCGACGTTATTGAAGGGCCGTTGATGAATGGGATGAAGGTTGTTGGCGAGCTGTTTGGAGCGGGGAAAATGTTTCTACCCCAGGTGGTTAAGTCTGCTCGTGTTATGAAAAAGGCGGTAGCCTATTTGACTCCGTTCATGGAGAAGGAGAAGGAAGATGCCAACGAGGCGATCGAAGCTCAAATCAAGATGGTGATCGCAACGGTTAAAGGCGACGTGCACGATATCGGGAAGAATATAGTTGGAGTCGTGCTGGCATGTAATAATTACGATGTGGTCGACTTGGGCGTGATGGTTTCGTGTGACAAAATACTGGATGCGGCACGGAAAGAAAAGGCGGATTTGATTGGATTGAGTGGACTTATAACGCCTTCGCTAGACGAGATGATTCATGTGGCATCAGAAATGAAACGGCAAGGATTTGAGCTACCCCTCTTGATTGGAGGAGCGACGACGAGCAAAGCTCACACGGCGATAAAAATTGCGCCAGCCTACGACGGTCCCGTGGTTCAAGTGTCGGACGCCTCCCTAGTTGTGGGAGTTTGTAACGATCTTTTGAGCGCGGACAGAACTGGGGAATTCGTTACTGCCTTGAACAAAGATCAAGTTCGTTTGCGAGAACGCCACGCAAAGGGCTTGTCCGGCGATAAGAGATTGCTTGCTTATTCCAACGCGTTTGAAAGTGGATACAAGGTTGATTGGAAAAGCTCTGACATAGCAGTCCCTCGTTCGTTGGATCAAGTTGTACTGGATGAAGTGGATCTAGCAAGTGTGCTTGAATATTTTGATTGGTCGCCATTTTTTTGGACCTGGGGTTTAAAAGGCTCTTTTCCGGCAATTTTGAAGCACGCCAAATATGGTGAACAGGCCAATGAGCTATATCAAGAGGCTCAAACAATGCTTGAAGACATTGTATCCAATGACCGATTTCGTCTTCGCGGGGTGTATCGATTTTGGGCTGCTCAGTCTAGTGGAGAGGATGTCGTTCTTTACCGTGATGCATCCTTGAGCGAGAAGGTGGGCCAGTTCCACTTTCTTCGACAACAGAAAGAGAAAACCTCAGATACAACATTCTATAGTCTGGCGGATTTCATTGCGCCTGAATCCAGTGGGAAAGTCGACTATATCGGTGGTTTTGCCGTCACTGCTGGTTTCGAGGTAGAGAGTTATGCTGAGACGTTCAAAAAGCAGCACGACGACTATCGGGCCATCATGGTTCAAACTTTGGGAGACCGGTTTGCGGAAGCTCTAGCCGAATATGCTCACAAAAAAGTTCGTGATGATTGGGGTTTCGGAGAATCGGAGGATCTTTCCATTCAAGATATGATTGGTGAGAAATATCGTGGGATCCGACCTGCTGCTGGTTATCCAGCCTGCCCGGATCACACCGAAAAGGCGGTGCTCTGGGATCTGCTGGATGCCGAGGCGGCGACAGGGATCTCGCTGACGGAAAGCTTTGCGATGAATCCTCCCAGTTCCGTTTCCGGTCTCTACTTTGGGAATCCGGATGCCCGATATTTTAGCGTCGGCAAAATTGGTAAAGACCAAATCGAATCATACGCTGGGCGTAAGGGCATATCAGTTTCCGTAGCGGAGAAGTGGCTCCAGCCGAATCTGGACTACTGAGAAAGCGGGGAGCGGCTTGGTCGCGCGAGGGGTCTTTTGAGCTCTGGGGGCTGCGAAAGGTTCAATTTGATCACTCGCTTTGTTTGAGTTCGAGCATCTGAAGGTCCGAACGGTAGGGTGATTTTGTTCAAAGCCCTCAATTGCGCATTAGATCGATGAATCGGTGGCCCAAGCTGAATTTTGGCGCATCCAATGCTCAAGAATCGATACATCCATTGTAGTATGACTGCGAGCTGTGACTTTTTGCAGGAGCAGAAAACCGAGGTCGGCGTTAAGGGGTTTTCGCCGGCCTCACTTTTTTCGGATATGAGGGTCAGTCCGTTAGCTCTTTACCGGTAAGTGTCTTGATGAACTTTTTCATTGCGGGAGTCAGTACCCTTCCTTTGCGATGGAGGATGGCTAGAGGGCGGTTGAATCTGGTTCCGTTGAGGGTGACGGAAGCGAGCGTCCCTTGCTTCACTTCTTGGGCGACCGTTGCTTGTGGCGCGATCGCGATGCCGGCGTCGATTTCAACCGCCCGCTTGACGGTTTCGATATTGTCGAACTCCATGACCGGCTCGGTTTCAATATTGTTTTCGCGGAATATCTGGTCGACTGCTTTCCGAGTTGGGATATCCGGATCAAAGCTGATAAACTTGTAGTCTCCCAGCGTTTCGACGTTTACGCTTGTCTGGCTGGCGAGCGGGTGGTCCGGGTGGCAAATCGCTACGAGGCGATCCTCTCTGAAGGGGATCATCTCGATCTGCCGCGTTTTCACGGGAAAGGCAACGAGTCCAAAGTCTACGGAGTTGTGAAGAATGTCCTCGTAGACAAGGTTGGAGCGACGGTACTCGACTCGGACATTCACCGAGGGATAGTCAGTGAGAAATGACTTAATGAACGGGGGTAGTTCGTGGAGGCCGATGCTGTAGATAGTCGAAATGCGAATGGTCCCGCTAATTACTTTCTTCATCTCCATCAGCTCGCTCATCAACTTTTCATAAACGTGCAAAATCTCCTTGGCAGTCTGGTAGACACGGTTTCCCTCACGGGTAAGTTGGAATTGCTTTTGGCTGCGATCGATCAGAAGGTTAGCGAAGTGCTTCTCCATCGCTCTGGCCTGCTGGCTTACAGCGGATTGAGTGATTCCGTTTAGGCGAGCGGCTTTCGAAAAGCTTTTCGTTTCAACGAGATCAACGAAGATCTTAAAATTGTCGACTTGCATAGCGGCGATGTTGAAGTGGAAACCCTATTATAGTAGCTAATTTGGTCTAAATTGAAAGAGAAGAGTTTTTAATGTTTATTGACTACCCAGTTTTCGAGGAAAATCTTCGACAAGTTCGAAGGGGAATCGAGCAAGCGGCTGTAGCGGCTGGTCGCTCCTCAAATGCGGTTCAATTGCTACCGGTGACTAAGAACCATCCTGTGGACGCTGCTCGATTCGCCTATCGTTCTGGCCTGAAATCGGTAGGAGAAAATAGGGTGCAAGAGGCGCTTTCCAAGATGGACGACGCAGATGAGGAGATTTTCTGGGAGCTGATTGGTCCGTTGCAGAGTAACAAAGCAAAAAAGGCCGCAGAACGATTTTACAGGATTCAATCAGTAGACAGGATCAAGATCGTGAATTTGTTGCAACGGCATGCGATGGAATCCGAGCGCAATCTTAGGATTTTGCTGCAGATCAACGCAGGGAATGATCCAAACAAGTCCGGAGCTCGCTTGGAAGAGGCTCCGGCACTCTTGGAGCGTGCCTTGAGCCAGCCGAATTTGAGAGTAGATGGCTTGATGACGATAGCGCCGTTGAGTTCAGATCGAAATATCGCCCGCAAGTGCTTTGCTTCCCTAAGAAAATGTCGGGATGAACTAGCGGACTCCTTCAACGTCGATTTGCCCGAGCTTTCCATGGGAATGAGTGAGGACATGCAGGAGGCCATTTTGGAGGGAAGTACGATCGTGAGGGTTGGTACTGCCCTCTTTGGAAAGCGTGACTACGCATGAGTCGATATCGATTAGGTGTGTTGCTGTATTTTCGCTCCGTGGAGGATCAATTGCTTCTGATTAAACGTAAAAGAGCTCCCAATGCGGGTCTCTGGTGCGCTGTCGGAGGTAAACTCGAGATGGAAACGGGGGAGTCCCCAGCGGAGTGCGCGCGAAGAGAAGCTTTTGAGGAGATCGGTATTGAACTAGAAGATTCTGACTTGCTACTGAGGGCCATGTTATCCGAGAAAGACTACGAAGGAACGGGGCATTGGCTGATGTTCGTATATGAGATTAAGAAACGACTCTCATCCATTCCAAGTAGCATCGACGAAGGGAGATTCAAATTCTTCGATATTGAAGATCTTAAAGAACTGGAAATGCCCTGGCTGGACAAATTGATCTTGATGGATAAATTGCTAGATCCAGGCGGAGAAGAATTTCATGCGATTCGCGTATCGTGCCAAAAGGCGAACGATGAAGGAGCGGTCTTTGTTGAAGAGTCGATAGGTGCCAGGTAGATGGAATATGATTCTGCTCGTCGATAACTACGATTCGTTTACGTATAATCTTTATCAATACTTTTTGATTTTGGGTGAGAGGACTGCGGTGGTTCGGAATGACGAGTTAGATCTTGAAGAAATCGAGTCGATGCATCCTCGTCTAATCGTCATCTCCCCTGGTCCTGGCAGGCCGGAAAGCGCGGGAATGAGTATGGATTTGGTAACAAAATATAGATCCAGAATTCCAATACTAGGCATTTGCTTGGGTATGCAGATAGTAGCCCAATGTTATGGTGGAAGGATTGTGAGAGCGGGTGAACCTGTGCATGGCAAGGTTCGGAAGATAATACATAAGGGAGATGGGCTTTTTAAGGATATTCCAAGTCCTATGAATGTCACCCGATATCATTCATTAGTGGTCGAAAGAAGTTCTCTCCCGTCGGAATTCCGTATAGATGCTGAATCTCAAGAGGGTGAAATAATGGCAATATCCCACCGCACAGATCCAATCTGTGGGGTCCAGTTTCATCCTGAAGCGATTCTTACTGATAACGGACTTCAATTGCTGTCGAACGCGGTGGTTCAAGGTAGGCTATGCGAAACCGTTTAATGACACGAATTGAAAGATTGGATACTTATGTACCAGTCGATAGAGTGTTGGATTCTATTCGAGACCGAGAAGGCGCGATCCTGCTGGACAGTGGTTCTCATGGATATGGTTTTGGCCAGTTTTCAATATTGGTTACAAATCCAATTAAAGAGATTATTTCCTATGGGGATAATCAAGAGGTGAGGGCCGATGGGCGGATAGAATACTTCAATGCAAACCCGTTTGATTTTTTGCGGAACGAGCTCTCGCTTGGGTCTGGGGTTGAGAATCATTTGAAGCAGATTCCGTTTTATGGGGGTGCTGTCGGATATTTTTCCTATGACTTTGGCCGTCGATTGAAGCCTTCGAGTCTAAAGATGTCGCCTGATCGGAATATGCCTGACTATCGATTTGGAATTTATGATTCAGCTTTAGTTTGGGACCACACTTCGAAAGAGCTTTATGCATCGGTCGATCCGATATCGCAGGATCCGGATGCGTCAATTGACAGGTTAAGACAACTCGTAGACCGAACGACCCAATCGGAAAAATTAAGGTCTTTCGAGGTTGGAGAAATTGGCTCAAACTTTACCCGCGATTCCTATTTGGAACACATAGGGAAACTGAGGGAATTGATTCGCGAAGGAGAAATTTACCAGGCCAATTTTTCACAACAATTTCGAGTAAGGTTTGAAGGAAGTGGAATTGATCTTTATCGTAAGCTTCGAGAATCGAATCCAGCACCCTATGCAGCGTATCTGAATTTTGGTGATGAAGAGGTGCTATCCTCCTCTCCAGAACGATTTCTGAAATACGAAGAGGGGATTGTTAAAACGAGACCGATAAAAGGGACGCGTCCTAGAGGAGAAACTGAAGCCGAAGAGCGCGGATTTGGTGAAGAGCTCGCGAAATCGGAAAAGGACCAAGCTGAATTATTGATGATAGTTGACTTGGAGCGTAATGATTTGGGCAAAGTTTGCCAGCCGGGTTCCATCGAAGTCGAAGGGCTCTATGGACAGGAAGCCTACGCATCGGTGATCCACCAAACGGCAACGGTTAAAGGGCGTATTGCTAAAGGGCGAAATGCGATTGACTGTATTGAAGCTATGTTTCCAGGTGGTTCCATTACGGGAACCCCAAAAATAAGGGCGATGGAGGTTATTGATGCTTTAGAATCGGTGAAAAGAGGAATCTATACCGGTTCGATCGGATACATAGGATTTGATGGAAGAGCGGATTTCAATATAGCGATTAGGACGATGAGAATTAAGGATAGTGAAATTGCGTTCAACGTTGGTGGCGGAATTGTGTGGGATAGCGATCCGGTATCTGAATACGAAGAAACCTTGCTTAAGGCTAAGGCGATCTTCGAAGCATTGGGAAAGGGAAAATGGGATGCGAGATAAGATAGTGCTCAATGGGGAAATCGTAGAAAGCAATGAAGTTGCTTTGGGGGTTAGGAGTGAAGGATTCTCATTCGGCTTTGGTCTATTTGAAACGGTTAAGTTTCAAGATTTAGAGCCTTGTTTTTTAAAAGAGCATTTAGACCGTCTTAAGAAAAGCTCAGATGCGATTTCCATGAAGTTGCCGTTTTCAGGAGACGAGATACTTAGGCAGGCGAAAGCTCTTTTTGAGGTGAATGGCGTTCGGTCTGGAATCTTTAAGATTGTTCTTACGAGGACCGATCCCCAAGATGGTTGTGTTCTCTATTTAAGAGACTCGATCCAACCGAGCCCTCACGGAGCCATTCGGTTGAGGCTCTCTCCAGTCATAAAGTCATCACAGGCATTCACTACGAATAACAAGACGCTCAATTATTTAGAGAACCTGCTCGAGAAAAGACGGGCCGAAGAACATGGGTTAGACGAGTGTCTCTTTACCAATGAAGCGGGGTTCATTACGGAATGCGCAACGGCAAACATCTTTGTCGTTAAAGATGGCCTTTTAAGAACTCCCGCTGCCGAATGTGGATTGTTGAGCGGAGTGATACGGGGACAGATTTTGAGGATAGCTCGCGAACAGGGTCTCAGGGTTGACGAAGGCAATATTCTGCCTGAGGAATGCGTACAAGCGGATGAAGCTTTTGTAACGAGTTCAGGGAGGGGGTTAGTGAGTGTTTCAGAAATCCAAGCAGGCTATCCTAAAACTTTTGCAACTGTCGGATCAAAATTAGTTGTTTCGCTAGCCGATAAATTGCGGTTGGCGGAACGCGCGAGCACAAATGTACTCGAAAAATAATGGTGGGAAGGGAGGGTAATGGGATGCCGTTTAATTCAACTAAACTCAGGTTGGGGAAGAGCGTATGGCCGATTGGTGAGCAGACTGGTATTGTGGGTATTTTGAACGTGACGCCTGATAGCTTTTCAGACGGGGGGGAGTATTTGGATATTGAATTGGCTGTTTCGCGCGGAAAGGAAATAGCCGACCAGGGAGCCGACATTGTGGACATTGGAGGTGAGTCTACGCGGCCTGGATATGAGGCGGTCAGTACCGAAGAGGAAATCTCACGTGTGGTTCCCATTATTAGCGCTTTGTCGACTCAGGAGTCCTTCCCACCGATTTCTATCGATACGACCAAGTCGGAGGTTGCTCGAGCCTCCCTAGAGGCGGGGGCTGGCATTGTGAACGATGTTTGGGGCTTTGTCCGTGATCCAGGGATGGCGACTATTGTTGCCGAGTATGATGCAAGTTGCATATTAATGCATAATGCTAGACTTGGTTGGCGGAGTGAAAGTGTTCTCGATTCGATTAAGCGCTTCTGGGAAGAGTCAATTTTGACTGCGAAAAAGGCGGGAGTTGAAGAAGGTCGAATTATTTTAGATCCTGGTATCGGATTTACAGATACTAGGGATCAGGATTTGGCGATATTGCGTGGACTGTCAGAATTGAGGGCATTTGGTTTTCCGTTGATGATTGGGGTCTCTCGGAAACGAATCACCGGGGTTCCAATGAACCTTGGCTTAGGAGATAGACTTGAATCCACACTAGCGACATCTGCACTTGCCGCCGCAGCTGGAGTTGATTTTGTAAGAGTTCACGATGTGAAAGAAAACGTTAGAGCGGTAAGAATGGTGGACTTGATAAGAAGAAAATGAATGGACAAGATTAAACTAAATCGCATCGAGCTTTGGGGGTCGATTGGCGTACTGGAAGAGGAGAAGACCGGTGCTCAGCGCTATTGGATTTCAATCGAGATCGAAGCTGACTTGAAACCAGCAGGGTTAAGCGATCAGCTTGAAGATACTATAGACTATTCCTCCGTGTTTGATCTTTGTGCCTCGCTGATGCAGGGTTCAGAGTGTGATTTGATTGAGGCATTTGCGGAGGAACTTTCTTGCCGAATGTTTCAGCAATTTGCAATTGCCCAGTCGGTGATGATTGAGATTCTGAAACCTGACGCCCCTATGTCTGGAAGTTTTGAATCCGTGGGTATCGAAATAGTAAGGACAAGGAATGGTTGAAGCCTATGTTGGACTTGGAAGCAACCTAGGAGATCGTTCGGGGTTTTTAAAATTCGCAATTAATTGTCTTTCAAGTTCTGAAGAAATAAATGTTACGTCGGTCTCATCCATTTATAGAACGGATCCTTTAGGTCCTGTTTCCCAGGATAAGTACTACAATGCAGTAGCGCGTTTGGAGACTTCTCTGGATCCTTATGGTTTACTCTCTCTTTTGCTTCGGATTGAGCAAGATTGTGGAAGAGAGCGTAATGAGCGTTGGGGACCGAGGACTCTAGATTTAGACATTCTCCTATATGGTGATCTGGAGATTGAAGATGCGAGTCTTAAGGTTCCACACCCATCGATGTTTGAGAGAGCATTTGTTTTGGCCCCATTGGTTGAGGTTCGGCCTGATATTCGAATTGCTAATTGCTTGGCGAGGGAACAGCTCGAGCGAATTGATAGCACTGGTGTGGAGAGTCTAATTGAATTCGATCGAAGCGAGACTGTCGGGATTATTGGAGCGAGTTCAAAACGGGATCGATATTCCAACCGAGCCCAAATCATGTTGATGGATCGTGGACATTCGGTTGTGCCCGTGTCCCATCGAGATGAAGTGATATTGGGAGTCCCTTGTCTGCATAAGCTGTCTGACTATGAGGGACCATTGGACACACTCACTCTCTATTTGTCTCCCAATCGACAGATGCAAGTGATGTCTGAGTTGGTAGCAGCGAAACCCAGAAGGGTGATATTCAATCCTGGGACAGAGTCGATAGAAAGCAAGCGGCAGTTCGAGAGAGCGGGGATAATGACCGAGGAAGCCTGTACATTGATTATGCTGCAAACCGGTCAGTTCTAGTGAGGGCTAGATGATAATCGGTTCCAGCTGGGATAAGCTTTGAAAAACCGCGGGCCCCTTAGTCAGCTCTGCAAATTGTTTCAGAGAGTTGAAGAGTAAAGATATTTAGACAAGATGTACGTTGGGTAACGACTAGTTCTTGGAAGAAGCGAGGCGACAATTTGCGTGGAAAATTTCGAAACAGCTGATTGGAAGACTATTTTCGACCAATACGGATCAAAGATGTTGCTATTTGCTAGACAGTTTGTGCCTAACCAAGCTGATGCGGAGGACATCGTTCAGGATGCTTTCCGAAGGTATTGGAAGTCCAACCATCTCGAGGGTGAAAATACCATCTCATTGCTTTTTGGAAGTGTTAGGTGGGCTGCCCTGGACCACATCAGGCAAAACGAAAAGCGAAGAAAAAGAGAGACGTTGGCCAGCCAGGATGATCGAGCGTTAAATGACTGCCATATGTTTGAGAGATCCATTGAGAAGACCGAGCTCTCGGATCAAGTTGAGGCCGCGTTACAAAGACTTTCCGACTCTCAGCGTCAGATCGTTGTTTTAAAAGTTTGGGGTGAAATGACCTACGAGCAAATTGGACAGACTTTGGGAATTTCCCAAAACACAGCCTCCTCTCGTTACCGGTATGCATTAGACGCCCTGCGAAGAGTGATACGGAAGGATTGCTATGTTAACTAGTGAGCAAAGAGAGACGGAGAACGAACTGTTCTCATTAGAGCCAACGCCACCATCGGAAATCCTGCGGAGACGAATTAGCGACGATATTTCTAGTGGCGAGTCTCGTAGGGTTAGGTGGATGGGACCGCTTGCGTGGTTTAGCTCTGGGTCGTTGCTAGCTGCCTCTTTGATGGTGCTAATCTATGGAACTTTTACCTCGAAGGAGAGCCCTGAGCTGGAAGTCAGGGCTCTTGAGCAAGAAGTTCTCTCTGCACCCTTCAAAGGAGAAGATGAATTTCTTCGAATCAGTGATTCGAGTTATCTGATCGAATTCGAGGAAGGTCCAGTTTACCTTGACGAATCGGGCAAACCCTCGCGTGACATTCGGATTAAATATTTGGATACAGAAATATATCAACGCTTAATTGATGGGAGAGAAGTCACCGTGGAGTCCGTTCGAATTAAGTTGAGCAAACCACCATCCGTTTCCTATTGAAGAGTATCTGAGGGCTACGGACTCTGACTTGCCATCGCACCTTGGTTTAACGGAAGGGACCAGTTTGGTTGTGGAGGATGTTGATCCAGAAAGCCCTGCTAAAAAGGTCGAGATCCAAAAAGACGATGTTCTCACGCATTGCAAGGATCAGGCTTTCGTCAATTCCTCTCAGCTCGGAGCGCTCATAGAAGAAAGCGTTAAAGGCGAAGAAATCCCGATTCGCTACATATGGGAAGGTACGCATGGCCCTTTGTCTGTGCGGCTCTCTGTTAGGAAGCGGTCATTGAGAATCGCTAATAATTATTCTGGCATTCGATCCGTGAGAGAGTTTCTAGCCGAGCGTGGTGAATCGAAGAATCGTGCAGTATCAATAATTACGCAGGATTCTGAGGGATCGGTTAAGCTTTTCATGAAACCAGAATCCAGCTGGATTTTGATTAAAGACAGCAAGGATCAGAAGGTTTACGAGGGTAAGTTCAATTTCGCAACCGATGGAGAAGTTTTGCCAGACGAATTTGGAGAAAGCTTAGAATTGATTCGACGCTTTGAAGAAAAGATCGCGAGGGAGGAGCTGAATTAGGTACTTTCGGTTTACTCTGCGATCACCCAGAAGTAGCGGTCGTCAGCAAGTTTTCTGAATTGGCCGGTTGCAAGGTTGCCATCGTCAATAAGCGAATCGACCTTCACAATGTCTTCTTCGGGTAAAGTAGGAGATACGACACCGACAGCTGAGGTAACACCGCTATCAAATTGCTCGAAATCCCACTGGCCCCCCATAGGAGTATTGGTTTCAAAAAAGCGTTTAGCGAAGTATCCTGCCATCTCTGTGGGAAAAGTTCCGGTTACCGTGTCCGGTGGCCATTGCCCCGATTCCATGATGTAGGTTTCTGAAGCGTTTGCCAGGGTGTTAATGTCACTGGCGACAGCCGCTGCTCGAGAGTTTCGAGTTACTTTGAGGAAGGTTGGAATTCCCATCGCCGCGAGGATCCCAATCACGACAACTGCGACGAGTAGCTCTATCAAGGTGAACCCTTTTTTTGGTCTGCTAGAGAATTTCATAATCGAGTGATAATTTAAATATGTCAGTCAGTTAAATCTGGGTTGGACCTAATTCAGCAAAGGAGAAGTGTCGCAGAATGGGTTTCGGTACGAAATGGTGTGTTTATTAGGCTTTTCTGCGCTTTTGCGGTTATTCTTAACCAATTCGCGAGCCAACTCTATTCCCAATAGGCGCTAAACTCTAGCGAATTAGCGCGCCCGGTCAGGGATCGTTGCGTCTTCCCATATGGAACGAATCAAAAATCTGACGAAACGAGAATTTCAATAATTCTCTAATTTCCGCCTTTTTCGAGTGACTCTTTAGTGGCTTCCAGCTCTTCCCAGCGAGCGAACACTCGATCGGATTCCGCGTCGAGCGCCGCGAGTTCTCGCTTGGATGTTTCTGCGTAGGTTGGATCGTTCTTGTAGGTTTGTGGATCCGCTAACTTATGAGCGATTTGGGCCCGCCTCTTGTCTATAGCATCGATTTTCTCGGGGATAGAATCGAGTTCTTGCTGGTTCTTCTTTGAAAATTTGGGAGATCGCTTTTTCCAGTCACTGCGAGTTGTCTTTTGGGGGAGGGCTGATCGGTCGGGTAGCTTTTGGCGCTTTGCCAGCCAGTCTTCGTATCCGCCATTGTGTTCTTCGACTTGCCCTTCGGAGTCGATCGCAATTAAGCTAGTAACGGTGTTTTCAAGAAAGGAGCGGTCGTGGCTGACGAGAAGAAGCGTTCCTGGAAATTCCATTATTCTTTCCTCGAGCAACTCCAGGGTCTCCGTGTCCAGATCGTTTGTGGGTTCATCAAGGACATAAAGATTTGCGGGCTTGGTAAATAGCTTTGCTAGCAGCAAACGGTTTCTTTCGCCTCCAGAAAGTGTCTTGATCGAGGCGCGAGCCCGTTCAGGGCTGAATAGGAAATCCTGCAGGTAGGTAATTACATGCCGACTACGCCCGTCGATTGTCACGGATTCGTTTCCGTCCGCAATATTGTCGAAAACAGTGGCGTCGTCATTGAGCTGTTCTCTGAGCTGATCGAAATAGGCGACATGAACTTTAGTACCGTGCTCAATGGTTCCAGATTCAGGATCGATCTCCCCGAGCAACGAGCGGATGAGTGTGGTTTTGCCAGATCCGTTGGGACCGATGATACCGATTCGGTCTCCTCTCATGATCTCTATTGAGAAGGGCCTTAGAATTGAAACCCCGGAGAGACTTACCGACACGTCTTCTGCGGAAATGACTTTCCGTCCGGATTGACTAGCGTTTTGCATAGAACCACTTGCCTTGCCGGCGCGGCTTTTCCTCGCGGCTCGATCCTTGCGAAGCTGTTTAAGCGCTCGGACCCGGCCTTCATTTCGAGTTCGCCGCGCCTTAACCCCTTGTCTAAGCCAGGCCTCTTCCTTGGAGAGCTTTTTGTCGAACGCGCTTTGGTTTTTAGCTTCTGCCTCGAGGAGGTCAGCTTTTCGGCTTAAGTACGTTTCGTAGTCGCAACGAAAACTGTTTAGTTTCGCGAGGTCCACTTCGACGATGCGGGTTGAGAGCCTACGTAGGAAGGAACGGTCATGCGTGACGAAAATCAGGGAGAGGGCGCTTTTCAAGAGGTAGCTCTCCAGCCAAAGAATTGAGTCGATGTCCATGTGGTTTGTCGGCTCGTCGAGGGCTAAGACAGAGGGGTTAACTGACAGGACCTTACCCAAGAGGGCACGCCGCTTCATGCCGCCTGAAAGGGATTGGAAATTTGCGTCCAAGCACAGCCCTAAATCTTCTCCGAGCCGTTCGACTCTTTGTTCCATCTTCCATTGGGCATCTGGGTCGAGATCAACATCAGATTCGCCATTCCGGATTCGCGAGAGGGCTGTGCCGAGCTTCCCGAATCCACTGGCGATTACATCAAAGACGTTGCGGTTTGAGATTTGCGGAATCTCTTGCTGAAGGATGGCTGCTTGGCCACCTTCCGGGAAGGTGATGGAGCCGGAGCCGGGGCTATAGACACCACCTATTGTTTTTAACAGGGTAGATTTGCCGGAGCCGTTTCTTCCGATCACGCAAACGCGTTCTCCCTTATCGATGTGCAGGGAGACATTGTCCAGTACGGGAGGACCACTGAAGCTGACCGTAACGTCGGTTAAACTGAGAACTGGCATATCTGATCGACACTTGAAAGCACGGTGTTAGAATTGCAATTCAACCCTTTGTCAAAATTTGATTCTTTCTCTCCCGAGAGCTGTGCTGAATTGCCCGAAATTCTCTTTGACCTAACACGCGCCCTGATAAGTCGGACTATCTTAAGCTTGAAAGGGCCCAGGAGCTCCATCACTTCTAGAGGCTCAACCGGAACTCGTTACCTCTATGTCTACTTCAGCACACAAAGGCGTCACAGGACGCTCGATCGCAGAAATGTACAAGCTCGCGGCGGAAAGGTATGGAGATCTGCCGGCTTTTGCGAAACGGCTAAAAAGCGGAGTTTTCCAGCCCGTGAGTTATAGCGATTTGTATGATTACGGACTATTTCTTGGCACCGCGCTAATTGAGCTGGGTGTGAAGGCTCGTGATCATGTCGCCCTTTTATCCGACAATCGTGTAGAGTGGAACATTGCAGACTACGGGATCCTGCTCGCGGGCGCTGCAGACGTGCCAAGAGGTACTGATGTAACAAATCAGGAAATTGAATACATTTTAAATCATTCCGATAGCGAAGTCGTGTTTGTTGAGAACAAACGCCTCTTGGAACGAGTGATTACACTGATGCCGAAACTGGATAAAGTACGGCAACTGGTGTTGATGGATCCTCAAGCCTCCGCTATAGAAGGTGTATTGAATTTGAAAGGACTAGTTGAGAGAGGAAAAGAACTGAGAGAGAAGGGAGACCGCCAGATTGAGGAACGGATGAATGCGATTGATCCGGAAGATTTGTTCACTCTCATTTACACTTCGGGCACTACGGGAACACCCAAAGGGGTCATGCTTTCCCATGCGAACATGATTTCGCAGGTTGAAAACCTCCCATTTCCGCTTGAGCCCGACGATAGGCTCCTGTCGATATTACCTGTCTGGCACAGTTACGAGCGGATATTTCAAATGATCGCTATTAGCAACGGGTGCTGCACATACTTTACGAGCTTGCGAAGCCTTGCCGATGATTTGAAGACCGTTAAGCCGACCATGATGGCGTCCGCTCCCCGTTTGTGGGAAAACTTGTACCTCCGGATTTTAAAGAATGTACGCGAATCCCACTGGATCCGCCGAGGTCTGTTTCATGCTGCTTATTTCTGCTCCCGAATGGTCAAAGGGTCGATGTTCTTTTTGCAGGGGAAGAAGATAGACTTGGAGGGGCGAAACCTGTTTCAGTCCGCCAGTCTTGGGTGCTTCTATGCGCTGCGAGCGATTCTCTTTTTGGCTCCGTATGTTGCGTTGAACGCAGTGGTATTGGAAAAGCTCAGGCAAATCGTTGGGGGTAGTTTCAAGGGGACGGTTTCCGGAGGAGGAGCCCTCCAGCCGCATGTAGATGAGTTCTTCAACTATATAGGTATACCGGTGCAAGAAGGTTATGGTCTGACGGAAACAGCGCCTGTGATAGCAGTCCGTACGACTCCAAAGCTTGTAATTGGTACCGTAGGTCCACTCTATAAAGATACAGAAATACGTATACTAGATTTGAATGCGGGGGATATCCTATATCCGAATTCCGCAAACAAAAACGAAGGTAGAGGGCTGAAGGGCGAGATCCATGTTAAGGGGCCCCAGGTAATGAAGGGGTATTACAAGAACCCGGATGCGACCGAGAAGGTGCTTAAGGATGGATGGTTCAATACGGGTGACATCGGGATCTTCACGAACAATGACTGCCTTAAAATAGTGGGGCGATCAAAAGACACGATTGTGTTGCTAAATGGGGAAAACATAGAGCCAATTCCGATTGAGGCAAAGATTTGCGAGTCGCCTTTGGTAGACCAGTGCATGGTTGTCGGGCAGGACCAGAAGCAGCTGGGAGCGTTAGTTGTTCCTTCCCTCGAGGGTTTCCATGCGGAATCGGTGACTGAACTTTCTGGTCAAGAGGAGATTCGCAATCAGATCGCCGCAGAAATCCGGAAGCTCATTTCAAAGGAAAATGGGTTTAAAGCGTTCGAGCAAATCCATGAGGTTGCTCTCCTGCCCAAAGCGTTTGAAGTCGGCGACGAACTGACAAACACGTTCAAAATAAAGCGTCATGTGGTAGACCAACGTTACGCTATTCTTATCTCGAGCCTATACCATTGATTAAATCGAAGGGCTGCTATCGTAGCAGTTCGAACTTGTTGTGACTGACAAAGTAGAGCGCTGCCGAGGTCAATAGAATATAGATCCCAATCGTGCCAACGGGATCTGGGTTGCCAAGAAGCATGAGGCCGTATCCCAGAGAGACGTAGGTCAAGCTAATGAGGGCCAGCGTGTACTTTGTTTTTATACCTGCCAAAAGCAGGATTCCCAAAACGATCTCAACGTAGGCTATCGAGTGAAGGTAAGGTGAGTACAAAAAGGCGGGTAGATTGGTTTTGGATCCAAATGCACTGAGTTGTTTGACGACCCATCCATCGTAAAGATTCGAGAAGGAATAGCCGTCATTATCAAACTTTCCGAGGCCAACAGTGATAAATCTTAGAGCGAGAAAAAGTCTTAGTGAGAGAAATGCCCAGGTTTCGGCTGACCAATAGAGAAGGGACCCATTTCGTTGATTGGAATTCTTTGGCATTTTAGAGGGATTGATTGAGGATTGGGGTTAACGCCTTGAATAGGGGAAGGCGAAGAGAGCAACATTTCTACAATCTGAGTGAGCCAGATGTAAAGAGTTCTTCTTTGACTGTTTCATTCTCGAATCGAAACCACTCCCTTCGAGTGTATTTACGAATTAAGTACGTTACTAGAGTAGATGTATTCACTATGAAAAACGAATAGAGTAAAGCGGGCCATAGGATGTCGCCTGACACTTGTGCACTGAAGCTCAACGTTATGATCGCGAATGCGAGAGGACCATTCTGGATTCCCGTTTCGAGTGATACGGTCCTACTCTCGCGTTTGTCCATCCCTAGAGACCGGCTAAAGTAATATCCGAATAGAAATCCCCCAAGCCCTAGAAATATGCTGGCTACAAGTATGAACGGGCTAGTCTCTTCAGGATTCAGCATTCGTTCGAAATTCCGGGGCAGCCAGCTAATTATCAGAAATATTATTACGATAATGCCTAGCGCTCCTCCCGTCTCTTCCATATTCTTCCCCCAGCGCTCGCTCCTCGACTTTAGGTACATCCCTCCGGCCACGGGAAGGAGGCAGATGAGGAGAGATCCGATGACTTTTCCGAAATCGATTTGTATCTGATCGTTGGTGAAAGGAGTTGCGTAAATACCCAGTAGAATGGGCAACGCGAAAAGGGCGACTGTTGTTGTAAGCGTGCTCAAGGATATGCTTAGTGCGAGATCCCCTTTGGCGAAATAGTTAAAAAGGCTAGATGTTGTGCCCGATGGGCAGCAAGCCACAATAATCAGTCCGATGGCCACAGGATCAGAAAAGCGGAAAAACTTTGCCATTCCGAAGGCCAACGCTGGCATAATTAGATACTGTGACAGAAAGCCTACGATAGCAGGTTTAGGGTGACGGATCGCTTCTCTGAAATCCTTGATGGATAGTGTGCAGCCGAGACCAAACATAATGACGAAAGTCATCAGTATGAGCAGATTCGTTTCGGTGGGGGTGAGCATTGGGTAAAAGGAAGGAAAATTGAAAGATGAGGCCAGTCAAATGAAACCCTCCTTTGCCGTTTGGACTCCTAGGGTTTTCACTCGGACTTAACTCTGATTGCTACTGTGTCGATAAATGGGTCGAATGCGTTTATGTACAATACTTGCGATTTTTTTGGCGCTCCAGGCTTTGGGCCTCGGACGTCTGCCTGCGTTTGTACCGTCTGAAAAGCTGATTTCGGAACACAGGGCAGAGGTTTTCCGCATAGCTCGTGACTACATCATAGAGACATTTAGCGTTAAACCGACAGAAGAAGGTCAGTTCAACCCGGTTCGATTCAACTCCACGGGGGTATGGGGCGATTTCAGGTGCAGGCTCAAAGAGCTGGGCAACGATCGGTTTGAGGTTCGTGGCTGGGTTTTGGGGCAGGGATATGAAGGCTCGGAGACGGTTTGGTCGGTCGTTCTTCGGTACAAGCTTGTGGATCCTGAAGGATGGAAGTACCGCCGCCTGGATGAGGACTTTAAGAATGAACCGGAGATTACCTCGTGGCGCTTCGGTCCCTACCGCAGCGTTCCCTATGAGGCAAAGTACTCAGACGACTTCCTTTCGAAAAACTAGCCAAGCGGAGGGACGGAATTGACTAGTTGACCATCCTTTTGAGCTGGTTTGTAGGAAAGAGTTTTCCCGGACAGAGCGTGTGATTGGGATGCATCATCGTGTGAGTTGTCACACCTTTGCCAGGGACGCCTGTCTTTTCCTGAAGATAAGCGATTAAAGCTTCCAATTGCTCCATCTGTTCCGCCTTTGGGCGGGATTTTTCAAAGTTGCCGATGAGGCAGATGCCGATGGCGATCTGGTTGTGGGCCCACAGTTTCATGTGTCCTCCGTGGAGTTGTTTCTTCCAGCGCTCGCTAATGTAGATGTCGCCATTCTTGGTTCCGCGAGTCCCGTTTTCTATGACGAAGTGATAGGCGATACCGTTTTCCATGTTGCGTTCCTCCCGATGGAATCGGTCGATGTTTTTTGCTCTGTCGGCTACGGTGCCGCTATGATGGATGACAATGTTCTTCCATTGACCCTGTTTGACCGGAATTTTTGCCAAAGCGTTTCGGACGCTCCAAGGAAGGCGGGAGTACTTTCTTGCGGCTTCTCCTGTTTTCGAAGGGATCTTAATTACTTGGCCAGCTCTTATTTTATTGAAGTCCCGTATCCCATTGAATGCCGCGATCTCCTTGGCCTTAACTCCGTGTCTGGCAGCGATAGTGGATAGGCTCTCTCCACTCCGTACCTTGTATTCAACAATACGGGGAGCGGTTCCCGGAATTTGAAGTTTCTGCCCAATGCTAATGTTGTTTGCATCTTTGATGTTGTTGACTTTTTTTAATTCAGAAACGGATACATTGTACGCTTTGGAAATCGTGGTTAGGTTTTCACCTTTTTTAACGACATGAACGATCCCTTCCAGCGATGCAGTAGTCGCTAAGATGAATACAAGGAAAAGAATTCGAAGGGGGTTCATAGTCGGTGTTCAGCTCAATGCTTCCTCGCGTTTCTTGAGTATCTTGCGGAGCTTCTTTCGATCTTCTTCACGAACGATGTATCCGATGCAGTTCGGTTCGCCGCATAGACACGGGTGCTCTTCCCAGTGTTCCAAATCGTATCCGTAATTGAATGTCAGTTCCTCGCCTTTTTTAATATCCCTCAAGGCGATAAACCAGATTTCGCCTTTCACGTCATGCGTTTCACAATTTGGCTGGCAGGAGTGATTGGCTAAGCGAGCAATATTCCAATCGAAATTTCCATCGAGATCGTGTTTGTCGTCCAAATCGAATATGTAGACCGAACCCTCATCTGAGCTCAGGGAGGATTCGAATTGCGTTACGCCTCGATTCTTCGACTCCTTTTTTCGGATAATCTCTCCGATATACTGAATGAAGTAGGTGTTTTTTGGGATTTTCTTTGCTGCGAAAAGACCATGGCTATGTATGGAAGAGTGTTGCACCTTGACATATGGGAAAACAGGAGGGTTGCCATTCTTGTCGAGTCCAACAAACTTTCGCTGCTTTGACTTCGTGTAGCCTTTGAGATTTTTAGCCATGTTTTGGCTCCGCTTGATTAGCGAGACGTTTTAGCAAAGCCGTACGATCAACCCCGTCGAATGCAATCCATTTCTCTCCACTCGTAATCTCGTGATGATTAAGGGCGTTTTTTTCAGGATTTTTAGCGCGGAATGGCAAGAGGGGGAACCTGTTTCCCCTTAGGCTTCTGTTCACAGGAAATATGGAGAATTGCTCTTTTTGTTGAGATTGCCGGAGTCTCACCAAGTTTCAAACGTAGCCATGATAGTTTGAGTAGTTGATCCGAGGCTTGCGAATCTCAGGAAGGAATGCTCTAGTCTCGCAAAGGATCAGGGAACGGGGTTCCACATTTGGCGGTCAATCTAAAGCACGATGAAGTTTCAACCTAGAAAACCAGGGGGGCATGTAGAGAGCAAGCGGGAGATTTGGAGAAGCAAAATCGACAAGCCGATGGGCCCAGGTATGCTTTTAACGCTTATTCCGACTCTGATTATGTGCGTCTTTCTGGTGATGGCAGCGCCCTATTTGAAGAGTATCACTTTGAAGTTTTTCGAAATGGACAGGGAGGAAGTGCTTCTTCCGGTCGAATTGGCTGAGGATTCGGAACCGGAACTACCCGCCGTCCCTCCGCCAAATCCCGACATCGCAATTGCCGAGCTCTACCAAAAGCAGTTCGACGAACAGGGATTCGATTGGAGAACCCCGCCGAAAATTGAACTGCCAAAAGAGGAAAAGGAGGAAATCATCAAGGAAATCAAGATGGTCGAGGTGGATTTGCCTCTCTTGACCAACACTCCTGACATTGAACTCGATCAGTCTGGGCTGGAATAGCGATGTCTTTCCGGGAGGGTGCTCATCGCTCGCGAACACACCTAGCCAGCTTTGTTAGACGAATTCTAGACCAGATTGTAGTCCCCATGAAGCATCGCCTCGGCTCGTTGCAGGCAGTCGCTGACATCGGTGACTAGATTCCACAAGGTTTGCTCTCCTTCGCCAAGAAGGTTCAACACGAGAAGATCCGGTCCCTTTTCTTGATCGGGAAGTTCATTGATTTCGCGTATTACCCCAGTGATCCATTTGGAAAGGTTCAACAGGCGGGCCATCTTTCCGGTTGTGATGCAATCGAGAGGAGAGAACTGAAATCGAATGGGATCCGTGAAACTGTCGGGAAATCCCCAGGATCGGAAGAGCGTATAGTTCAAACCGGCGCTCCCAAAGCTCTTCAAACGGGAATTAAGGCGTCCGAAGGGGTCGGTCAATTGACGGTCAAGTTCTTCCTCATGAGCTTCGCTAATAGCGTTCGCCAGCGAGTGCAGCAGCCCAATAGAATAGGCTTCATGGGGATCCAGTTTGTGCTTGGCTGCGAGGCTCTCCATGCAGACCGCGCAAGTGACGGCGCGTTTCCATGATTCCGGGCTGTAAGTAGCGGCGGTTTCGAACTCGTCGCAATACTGGTAGGCATAGATGCCCAGCAGATCATACATTCGCTCGAATCCCACGGCAGTCGCGGCCTGTTCTATGCTAGAATAACCCTCTTTCTTTGAATGGGGAGACTGATTGGCCTCTCGCAATATTCGGGTAGCTAACAGGGGCTCGAGTCGGATGAGAGCAATGATCTCGTCCGGATTTATGTTTCCTTCCGTTACGAGGGATTTAAGGCTATTCGAAATTCTGGGGGCGGGAGTCAGGGTCTCAAACCGGTTTTGAAGCCGGTCGACGGTTGCATTGATTCGTTCCATGCCTCGGTTAAACGCCCGGATATGAAGCGCTTTAAGGGGAGGGGATCAGATTTGATAATCGAATCTACTCGGTCCCTGAAGGCTACTCGAAATAAGCTTAACGCAGATAGCCAATTTCCTCTAGGGCGGATGAAATTTTAACTCAGTCTATCGCGATTTTGTCATTTCTAAGGGTCGACTGTGGGAATGGGGAATCGACCGGGAAATCCTGAGTCGGATCATTAACTAACATATCTTGATTTTGAAGTCTGGTCCAAACGGTTTAAGAACCGCTTAAGATCAACGATATCAATCACTTAATATATGAATTGAATTCAATCGTTGATTTTTTGTCGGCATTCGCTTTCGTTATCATCAGCGCGAGACCCCCGACGTCGGGATTTCGCGTTTTTTATTGATATGGATGTAACCTCTTCAGCGATTCTTGCTCTTGTGGGCGGGTTTGTGAGTGCGTACGGCCTTACCTGGCTCGTCACGCGTCACGCTCGCAGAAGAGCGAAATCGGATGCGCAATCCATCGTTGAATTGGCGAAGAGAGAAGCTGAGGTATCCCGAAAGGAAATGCGTTCAAGACTGGAGCTCGAGATGGATGAGAAACGCAGTGCTCTCGAGCGTGACGCCAAGCAGATGGAGATGGAGATTGAGGTGAAACTCAATGAAATCCGGTCCCATGAAGAAAGCTTAGCGGCCCTCGATCATGAATTAAGGCTGCGAGAAAAGAACATAGAAGATGGTCTTGAGGAGGTTAAGGCGAGTAAGCGCAGCTTTGAAGAAATGTCCGCAAATGTTCGTCATACGATGGCTAACCTAGCCTCAATGGACGTCGAGGAGATCAAGCGGGAACTGCAGCATCAGGTTAAACTTGAGTGCAACGATGAACTCCTCCGGATGCGAAAAGACATTCTCGAGCGATCGGAGACAGATCTTACAAGGCAAGCGAATCGAACGCTGCTGGCCACTATGCAACGTATTGCAAGTAAGCCAAATAGTGAAATTAGCGCCACCGTCGTTCAGTTGCCCAATGACGACATGAAAGGTCGCATCATTGGTAGAGAAGGTCGCAATATCAAATGCTTTGAAACCGTAACTGGGACGACTTTGCTAATAGATGAGTCGCCTCAAATGGTGCTTATTTCGTCGTTTGATCCGGTAAGAAGGGAAATTGCAAAGAACGCTTTGGAGCGTCTAGTGAAGGACGGGAGAATCCATCCGGCAACGATTGAGGAGTTTGTAAGCGAATCTCGTTCGGATGTAGACAAGATTGTTGAGAATGCTGGCGACGCTGCCATCAGTCAGCTTAAGATATCACGATTGCATCCGGAAATCATAACCCTGCTGGGGAAGCTAAAGTTTCGGACCTCTTACTCCCAAAACGTGCTTGAGCATTCCGTGGAGGTCGGGCTGCTGTGTTCGATAATCGCATCGGAATTAGGGTTGGATCCAAATGTCGCTAAGCGAGCAGGGCTGCTCCATGACTTGGGCAAGGCGATCGATGGGGAATACGAGGGAAGCCATGCGGCAGTCGGAGCGGATTTTGTGAAATCCCGTGGAGAGAACGAAGTCGTGGTCAATGCAATCGCTGCCCATCATGAAGAAGTTCCAGCTGAATCGCTTTATGCCGGTGTGGTTATCTTGGCGGATACGATTTCTGCCGTCAGGCCTGGTGCCAGAGCGGAGTCCATCGCCGCTTACATCGATCGTTTAAAAACGCTCGAGAACCTGGCACATACGTTTCCAGGCGTTAAGTCGGCCTATGCGATCCAGGCAGGACGTGAGGTTAGAGTGGTCGTGGATCCCAAGTCTATCTCTGATCTTGAAGCAAAGAACTTGTCCCGGGAAATGCGTCAGCGCATTGAGGACGAACTTGAGTACCCCAGTACAATTCGCGTTACCATCATTCGGGAACAGCGTTTTACCGATACCGCTAAGTAGAGATTGGATCTGGGATGCCCTAGACTCTATCTTGGGGGCCTATTTCTTTTTCAAACCAGCAAACATCGTGGTATTTGCCAAATTTGAATCCGACCTCTCTGTAAACTCCAACTTCCCTAAAGCCAAATTTTTTGTGTAGCGCGACGGAACCTGCGTTCGGCAGTGTAACACCCCCATAGACACGGTGAACGCTCGTTCCAATTAGAGAGGAGAAGAGGGCATTATAGAGTTTTGACCCAATTCCTCTTCCGAAGTATTCCTTGTCCAAATAGACGCTCGTTTCGACTGACGTGGCGTAGGCCGCTTTTAATCTGAACTGGCTGCTTGTACAGTAGCCTACAACGACTTCACCGAGCTCGGCAACGAATATTCTATAAATGCCGGTTTTTGAGTAATTGGAAAACCATGACGTGACACGATCGGCAGCGCAGTGTTTTTCCAAGTCGAAGCTTGTTGCGGTCTCTTCGACGTAGTAATTATATATCTCTGTCAGACGTGGCACATCGTCTATTGTCCCAGGTCTTATGCCGACATTGCTCATGGAATCTCGTTTTCGGGGGGTATCTACTCCGGTGTATTGGGATTTTGCTAATTCGTATTCAGATTCTTCTGCAGTCTCTCGATTTGATCCTTTAGGGTTTTGTTGAGAGTGCTCGCCATGGACGTATTTTGGTCGTGGCCTGCTCCGTGGATTTTTACCGCAACGACTTTGAGTGTATCTAAATTTGATTTGGCGGTAGCAGGGGCTATTGCCTCTAAAGAATTGAGGGCCTTGGTAAGGGCGATCTCAATATGGTGCATTTCCACGTAGCGTTCATTCTCTGTGGCGAGATCCATCTCAGCCGCTAGAACGCTGAAATGCTGCATGAGCTCAGCTTGGTCCATGCTTTCAACCGGAGCAGATTCGTAGTCCTTTGTCTGGCGGTCCATGGAGTGAATGTCTACTTTCTGTCCACCGCAGGCGGATAAAAATATAGGAATTGCGACAAAAAAAATTCGAATGTTCATTGTATTCAATAGCTGGTTATTCAAAGAGAAGGCTAAAATGCCTTAGGAATTTAATATCGCTATAACTTCGCTGTGTAGATCTGTGTTGGCAGCGACGATGGAGTTGCCTTGGGCTGGGTTATTGCCGAACCAGTCAGTGATGGTGGCTCCTGAACCGCGAATGATAGGAACAAGAGCCATAATATCCCACGGATTCGCTATCGGATCAATCATGATGTCTGCGTTTCCAGTGGCCAACAGGTAGTAGCCGTAGCAATCGCCCCAGGTGCGAGTTATTTTAGTTTTGGAGACGAGCTCTTCGAAGGCCTGGCCATTCTGGCGCTTGGCAACTTCGGAATAGTCCGTGGTTAGAAGCAAGGCCTCATTGAGTGGCTTGTCCGACTTCGCCTTTACGGTATCCCCATTGACGAATGTGGAATGACCATCACTGCTGATCCGCTTTCCTAAGGCTGGGAAATTGATACAGCCAAAGATGGGTTCACCCTCCAAAAGTAAAGCTATCATCGTCCCGAATAGCGGGCAACCAGCGGTAAATGTCTTGGTCCCGTCGATCGGATCTATGATCCAGGTAAAGGCTGCGTTTGGGTTTAAGTCTTCATACTCTTCCCCCTTGATTCCGTGTTCGGGATACAACACCTGGATGGCTTCACGAATTTCTCGCTCTGTTTCTTTGTCGGCGAAAGTCACAGGTGTCAGGTCACCCTTCGTTTCGACCACCATGTCGGGATTCTCGTACAGGGAGAGTATAGTCTTCTGCGTTTCCAGGCAGAGCTTTCGCGTAAACTCGTCAAATTCGTCAAAATGCATAGGATCGAAAATCTTAGATTGCGCGGAAGGACTCCGAGGATAAAGCTTTTTACCCAACGAGATGGAACTCTACTGGGACGAAGCCCCGATCCATGTGATCGATTTTGAAGGCGGACTGCAATGCGGCATTGTCGAGTATGGCATAGTCACGATCAAAGGGTGTTCAATCGACTCGGTCGCGACTCGGTTCTGTCAGCCAAAAGCTCCGATCCCGAAAAACGAATGGTCGGTCCACAAAATCACGACGGCTGAAGCGTCGCTGGAAAAGCCCTTTGAGGAAGATTGGGAGCGATTCGCGTCCATTCGGGAATCGGGACCTTTGGCGGCGCATTTCGCTTCGGCGGAAAATACCATGCTCAAATCTGTATTCCCATATCCAAGGAAGTCCCCGAGCTGGCTGGATGACGGTAGATCAATCGTAAGCTGGGGACCTTGGCTGGATACCGGCACTTTGTATCGTAACTTGAGAGGCAACGCGGACTCCCTAAAATTGGCGGGGTTGGTACGTCGCTATAATCTACAGCCAGAACTTGACGAGCTAAGTGCCACCCATTGCCCCGTGGGTAGGCAGAATTATCATTGCGCTCTCTATGATGCGATTGCTTCTGCGCTTTTGCTGATCTATTACTGCAAAGAGCTTAACGATTATCGTCTTTTGCTCTCAGAGGTCATTGGGCGCAGCCAAGGGAGCTCAGCCAAGCGTCAGAAAATTGAGCAGAGAGAATTGTTTTAGGGCTATGCCTGTTCTGCTGTAATTGGATCTTGAGAGGCACTTTTATCCAGAGAATTCGTCAAGTTCTTGCTCTTTGGCCGCGATCCGATCTGAGAGTCCACTCCACTCTTCATAGTTCTTTTCTAGAGCAATCCGATCCCGCTCGTGAGTAGCCATAGCCTCCCTGGCGTCTCCAGTCTTGAAGAACTTGGGGTCAGCCATCTTGGTTTCCAGCAACTCTTGGCTAGTTTCGAGCTGGGAGATTAGCGCCTCTAGCTCTAAACTTCTCTTTTTTAAAGGACTCAATTCAGCAACCAGTGCCGCCCTTTTCTGCCGCCTTTCTTTCGGGGAGATTTTGGAAACACTTTTCGATGACTGGGAGCTGTGGGTGTTGGCTTTTGGCCGGTTCCCGCTATCCAAATTTTCTAGATGTCTTAGATAATCGGATACGTTACCGGGAAATAGGGAGAGACCATCCTTGCGAACTTCGAGCGTTTTGTTTACGATTCGATCCACAAAAGCGCGGTTGTGCGATACAATAATAAAGGCGCCTTCATAATTCTCGAGCGCTCTCTGCAGTGCCTCTTGCGAACGCATATCGAGGTGATTCGTTGGTTCGTCGAGAATTAGGAAATTGGCTTGTTGGGTAAGAATCTTCGCTAGGGCGAGACGATTTCGTTCACCGCCGGAAAGCACGCTTGTTTTTTTGAATACATCGTCACCATGAAAGAGAAATGCCCCGAGGGCGGAACGTAACTGAGTGGTGTTTTGGCCGGAATTTGTTCTTTCGAGGGTTTCGAGGACGGTATAGCTGGGGTCCAGTTCCTCGGCTTGGTGCTGAGCGAAGTAGGAAATGACGGTATTGTGTCCTGGCTTGCGAATGCCACTTTGAAACGGTTCGACTGCTGCGATGACCTTTGCCAAGGTAGATTTGCCAGCTCCATTCGCTCCAACCACAGCGAGTCGATCGCCTCTTTCGATTCGAATGGTCGCGTTCTCGATCACTTTCAAGTCTCCATAGGACTTGCATAGATTTTCGAGCTCCATGATTGTTTGTCCGCTTCGGGGAGCAGGCGGAAACGAAAAGGCAATCGAGTTTTCTTCGGTCTCGATCTCGATTCGATCTACCTTATCCAGAGCCTTGATACGGCTTTGAACTTGGCTGGCTTTGGACGCTTTGTAGCGAAAGCGGTCTATGAATTTCTCAGTCCGCTCGATCTCCTTTTGCTGATTCTTGAACGAGCGAATCAACTGCTCTTTCCTGATTTTGCTCTGTTCCTCAAAATAGGAGTAACCACCTTGGTAGACATTCAGATTTCCTTGGGTAAGTTCAAAGGTTTGCTTACAAAGCTCGTCTAGAAATGCGCGGTCATGGGAGACCATAAGAATAGCCCCCTCGTACCGTTTGAGGTAGTTTTCAAGCCAGCGCTGGGAAATGATGTCCAGGTGATTGGTCGGTTCATCTAGAAGAAGCAGAGAGGGGGAGGCAAGAAGGAGCTTCGCGAGAGCGATTCGCATTTGCCAGCCACCGCTAAATTCGCTGGTCTGTCTCTCCATGTCGGACTGTTCGAATCCGAGACCTTGCAAAACAGATTCAATGCGGGAGGGGAGTTTTTCCACATCGTGGTTTTCCAGTTCCCGCTCCCATGTCCCAATGAGCTCGAGTATTTCGTGATAGTCCTTGGATTCAGTATTCAAGGATTGGAGCTGTGTGCTGGCTTCGCCGATCTTAGCGGTTAGAGTTAAGACATTCTCGAAAGCTGATTCGACTTCCTCGTACAATGATCTATCTGCTGCAATAATCCCGTCTTGAGGCAGGTAGCCAATTGTAACGTACTTTGCCTTGTCTACAAATCCACCATCGAGTTCCTCTTGATCGGCGAGAATTTTCAACAACGTGGTTTTTCCTGCACCATTGGAGCCGACTAGGCCGATTCTATCCTTGTTACCAATAGTTGCGGTAGCATCACGAAAGATGAAGCGCTCTCCGTACTGGAGTTTCAGGTTGCGGAGCTGAATCATCTAATTCGAGAGACTGCTCCTTTGAATGCTTCCCAAGGAAGCGTCGCGCATCGGATGCGACTGGGAAAAGACTTCACTCCAGCCAGTGATTGTATGTCTTCATTTTCAAGGGCAGCGATTGGAATACCTGGCTTCGAAAGCGATTCGATCAGTAAGTTGGCAAAGTCGACTCCCTTATTTATCTCGGATTGAGTAATCTGCTCGGTCAACATAGAAGCCGAAGCCATGCAAATGGAACAGCACTGAGCCTCGAACGTTGCCCTAGATACGATCTTTTGGGAGACTTTAAGGTAAAGCGTAATGAGGTCTCCGCAAAGGGGATTTTTTAATTCAAAATAGGCATCGGAATCCTGCAAAACACCTTTGTTCCGTGGCTCGCGACTGTGCTTCAAAAGCGTATCGCGATAGAGCGCTTTCAATTCAGGATTCATCAGGTGGCTACCCGAATAGCTGATGGACTTTGCCGAGCGAATCGACGAGAGCGTCGATATCTTCGTGATTATTGTAAAGAGCGATAGATGCTCGAGCCGTGGCTGAGATACCAAAACGCTTCATCAATGGCTCACAGCAATGATGACCTGACCGAACTGCGATTCCTTCGGTATCGAGAATGGTGCCAATATCGTGGGCATGAGCGGATTCCATAGCAAATGATATGGCTCCAGAGCGATGCGTTGGCTCGCCGATCAGTCTTACCCCAGCGGTAGATCTCAAACGTTTGGCGGCGTAATCAATGAGCTGAGTCTCATAGTCATGGATCAGATCTCTCCCTATGGATTCGATGTAGTCAATGCCGGCCGCTAGGCCAATGCCGCCTGCAATGTGGGGAGTGCCCGCTTCGAACCTGGATGGCGGTTCCTTGTAGGTGGTTCCATCGAATGAAACGTGTGCGATCATGTCTCCACCGCCTTGATACGGTCGCATGCTATCGAGTCTCGAGCGTTTTCCATACAAGCCGCCAATGCCCGTTGGCATGAACATCTTGTGCCCGGAAAAAACAAGAAAATCGCAGTCGAGCGCCTGGACATCCAGCTTCATGTGCTGAATTGACTGGGCAGCGTCTATTAGTGTGGGAATGTCCTTATTCTTGGCGGCCTCGATTATTCTCTCTACCGGATTTACCGTGCCGATCGCGTTGGAAACATGAACAATCGCCGCCAGTTTGGTCCGAGGGCCCATAAGGGAAATGTAGGCATCGGTGTCCAGGTCACCGTTGTCAAAAATCGGCGCTACTTTGAGAAGCGCCCCCGTACGTTCGCAAAGGAGTTGCCAGGGAACTATGTTCGCGTGATGCTCCATGTGCGAAATCAGAATTTCGTCGCCCGCTGAAAGAAGAGGCTCTAGGAAAGAGAAAGCAACGAGGTTTATCGATTCGGTAGCGCCTCGAGTAAAAACGATTTCCGATTCATCATTTGCGTTAAGGTAGGCCGAGAGTTTAGCACGAGCGTTTTCGTAAGCTGCGGTGGCCTCGGTACTTAGCAAGTGGACGCCCCTATGAATATTCGAGTTTTCGTAAGCGTAATACTGCGCGACGGCATCGATCACTGATTGCGGTTTCTGGGTCGAAGCAGCGTTGTCTAAGTAGATCAGCGGCTTTCCGTTGACTTCTCGTTTCAGGATAGGGAAATCGCCGCGAGCCATCTTAAGGGCTTCGGGAATTGGCGGTGGTGTAGGTCGATCGGTCATCGGATGGATTGGAATGCGGCTTTAAGGACAAGACAAACGGGAGGTTGGTGTCGAATTAATTTGGTGTCATCCCGGAGTGAGAGAGGCTCTGAACAGGTTAGAGTTTTTTTGAAAGCAGACAGCAGTTTGTCGAAGGGAGGGCTTGCGTAGAAGGAATTGGGTAATCATATACCCGAAATGCCCTTTAACGGTCTAGGCCTCTCAGATTCTCTATTAAAAGCAATTGGTGAACTCGGATTCGAGAAACCAACCCCTGTACAAGCGAAAGCGATCCCCTTGATCCTTCAAGGTAAAGACATTATCGCATCTGCGCAGACAGGAACGGGAAAAACAGCTGCGTTCGGACTGCCAACACTCGATCGACTTGAGCCGGGCAAACGCATCCAATGTCTGGTACTCGAGCCGACTCGGGAGCTGGCTCAGCAGGTAGTAGACGCATTGGAGAGTTATTCAAAGCACCTAAACACAAGAGTAGGAGTCGTTTATGGAGGAGTGAAGTATGGAAGACAGAAGGAAATGCTTGAGAAAGGGGTGGATATTCTAGTCGCTACTCCAGGACGATTGTTAGACCACATCGGCCAAGGGAATATTTCGTTGAAAAATGTTCAGGTTCTGATTCTAGATGAGGTCGATCGAATGCTGGACATGGGTTTTCTGCCCGATGTGAGCCGCCTCATCAAGATGTGCCCGAAGGAAAGGCAAACCCTGTTTTTCTCTGCAACAATTCCAGCGGCCATTCAATCGATGATGAAATGGGTTCTGAACGATCCGGAAGTAATTGAGATTGGACGAAATCGTTCGGCTGCGGAAACCGTAACCCACGCATTTTACCCTGTCGTCCAGCAGCAAAAGTACGATTTGCTGATCAAGCTTTTAGAACAAACGCAATTTGAGAGCGTACTGATTTTTACTCGAACGAAACTAAACGCAGACCTAATTTCAAGGCGCTTGGAGCGGCTGAAACACTCAGTTGGGGTGCTGCATTCTGACCGAGCGCAGGGTGAACGCACCGCCGCGCTAAAGGGATTTAAGTCGGGAAAGTTCGAAGTTTTAGTGGCAACTGACATCGCTGCTCGCGGACTAGATATCGCGGGAGTGACACATGTCATCAATTACGATGTGCCTCTAAACGCCGAGGACTATGTTCATCGAATCGGTCGAACGGGCCGTGCAGAAAAGGAAGGGGATGCGTTCACGCTATTGACTGAGGACGAATTGAAGAACGCGGCTGCGATCGAGCATTTTGTGGGGCAAAAAATAGCGCGGAAGAAGATTGAAGACTTCAATTACATGTATTCGCGTTTGTTTGAAGAGGAAGAGAAGAATGCGTCTCGCAAGGCGAAGAGTCGCGCTTACGGCCGCCTTTCACGGTAGTCCAACCAATTTTACTTCCGAAGATCGACAGTCGGTAGGTCTATCGCTCGATAGAATTGCTCGCGGATCAAGCCAAGGGCTGCTTTTGCTTCGACTGAACTTTCGCTCATTATTTTGATATTCCAGCACGGGGCATTGCCGAGCTTGCTGGATCCGCTTAAGAGAGTGGGCGTTTGCTGTTCGTGGATGAATTGAAAAAACTCGTCGTTGTTAACGAGCTCCGGAGCTGATACGTATAAAGAATACGTATACGGATTTTCATAGGCGGCTTGCCAGCCAGATTGAGATTGGGAAGGCGGAGTAATGTCACTCTGCTCAAGGGCGATAAGTCTGCTCTCGAAGTGGACTTCTAGACGGTTTTGAAAACGGTCAAAGGCGAAAGCTTCGCCTGAAGCCACGCGACCAGGAGCTAGAGCTTCTATAAAGAAAAGTCTCCCATTCGTATCTATTTCTATGCGTGAATGTTGTTCAAAACGACTTTGAGCCTGAGGGATAATCCATTCAGGATGGGTTTCTAGAAATCCTTCACTGGCTACTCTGAAAACTTGTTTCCATACAGCTTTACCCGTACTCATTTTATGGATTCTAAGAGCCGTTGGATTGGAAACTACCAAGTTCGCATTCGATTCGACAGAAATATTCATTTCAACTCTGTCTCCTTCAAGCATCCCTGCGGTGGGGCTCATGACGTTGAGAAGCAAAGAGGATCCGTTCCAGTAGGGCTTGCTAACGTGGATCGGAGTTCGATGGGCTTTTCGCGCAAGGACCGTTCGCCCGATCCCATCAGGGGATGCGGTAACTCTAAGGAATCCCTGTAGGCGTTTCCCCGATACGGTTTGTGGCGATTCAGTTTTCAGTGGAAAAGCGCTTCCTTTTTGAGCCAATCGCACACGTCTGAGAGCCCTTTGCTGGATTTAAGGTCACAAAAGAGAAAGGGGCGCGAACCTCGCATTTTCTTGCTGTCTCGATCCATAACATCCAGATCTGCTCCTACATGAGGCGCCAGTTCGGTTTTGTTGATGATCATAAGGTCCGAGTACTGAATTGCGGGGCCGCCTTTTCTCGGTATTTTGTCTCCTTCGGCCACATCGATTACATAGATGAAGGCATCCACCAACTCAGGTGAGAATGTCGCGGACAAATTGTCACCGCCACTTTCGATCAGTATGACTTCGGTTTCAGGGTTTCGCTCTATCAGATCATTGATGGCTGCCATGTTCATACTCGTGTCATCGCGAATGGCAGTGTGAGGACATCCGCCCGTTTCCACTCCGAGTACTTTTTCTGATTCGAGGGCTTCGTTTCGGACCAAAAATTCGGCATCTTCGCGAGTGTAGATGTCGTTGGTAATAACGGCTAGTTTGAATGAGTCTCGCAACTCTTGGCAAAGCCTAAGAACGAGCATTGTCTTCCCGGATCCAACGGGTCCGCCAATTCCAATGCGTACGGGTCTAGAGAAGTTAGATTGGGTCATATCGTTTATTCGAATGTGCTATCAGGAAATGAAAAGGCGAGCAAAGGCTCTCTCGTGACGGGCAGACGCGATGTCTATCACTGGATTAAATGCTCCTGCCCACTCTCGTTCAACATTGAGAGACTCTTCTACGAGTTGTGGCAACGTGTCTAGGGCTCGGGTTAGTGTTCTTTGAGCTGCTTCCTGCCCGATCCGCATGATCTTCAAAGTAGCAGAGCAGGGCGCCGCGAGCCCTTGATAGGCCCAGGATACGAGAGTAGCCTTTAATGGCGTTGCTTGCTGGATACGTTCGGCGGCAAAAGCGGTAAGATGGTGGGGAACGACCTCGCCGGTTACTCGAAGATCCTCCAGGAGGGCGGTTTCTGTACCGGGCCACAGCTTGTTCAGTAGCTGAAGTCGCTGTTATCCCTTGGGCTGCGCTGGCAGAACGAATTTCGGAACTGAGGAGAGAGGCCCCAATTTCATCGTCGATTCTAGCAATATCCGATTTGGAGCCCTCTTGCTGGGCGTAGTAGGTGTACCTTAAATAGGGCAATTCAAACTGAGACAAATTAAGTTGCACAACTGACTGAAGATAGAAGCTGAGCTGCTCTTCGGTTGTGACAATTCCGCTGGCTACCATTTCCTCCAGTCCATAGGAGTGGTCGTAGGAACCTATGGGAAATAAAGGATCGACTGTTTGCAGCATGGACGACAACCAGGGGAACACCTCAAAAGAGTCAGATTTTTTAGTGATGGTGCCCATGGGATACGATAACCGGTTCAAGCACGGCCTCGATTTCTGAAAACGGAATATGATTCCTGTCGAGCATTTGACGAACCGCTGGATCGTCTTCTGCAATTACAGCCGCGTCCTGAAAGTCGGCGGAAAAATGAAGATTGCCAACCATCCATCCGTAATAGGCTGCTTGCTTCCTATCAGTAAATGGAATTTGAAGCACGTTCTCGGCCGTTTGCTCGATCTCGTAGCGGGCCTCGTTCGTTTCAAAGAAGGGCGTGCGGTTTTTAAGAGGGTGGGGAAGGTCGAATCCGAATTCTCTACCGTCGTCAGCTTTGCCCCGCCAGCGACGTTTTGCGAGAGTGCGGCGATCGGTTTTGAGGACTACCGTAGCTTTTGTCGTTTCCCCACTAGGGAGGTGGTTGGTGATAAGTTCCATCTTTCGTTTAGAAAAGAAAATACCTTTGGGCGAGTGGTACTTCGGTGGCTGGTTCGCAGGTAAGAACTTTGCCATCGGCTTTTACGGTATAGGTTTCTGGATCCACTTCGATCTTCGGTGTCGAGTCATTGAATACGAGATCCTTTTTTGAAATGTTTCGGGTATTTTTCACTGCGACAAGCCGCTTGCCTAGATTGAGATCGCGATCGCGACCCTCTTTGAGAAAACTCTCACTGACAAAGGTTACAGACGTGCTTAGCTTAGCTTTGCCGTGCGACGCGAATTGAGGGCGGTAGTAAGTCGGTTGAGGTGTCGGGATAGAAGCGTTTGGATCGCCCATGTTAGCCAATGCGATAAGGCCGCCTTTCAGGATTAGCTCGGGTTTAGCACCGAAAAATGCGGGTTTCCAGACAACCATATCTGCAAGCTTGCCTAGTTCCAGAGAACCCACCTCATGGGAAACGCCGCAAGCGATGGCAGGATTGATGGTGTATTTGGCAATGTATCGAAGTGCTCTAAAGTTGTCTGCTGCGGGATGAATCTCGGATTCAAGCTTGCCGAACTGAGCCTTCATCTTGTGAGCTGTTTGCCAAGTTCGAGAGATCACTTCGCCGACCCGTCCCATGGCTTGGCTGTCGCTCTCCCACGGACAGAAGCAGTGGTTGGAAATTGGAATGCTGTTGTCGCAGGATCCTAAGATTATGCTGGTAGACGAACCAGCGGCCGGCATGAGCGATGAAGAAACTGACAGGACTGGGGAGTTGTTACTCAGCCTAGAAGGCAAGCACAGTTTGATCGTCATTGAACATGATATGGAATTCGTTAGGCAAATTGCTCGACGAGTGACGGTTTTGCACCAGGGACATGTGTTGAAGGAAGGAGCGTTCTCTTTTGTTAAGAGCGACCCAGAAGTGATCGAAGTCTATTTGGGTAGGCAAACACGAAATCATTAGTGTAAGTACTATGGATACAATTGAAGATAGTAGCTCGCAACAGACTTTGGAAGTAGAAGATCCTCTACTCCTCACCATAGAAAAGTTTTCAGCGGGCTATGACGAGTCGCTCGTCCTCAAGGACGTAAGCTTGACTGTACCGCAGAAAAAGGTGGTTTCACTTCTGGGTAGAAACGGGGTTGGCAAGACAACTCTACTCAATTCGATATTGGGGCATGTAAAGTCAAGTGGCGGTTCGATACGCTTTGAGGGTCGCTGTATTGATTCTTTGTCACCCGATCAGAGAGCAAGGCTTGGGATTGGATACGTTCCGCAGGGGAGAGAGATTTTTCCGAGTTTAACTGTTTGGGAGAATCTGAACGTAAGTGTGCGAGTGTCTTCGCTTAGTAAAGATGATGCGAACTCCCTTTTGGAAGAAGTTTACGACCTTTTCCCCGTCCTCAAAGAGATGCTGAAGCGGAAAGGCGGAGTGCTTAGCGGTGGTCAGCAGCAGCAGCTGGCGATTGGGCGCGCGCTCCTACTAAAGCCAAAGCTGTTAATTTTAGATGAACCGACGGAAGGGATTCAGCCTTCCATTATAGACCAAATTGAAGACGCGATATACGCTATCAAGCGAAAAGCAGAGATGAGTGTAATACTTGTCGAGCAGTATTTGGATTTTGCGAAGAATGCGAGTGATGCCTTTTGTATCCTAGAGCGTGGGTACGTAGTGCAAGAAGGTCCAATTGGGAATTTGAGCGACGAATTGATCGATCGCTATTTGACGGTTTAGATTCGTATCAAATCTTATTTGGTACCCAATAGTTGGATTGGGCTATTTTTAATGTTTGCAGGAGCTCCGATATGTCGGAGCGATAATTCCTTTCAGTCTTTTGCGGGTTGTCTCAATCTCCGGATAAACCTGCCCCTTAATTTGCCTGTTAGACGTCACCTTATTCGGTTTGCCTGATAAGGTACTCCATAGAGAGTGGTCGCATGGATACTTGTTTATTCAGTATCATGGAGATTTCGGATTTGAGCTTCTCCAATTGTAGTGGCGGGGTCTGTGCCGAGAGGGTTTATTGGCAAAAGCTGAGACAATCTCTTTGAGAAACGTATTTGAGCTCCCCATACGACGGGCCCACAAGAAAGCCTCTGCCGCAATGCGACAGAGGCTAATTTAGAAATGAATACCGTATTTAAAACTAGAAAGTGAAGATGGTTTCGAACGCGAATGAAGTTACATCGCCTTCTGTACCATAGTCCGCCTGGCTTACTTCAAAAAGCATTCCTAGATTGTCGGTTACCGACCATCCTGGGCTCAAAGTGAACTTGGTCACTGTTTCGCCGCCTGCCCAATCCTGCTCGTCTTCACTAACACGAGCGGTGATGCCGAGATTATCTGTGATACCCATGTTCGCCATTACGAGCCATTGGCTTCCGGTCATACCTCCGCCGAAATCAAAGTCGTTGAACTCAACCGCGTAGGTCATATTTCCGATCTCGTAGGAGCTCCAGAAGTTGATTACGTCTGAGTCCATAGTTGAGTTCGCGCCCTTGTCTTTACCGAATCCTAGAAAGAGAGTCAGACCCTCCGCTGGAGTAAGGACAATCTTGGCCTCTGCACCATATTGGCTGTCGCCGATGGAACCGTCAGGTCCGTAAAGCGAATCCAAAAGTGCCAGACCGAATTGGACGAAATCATCGCCGTAATTGTATCGAATGCCGTTGTGGTGCCCAGGGATTGATCCGTTAAGGTCGTAAGCGAATGAGTACTGGTAGAGGCCAGTTGGCTCAAAGGTTTCCCAACCAAGATAACTCAGGAATTTACCAGCGTCAATGTTGCCCCCATCACCTAGGTCGTAGTTGATGAAAGCTGCTTCGAGATCGAAGTCGCCAGTGTCATTTTCTCCGACATAATTTAGGTCAACTTGTCCGGTAATCTCGTCGAAACTGAAGAGAAAGTCGATTTCGGCCTGATCGAGGTTGAAAGAAGAGCTGTCGGATCCGCTTGGTTCGTCATCCGTGTCAGTGACTGACATGTCGAGGAAGCCGGTAATCGATAGATTCTCATTGATCTCGATCTGCGCTTGTAATGCAGGAGCTGCAAGAAGGATTCCTGCAAGTGATAATTTAAGTAGCTTGTTCATTTTAGTACTTATGAGTTTTTACGTTTGTTAGATAGAGTGATTCTTCAGGAAGCGATATATTGCTCACCGAAATTCATTCACCGTCTAGCAGATTGGTTGCCAAACTCATGAAATTTAGCGATTTGCTTATTTTGATACGCTCTTTGGGGAGATTGAGATCAATTTTGGGCACTGCTTAGCTATTTACACAAGAATGCAGGGCGTGGCATTTAGCAGGGGGCTATGGTTAGAGAGAGATCAGAAATCCAGAATACAAAAAAAGCCCCTTCGCGAGGCGAAGGGGCTATGTAAATCTTTGGTTTTCAATTCGCCTAGAAGGCGATTGAACTAGAACGTGAAGATCGTTTCGAAAGCAATGGTCGTGTTGGTGCCTTCGGTTCCGAGGTCGGTCTGGCTCAATTCCACCAGCATTCCAAGATTGTCATTTACAGACCAGCCGGGGCTAATCGTGAACTTGGTAGCGGTGTCCCCGCCAGCCCAGTCTTGCTGATCTTCACTCACACGAGCGGTGATGCCGAAATTGTCGGTGATTCCCATGTTTGCCATCAATAGCCATTGGCTTCCGGTCATATTGGCGCCCATGTCATAGTCGTTTAGCTCTAGAGCATAGGTCATGTTGCCGATTTCGTAGGAGGTCCAGAAGTTGATAAGATCCTTATCTGCAGTTGCATCTGCACCCTTGTCCTTGGCGAATCCCAAGTAAACGGTAAGGCCTTCAGCTGGAAAAATAACGATCTTTGCTTCCGCTCCGTATTCGCTATCGCCGATCGAACCGTCGGGTCCGTAGACGGAGTCAACGACTGAAATACCGAAATTCACAAAATCGTCCCCGTAGTTGAAGCGAACTCCATTGTGGAACAAGGGAATGCTGTTCGGGGCTAAATCGTAAGCGTATGAATATTGGTAGAGGCCTGTAGGCTCAACCGATTCCCAGCCATGATAGCTGTTGAACTTACCCGCTTCGATATTGGCTCCGTCACCAAGGTTGTAGGTAATGAATGCTTGTTCGAGATCGAATTCCTCGGTGCTGTTGTTACCGAGATAATTCAGGTCGATCTGAGCGGTGATTTCGTCGAAATCGATCAGAAAGTCGATCTCTGCTTGGTCGAGATTGAACGATGAGCTGTCTTCTCCGGTTTCACTGTCTACGTCCACTGCGGACATGTCCAAGAAACCAGTGACTGACAGGTTATCACTCAGTTCGATCTGCGCGTGAAGAGCAGGAGTTACTAGCAGTAGACCTGCGAGTGTAGTTTTCAGTAGTTTGTTCATTGTAGTACTTATGAGTTAATTATAGGATTTTTTGTGAACAACAGATTCCACGAGACTGCTAATTGCTAATAACCAGAGTCGCAGAATATCTGTGAGGAAAAACATTTCCTTACAGAATAGAGGGTTTTTAAATTTTTTGTCGTTAGATTACGTCTGGCTCAAAAACGTGCAGGAACTGAGGCTACAGGACGCGTGAAAGTATTACGAAATAGTTTAAACTGCTGCAGATTGAGCAAGAAGAAAACGGCTAAAACACACTAAACTAGGGGTTTTCGTTAGGTAATTTTGACGAATCAAGCCATATAAAATGTAAAATCTCTTATCTTTGACGAGATTGGCAAGATTCCGCACGGGATCGATTTCTAGAGGTTTCCTCTGGAAATCATTGAATCAGGACGTGTGCTTTGATCTATTCAGCCGGGTTGGAGAAATCTGCAATTGGTTGATCATCGCCTTCCGCGTCATCGTCTTCAACTTCGACGATCCGCGCTACTCCGAGAAGAAGGTCTCCTTTGTTTAAATTGATGCAACGGACACCCTTAGTCGCTCGGCCAATCACGCTGATTCCAGACACCTTCGTCCTAACGGCCTGTCCATTTTTCGTGAGCATCATCATTTCGTCCGACTCAAACACCGTTAAAGCTCCGGAAACGCCTGAGGTTCGGGCTGCAATGACTCCACTCCCTCCACGCTTTTGAGTTGGATACTCTTCGAACTTGGTCCGTTTACCTTGTCCACTTAAGCCGCAGATGAGGAGGGTTCCTTCGTCGTTGACGACTTCCATCGCTTTGGCTTCGTCGCCCTCTTTCAGGCGTATTCCTCGTACACCGCGAGTAGCACGGCCTTGGTCACGCAAATCGGTCTCTGGGAAGCGGATTGCTTGACCTTTAAGGGTGATGATAACCAAGTCGTCCTCACCACTGGTTAGCTTAGCCGAAATAAGGTCATCCCCTTCATCAATATTGATTCCGATGATGCCTCCACGGCGGAAATTTTTGTAGTCTATCAGATTGGTCTTTTTAACGACCCCATTCTTAGTGCACATTACCAAGTGCTGTGTATCCACAATTTCCTTAAGGCAAATCATGGCAGCTATCTTTTCCCCTTCCTGCAATTGGAAGACGCGTGCGATGGAGCGGCCTTTGGAGGTTCGGGAGCCTTCGGGAATCTCGTATACCTTTTCCACGTACACGCGGCCGTTATTCATGACGAAGAAAATGAAGTCATGCGTATTGGCGGTGAATATGTGCTCGATGAAATCCTCGTCGTAAGTATTGCCGCCTTGAACGCCTTTCCCGCCTCGCTTCTGGGTGCGGTATTCACTGTCGCTAGTACGTTTGATGAATCCTTTGTGGGAAACAGTGATGAAGCAACCCTCACGAGGGGTCATGTCCGCTTTCGAAATGTCGCCTTCGTAGGGAACGATTTCACAGCGTCTAGGGGACCCATATTTCTCCTTCTGTTCAAGTAGCTCGGTTTTGATGATTTCGAGCAACTTCTGTTCGCTTTCCAGAATGCTTCGCAGCTCTTCTATCAGCTTGATAAGCTCTGCGTATTCCTCTTCGATCTTGCCTCGCTCCATGCCGGTGAGCTGGTAGAGTCGAAGGTCGAGAATTGCGGCAACCTGTCGATCGGAAAGAGGGTACTTCCCTTGTAGCCTTTCTTTTGCTTCATCGCGATTTGCGGAAGACCGAATGATTTTTATGAAGTCGTCGAGGTTATCGAGCGCTATTTTATATCCTTCGAGGATATGGGCCCGATCTTCCGCTTTTTTGAGACGAAACGCGGTACGGCGGTAGATCACATCGCGGCGGTGATCAATGTAGCAATTGATCAGTTCCTTGATGTTCATCTGCTTGGGACGTCGATTGTCCAAGGCGAGGAGATTGACGCCGAAGCTGCTTTCAAGCGCTGTTTTCTTGAACAGCTTTGACATGATGACCTCAGGGAATTCGCCTCGTTTAAGCTCGATGACAATACGGGTGTTCTCGTCTGATTCGTCTCGGAGATCACTGATCCCTTCAATGTCCTTTGAGGACACTAAGTCTGCGATTTTGGTTACAAGGACTGCGCGATTAACATTGTAGGGGATTTTGGTGATCACGAGCCGATCGCGATCATTGTCCATCTCCTCTTTTCGCATTATGCCGCGCATGCGAACGATGCCTCGGCCCGTACGCATGTACTCGTCGATGCCTTTGCGGCCGACGATTTGGCCGCCTGTCGGGAAGTCGGGACCTTGAATGTGGGTTGCTAGTTCATCGATCTCAATATTCGGGTTGTCGATCTGGGCGCAAATCCCGTCGATGAGCTCGTCGAGATTGTGCGGCGGGATATTCGTTGCCATTCCCACGGCGATACCGGTCGAACCATTCATGAGAAGATTCGGCAGGCCTGCCGGCAGTACGTCAGGCTCGGTCGTGCTTTCCTTGTAGTTCGCAACGAAATCGACGGTGTCTTCGTCGAGGTAACGGAGAAGGTCTTCGGCTATGTTGGTGAGTCGACACTCTGTGTAACGATAGGCGGCGGGAGAGTCGCCATCGACGGAGCCGAAGTTCCCTTGTGGATCAATTAGCGGATACCGCATGACCCATTTTTGAGCCATACGAACCAGGGTGTCGTAAACGGAGGAGTCACCGTGCGGATGGTAGTTCTTTAGTACTTCACCAACGACGCCCGCGCACTTGTCGAATGGGCGATTGTGTAGCAGTCCTTCGCGGAACATTGCGTAGAGGATGCGTCGCTGAACTGGCTTGAGCCCGTCTCGAGCGTCGGGCAAAGCGCGGCTGACGATGACCGACATCGAATAGTCGATGTAGGCGGTCGACATGATGTCGGTTATACTAGCAGGAGAAATGCGTTCGGATGCTGGGTCCATGCGTATCTATTAATTGGTTACGTAAAAGGAAGTCGTGGGATGGGGTTGGTTAAACGTCGAGATAGGAGACGTTTAAAGCATTGTCTTCAATGAAGGCTCTTCGAGGGGCAACTTCCTCGCCCATGAGAATCGTAAACATTTCATCCGCTTTGGCCGCGTCATTGATATTCACTTTCAGCAAGCGGCGCTTTTCGGGATCCATGGTCGTTTCGAACAATTGCTTGGGGTTCATCTCCCCGAGACCTTTGTACCTTTGGATGTTCAAACCTTTTCGGCCAAGCAGGCGGATCTGGTCGAGAATCTCCATGTTTGAGAAGATCTCAATCGTGTTCTCATTTTTCTGCCCTTCGTTCTCAAGAATAGTATAGATCGGAGTTCCCGACTTTTGGAAGTGGGAAAGGTCGAGCCCGATGTCCTCAATCTCTCGCATCAATTTGGACATTTCATTCGACTCGAAAATCTCGAAGAGCGAGATGCGCTTTGAAGTCCCTGCTTCGTCGTTCTGTATCGTTACGGTGGCATTCTCACCATCGAGCTCTTCAGGGCCTATTCCAGCGTCTTGCACAAATGTGGCACGGTCGGTTTCGTTTGTTAGAAAGGTATAGAATTCTTCATTCCCTTCGCGAACTCGCGCGAGATATCGCGGTAGCGTGTGCTCTTCTTTTGAATACTGCTCCAAATACTCACTGAGAGAAGCGCCATGTCTCGCGACTGCGCCGCCGATCCGTTCCAGCTGGGCGAAGATTTCGACGATTTGGTCTAGCTGAGTCCCGTTGAAAACATGGCCATCGTCCAAACGAGTCATCCTGACGTCCTCAGAGCCGAGTTCCAAGAGGATGCGGTTAAGTTGCTCGTCGTTGTCTATGTACTGCTCACGGCGTTTCCGCTTGATTTTGTACAATGGAGGCTGGGCGATGTAAACGTATCCCGTTTCGATCAGCTCCTTCATTTGACGATAGAGGAAAGTCAAAAGCAGTGTCCGAATATGGGAGCCGTCAACGTCCGCATCGGTCATGATGATGATCTTGTGGTAGCGGGCTTTTTCAATCTTGAAGCCGTGATCTCCCTCGTTGTCGCCGATGCCGCAGCCGATCGCGGTGATCATGGTTCGGATTTCGTTGTTGGAGAGCACCTTGTCGATGCGCGCTTTCTCTGAGTTGATGAGTTTGCCTCGGAGGGGGAGAATCGCCTGAGTACGACGATCCCGGCCTTGCTTGGCGGATCCGCCCGCGGAGTCACCCTCCACAATGTAAAGCTCACTCTCATCCGGTTTCCGGGAAGAACAGTCCGCAAGCTTTCCGGGAAGACCTCCTCCAGAAAGCGCGCCTTTACGAACCGTTTCCCGCGCCTTCCGCGCTGCCTCGCGGGCACGCGCCGCGTTGAGGCACTTATCGATCAAGCGCTTCGCGAGTTTGGGATCGGTTTCGAAGACGTACTTCAGACGTTCGCCAACGATTTTCTGGACGATGCCATCGACTTCCGAATTGGAAAGCTTGGTCTTGGTCTGTCCTTCGAATCTGGGTTCGGGAACTTTGACGGAAACAACGGCGACCAGTCCTTCACGGGCGTCGTCGCCTGTGATCGCGGGATCCTTTTCTTTGAGCAAATTGTTTGCCCGAGCAAATTGGTTGATCACGCGAGTCAAGGCAGTACGGAAACCAGACAGGTGGGTGCCACCTTCGATGTTAAAAATTGAATTTGCGTAGGCGAACAACTGTTCGTTGTAGGAATCGTTGTACTGGAGCGAGACGTCGACCCCCGTTGCCGGACCATCCGGATCGTTCGGATCGGGAAAGGTGTCCCCGAATGAAATGGGCTCCTCGTGGAGGACATTCTTCGAGCGATTGAGGAAGCGAATGTACTCGGCGATCCCGTCATTGAACTGGAAGCTCTCGCTCTTGTTGGAGCGCTCGTCACTGATCGTTATGTGAATTCCTGGGTTCAAGAAAGCGAGTTCGCGCAAACGCTTGGCGAGAATATCGTATTGGAACGTTCGGGTTTCCAGAAAGATGACAGGATCCGGCTTGAAGCTAATTTTGGTGCCGGTTTTCTTGGTTTCACCGATTACCGCGAGTTTCTTGGTAGTGATGCCCTGACTGAAGCTCATCTGATGGATTTTGCCATCCTTGCGGACCTCTGCCTCAAACCACTCGGAAACGGCGTTGACGCACTTCGCTCCCACGCCGTGCAAACCGCCTGATACCTGGTAGGCTCCTTTGCCAAATTTCCCCCCTGCATGGAGATTGGTCAGCACCAATTCGAGAGCGGGCATTTTGTACTTCGGGTGGATGTCTACTGGAATGCCGCGTCCGTCGTCCTCCACGGAACAGGATCCATCCAAGTGAATGGAGACTTTGATGTTTTTACAAAACCCGGCGAGGGCCTCGTCGATCGAGTTGTCTACTACCTCGAAAACGCAGTGGTGAAGGCCGCGCTCGTTCGTGTCCCCGATGTACATGTCGGGGCGTTTGCGTACGCCTTCCAGGCCTTCTAGCTTTTGAATATTCGAGGCGTCGTAGGTTGCGGAGCCTTCGTGGTTTACGGGACTATTTTCAGCGTCGGTCTGGGAATCCATATAGTAGTTTTTGTCGATGAAAAAGGTCTCAAATAGAATGAGCGATCACAACCTTTTTCTATGATAAAAACGCGCAATTGAAACGCCTGTTCGAAGGCGTGCAAGGACCTTTTTCGTGTATATTCACCTACTGAGTTTTTTGGGTCGAAATAGTCCGTTTTGAAGGGGTTTATTTGCTTTTGTACTCGATTGCGTGGCGAGAGGTCCCCAGTTTGGTCGAAAGCCATGAAAATGACCGTGAAACTCGAATACGCGTGCCGCGCCTTGGTCCAATTAGCGAAGCGGTTTGAAGGGTCTGGCGTTTCCAGTATCGAGGAGCTGGCCAATGTGGAAAAAATCCCGGCGAAGTACCTCGCCCAAATACTGGGCGAACTTCGTAACGGCGGGCTGGTTGAGAGCAGGAGGGGAAAGCAAGGAGGCTATTTGCTCGCTAGAGCCCCGGACCAAATTTCCCTCTTCGATGTGATTTCTCTGATTGAGAGCGAAATGTTTTCGGAGTCTTCGAGGGTTTCAGGGGATTCTGGAGAAGCGGTTGCCAAGGCTTGGGCTGAAATGCAGGAGCGTTTTGAAGAGAGTGCGCGTTCGGTCACATTGGCGGAGCTTGTGGCGAGTGAGAATCAGGAGATGTATTACATTTAGGAATTCGGTATCGATGCGCCTTGACGCATTGAAATTATAGCCCTCCAATCTCAGTTAGATATATGGCCACAGATTGCACTACCAGCCTGCTGATCCTTCAGGATCGAGACATGAATTTGCAGCGGATCGAGCGCGATTTGGCCCATTTGCCGGTTGAAAGAGCATCGACCCAGAAAAAGATAGCAGATCTTGACGCTGAGATCGCGGCGGAAAAGCAACTTGTCAAGGAGCTGGAAGTCCGAGGGAAGATGATTGAAACGGAGATGGGCGATGTTGAGCAACAATTGCTTAAGTACAAAAACCAGCAACTTCTTGTTAAGAAGAACGATGAGTACCAGGCGCTGACCCATGAAATCGAGCTGACTGAGTCAAAAATATCCGATCTTGAGGAAAAGGAAATCGAACTCCTGTACGAGCTGGATGAGGCGCGCAAGAAACAAGGGGAAGATGAAGCGGTTTGCCGCGAGAAGATTGAAATGGAAAAGCGGGTTTTGGGCCGATTGGATGAAAAAGAGGCGAATTTAAGGGGCGAGATCGATGCGGCAAAGCAAGCGCTGGCTGAGGTGGAAGCAAGTATTGAAAAGCCAATGCTCTCCGTGTACCGGCGCGTCTCCAGGGGGTTGAAGTTTCCCATCATTGTCGCTCAGAAAGACGCCAAGTGCCAGGGCTGCCATATGCGAGTTTCCTCATCGGTTGAGGTTGACGTGATGAAGGGTAATGAAATTACCACTTGCGACAATTGTGGCCGCATCCTTTATTTCGACTCCTAGCTTCGGAGCCACACGTTCGCTCCGCCGTTCTTTAATGAATTCGTTCAGTGCAGGCAGTGGAGAGGAAAGTCCGGACGTCACAGGGCAGGATTCCTCGTGAAAACGGGGAAGGCTCGCTTAAAGGCGGGTCGATGGATAGCGCCACAGAAAATACACCGCCCATCTTCGCCAAGGCTTCGGCGGGCAGGCCTCTTTCGGGAGATCTGTTTGGTGAAGGGGGGTAAGGTTGAAAAGGTGGGGTAAGAGCCCACCGCCGTTCCGAGCAATCGGGCGGGCAGGGCAAGCCCAATCCGACGCAAGACAAAATAGGGGGCAGAGCGGCCCGTTTTTTATGCCCCGGGTATGTCGCGCCTTTTTCGAAAGGGTTCCGCATTCGTGCGGGACAGATAAATGAACGTGGCGCTGCTTCGGCAGCGTACAGAATCCGGCTTATCGGCTCCGGAGCTAGATTTTTTAAAAAAGGTATTCGGTCCAACGCTTTCGATGTTCCCGGGAGCTAGGCTACCGGACTGGTCTGGCTTTCTTATCCTCTAAGAGTTTCGGGAATTGAACAGGGATCGGTAATCCCGCTTCAGATAGATCAGTGTTTTCCGATAATCAAAGTTGATTGTTGGCGATTAGACGCGGTGAGTTGGAGATTCGCGTCTAATTAGCTTTTTTTCAAAATGAGATCTCGATTAGATAAGCCGTTAGATAGGAAGAGCGTTAGATTAGCTTCAAAAAGGGGTTCCACCCTGGTTGAGGTTATGATGTCCTCGATCATTATTTTAGTGGTCCTTCTTGCAGGATTTGGCGCCCTGATTCAGGGTAATCGACTGATTGAGGTCTCCCGGGATGAAACTCGGGTTTCTCAGGTGCTTCAGAGTGAAATCGAGGAATTGAGGTCGTATGACTGGGCGACCCTTATCGCCTTGAATGCGGAATCGACTTATGCGCCGTCAAGCTCCTTCACTGACGCGTACTCAGCGCGATTTACGATTAAGCGTAAGATATCGACTCGTTCGAGCCTGCAAAAACGAGTAACGATGCAGGTGAGTTGGACGGATAACAGAGGGACGTCTCACATGAGGGAATACATCACTCTGATATCAAAGGACGGACTTTACGACTTCTACTACCGAACGATCTAGTGAAAGACCCATTTAAAATGCCGTTTAGATTCCGCCAAAAAGACGCTACGCTTGGATTTACTTTGGTAGAGTTGATGATTGCCACAGCGATTGTTGGCTTAGTACTAGCTGGAGCGGTGACCACCGTCAATATTTGGGGGCGCAGTTCGATGAGTCTTGGGAATTACGCTGAAATGAGCGGTAGTTGTCGGCGCTCGCTTGATGTGTTTGCCTATGATGTCCGAATGGCGAACGGCGTGTCGGTATCAAGCTCGAGCACGTTTACATTCACCGCGTACGACGACACAGGTACCGGAACGGCATCAGTAACCTATTCCTATGATACGGTAGGAAAAACGCTTACGAGAACTTATGATGGCGTGTCGCGTATCATCCTTGAAAATGTAGAAAAGTTTGGATTTTCGTATTTTGATTTAAATCGTAACGCCACTACGGACGCTCTGTCAGTCAAGGTTGTGCAAATAGAGGCCGTTCTCCTCAAGACGGTTCTCAGCGTAGCCAATACGGACGAAATCATTTCGGCCCGTTTTATGTTAAGAAATAGAGAGGTCAGCGTCTGATGAATTTTTTCCGGTTTAGTAAGAGTGCGTCTGGGCTGACTTCCAGAAGGGGATCCGCAATGATTGGGGCGATCGGAATTGCAGTGGTAGGTGCAGCGGTTGTAGGGGGTTACCTCAAAATGGCCTATAACGAATATACGCTCTCCAAAAGAACGTTACAACTGCAGAGCGCGATGAACTTGGCAGAGGCTGGGCTCGAGGAAGCGATGATCGCTATCAATACCAAAGATGTCAGTGGATGGTCATCTGTGGGCTCCAATGGCTATTATACTACGATTACCGATCTTAGCTTTACTGACACCCGAACCGGTCCGGTTAAAGTTTATTTTGAATACAATAATAAGTTACCGATATTGGTGTCAGAGGGAAGAATTATTAATGCGAGTGGCAGTGAAATTGTTAAACAAATTAGGGTGGATCTTAAGAAATCAAGTCTTTTTGGTAACGCGTTAACCGCGAAGCAGACGATTGATTTTAGCGGCAGTCCCGTTAGCGTGGATGCCTACGATTCTACTGTGGGTGATTGGGATGCCACTACAAACCGGCTTGATCAGGCGACTGTCGCATCGCTTTCAGTGAATAACGGAGCCCTTGATGTGGGAAACGGTGACATCTATGGATACGTTGCCACTAGTGGAGGTACGCCGGATGTGGGACCGGGAGGCAGTATTATGGGAGATGGATCGACCGAGACGATGGACATGAGTCGCGTTTCGACTAGTTTTTATGCAAACTTGTGGGACATTTCGGTGCCGACCGGAACAGTTGATGGGGTTAATTATATAGTCGACTACACGTCCTTGGCCCCAGGAAGCATTGGATCCTCGGGAACGTCGACCAATCCAGAAGTGTACCATATCACTAGCTTTAGTATGGCTTCCTCGGACCAGTTGAACATTGTCGGTCCTACTGTGATAATCGTAGATGGAGACTTCTCGATTTCGGGTGGAGCAGGGATCAATATCATAGGGGTTGGCTCATCCCTTGAAATGTACGCTGCGGGGGATGTGAAAATCGGTGGAAATGGATTTTTAAATGACCAGTTGAATCCGGAATCTTTCCAACTATGGGGGACGGCTCCATCACCTACGACACAGAAAATTTCGATTCTAGGCAACGGCGATACCGCAGGTGTCATTTACGCGCCGAATGCGGACCTTGTCATCGCTGGCAATGGAGGAATGTCCGGTTCGGCAGTGGCTAAGAAAATTAATATTATGGGAGAGGTAGACTTTCACTACGATATCAACCTGAAGGAATTCGATAAGCACAGCAGGTTTACTGTGGGCAGATGGAGAGAATTGCGTGCCGCTACGGAGGTACTCGATTTTACTGATATGACTGCATTGGCAGCGAGCATCTCGCCGTTGTAAGCGAGACTGGGCGGAACGGGTTGGCTACTCCCCGTTGTAGGGGCGTTCTAAGTCCGTAGTGTTCTATTTCGGTGTTCGAGAATTGATACCGTTTTACGCTCTATGCGAATGCAGACGATATGCAGAATTTTCTTAAGGGAATTGTGCGTACTATCACGGGTTGAGGGTGGGAATCGCTCAATCGGTTTTTCCTTACTAAAGTAGACTGCTGAAAATCCGTGATGAAATTGTAGAGTTAAAGGGGAACCAATCTTTTAGTTTTCAAACGATCTTATGCACCTCGGACCGTCAAAATTGGATAACATTAAGGTCAGTAACGCTTTCTCAAAGAAGAAAGGGTTCACACTTATAGAAGTCATGGTGGCCATGGTGGTCATTCTGGTTATTTTCGCAGGTGGCTTTGGCGCCCTCAGTTATGGGAACAAGCTCATAGAAACCGCTCGTGACGAAACGCGTGCGTCGCAAGTCCTGCAGAGCGAGATTGAGGATTTGCGCACTCTCAATTGGGCGAGTTTAACGGCTTTGAATGCCGAGGCAAGTTACGCTCCAAAGAGCGAGTTTACGGACGCTTATTCGAGCCGCTACACCGTCAAAAGGAAGATCGCGACTCGATCTGCCACGGAAAAGAGAGTAACAATGGCTGTAACTTGGATGGACAACCGGGGCACGTCCCACACTCGAGAGTACATAACCTTAATCGCAAAGGATGGTCTTTACGATTACTACTACCGATCCTTCTAGTTCATTTGTTATGAAAAGAGCGAAACACTTCCGACATAGATCAGACAGAAGGGCCTTTACGCTAGCCGAACTCATGTTGGCTATTACCATTGGGGGTATTGTCCTAGCAGGCGCGGCCACTACTGTTAATCTTTGGGCCCGCAGTTCGGTGGCAGTGGGAAATTACGCCGACATGAGTGGCACATGTCGGCGGGCTCTAGACATCTTTGCCTCGGACGTCCGTATGGCAAACGATGTTTCCGTATCTACCGCGGATACGTTTACATTTACTGCGTATGGCTCGGGAACGAGTTCAGTTACAGTAAGCTATGTTTTTGATGATACCAACGATACGCTGACTCGAACTTATGACGGTACCTCTAGAGTCATCCTTGAGAATGTGGAAAAATTTGGGCTCACCTATTCTGATCTAACCCTTTCTACGACGACTAACCCACTTTCAGTGAAGGTCGTGCAAATTAAGGCTATTCTGCAGAAAAAGGTGATCAATCTGAGCAATACAGATGAAATTATTTCTGCCCGTTTCATGCTGCGGAACCGGCGTGTAAGCACCTAGTGGGAGAAGATGAATATGAGTAGATTGAAATCGAAGAACGGGTCTGTTCTAGTCGGAGCGATGATCCTGGCGATCATAGGGGGGTCCATAATCGCGGGCTACCTGAAAATGTCGCTTCAGGAATATCAGCTTTCACAGCGAACCCTGAAATTGCAGAGTACCATGAATCTCGCGGAAGCGGGACTGGAGTTGGGTATGAACGCTATCAATACAAAGGACTGGACTGGCTGGACCTCTGTGGGTACAAATGGACGGTTTCGAGACATCAAAAGTATTTCGTTCACGGATGGTCGTGTCGCTCGAATCCGAGTCTATCTGGAAGATTTTAACTCCGCTCCAATTCTAGCGGCGGAAGGCCGAGTGATTGAGCCGGATGGCTCTGAGTTGTTTAAGCAAGTTAGAGTCGATATGACTTCAACTGGACTGTTCTCTAATGGTCTGACAGCGAAGGACACAATCAATTTCAATGGCAATAGCATTACGGTGGATGCTTATGATTCCACGGTTGGGGTTTGGAATTACACGTTCAATCGGGAGGATGAAGGATCGGTTGCCAGCCTCTCTATAGACAATGGGGCGCTCGATGTGGGGAATGGAGACATCTGGGGTTACTTAGCAACGGCAGGTGGCTCCACCTATGACATCGGAAACAACGGCAGCGTGATGGGAGCGGATACACCTGCCGGGGTAACGGAAGATCCCAATAGGATCAGCAACGACTTTCAGGCGAGCCTTCCCGACGTGTCGGCTCCTGGACTTACCCCGGATTATACAACACTCGCGGCAGGATCCATTGGTGACCCGACGGCTTCATGGAGCTCGGATCCGGTAGTCTACCACATTTCCAGTTTAAACATGAGCGGTAGCAATACGATTACCGTTGTGGGACCTACGATTCTCATTGTTGATGGAGATTTTAAGGTAACCGGGCAAGCTGAGCTCAATATTGTGGGGACAGAATCTTATTTGCAAATGTACGTTGGAGGAGACCTGGATCTAACGGGACAGGGAGTCTTGAATGACGAGCAAAACCCAGAAGCCTTCCAGGTTTGGGGAACCGCGGTATCGGGTGCAGGCCAGTCGATTAAAGTAGCGGGCAACGGAGATTTTGCCGGCGTCCTCTACGCTCCTAATGCCGATCTTGAGATTGTAGGGAATGGAAACGTTTCGGGTGCCGCAGTGGGTGAAAACATCACTTTAACGGGAAATGCGGCGTTTCACTATGACCTGAACTTGAAGAACCTGGACAGCGACGGGTCCTATGCGATTAGTAGATGGCGCGAGCTGCGTGGAACCTCAGAGTGGCTAGACTTCTCTAACACCACGAGCTTAGCCAATTCAATTTCGCCTCTGTAAAAGCCTCGCTATATCTCGTCTAAATGCCTTGACACGGGAGAAATTTGGCGAAATATCCGCCCCTCCTATGGCAAATACCAAGTCAGCACAGAAGAACAACCGGAAAACGATTGCTCGCACGCTACGCAATCGCGCACGCAAGACTCGTCTAAAAACGTTGGCGAAGAAGGTTCAGACACTCGCAGAATCGGGCGACAAGGAAGGGCTCAAGGCGGCGGCGACCGACTATATTTCTGCCATGGACAGAGCGGCCAAAACGAATCTGGTTCATCGCAACAAAGCGAGCCGTACGAAAGCATCTATGGCGAAGTTACTCGCTGCTTAGTAGATCAAATTTTTCCTCCTCCCATCTATGAGCTCCCACGTTTTGGCGATGGGGGCTCTTTTTTTAACCGAATGCCCGATACTGCTCCATTTATTTCCTTCCCAGAACGCTACTTGGGCGAGCGATCAGTCAAGTTCCCCTTGCTCGTAGATCATCAGGGTTACTTCGCGATTAACAAGCCAGCTGGGCTGGCCTGTTTTAGACATGAGTGGAATACAGGGAAGCCGGATATATCGATGGCCTTACGGAGGGAGCTCCTCAATGAGAAACCTCAGTTGAAGGCCTTGGGGGTAGAAGGTCTATTTCGAGTATTCAAACTCGATGCGGAATTGAGCGGTGTTCTTCTATACGCTAAAACGGAGGAATGGGAAGAAAAGCTGAGAAACGCCTTTGGTTCGCGCCAGATAGTATTTCGCTACCACTTTCTTGCGAGTAAGGAGATAGAGGAACGCTCTCTTATCTGTGATCTGCCCATAGCCGCTCACTCAAATGGGAAGCAGATGCTCGTTTCTCACAAGACAGGGAAAAAGTGCGAAACCCGTTTTCAGTATTTAAGAAGCTTCGGGCGCTACCAGCTATGGGAGGCGACCTCTCGAGATATGCGGGTGCATCAGCTTAGGATCCATGCCGCAGAAAGAGGTCTGAACATCGTGGGAGAAACCGAATACGCGAAAGGCGACCGGATTCTACTTTCGATGATTAAGAAGGGTTTTCGGCGTGGGAATTCGCCGGAGAACCCGATTTACGACGCGATTTGCGCACACCTTGTTTCGGTTGATTTTGAAATCCCAGGCGAAGAGTGGCCGGGAGCCCAGGCTCCGCTGCCGAAGGGATTTACGACGCTCCTGAAAAAACTGGATCTATTCAAGGGCCCAAGGGGCTAATTCCCCCGGTAGTCAATCGATGTAGGTTTGAAAAGTGACCCTGATTTTAGACCATCAGGCTTGAAGAGAGCTAGGGGCGGTTGAGATTGACCCAATTTGTTAGGTAATTAAGTGTCGTTTCTTCTTTACAGCGTCTAGGGCACGCATCACTTTCTCGGGCTTTTCCAAAAAATTGAAGATATCATTCTATGGGTAATCTAAAGAAGAAACGTCGTCTTAAGATGTCGAAGCACAAACGCCGCAAGCGTTTGAAGTCGAATCGTCATAAGAAAAAGGCTTGGTAGAGTAGTGTATTCCTATAGGTGCCCCAATTGAGGGCTCGCTCAGCAAAAGAGTAATCTTATGCTGACAAGCGACAGCGAGAATTTTCAAAGCTCGGACTTTTAGCGGTCCGGGCTTTTTTGTGTGCCCAATGCATTCTTTTGGGGCGTGGGTACTAAGAAAGTAGCCAGCGTTTTGGCGTCGATTTTGGGCTAGTACTCAGTACCTTAAGATCTCGGAGCGACTTTTGGATTAAGGGAAGCCAGTCACTTTTTTTGAAAGTCGCAATGTGAATCCTACAGAGGGGGATTGAGCCGAATCCCTGATTAATACTAGGGTGGTTTTACTTCTGAGAGGGATTCCCCTAAGGGCTATGGGCTACTTAGCTGCGTGGCCTAAGTTTCAAAATGAGGATAACTTCCCTCTATTCGGCTCAATTTCGGGAATGGGGAGCCGATAGGTTTAAGTATCCCATCTGGGCGGATATTCGCCCGGGGAATCCAGTTATGATTTCCTCCAGTAAAAAAGATTACATAGTAGAGTATCGTCCCACTTCCATTAGGATGGTTCGTGTAAGCTCGTTCAACGCACCCATAACGATTGAAGCGATTGAGGAGGTGGCGCTTGGCGAAGATTTAGAGGCGATTGCTAGCTCGGTAAGAAAATTTTGTGGCGTGAAGGCGAATGGCTACTTGAATGCCACCTGCGTTGTGTATCCGGAGCGCCGAGTTGTTCGCCAGGTCGCGATTGATGCTCCAAAAGGGAAAGAGACGGAGTTCGTCTTCAATTTCCTTCATGGTCAAATCGAAAACGCTCCTCATGAATTGGCGGCTCATTGCCTTTCGCCTCAGACGGGTAAGGAAGTGGACCCGAGGGAATTTGGTCGCAAGGAAGTGCTCATATGTGGAGTACCTCATCCCGACATACATGAACTGCAACAATCAATGCTTGGGCATGCCATATACCCCAAGAGATTGGAGTTGGGCACGGTTGGCATGCTTGGAGCGGTTCAAGACGCCTTAAAGTGGAAGGATTCAAAGCTTCCGGCTCTCCTTCTTGAATTGGATGAGCGCTCTGCAAACGCTGTAATAATTGGAGCAAAGGGGATCGAGATATCACGTCGAATTGACACGGGATCAAGGGACATCGCGGAGTCACTCAAGTTGGAGCTGAATCTTAAGGATGAAGAGGCAGCGGTTAGACTGCTTTCTTCTAAGGATTTCGATTTTAGCACGATTTCTAGAAAGATCATTAGGAAGCTCTTACGCGAGCTTCAATCGTCAATTGGCTACTACGAGGTCCAAACCGGACAATCGGTAAATTGGATACATGCTGCTTCAAGATCTATTCAGATGGATTGGTTGGAAGGTAGCATAGGAGGATTTCTGAATTTGGAGCCTTTGAAATATGAAGTCAGAGAATGGCTTGAATCAGTAGGAGTCAGTTTCGCAAGTGATGAACTTAGTGAAATGGTGGATTCGTCTTGGCTAGGGCTCTTATCGAGTCTCTGCACTTTTGAAAATGAGGAGGTCGCCGCCGCATGAGTAAGAAACGGGAGAAGAAGGTAGAAGTAGTGGCGGAGCTGAATTGGCGTCCTGACTTTCGGGATCGTGACTCTCTGCCTGACATCAAAACCGTTCGGACAACCTTTTTCCTTTCGGCTATCGCCGTCACAATAGCCGTGATGAGTTTGATGCACTTAGGATTCTATGAATATACTATCTACTCGCTTGGGAAAAAGATCGAAGAAGGGAAAGCTGAAATAGCTGCTCGACAAGGCCATCATGCAAAAGCGATAGGGATGAATAATCTCTTTATTGAGCAAGAAAGACGTATTGATGAGATTAATACGTTCGAAGAAGGGCAAGTGGTTGCGAGTGATCTAATTCTTGACTCGGGGAAAAGCCTTTTGCCCGGAATGCCACTACTGAGTGTCGAGTACATTGATGCAAAGGCCGTTTTTCAAGGATTCGTTGTGGCAAGCGAAGAGACTGATTCGCTTCTAAAAGATTATATGGAGAAGTTGCGGAATGTAGGTTCGCTGAAAGATCGCTATGCGGATATTAACCAAGTTTCGGTAGAGAGAGAAACTGGCACTGACCAGATTAAGTTCCATCTAGAAGCAATGAATCCAGAGGAAGACAACGCCTCCAAAAAGAAATCATAGTCATGAGTTTTGAGGTACTGATAGAGGCTATTAAGAAGAACTTGGTAATTGCAATTTCAGGATTGGTTACCGCCACCTGTATGACGGTATACGTTTTGCACATGGATAAGAAGTCCGACTTGGACTCGGAGATTGAACAGATCGATATTCGTATTTCCACTATGCTGAAAAATATCACCAACAGTGCCGGCTTGGAGGAAGATATTGAGGCAGTTGAGAGCCAGATCTCTGAGCTGGATAAAAGAATGTTTCAGTCTCAAGAGTTAGCCACTAACTACAATTACTTCTTCAATATCGAAGCATCGACAAACGTTTCCCTGAACGACTTGAAACAAATTGAGATCGTTACGGAAGACGCAAATCAGAAAAAGCGCAAGATGCCGAATCCAATCGTGGATGCCTATATAAAGATCCGGTATCACATGAAAGCCACCGGAACTTATCAAGATTTGGTTAATTTTATGAGAACTTTAGAAGGAGGCCCATCTTTCTACCGATTGGAGAAATTCAGACTGTCGAAGTCATCAACAGGCAGCGACGAGCTTTTATCCATGGATGTATCTTTTTTAATGCTGGGGAAGAAAGCGTCCTAGTTTCATATGAAATTTAATACTTACAAGATTTTGACCACTTTGCTGATGTTGGGAATTGCGACATCAGGGTACTCGGTTGTCAAAGAACCGGAAGTTCGTAAGGCGAAAATCGAGATAGCAAAGCGCCTTCTGAGTAAGCGTGTAGTTTTGCCGGACGAGAAGCTAATCGTTGCAATCGGTGACCCTTTCGACGTTTCGAACGAAGTCATTGAAGTTGTCGAGGAAGTGGTTGAGGAAAAAGTTTCCGCACATGAATTGATTCCTTTGCTGGCTAAGAATGTAAACCCCACTGGAATATTCACAATTGGGGGCGAGTATTACCTTATGTTCAAAGAGGACAAAGTGAAGTCGGGCGGAACAATTTCTGTCGAGTATAAAAATGCTGAATACAATTTGGAAATAGTAAGGGTTCTTCGAAACGCATATAGTCTGCGCTTGGAAGATGCCGAAATTGAGATTAAACTAAAGTAGAGAGATATGAACACTGCAAAACGATTAATGATTAGCACTATCCTGTTCGGATGCCTACAATTGGCGGCATACGGGCAGAACGGCCAGTCGGACGTTAGTACGGACCCTCCTCGGGCATCTGACGTTGGCAGGCAATTCGACGATTCCGTCCTGAGGGGTGAAGAGGCGAATCAAAGCACGAAGACTGGGAGAGGTTTAAGTACATCCCCTTTGAGTAGCGAACTTTCGTTGGGTGATACCGATATGATTTCGGTCGATTTTCCGAACGAGGAAATTAGAACAGTACTACGTAACGTAGCTGATCTCTATATGCTCAACATTGTCATTCCTGAGGATCTACAAGGCACAACTTCAATTAAGTTGCGCGATGTGTCCTGGAAACAGATTTTCTCAGTAGTCTTGGAGCCAATAGGCTACACCTATGTAGAGGAAGGAAACATTATTCAGATCATTTCTAATGATACTTTGAATTTTGAGCCGCCAATTACAGATATTTTTATTCTCAACTATGCGGAAGCCAGCGATATAGCTGCTACCGTTACCAACATGGTTGATGCCGAAAAGGGTGGGCGCGTACAAATAGATGCTAGAACGAATGGCCTTATTGTGACGGAAAGACAATCACGCATGTCAACGATCCGCCAAGTGATTGAGAGGCTGGACAAGCCAACGCTGCAGGTGATGATCGAAACTCGATTTGTGGAAGTGACAAATCAGGACGTATCCAAGATTGGGGTAAAGTGGAATAGCCTTGAAGAATTCGAAGTGACGGCTGAAGGGCTTTCGCGCGGGTATTCAAATATTGACACAAGAGTGGGTAGCAATACGCGAGGTTCAGAAAATAATAACGAATCAAATTTTGGGGAAGTAGACCTTTCAGTTGGCGATGCTTCAGTTTCCGGTGTTCCTGGTGTTCGCAACGGTCGGTTTATCAACAACCTAACGGGGCAAACACTGCTTGATGCGACAAGCGATTCAAACACATCCGTGCAACAAAGCGCTATACGTAATTTGACTGATCTTGTTCACGGTGGAGATCTTCAAAGAACAACGAGCGCGATTTTCAGCACTAGCCAAATTGGCTACATCTTCAGCGCATTGAAGACACAAGGTAACAGCCGTCTTGTTTCACACCCAACAGTGGTAACACTAAACAACCAGGAAGCTGAGATCTCAATTGGTGAGCAGTTCCCGATTCCAAACTACCAGTATAATGAAGAACGCGGCTCTTTCGAGGTTGCTGGGTTTGATTACAAGGACATTGGTGTGATTCTAAAGGTTAAGCCTTCGGTCAATAATGAGGGTCTTATTACTCTGAGAGTTAATCCTGAAGTAAGCAGCCGCACCGGTGAACGTGAATTCGGTGGAGCAAGTGGGGCAAGTATTCCAATTATCTCTACCCGCCGCACAGAAACTCAGATTTCACTGAAAGATGGATACACCATGGGTCTAGGTGGATTGCTGCAGGCTAGCTCGATTGAAGAGGAGAGCAAAGTGCCATTGTTGCACAAGATCCCTGGTCTCGGAGCAGCTTTCCGTCACAAGGAAAAAGATGGCCAGAAGATGAACCTCCTCATCTTTATCACCGCCAAAATCCTTTCCAGCGAAGATTCTGATTTCGAAGATGTCTTCTCCCAGACGCAAATGGAAGAAGTGGGTATAGACCCAGATGAAATCCGTAATCGGTAGTTTAAAATAGAGACAACTTTCACGGGTCTTTTCTTTCGGGAAAAGGCCCGTTTTGTTTTGATGCATAGGGGGCAACGGTACGCTTGCCAGTCGTATTAATCTAGTCGCTGCTCGCCAACAATGGAAACGACCAGATGGCGAGTATGCTTTTGCACGCGGTGCTCCCAGAGAAAGAGTCCTTGCCAGGTTCCTAGAAGGAGGTCTCCGTTAACAAACGGGATTGATTCTGAACTCCGGGTGAGGGCAGTTTTGATGTGACTGGGCATGTCATCCGGCCCCTCGTAGGTATGAGTAAAGTGGGGATCGTTGTCGGGGACGAGACGGTTTAGATAGTTTTCAAGGTCACGGCGGGCGGAAGGATCGGCATTCTCCATTAGAACAAGACTGCAGCTGGTGTGGCGACAGAAGACATTCAGGATGCCATTTTCCAGGCCGGAGGATTTAAGAGCGTTTCTTGCTCTGTCGGAAATTTCGTAAGTTCCTTGACCATTGGTTTCGATATGAAACTCGGTATGCTGGATCTCCATTTTGGGAAAAGACTAGTTGTTTGATGAAACGACAGGATTGCTTCCTGATATATGGTCCTCTTCAGGCTCGAGCAAAATAGCAAACTCGAGCTCCTTTTGGTCTCGCTTGATTGTGAAAAGCAGGAAATCGCCCGGGTCTTTGAAGAAAATACTGTCACGCAAGTCGTTTAGATCCGCAATTTGCCGTCCTTCAAGATTCAATATTTCGTCCCCGGTCTGAAGACCGCTTCTTTCTGCAGGGCTTCCCGGGATGATGGACTTAACTAGCACTCGTTTTCCAATATTGTAGGTGTCTGGCTTTTCCTCAAACTCAATAGGCAGTAATCCGTATCTGACTTTCTGGTACTGATTAAGGTGAGAGACTATTCTCGCCAAAGCCTTGGTTGGGATTATATATGATGAATCCACTTCGGGCAAGGTGGCCATGACAATGCCGATAAGTTCGTTCTTAGCATCGAAAGCGGGCGAACCACCTTCGGCAGGTCCGATAGAAATGCTGAGGCGAGTATAGGTTAGGGGAAAGACCACCTCAGCAAAGTGGCTCTCATAACCGGTTACGAGCCCGAATTTGGGAGTAGGACTGAAATCAAGTGGACTTGTTACGGAAAATGCCAGAGCTCCAATTTCGAGGCTTTCCTTGTTTTCGATTAGTTTGATGTGCGCGAAGGAGTCGGGCAAATTAATTACTTGCAAGAGAGCTACGTTGGTACGGGCGTCTGATCCGACAATATCCGCGAGAAACGATATGCCACCCTTCTCTATCCAGACTCTAGTAGCATTGTCGGTTGGTAGATAGCTTGTCAGAACCTGTCCCTTTTCGCTAATAAAGAAACCGGAGAAAACTCTGAGTACGACCTTTGGCTCGTTGTTCTCTGAAAGGGTCTCAGTGGCCACCTTCACCCGAACGACGGCGTTTTTGCGATCCTGGTATATTTTCTGGACCGTCTTCTGAAGATCGAGCACACTGCTCTCGCTTTGACCGTAGGCAATTTGAGAACCCGCTAACAGGCTGGTGGCGAAAATTACGACTGAAGCTCGTGCCCCCATGGTGGCACGTTTGAGTAGCCGATTGAACATGGGCTAAAAATGGCTCCAAGTACCTATGACCTTAGCGCCCAAATCGGTTCCGGAATCGATTTGGCCAGCGGTGAACTGTTTAGGTTCGGCGATAATCTGATAGTTCACAGGTATCGATTTTTTGGTCAGAGCGTTAATCTCGTAGGAGGGAGTGGCATTGATCCCGAAGGAGAAATCGACTTCGTTTGTCTCAACCTGTCGATGGAGATCATCGACCACAAAAATAGGCTGATCGATTGCGGATGCATTGCCAACTATGGGTTGAATGGGCTCCGTTTGAACAAGGTTGGGTGTGGTTTGTCCTCCTGTGAAATACTCGGTTTGCGATACAGTAAAGACACCAAGTGCCAATATGCTTGCCGTAGCCGTAACCGCAGCGGACTTCCGGGCTATCAGAATAGAAAGTTTTCCGGCTCTCTCATACCAGGACTGTGTTCGGACAAGAGCGGCGAGTTGCTTGCTTCGCATTTCCTCGTCAAACTTGTCCCAAAACGCTTCATCAGGCCTCTCCTGGCGTTTCAGCTGTATCAGCTGAGTAAGGCGTTCGTCGTCTTTTCGGGATATCGTTTTCTTAAAGGGCATCTTTGTCGTAAAGGTGTTCAACTAATGTAGTCCTTCAATTCGCCTTGAAGGAATTGTTTAGCGTAGTGGAGCCGGGATCTAACCGTGCCAATGGACGTCCCGACGATGTCAGCGATTTCCTTGTGGCTCAGGCCGTCGATTTCAAACAAGGTGATTACCGTTCTGTGTTTAACCGACAATTTTTGGAAGGCGTCGTTTAGCCTTTCCTGAAGCTCGGTCATCAAGGCCGCTTTGTCCGAGTCGGATTCAGTTTTCAAATTCTCAATGAACCCCTCCGTATGATCCTCCTCGACCATTTTCTCGAAGCTGAAGAAGCGTCGCAATTTGTTTTTTCGGAGGTGGGTGAGTGAAGTGTTCAAGGCGATGCGGTAGAGCCAAGTGAAAAAACTGGATTTCCCCCTGAAGCGGTTGATTGATTGAAACGCCTTGATAAAAGTCTCCTGGGTCAGGTCTGAGGCATCCTCTCGATTCGAGGTTAGATTGTAGATCACTGAGTATACCCGCTCTCGGTACTTAAGAACCAATGAGTCAAACGCATCTACGTCACCCTCTTGGATCTTTCGTACGATGACGAGATCCTCATCTGCTTCCAATCTTCTTTCAGGCGAAGAAACGAGCGGCTTAGTGATGGTTTTTATTACACTCATTCGGGTGAGAATGGAAAAACGCTAACGATTATGGGTAAAATGTCTAGGTCCCTTCGTGATAAATGGCAAATATAGGCGAAAACTCGATCCTAACTCTAGGATGTTGTCCGATCTGACTGGAGGGCTTCTACCTGGTTCCACAGGAGTTCGCTAATCGTGTACAGAAGATCGGCGTCTTCCTTTCCGATATAGGAAGCAATGGCGTCCCGGGCTAGTTGAACCTCGCGGAAAATGGCCTCTTGAACGGATTCGACAAGATCCAACTCAGCAAGCTTGGATTGCCACATTGAAATGTCGGCCTCGTTCTTGCCCGCCAGCGTGTCCCGGAGCAGGGCGGCTTCTTCTTGGGGAAGGCGATCGCGGAGCAAGATGATAGGAAGTGTCGCCTTGCCGGTTGCGATATCAGTACCGAGGGTTTTCCCGATTTTTTCTTCCGACCCTATTAGGTCGGTAAGGTCATCGTAGATCTGGTAGGCGATTCCCAAGTGCCGTCCAAAATTCCCGGCAGCTTCGACATAAGATTGATCTCTTTCGGCCAGACGCGCTCCGAGAAAGCAGGCGACGCTAAAGAGTTCAGCTGTTTTTAGATCTATAACTCTTTGATACGTAGCTAGATCAATATCTGGGTCGCCTCTTTGCATCGTTTGGAGGATTTCCCCCGTGCAGACGTTGCGCATGGCGATGGCCACCTTCTTGCTCACCTCCGAAGTTGGAAATTGGGTGGATAGGTATACGGCGTGCGAAAAAAGAGCATCTCCCAAGAGCACAGCCGTGGCGTTTCCGTCTTTTTTCGCAACGGTGAGGCGGCTGCGGCGAATATCAGCCTCATCCATAATATCGTCGTGGACGAGGGTTGCGAGATGAATGGTTTCAATGACGGCAGCAAGTTTCACTAGTTTCTGGTCAACAACGCCTTCCCCTTGCCATCCGCTAAAGAATATGAGGGAGGGTCGAATGCGTTTGCCACCGGTATCGATGCAATAGGCTACGTAGTCCCGAATTTCCTCCTCGAAGCTGCTGACTTGCTGTAGGAGAAACGTGTCGAGAGTCGCCAAGTGGGGTTCGAGCAGCTGGAAAAGCCCGGATAGCAGCTTTGACTCACCTGGAATCGGCGTTTGTGAAGCTTGGCTCATGTCGATCGTCGTTTTCAGTTTCTCTACGTACTCCAGTCAGGGGACGGCTGTAGAGGAACCATGACTGCGTTTTGAAAAATTCCGAAACAAAAATCGCCTTGTTCAAAGCTTTGCCTCAGTCGCTATATCGCGGAAGTTAAACACCTTAAGGAAAGATCCGGTAAAAATCGGCTCTTTTTGGGTCGGCTTTCAGACCATCTTTACTTTTGCCAAATCCTGTCCGTCGATGACGCCGATGGGTTTGAAATCTGCGTCAATGACGATTAGGTCGTCAATTTTCCGGTTTTCGAAAATCCGCAAGGCCTCGACGGCGAGCGAGCCGGAGTTGACCGTGATTGGAGATTGTGTCATAAAATTGGATACTGGTTTGCCGAGGAAGTCGGCATCCTCAAGCACAAGTCTTCGAATATCTCCGTCAGTGAAGATGCCACTCAGCTTGCCGTTCTCGTCCGTAAGGGCGATGCATCCGCTGTTGGGATTTGTCATATGCTGGAGACATTCTTTGCAAGTTGCCGTGTCGCTCGAAATAGCGAATTGCCCCGCCGGACGCATGATTGAATCAACGCTCGCGGCCAAAGACTTGCCGATGCTTCCCCCTGGATGAAACTGCACGAAGTCCTCTCTACTGAAGGCGCGCCACTCTAGGATCACCATGGCGAGGGCATCTCCGATAGCCATGGATGCGGTCGAGCTCGCAGTGGGAGCTAAATCCAGCGGACAGGCTTCCTTTTCGGCGCAATAGACCAGGCGCTGGTCGCAAAGCTTCGAGAGAGAGGAATCCGGCATAGAAGTTACGGCGATCGTTCGGACGTCGAATCGTTTGAGAATAGGTACGAGTCGGAGGAGCTCTTCGGTCTCACCGCTGTTGCTAAATGCTAAAAGAGCGTCTCCTTTGCGGCATAAGCCCATATCGCCGTGGAGGGCGTTTACAGGATCCAGAAATGTCGAGGGCGCGCCAATACTGTTGAACGTCCCGACCAGCTTTCGCGCGATATGAGCGCTCTTTCCGATTCCGGAAAAAATGAGCTTTTGCCCATCATTGAGGGAATCGATCACAGTTGCCGCGACTTGAGCGAACTCGGAATCAAGCTGAGCACTGGTTTTCGCCAGAGCCTCGGCCTCAATATCAATGCACCGCCGGCCTTTAGCAATTATTTCGTCAGTATCCATTGATTAGGGAGAGAGAGAATGCGTTTAGCTGATTTCAGACTTGGAAAGTCAAGAAGAGGTGGTCTCATAGTGTACACGCCTTTTTGATCATGATAAGAAGATCCTACGCATCAAAACTTATTTTCGTTCTTATTGGGACGTTCGTGATTGCGGGCTGTTCCGATCGGATGTCGCTCGATGTCCTGAGTGAGACGGAGGATCCAGTGTATCGCCGAGCGAAGGACCTCCTTTCTCGAAACCTTCATAATGAGGCGCTTTCGCAGTTTACCAAGATCATCTCGAAAAGAGACGGCAATGCCCCCGAGTCCCATCTGGAGGCAGGATTGATTCATCTGAATCACATGGATGACCAGTATTCGGCCATCTATCATTTTAAGCATTATCTAGTTATCAAGAGCCGCGACCCAGACTCATCGGAGCGCGACGCAGGAATGGCTCGGGTCGAGGATCTGATTAAGACGGCGAAAAAGGACTTGCTTACTACGGAGGACGCGAAGAATTACCGTCTGAAATTGTTGGATACGATAGAGCAGCTTCGGCGCGAAAACGAGACCTTAAAAAACCGATTGGCCGATACTAGAAACGGCACCCTTAACGTACCGCAGACAAGGCAGGAACCCGAACGCATCGAGTCTGAGGTTCCGAATCGCCAGCTACCTGGGCGGCCGGCAAATCAGCCGGCAGCGGGTACTCGGACTTACATTGTCAAGGAAGGAGACAGCTTGTATAAGATCAGTAGCGAGGTTTATGGGAATGGAGGTCGCTGGACCGAGATCCTGGAGGCAAATCGCGCGGTTTTGCCCAGTGAAAGGCAATTGCAGCCGGGAATGTCCCTATTGATTCCTTGATTTTTTGCGCTCCAATCAAGCGATACGGATGATGGTTTTTCCACCGCCCGCTTGAATGCGATCGCCAACCCTTTTACCGATTAGTTCATTCCCGATGGGGGACCTGGACGAAATGACCGTCATCGTTGAACTGTCATCACAAGGAATTTCCATGCCACCCATTCCCGGAGCTAGAAAGTAGACGTCTCGGCCTTGCGAGGACAGCAAGGTTACGAGGGCTCCTAATGCGATGGGAGAGGATTGGGTAAAGTTGGGTGGGCTAAAGTTTTTGATCGCGGCTAGGCTTTCCCGTAATTCGATTGCGTGACGCGCTTGACCGCTTGCCAAGTAGGATGTCTCCAATCCTCGAGTATCATATTTCCCTTCCGATCTGGACTCTTCGTGAGTTGCGGACTCAGCCGACTCGATTGCGGCATCGGTTGCTTGCTCGAGATCGGCTGCCAATTTTTCAGCGATCGCCCGGAGGATTTCAATCTTGTCCATATCGAATGACCCAGTTCTTGATAGGAATAGCGAAACAGCAAGGCCCTCGCCTTCAGCTCCGCTTGGCCCAGACAACCCAGTCGCCCGTCGCCGGAGTTAGAAGCGTTGTGGAGTTCTTAGTTATTTCGGCTTCTCCCTTCCAGAGGCCCGTCGTGGGGTTGTACCATTTGATTACTCCGCTGGAAAAGGGCAGTTCAAGAGTGGCGGTCGTAAAGGTTTCGCTGGAGTCGGACAATTCATCTGAGTGAAATCCATTGTATCCGTCTGGATTGTGTCCCGCAAATGATTCTGGATTCGCTATGTAGGCGATACATTCGGTCTGGTCACCGGACAGAATGGACTTCGTCAGGAGTGGGTTGCCCCCGGTGATCGCATCGTTGGGAATCCAGTTTTCCAGGCTGATTTGGGTGTCATTGAAAAACTTCTTTATTTGAAGGATGTCGTGAGCTCCGAATCGAAGGCGGCCGGAATTGCAGGCATCGTAGTACCCCTCTATGCCGCGCCGATTTCGGTCGAAGGGCTCCGAGGAAATTAGGCCGCAGTAGGATGGCAGGGCCCCCGACAGGAGCGTTCCCCAAAACAGCCGGCGAAAATAGTACCGAGGAAATCGGGGCGGGTATTCCTGTTCCCCGCGATCTTGAGCCAGCGCGACCGGTTTACTTTCAGTTGCCCGGGCCTCGAGGGCCTTTTCACCGGTTACTTGACCGAGGGAGAAGACTGACTGAAAGGAGAGCCATTTCTGGGAAGTCAGGATTGGAGGGTCGAATCTCTTTCCGCACGAAGTGATGAGGGAATGCCATGGGTCATTCCCGGCTAGGATTTCTCCGACCATGACGAGGGCGCCTTCCGAAGCGGGATCTGCTTCAGTTAGGTTGTTCGCTATCGACCAATGGACGTTAGGTAGGGCTGCAAATCGCTCAATCGCGTATCGCAGGGCGGAATGGGCGCTTGGTTCTCCCTCTTCGAGTCGTTTCAATTCCTCGATTTCCGGCCCGTAGAGAATAATTTCAAATTGAATTTCAGGATGCCTCTGAAGCGCGTAGTTGAGTCGTTTATCGATTTCGTCCCAAACCTTGAGATTGAGCCGTTTTCGAGCCGGCTGAAAAAGGGAATTTGCGGATGGGGCGAGCCACGAGCGAATTCGATTGAAACCCGCTTGGTCGGCCTGATCAATATAAGCTTTCCAACGGTTTTCCTCATTCGCAAACAATCGGAAGGCATTGTCGCAAAAGTTTAAATACCACCTCCCATTGTCGTACTGGAGCTGTCTGGGGTCCTTTTGGGAGATCGTCAATTTCCCTGGCAGTACAGATGGGCTCGCGTGGAAAGTCCCTGTTTCAATGCATCGGCCTTCTACGTTTTTCGCCTCCCAGGACCACACCCCCTCCTCGTTGATGTAGCAACGGGCTTTCATGAAGCCGTCGCCCGTCAAGAAGCCTCGCGTTGATTTAATAGCGCGGCTTGGTAGCGTATAGGCTACGATTAAGGGTAGGTCGGGGCAGTCGGGACTGCTGCAGGGAAACGAAATCTCATGGCACCCTCTGAGCTGGGCTGAGTTGTTGGTGCAAATAATGGGATCTCGATTTGAAGAGTCGCTCATAGAAAGCTTCTAATGGAAAGGCTCAGATTATTCACTGAATTCGCTCTTCGTCAAATTCGATCATATCGGCGAAGCTAATCAGGTCAGTGCGATCTTCGATGCCCATTTTCCGCTTTGCGCTTTCGAGTGCCTCGCGACCCATTTCGCTCATCCCTTTTTGGACCAACTCTCTATTCCATTTTTCGACGCGAAGATCCGAGGGAAAAATTTCAGCGAGACGGTTGTCGATTTCATCATCGTTCGAGCTTTCTCTCACGATCTCTTCAACGGCGTCTGGATCGATTCCCAGATGCAGACAGAGAAATCGATCGAAACCCTTTTTGTAATTTCGCTGGTAGGATTTACCGAGTTCGTTTCTTACCTGACGTTTCGCTTTGGCGATAAATCGGGGCAGGTGAAGCAGGCCGCAAGGGTGAGGCACGTACGGTGACGGTAGGTCATAGTGGATTTCGCCAGTGTCAGGTCTACCATTTCGGGACATGCTGGCTGGGTGTAGTGAAGCGTGGTTTTATTACAACTCAATATTGAATGCTCTAAGCTCATACGCTATGCGGATTGTTGGTCGGGACCAAGTCCTAGTGATTGAATCGAATTGCGGGTATAGCTGAAAAACGGACTCAGGACAGCGCAAAGCGGAGACTGTCGATAATTGCTGCAACGGGTTCAGCCCCCACGCTAAATCGAATCAGCTCCGGATTGATTCCCGCTTGGGCGAGTTGTTTCCGACCTTGGCTAGTGGATACAAGCTCGTAGTGAGCCAGGTACATAAAGGGACACGCTAAGGAGTGTTTCATGCCAAAACTAGGACCCTTGCAGAGGGTGAGGCGATCGTAAAAGCGGGCGAGATCTGATTCTAATTCAAAGGAAACCATTCCTCCGATCGCATATTCGCTGCGAGCGATTTTCTGGAAATTCGATTGGGACTTTGGCTCATTGGCCCAGTGAACCCGACTGACTTTTGGATGGCGGTTCAAGTATTCGACGACTTGCAAGGTAGACTCGTTGACCTGTTCTACCAGAGGGAGATATCCGTCGATCTGCTGAGCGAGGCGTTGCCGGTTTCGCTCGTATGGGTAGTTTGCAAACTTTGAAACGTTCTCGCAGATAGACTCATTCTCTGGGCAATGGTTCATTACGGATACGGCTCCCATGATGACATCTCCTTCGTTGGCGGCGTACTTGGTAAGGCTGTTTACTATTATATCCGCGTAGGGTGAAGCATCGACGTTAGCGGGAGAAAGTACAGTGGGGTCCAGTACGAGATAGACGCCATAGGCTGTGGCCAATTCTCGAATACGCTCAATGTCCATGGATTGTATCAAAGGATTGGTTGGCGTTTCGGTTATTATTCCGGCGAAGGAGTCAGGGTTCTTGGCGAGAAGCGTTTCAAGCTGGTCGAGATCGAAGACGTCGTGCAAATCCTTGTTGGAGCTGCCTCCGTGCGAAAGCTTGTCAAGGATGTGCATCGTATCAGCGTATAGCCAGCCGAGTCTGATCCAGGAGTGCCGACCTTTGGGGGCCTGGATCTGGTTGACGGCTTGAAAGGTCGCGTAAATCGCGTTCATGCCTGAGTTTGCGAGGAGAATCTCTTTTGAGGCTTCCCCTCCTAAAAGCGGCTGAAGTACGCTGATAATTTTCGCTTCAGCATCTTCTTCGAAGAGCGATTCCGCTTGCGCACTTTTTTGCAGTTCATTGGCGACGAGATAGTCCTCCGCTTTTCTAGAGCAAAGGTAGCCACCAATATGTTGAAGAAAGAGCTTGGCTTCGCGATTCAATGCTTCGTCAATCGGTATTCTGACACCTGATACTCCTTGATGCTTGAGAAATTTGGATTCAGGGCAATTGAGATGGGACTTTAGTAGGTGGGCGATTTCTTCGGATGCCGTTAGCCAAATCGGCTCGTTTGGCTTGTCAAAAAACTCCTGCCAGAAACTTTCGATTTGGCGTAGGCATTCGTGCTTTACGAAGCGAGGATATCCCGAGTTCATGCGAGCGAGAATCGCTGGGTCGCGCTCCTCGTAGCCAATCACCTCTTCCATTGTAGGCAGACTAACAGACACCGCGTGGAGCTTGTCTGGGATACGGTTGCCAAGTGGAATCTGTTCTTCGGAAATCATTTAAAACGGCCGCGACTGTAGAAGGGCGGGGACTCATGTCGAGGACTCAGTGAGTCATGTTTTCCGAGATCAGAAAGTAACTAAACGTTTGCTTGCTACCAATTCGAACCTATCACCGACCGCATGAAATTTATTTCCTGGAACGTGAATGGGGTTCGTGCGGCAGTAAAAAAGGGGGCGATGACGTTTTTCGACTCCTGTGGGGCGGACTTCATTTGCTTGCAGGAAACCAAGGCGACAAGCGAAATTGTAGAGAATATTGGTTGGCGAAGCGGATTAAATGTTTTTGCGAACGAGGCGGAGAAGAAGGGATATTCCGGGACGGCTATTATCACTCCTCATAAGCCCTTGTCTGTTAGCTATGGCCTTGGGCGCAAAGAGCACGATAGCGAGGGGCGGGTAGTCACTCTCGAGTACGATGATTTTTTTCTAACCAATGTGTACACGCCCAATTCCCAGAATGAGCTGAAACGTTTACCCTACCGGAGGGAATGGAATGAAGCCTTTCTCGCTCGGATGAAGTCGCTGGAAAAATCGAAGCCAGTCGTATTTTGCGGGGACCTGAATGTTGCGCATACAGAAGACGACCTGGCCAACCCAAAGACGAATCGGAAAAACGCTGGATTTACGGATGAGGAACGAGCGGACTTCGACGCAATTGTCGATTCTGGCTTTATCGATACCTTCCGCGAGTTCAAGCAGGGTAACGGGCACTATTCGTGGTGGAGTTTTCGGGCGAACGCTCGCGCTCGAAATGTCGGTTGGCGTATCGACTATTTTATCATCTCTCAGTTGTTGCGATCCCGACTGAAAGCCGCAGAAATCCTCCCGGAGGTGCTCGGCTCGGACCATTGTCCGGTGACGATGGAATGGAAGTGACCTAGTCGGCTCAATCTTCACCGAACCACTTTAGCGCTTTCTGTTTCGCCCGCTCTCGGTGTTCTGGTTTGATATGGGCAGCGACGGTCGCTAGGGCTAGAGCGAGAGCGCCGAGGTCGTCAGTAAATCCGAGAATCGGCGTAATGTCTGGGATCGCGTCCAGCGGCAGAATGAAATAGCCCAGAGCAGAAAAGATGATCGCTTTCGACTTTTTTGGGGTATCCGGATCTGAAGCGGCAAAGAAGAGGGTAAGTGCTTTCTCAACGACTTCGCGGCCAGCGCTTTTGGCGAATTTGGCAATCTTTTCCTTTAGCCCTTCTTCACTATAGTTCTCTGAATAGTCGTTGTTTTGGGGGATCAGGTTGCTCACATGAAGTCGGCGGTAGGTTTACTTGTGTTTTTCAGAGAAGGGCTTGTCAGAACGGGAGTTTTTGTGCCTCGGGGCCATGCAAATTTTACTCAATCTGAATCTACGGGTCCAATTGACAGATAAACGAATGAATAATTAGTGTTCCCGCGTTTATTTATCGTTACTATGATTTTCCTTCGCATGCTCCCCCCATTAGTTGTCCTAGCGGTTTCCGCAGGGATTTGCTACTGGATATTTTGGTCTGAGCCGCCTCCGCGTAAGTTTCCCCAGCAGGAAACGTTGCCGGAAGTGAGCGTCTATAGCCTAGAGCCAGTAGACTATCAGGTTTGGCTCCAGTCTCAAGGCACAGTCCAGGCCCGAACGGAAAGCTCCCTCATATCCGAGGTTAGGGGAAAGGTCGTTAATGTGGCTCCCGCCTTTAGAACCGGTGAATTCTTTGAAAAAGGAGAAACGTTACTGGAGATTGACAAGCGCGACTATGAGACTGCTGTCATTACCGCGGAAGCGACTTTGGCGAGGGCGAGACTAGCATTGGCGGAGGAGGAAGCCAATGCGGCTCAAGCTCGGACAGATTGGGGTCGACTCAATCCGGGAATTGAGCCTCCGGAACTCGTAAGTCGCGAGCCGCAGCTAGCTCAAGCAAGAGCGGATGTAGCCTCCGCCGAGGCTCGAGTCGAAAATGCGCGGCTGAATTTGGAGCGTACAACGATCACCGCGCCCTATGCAGGTCGCATCCTCGAAAAGCGCGTCGATATTGGTCAGTTTGTCAATTCGGGCAGTGCGCTAGCCGAGATCTATGCGGTGGACTATGCTGAAATACGCCTTCCCTTAAGCGAAAGGGAGATTGGTTTTATCGATGTACCCGAGCTTTACCGCGACGACTCGAGTCTGGCTCGTTCGATGCCGAAAGTCGCCCTGACGACGACTATTGGCAACGAGACTCTTGAGTGGTCGGGCCGGATCGTCCGGGCTGAGGGCGCTTTCGATGTGCAGTCCCGACAATTATTCTTTGTGGCCCAAGTCGATGACCCGTACCGAAAGCAGGGTGACGGTAGGCCGCCCCTGAAAGTCGGCTCTTTTGTACAGGCTAAAATTGAAGGCAAGGTTCTCGAGAATGTGATTGTCATTCCAAGGGATTTGTATCGAAAAAACGAGTATGTCGTTGTAATAGAGGAAGATGGGACACTGAGAAGAAAGTCGATAGAAATCGAGTGGAGCGACGAGGAGAGCCTTGTGGTGAGTAGTGGGTTGAATCCCGGCGATCGCGTGTGTTTGACGCATCTGAGTTTTCCCTCGGAGGGCATGAAAGTCGCGGTCGTTTTCGAGGATGGAATAGATGTAGCGGATAGATCAATGCCTGAAAGCGGTGACGCTGAGCAGGTCGTTCAATAGTCGATTGGAGGAGGCCTGAAATGAATAGGATAATTGAATGGTTTACGAATAATGGGGTAGCGGCGAATATTCTGATGTTCGCTATCGTGCTGGTTGGTGGCTACTTGGGATTAAACAAGGTCGTACTCAGAGAATGGCCTGACTATCTGCAAAGAGAAATTGAGGTAAGCGTTGTCTACCGGGGTTCCACACCGGCGGAAGTGGAGGAATCGATTGTCATGCGTTTGGAAGAGGCTCTGTTTGATGTCGCAGGCATCAAGGAAATGCAAAGTCGGGCAACTGAAGGTTCAGGGTCGGTCACCTTGGAAATTGAAGAAGGTTACGACATGAACCAGATCCTGGATCAGGTGAAGGATCGCGTCGATTCGATCAATACGTTCCCGGTGGAAGCGGAACGGCCGCGCGTTAGTCAGGATACATTTACAGAGCGCCTGATGGCGGTGGTGATTTCCGGAAATCTGGGAGAAAAGGACTTGATGCAGCTAGGGGAAATCGTCCGTGACGATCTCACTGCGCTCCCCAACATTTCCCTTGTTTCCATGAAAGTGGCCCGTCCGTACGAAATAGGCATCGAGGTTTCGGAAGAGTCCCTAAAACGTCATGGACTCACGTTCGATCAAATTGTTCAATCCGTTCGGAACTCCTCTGTCAACCTGTCGGCGGGTAGCGTGAGAACCAATGCGGGCGATATTCTCTTAAGAACGTCTAACCAGGCGTACAACTACGAGGATTTTTCAAAGATAGTCGTTTACACTCGAGATGACGGGACGCGTTTGACTTTGGAAGATGTAGCCAAAGTCAATGATGGGTTTGACGAAACGCCATTGATTTCCAACTACAATGGCCAGCGTTGTGTCGTTTTGGATGTCTACCGCTCGGGCGACCAGAATCTCATCGTCTTGGCTGACGAGGTTAAAGCCTACCTTGAAGAGAAGCAGCCCACCTTGCCCGAAGGTGTCAATCTCAGCTATTGGAGCGACGATTCCGAACGGGTGAAACAACGGCTCTCCACTTTGGCAGGCAGTGCGATAACGGGGTTCGTCCTCGTTCTCATCGTGCTTTCCCTGTTCTTGAGGCCCTCATTGGCATTCTGGGTTAGCCTAGGTATTCCCATCGCGTTTTCGGGGGCCTTTATCATGTTCTACCTGTGGGATGTTTCCCTCAACTTGAGTACGCTGTTCGCCTTCATCCTCGTTCTTGGCATTGTGGTCGACGATGCGATTATCACGGGTGAAAATGTCTTTCGGCGTATGCAGCGGGGAGAAAGTTCCCTGGATGCCTCTGTAAAAGGTACACAAGAAGTCGCAGTGCCGGTTATTTTTGGTGTACTAACAACCATCGTCGCTTTCTATCCGCTTCAGGCCATGACGGGATTCATGGGTAACAATCTGAAGCAGATTTCCTATGTAGTGATTCCGGTGCTTCTATTTTCATTGATAGAATCCAAACTAATACTCCCGGCCCACCTTAAACACTGCAAGAATATTAGCGCTACTGGTAGAGGTGAATCGAAGACTAATTTCTTGTCTCAATTCCAACGGAAAATCGCTACCGGTCTTGAGCGTGGAATAGATCGTTTCTATAGACCTGTGCTGGAAGTTTGTTTGAGAAATCGATATGTTACTTTCGCGGTTTTCGTAGGAGGTTTAGCAATTGTTTGGAGTCTCGTAGCGACAAATCGCATACAGTCTAGTTTTTATCCGCGGATTCCTAGTGATCAGGTGACGATCCGTTTGCAAATGCCTGCGGGAACGCCTTTCGAGAGTACAGACTCGCATATTCGCAGAATGGAAAAGATTGCTCTCGAGTACAAAGAAAAGGTCAACGAGGAGTACGGGACAGAGATGATTCGCAACGTGTTCGCGACGGCGGGAGGACAGCCCATGTACCGAAGCTATGGCACAAGAGCAGTGGGCGTGGCGGAATTGGGAGAGGTGGTTATCGAGCTCACGCCATTTGAGTTGCATGGATTCAACTATGGCAGCTCAGAGGCAACGGCTTATTTAAGGGAAGCGATTGGGCCGATTCCTGATGCCGAACGGTTGTCTTTGGGTTTCTTGCGAGGAGGTGGTTCGGGGGTTTATTTGAGGTTCACGAGCCCAAGCTTTGACGATTTAAAGGCGGCATCCAGTCAGTTGCAGGATAAGTTGGCGGAATACCGAGGTCTGGCGGAAATCACGGATTCTTTCGAGAGCGCCAAGGCGGAATTCGAGCTGCAGCTTAAGCCGCAGGCGGAGTATTTGGGAATTACAGCCAGCAATCTGGCTCGACAGGTAAGGCAAGCATTTTTTGGTACCGAAGCCCAGCGGATACAGAGAGGTCGCAATGATGTACGTGTGATGGTCCGTTATCCTGAGGCTCAAAGAAAGTCACTGGCGACATTGGATTCAATGATGATCAGGACGCCTAACGGAACGGAGGTACCGTTTGACACTGTGGCGGAGATCAAACCCGGCAAGAGTCTTCCTGCGATCTATCGAGTCGATCGGATGCGCCAGCTTACAGTGTCCGCGGAAGCGGAGTCGGATGAAATAGATGTTGACTCGATCGTAATGGAGTTGGAGCGCGACTTTCTTCCAGGTTTGGTTGAGCAGTATACCGGGATGAACTACGTCAAATCAGGCAATGCCAGGCAACAGGAAGAGGATGCTCGTAATATTCGGTTCAATACTATTCTAGTTGTCTTGGGCGTCTACGTATTGTTGGCGATACCGTTCAGAAGTTACGTCAAGCCATTCGTCGTAATGGCTGTTATTCCGTTTGGCATTGTCGGGGCGATTCTTGGGCATGTGATCATGGATTGGATACTAGGGGCGATATGGGATGACGGTGTGACTGTTAACATCATGTCTCAGCTCGGGTTCCTAGCGCTGTCAGGTGTGGTTGTAAATGATAGCCTCATCATGGTGCATTTCATCTCCGCCCGAGTGAAGGAAGGTGTGAAGCTCGGAGAAGCCGTTCGGTCGGCGGGCGTTCGGCGATTTCGTCCGATCCTCCTAACGTCGATGACGACTTTCGCAGGTCTGCTCCCATTGATGTTCGAGCAGAGCAGGGGTTCCAAGTTCATGATCCCCATGGCGATTTCGTTGGGTTGGGGAGTCGTATTTGCAACTGTAATCACGTTGATTCTAGTCCCCATAAATACTCTTATTCTGGACGACTTAAAGCGAGGTTTCAGAGTGTATTGGCGCTGGCAATGGAATCGACCAGAAGAGGTGGTTCTCGAGGCAGAGGCGCTCGCAGAAAAGTCTTAAATAGTGTTGAACCTTGTAGCCCTCGATTGGCTCACTCAGAGTCTCTAGCGGCTTTGAGTAGATGCGTGAGGAATACAAGAACCAGATTTGGCTTCATTTTGCTGTTCTAATATTTGGAACGACGGGAATTCTTGGGAAGCTGATTTCACTAGGAGCCAATCATTTGGTTTGGTATCGCCTGGTTGTCGCGGTCATCGCGCTAGGGCTATTTTTACTGCTTGTTCAGCACCGATTTAGATCGAGGGGACATTCAGTGAGGAAAATGCTCGCTGTGGGTATAATTCTTGCGGCTCATTGGGTTACATTTTTTGAAGCGATCAAGCAATCGAATGTTTCCGTTAGCTTGGTGTGTTTCTCCAGCTCGACTTTATTTGTGTCGCTTATTGAGCCTTTCTACTACAAGCGAAAGGTCGCTTGGCATGAGCCCTTACTAGGTGTGTTCATTGTTGTCGGGCTCTATTTTGTTTTTCGCGCTGAATTCACATACCTTTTAGGCATGCAGTTGAGTATTCTCTCAGCCTTTCTCGCGGCATGGTTTACGGTTTTGAATGGGCTTCTGGTCAGAGAGAACGATGCCAGAACGATTACGTTTTTCGAATTATTGGGAGCGCTTGGAGTGCTTACCTTGTTCATGCTGCTCACCGATGAACTTAAGGTTCGTGAACTGGGTCTACCTTTGGCCGACCTCGGCTGGCTTCTCATTTTGGGTGTTGTGTGTACGGCGTTCTCGTTCGTTCTCAGCGTGCAATTGGTTAAGAAAATATCGCCCTACTCATTTGTGATGGCGGTCAATTTGGAGCCAATCTACGCCATAATATTAGCCCTATTGATTTGGCCGGAGAGTGAGACCATGTCTGAAGGCTTCTATTTGGGAGCGGGGATTGTTGTCCTGACGATATTTCTCAACGCTTACATTCAGAAAAAGAGGAGGCTTTTCGCGACTGGCTCGGTTGACAGTGGAGGCTGAACCTATTTGATCGGGCTTAAGATATGGCTCGAGGAACACATGACAGCATTGAAGACGATCGGAATGAATCGATTCTGATATACATAAACGGGGAAATGATTCCTCGAAATGAGGCTAAGATTTCTGTTTTTGATAGTGGTTATCTTGTGGGAGATGGAGTCTGGGAGGGCTTACGGCTTCACAAGGGTGTATTTGTTTTTCTGGAAGACCATCTAAAGCGGCTTTTTGAAGGTGCTCGTATGATATTTATGGATATGGGGGAGACGCTTGAGTCCTTAAAAGGCAAACTCAAAATGGCGGTAGAGTCGAACAACATGGAAGATGGTGTGCATGTTCGCTTAATGGTCACAAGAGGAAACAAGAAAACCCCTTCCCAGGATCCTCGGCTGACAGTGACACCTCCGAATATTGTCATTATTCCTGAATACAAAATTGCTAACACTGAATCGAAGAAATTTGGAGTGCGATTATTCACATCTGCCATCCGAAGAGGCTCACCAGATTACTTGGACCCGCGGCTGAATTGCCATAGCAAATTGCATGAAGTGATCGCCCTAAGCCAAGCGATTGGAGCGGGCGCGGATGAGGCATTGATGCTAGACATCAATGGTTTTGTATCCACTTGCAACGCTACTAATTTCTTTATCGTTCGCAATGGAGAGGTTTGGACATCAACAGGTAGCTATTGCATGAATGGCGTAACCCGTTCCAAAGTGATTTCCGTTTGTGAAAAAGAGGGGATAACCGTTCGACAGAAAGATTTTTCATTGGTGGATGTGTATAGTGCAGATGAAGCGTTTGTCACGGGAACGTTTGGCGGTTTGACGCCAGTGGTTGAAGTGGATCGGCAGCGATTGCCATGCGAAGCCATCCCGGGAGAAATGACCTCGAGGTTGGGCGAGTTATACAATCAGGAAATCGACGATTACATAGAACGAGCAAAGCAATGAAGGCGAGCGAGACGAAACGGATTTCGATCTGGTCGGGCCCTCGAAATGTCTCAACGGCCTTGATGTATTCGTTTGCCCAAAGGTTGGATACGCGGGTTTTTGACGAGCCTCTGTATGCTCACTACCTTTCGAGCCAGGCGGATCGACCGCCCCATCCAGGAGAAGAAGATATCCTGCAAGCTCAAGACAGTGACGGCGAGCGTGTAGTCGAAGACGTTTTGCTGGGTGAGTTTGGAAAGCCGGTTCTCTTTTACAAGAACATGGCCCATCATTTGGTAGACCTCGACTGGGGGTTTCTAAACAGACTGACGAATGTACTTCTGACCCGTGAACCACGTGACATGCTGCATTCCTATTCCAAGACGATTCCAGAATTTGGCCTGGCAGATACAGGATACGATAAACTGAAGCGGATCGCTGATGGGAGTATCGTCGCGGGACGAACCCCGATCGTCATCGATTCTAAACGCCTTCTAGAATCTCCCGAATCTGTGTTGAGAAATTTGTGTGGCAAAGTGGGGGTGGATTTCCACTCCTCGATGCTCTCATGGGAAGCCGGACCCAAAAAAGACGACGGTGTCTGGGCACCCCATTGGTATCACAATGCCCACCGATCTACTGGTTTCGTTCCCTACAAGCCTAAGTCGGAACCTTTTCCTGATCGACTCAGACCGCTGCTTGAAGAGTGCCAGTTGCTTTACGATAGCCTTCTGCCTTGGGCGATTACCTAGTTGGACGTTCTCCAGATTCAAAAAATCCCGCTCTTCACCGGAAGAACGGGATCAGAATGGTTGGGTCGGAAGTCGAATCAGCTCTCTTTTTCCTTCACTGCAGTCGGAACGATCAGGAGTTTGCCGTCTTCCTTCTTGACGACTCCTGTCACTAGCAAATTTTCGGTTTTGCCCTGACAAAAATAGGCGCCGTGCTCTAAGTTCTTAGTCAGGAGGTATGTTTTCACCTTGCCGTCTTTGCCCTTTACCTGAAGCGCGTTGGTGCACTTTTCGGCTTCGCCCAATGAGCACTTGGCGCAAAGGCCTGTGCCTTCTAGGGTGACTTCTTTATCCTCCGCTAGAAGCGGGAGCGAGAACGCAATGCTCGCGATTAATATCAATAACTTTTTCATATGCAAACTCCTTGATTTAGGGTGTTCGATGATTCTCGAATAGGAAAGGAGGAGTAGATTGGCCTCTCAATATTGGCAAGAGTGTAATTCAGTGTCGTCTAGTAGATACCCCCAAGTATGATTGGATTGCACGAGTTTAGTTGGGGTTGAGGTTGAGACGGATCTTGAACAATAGGACTCATTTTGTTCCGATTAGATCATGAGAAGGCCTTGGTTGCACACCAATGTGTGATTCAGAAAAGGGCGTTTCTGTAACCTTAGAATAGTCATTCAACATGCCTCAAAATTCCCGTCGTTCCTTTATTAAAGACCTATCCGTAGGACTCGGCGCGTTCTCAATTGCGAACGCGTTACCAGACCTAGCCGCTGCGGCGACGCCGAAAACGCCTCGCAAGCTCGGCCTCGCTCTCGTAGGGTTGGGAAATTATGCGACCAAACAATTGGCGCCCGCTCTCGAAACGGCAACCGATTGCTATTTGGCGGGAATTGTCACGGGTACGAAGAAGAAAGAGTCCGTTTGGAGAGAGAAATATGGGATCAAAAAAGCGAACATTTACAATTACGAGAATTTCGATTCGATCGCTTCGAATGACGATATCGATATTGTTTATATCGTGCTCCCGAACTCCATGCATGCGGAGTACACCATTCGAGCGGCGAAAGCGGGGAAACACGTGATCTGTGAAAAGCCGATGGCCTTGAACGCAGCGGAGGGACAAACGATGATCGACGCCTGCAAGGCAAACGGAGTTATGTTGTCGATTGGCTATCGCCTCCACTTTGATCTAAATACGATTGAAATTATGAAACTGGCTAAGGAGCAGCCGTATGGGCCTGTCAAATACGTGCAGTCTGAGGCAGCATTTGCCATGGGCAATAATCTCGACGCCTGGCGATTGAATCGCGATTTGGCTGGTGGCGGTGCGGTTATGGATATGGGAATTTACTGTATTCAGGCAGCTCGTTACGCAACTGGTGAGGAGCCCATCGCGATCCGGGCTCAAGAGATCAAAACGGACTGGAAAAAATTCAAAGAAGTGGACGAGACGGTTACCTGGCAAATGGAGTTTCCAAGCGGTGCTTACTCGAATTCGACGACGTCCTATAATCTCCGGGCGAATCGATTGTATGTCAGTTATGCCCAAGGGGCCGCACTTTTGGAGCCTGCGACCAAGTACACAGGAATTAAGGGACAGGTATTCAAGGGGCAGAATCCTGTTAGAACGCTCGAGGTTCAGGCAATCAATCAGCAGGAACGGCAAATGGATGGCTTTGCCCGCAGCGTTCGAGATGGAATTCCTTCGATTGTCTCCGGAGAGGAAGGACTGCGGGATATGAAAGTGATAGATGCCCTCTATCGTTCCCTTGCGAATGGCGGGAAACGAATAGAGATATAGAAAACAGCGGTTAGATAAATAAGGATAAGGCGGTTTTTTGTAGAATCGCCTACTTTTAAAGCGGATTTCCGCATTAGAAATTCTAATCGAAAAATTGATGGGATGATTCTACTCAGCGGTAAAATAAGATGGCTACGAGTAGAGTGACTTATTCCTATTTTGGAATGGCAAATTTTGATGAATAAACGCCATTTTTCTTTCGTCTAATAGTTAAAAAAGCGCTTGTCTGGATAGCGTAAGCTGCTGGTTCCTACTATATTGTATGATCCTTAACGCGGACAGAAAGGAGTGACCCTAAGATGAGAAAGTTCAATAATGCCCTAACAAGACGGATACGTTTAGACGTTTGCCTGGCGACTGCGTTAATGACTTTTTCGGTCATTCACCAACCTGCAGTCTTCGGTCAAAGCAACAGTCGCTCGAGATCATCGAGTTCTAACTCGACTGTGCAGACACCGTCCAGGCAGAGCGCATCCACCGCGTCCGCTCCTCGACGTTCAACCTCAGTTTCTAGCCAATCTCGATCTAGCTCGTCTCGCAGTGCGGCCCCATCGAGACGCTCGACGCCATCGGTATCCCCTCGCTCAAGTCGCAGTTCCAGTTCCCCATCACCCAGAAGCCCTTCGGTTTCCCGCTCGCCCCAGTCTAGCCGTACCAGTCCATCGGTATCCCGTTCAACATCGTCTCCTTCAGCCAGACAGCGAAGTTCCACTTCACGGTCTTCTCCATCGATTTTTTCAAATTCGCGCAGCTCAAGCAGATCGACGACCTCGCGGTCGCCCGCTTCCAATTCTAGAGTCTCGCAGTCCAGACCTCAGGCCTCTCCAAGCCAGCATATTTCAGCACCTCGACGCACGACTCCTTCAATTACTTCTTCCCGCAGCTCTTCGGGCAGCTCCCGACCGACTGTTTCGCGCACCCCTAATAGCCGATCTTCAGCCAGCAGCGTTCGGGAGCCGGAAAGGGCTGCCCCTTCCTACTCGTCGGCTCCAAGGCGTTCAACGAGTTCCACAACGAGTTCCACAACGAACTCCAACCGTTCTTCCTCATCCTCTAAGATCCGCCCGACACGCTCGCCTGAACAGGGAACATCGGCCCCCCGTATTTCATCGAACGCGATCAGTAGATCGAACTCTGCTTCCTCGGTTCGCTCGAATCGTAATGGATCGGAAGCGATTCGATCTGGAAGCCGATCTACGGGCATTACGCTCCGTTCGAAAACCAGTTCCAGTTCGAGAGGTTTGCCATCTGCTGGGCGGTCCAATAGTGAAGCGAGAAACCCAGTGGTGGCGTATTCAAATTCTACGACAGGCACTCCCCCGAGAAGACAGAGTTCGATTAGTGAGCAGGCAAGCACGGGGAATTCAGCCCGCGCCAATACAGGGACTCCACCGGAAATTCGGAGCTCGGCTTTGATTCAGCCTTCTAGGGCGAGAGAGCGGGAAATGGGAGTGCCTCTGGAACGGGACCTATCAACAGCAGCGGCGGTTTACTCTCAAGATCGGCAGGGATCTAGAACAGCCTACAACGGTTCGAGAAGAGAAGTGGCAAATCGTTCGGAACTGCAACGCGAGCGGCAGCGAGACGCAACCGTTTCCCGGCTCACAACGTCGGTAGGAGATGCTCCGAGGAGACCGAACCTAGCTGCCTCGCAAAGCAAAAATGTACATTCTTCGCATGGAGCGCCTGGAAAGGTAGCTAAGATCGCCCATTTCGACATAAATCACAAGCACGTACATGGCGCCAACTGTGGGCATCATAATTACGATGGCCGATGGCATGACTACTCACGGCGCCATCGACACGGGCCCGGCTGTGGACATCACTTCCATGGGGGCTCATGGGTTTCTTTCTCTATTGGCCATCGGCATGGTCCCGGTTGTGGTCATTTCTATGACCATGGAGCTTGGCTTTCTCATTCGGGTGTCCATCATCATGGAGTAGGGTGCGGCCATTACTTTTGGGGAGGTGTCTGGAGAAACTATTCTAGGTTCCATGCTCATTTCGATGGTTGCGGGCACTACAGATCCGGTAGCGCCTGGTTCGATTTTCCACTCTCTCATCGGCATTCCTCAACATGCGGTCATCTGTACGATGGCTTAGGCTGGTACACTCACGGCCATGTGGGACATGTGCATGGTGCCGGTTGTGGGCATTACTACTATGGAGGAGTTTGGAGTGTGTACCCGAGAACCTACTACACTCGAGGCAGAAGGAACAATTTCTACTTTTTTGTGAATCTGGGAGACTTTCGCCGTCGAAATGTACCAGAATATGTATACGAAGAATCGATATACATTGAGGAAGATCCAGTGGATGTTTATGAGGATTCATCTCCACTCAGTCGGGCTTACGCGGCATTTGCCAAAGGAAGTTTTTACGAATCGGTAATCGCTTTTAACGAGTCGATCGATGCGGATCCTGAAAATGGGGTTCTTTATTTGGCGCGGGCGCAGGCCCACATAGCCATAGCAGACTACCGAACTGCTTATGAAGACTTGATTCGCGGAATGGAGCTGGTCCCAGAATGGACGGAAGTTGAATTCAGTGTGGCGGAGTTGTATGCGAATCCAGATTGGTTCGAAGAGCACTACGAATCGCTTGCTCGCTGGGTGAGCGATTATCCGAGGGACTATAAAGCGCACTTCGTCTTAGGATACATCCACTATTTCCAGCAGGACTATTCCGCAGCTAAAAGCGAGTTTATCTATACGTTGGCTTGGGATAAGGACCATCCCCAAGCAGCGATGTTAATGGACTCGATTTTGGCTTACGAGGCAGAAGCTGAAGTGCGTGCGGTGGAAAAAGAGGACGTTGAAGCCTTCGAGGAAGAGCAAAACCTTTAATAACGCTGCAACCCGAAGGTATGCAGCGTTCGAATGGATTAAATTGAAAGCGTGTGCCGTTCAGGCATCGCCACCCCTTGAGCCGCGTTGCCCACCACCAGGGCCGCCTCGTTGTCCACCACCTCGAGGTCCTCGGCCTTGGGGCATTTGGGCAAATTCCTCTTTGGTGAGTTCTCCGTTCTCGTCGGTGTCCGCTTTTTTGAAAGCGACACTGAGCTGTTCCTTTACGCGGGTCGCCATTGCTGCTGGGTCGCCTCTACCCTGGCGTCCTTCTGCCTGTCCTGGCCTTTGTCCCTGTCCACCGCGACGACTCATCATCTCGATTCTGGATTTTACGAGTTCATCTAGACTTACCGTTCCGCTTTCGTCTTTGTCAGCCAATGCAAAGAAATCAGGGCGTTCGCGGTTGCCGCCTTGTCCTCCCGGACCGCGTGGTGCGTCTTGGGCGATAACTGTGGCGTTTCCCGCAATTAGAAGTGTGGATAAGAGAGTGATAGTACGTTTCTTCATAGGTGTCTTGGAATTGAGATTTTTCTCGGGAACCGTCTCGTTTTGAAAACGGATCCTCTAGCTGAACGGTCGCTCGAGTTCGTGGGTTTCAGTTTTTTCTTTGACCGGTAGACCAAGAACCATGGTTCAGAATGGATTCTCGTACCAAATGACTCCTAAACCCATCCGTTTTTCCCCAACTACGTGATGTTCTTCGCAGATAAGAATATCTAAATCGCTATCACGGTCGAGGTCGACGAGTTCGATTCGATCAAATTTAACGCCTTCGGGTCCGCTGATCCCAGTCGCTTTCATATTATCCCGATTGAGATCTACGAAGGTCGCGTCCTCTGCGGAACGGGTTGCCCCGATTGTAGTCGCCGGCCACATCTCGGTGACGGCCTCTTTTCCTGGATGAAGATAAACTCGCGCTAGGCCGCCTTCTTCCCATCCAACGGTGGGATCGATCAACCCGTCCTAGTCCAGATGCCCCAGTTTCACTCCGTCGGCACCTCGAGAGCTGTTGTCTATGACGTGGCGTGCCCAAGGAAGGTCGTTAGAGAAAGTCTCTCCACAGGCAAAGCCGAGGCCTACGGAAAAAGCGAGCAAGGTAACTGGTGGGCGAAACATGGGTGGAATTGTCGCGGGGTGAGGTATTAAAGCGGTAATGTTGACAGGAAAAGCGGTGCGGCATTCTATCTCTCCGACACGTAAGTTAGTTACTCTCAAAATCACGCATTATGAAAACATCAAAACTATCGTTAGCGGCTCTCCTCGTTTGGGGGCTTTTAGGATCGGCATTCGCGGATCATCACAAAAAAAGCGGTCATTCCCTATTTCAACAGACTTTTCTAGCAACCTACTCAGGTGAAACCGACAAGATGGTTAGCCTAGCGGAAGCGTTCACTGCCGAAGGGATGGAATGGCGTCCCGCCGAAGGCGTTCGATCAGTTCGTGAGGCGATACTACACGTAGCGGGAGCTAACTACGGAATCGGGGCGCGGTTTCTGGGGAAAGAGATGCCGGAGGGAATCAATCCTCGTCAGTTCGACAAGACGATTAAAAGCAAAGAAGACACGATTAAGGTTCTCAAGGATTCGATCCAGTTTGTTAAGGAAGCAGTCGGAGGTCTTGACGAAGCCAGCCTTGCGGAGTCCACAAAATTGTTCGGCAACGATTCGAATAAGATGGGAGCGGTACTGGTGCTAGGCGGGCATGCCTACGAACACCTGGGACAACTGATCGCCTACGCCCGCTCCTCAGGTGTGGTCCCCCCTTGGAGCCAGTAGAACCATAGGCCAGTCCCCAGCGGCGCGCTCTTGGAAAGTGAAGTCGGCAAGGGTAATTTAAAAGAGACCCGCCTTATTGGACGGGTCTTTTTGCGTACCTAGAATATTGGGAAAACCTTTTCTTTGAGACCTTCGCCGGGGGGCTGGATCGTAGCCGGGATTTGGCGACATCACTTATGCTTTGTGATTTACCTCTCCCCCTAATACAGTTCCTAAGCGGTTCGGCTGGCGTCGCGAGAGTCGAGACAGGCCTGTGTCACTTTGTGCATGAACTCCAAATACATCAAGCGTTCCGCTTCGCTTAGGCTATTCATGATTTCATCTTCAAGCGCGTGGGCGACTGCCTGGGCTTTGAAATACAGAGCTTCCCCGGCTTTCTCGATGATGAGTTGCTTGGCGCGCTGGTCGTGGAGGTGGGGTGAGCGCTTGACCCAGCCGTTTGTTTCCATGCGGTTAATGATGGAGGTGATGGTATTGTTATCGCTCGACATCAATTGCGCTAAGTCGGATTGGCGGACGCATTCGCCTCTCTTCTCATGCAGCCAGCGCAGCACGGTGAATTGGTCAGGCGTCAGCCCGAGTGGCTTTATGCGAATGCGCAAACTCTGATTCAGACCAAACCAAGCGGAACGCAGCAAGAGCGGGAAGCGTTTTTGCGAGGCGTTAGGTGGGCTTTCGGGTACTTGTGAGGGTGGGTTCATTGCGGGTTATTAATATGCATGCGTAGTAAAATCATCTCTCCTTGTCTACTGAGAACTGATTAATTCTGAAGTTTAACCACTACATAAGTGAGCCAAACGATTAAACGCTAGATAAACAGATTGACACTATGATACGTGTTCGTATCAGTTTCCGCTCTAAATCGCCGTTCTCGATTAATGCGTCCCAACCGCTTAAGTACCTACCACCCCCAAATTTCTGCAAGAGTTGCTTGTTTGGCTTCACTTGCTGTCACTATTATGTTTTACACAAGGGAAACCTTGGAAGAAATCCAATCGTTATGTTTTTCAACACCTGATCGCTATGCATGGAAATAAAATAGGCGTTTCGTCTACCTCCACGAATACTCACTCCCGTAGAAACAAAGCAGGGCTGTCAGCAGTGCTCGCAATCGCTAGTCTGGCGCTCATCCCGGTCCTTTCGGCGAAAAGCGTTGATGGCTGGTTATCATGGCGAGGTCCTTTGCAGACTGGAGTTTCCCTGGAAAAGAATCTTCCGGACTCCTTGGAGTTAGATGGAGAAAGCCACCTTTGGAGCTATCCTGTCAGTGGAGGGGGTGCCCCAGTAGTCGCGGATGGGAGAGTCTATGTTTTCGGTTATTACGAAGAAAACGAAGGGAAGCTAGTCGAGGAAACTTTGCTTTGCCTCGATGCAAATTCGGGTAAGAAGATATGGGAGTATCGCTCGCGCGACTTCCTGAGCGACAACGTTTACAATCGTTACGGTATTGGCTCGCCGTGCGTCGATCCTGAAACCGGCAACGTCTACTTTATGCCAACGTCGGGACTGGCTCTGGCTTTTGACCGGGACGGCAACAAGCTCTGGGAGCATTCAATGCTGGAAGAATACTGGCGCTTGACCTTCCCGAACGGCAGAACGGGTGGACCCGTTATTGACGGCGATTTCGTCATATTTCGTGGCATAACGGCAAATTGGGGCTCTAGCGGGCCTCCTGGTGACCGGTTTTATGGTTTTGATAAACACTCGGGAGAGCTTGCCTGGTCATCGGCCCCGGACATCCGACCCGTTGACAGTTCCAACTCGTCACCCACGTTTACCGACCTTGATGGACAACGCGTTTTCATCGCGGGAACAGGGTCGGGCAGCATCATTTGCTCGAATGCCCGTACGGGAGAGCCGGTGTGGCGCGTCACGATTTCCACGGGTGGGGTTAATGCGTCGGTTTTGCCCTACGGAGACGATAAGTTCATTGCCATCCACGGCAAAGAGAACATCGACTCAACCGCGAAAGGCCGGCTGGTATGCTATCGAGTTCCATCCAAGTACCCGTCGGGTGACACACCGGTTATCTTAACGGAAAAGGATGAAGTGTGGCGAAACGACGAGCATGTTTCGTTTAGCAGTTCCCCGGTCTTACATGATGGTCGTGTTTATAGCACGATCGCTACCGGAAGCCTTCTTTGTGTCGATGCGGAAACGGGAAAAACGATTTGGTCGCTTAAACTCGCTCCTGACCAACTGCACGCGTCGCCGCTTTTCGCGGACGGAAAACTCTACGTGCCGATGGCAGATGGAAAAGCCTATGTGGTTAAGCCCCACGATGATCATGGCGAGATTTTGAATGAAGCGGATATGGGGGCCGTTTGCCTAGCAGCTCCTTCTGCCTACGCAGGCAAGGTGTATGTCCAAACCAAGGAAGCCTTGCATTGTTTTGGAGAAAGCGGCGGCAAATTTGTAGGCGTGAAAGCCACCAAGGAAAAAATCAAGGACAAGAAGATCGTGGATCTCCAAATCGTTCCAGCAGAGTTTGCGTTAATGCAAGGTCAGTCTGTCGATTTTACCTTATGGGGTTTGAATGGAGTAGGGCAGCGTATCAAGAAATTGAATAATGCTAAATGGGATGCAGGGCCGCTAGGGGCCAGTTTCTCCGGGAATACGATGGTAGTAAAGAAAAACGCAGCTTACGCGGCGGCCGTGGTTAAGGCTACTGCCAACGGAATCACGGCTACTACCCGAGGAAGAATTGTCGCAGGGCCCTCCTACACCGAGGACTTTGAGAGTTTCGATCTAACTGCCAAGAATCATCTGGGAGAGGCCGTTTCGTTTCCGCCTTCAACTTGGCTTGGAGCTCGTGTTAAATGGAGCGTGGTTGAGCGTGAGGGAGAAAAGGTGGTAACCAATGTTCTCGATTCCGTCATCAAGCAACGAACCATGAACTTTGTGGGTCATCACGATCTTTCCAACTACACGTTCTCTGCTGATGTGCTTACGGACGGTAATCGCCGAATCATGTCTTCTATTGGATTGGTCAATCAAAGATACTTGATCGCCCTTGTCGGCAATTGGCGGATACTTGAAGTGTCCAGCAATCATGATCGCCTTAAGGAGTCAGTTCCATTCAATGTGAAGGCCAACACTTGGTATCGACTTAAAACCTCAATTAAAGACAATGGAGATGGAACCGGAGTAATCCTGGCCAAAGCGTGGGAAAGAGATCAACCCGAGCCTGATGCTTGGACGATCGAAGTTCCCGTAGACAAACTTCACGAAAAGGGGGCACCCGCGATTTACGCGCTTTCGCCCCAAGCCCAAAAACGTGTTTATTTAGACAATCTTGAAATCACGCCCAACAACTAAGCAGCATGAGTATTTATAAATTAAGTATAGGTTTAGCCGCACTCGCAATGGGAGGCGCATCGTTCGCCGACCACCACAAAAGCAAAGGTTCTGATTGGCCAATGTGGGGTAGGACCCCCGATCGCAACATGGTTGGCGAAGCAAAGAACCTACCGGTAAATGTCGAGCCCGGAGATTATGTTTCAGGTACCGACGATATTGATCTTTCCACTACGGAGAATGTACTTTGGGTGGCAAAGCTCGGTTCACAAGCGTATGGAAACGTGACCGTAGCGGGTGGTAAGGTATTTGCGGGCACCAATAATGAATCCCCCCGCGATCCTAAACAGCTGGGTGACCGAGGCGTGCTGATGGCTTTTGACGAAGAGACTGGAGAATTCGAATGGCAGCTTCTGATACCAAAGCTTGGCGCCGGCAAAGTGAGTGACTGGGAATATGTAGGTCTCTGCTCTTCTCCTGCTGTCGAAGGCGACAAGGTCTATGTTGTTACCAATCGAGGCGAGGCGGTCTGCCTTGATATCAATGGATTGGCCAATGGAAACGACGGCTCTTTCCAAGACGAGGCAAACTACATGTCTGCGGACGGCAACCCGGTAGAGTTGACGAATGGACATGCCGATATTTTGTGGATTTATGACATGCGAGAAGAGCTGGGTGTGTTTCCTCACAATGTGAGCAGTTGTTCTCCTCTCGTCGTTGGCGATTTATTGTATGTGTCCACTTCCAATGGGGTGGACTGGTCACATAACAACATTCCTGCTCCATTCTCACCGGCGTTGGTGGCTCTCAACAAGTCGACTGGTGAACTGGTGGGTGAAGAGGCTTCCCAAGTTTCTGAGCGAGTGCTTCACGCTAGCTGGAGCTCACCTGCTTACGGAGATATCAACGGTACGCCTCTCATCATTTGGGGTGGAGGTGATGGAATATGTTACGGATTTGAACCGGAGCCCGTTGTGGGATCCGAGGGATATGAGATTCTCAAGGAAGTTTTCCGTTACGATTGCAATCCGCCTGAGTACCGAATGAAGGAGGGCAAGCCCATCAAGTACGCCACCTATCCGGGGCCTAGCGAAGTCATCAGTACAGTCGTTGTCCATGACAACAAAGCATTCGCGTTGATTGGTCAGGATCCCGAGCATGGTGATGGCGTTGGCATGCTGAGCGCCATTGATGCTTCCATGAAAGGCGACATCTCGGGGAAAGCCATTTGGACCTACAAGGACATTGGCAGAACGGTCTCTACTCCCAGTATACATAATGGAATGATTTTTGTCGCGGAATACGATGGAGATATCCATTGTTTGGATGTTGATACGGGCAAAGTGAATTGGGTGCACGCTACTGACAGCCGGATTTGGGGATCTACACTGGTGGCAGATGGTAAAGTGTATTTGCCAAATGAGGACGGCCAATTGGTTGTGCTCGCTGCGACAAAGGAAAAGAAGGAACTCGCTACCGTTGAGTTTTTTACACCTATCTATAGTAGCCCAGTGGTCGCTAAGGATGTCCTTTATATCGCTACTCAAACTCACTTGTACGCGTTGAAGAAGGGCGGAAAATGAGCAAAGGAGTCGTAATCACCTTCATGTTGGTTTTGTTCGTGCTTCACCAGGATTTTTGGTTCCGGGATGACGCTACATTGGTTCTGGGTATCTTACCCGTCGGCTTGGCTTATCATATGGCATTCACCGTAGTGGCGGCGCTCGCTTGGCTGGTTATTGTGAGGTTTGCATGGCCAAAGTATTTGGTGGAAGAGGAAAATGAGGGAAGTGAACAATGACCCAGACGCTAATTGTAGTTATTTACCTAGTACTTCTTTTGGTCCTTGGCTATTTTAGTAGTCGGCTTTTCAGGGGAAATTCAAACGACTATTTTGTGGCGAGTCGTTCAATCGGCCCTCTGGTCCTCTTTATGTCAATTTTTGGCACTACGATGACTGCCTTCGCAATGGTGGGCAGCACCGGAGAGTCCTACCGGGTAGGAATTGCAACTTATGGAAAAGTAGCCTCTTCGTCTGCTCTCATTCATTCCGCGTGTTTTTTCCTAGTCGGATTGCCACTGTGGGCTCTGGGAAAACGCAATGGTTTCCATACACAGATTGAGTTCTTTCGGGCTCGGTTTGAAAGCAGCAAGCTGGGATACCTTTTGTTTCCGATCCTTGTAGGACTCATTATTCCTTATCTGCTTGTCGGTTTGATGGGTGCAGGAAGCGTTATGCAAGGAGTAACGCGAGGAGCGTTCCCTGAGATTTTTACGAGTACTGGAGGGGCAGTCCCGCCTTGGTTGACGATGCTCGTCATTTCATGCGTGGTTCTCTACTATATTTTCGCCGGTGGTGTAAGAAGCGCCGCTTGGGCGAATACCTTTCAAACGTGTGTATTCATCGTAATGGGATTTATCGCGTTTGTCACCATCTCCTCTAAATTGGGAGGCATGCAAGCGGCGTCAGCGATGGCGGATCCGGGCAAAGCGGTTCGTGCAGGAAACCTGACGGAGATGCAGTTTCTCTCTTACTGTTTCATCCCACTCTCGGTGGGAATGTTTCCGCATCTATTTCAAAACTGTCTGACGGCAAAATCTGCGAAGTCTTTCCGACTGACTCTAGTCGCGCATCCCATAGCAATCATGATAACGTGGATACCTTGTATCCTAATCGGGCTTTGGGCAACGGGTGCGGTAATGCCAGACGGAGTGACACCGGTCATCCCTGAAGGAACCAGTCCAAATGCGGTACTCGGAATGATGGTTGGGAAGTTAGCGACTCCGATCATAGGCGGACTCGTAACCGCAGGTATCATGGCTGCGATAATGTCCTCTCTAGATTCTCAGTTTGTCGCAGTTGGGACCATGTTTACGAAGGATATCGTAGTCCACTTATTTGGGAAGGAACGCTTCTCGGAAACGCAAAAGGTGCTGCTGGCTCGTGGATTTATATGTACCATCGTTTTCGTAACGTACCTGTTTACTTTGGCAGAACCGAGATCGGTCTTTTCGCTAGGGATATGGTGCTTTAGCGGTTTCGCAGGATTATTCCCGCTTGTTTTTGCAGCAATCTACTGGAGAAAGGCAACCAAAGCGGGAGCCTATGCAGCTGTCATCGGAAGCGCGCTTTCATGGTTTATTCTCTTCAGGGAGTCTGACTATGGGGCCAATGGTTCCTACCTAGTGGGTGGTGTGATGCCAGTTGCCGTCATTTTCGCTACCTGTGCCATCTGCATGGTGGTGGGTTCCCTTTTCACGCAAGCCCCGTCCCAAGAAACGTTGGACAAGTTCTTCAAAAAGAAGGACTAGCGATCTACTAACACTCTCAAGAAATTCTGCTCAAAGGTTCTCCGCTCTCTATTTCATATAGTAGGGAGTGACAATTGCGGTAAAACTCCCCTTAAAAATGACTCAGACAATGGATATCACAAATGCGGTGGACGCCGCCAAGGAAAAGTTGGACCAGTACACTCGGGATATGGTCCAGTGGCATTTTTCGCCGGAAACAGGTTGCCCTTACTGGCTAGACTGGGCGAAGGAAGCGGATTGGAACCCACTCACGGAGGTGTCCGGGTTTGAGGACATGATGCGCTTCGAGAATTTTGATGACGAAGTACTTCGAGATACCGATCCGGCTCAATTTATCCCAGCGGCCTTCAAGGATAAGCCTTACAACGTATTCGAGACCGGTGGAACGACTGGGATGCCAAAGCAACGGATTGGTTGGGAAGACTACAAAGTAGATTACTCCGAATTTAGTGATTTCTACTCGGACGACTTTTTCCCGAAGGGAGCGAACTGGTTGATGGTGGGGCCGACTGGACCCCGTCGTCTGCGACTGGCGATCGAGCATTTGGCGAACGTTCGGGGCGGCGCGTGTTATTTTATCGATCTGGATCCTCGTTGGGTTAAGCGGCTGATCCGTGATGGTGAGTATGACATGGCTCGTAAGTACAAGGAGCATGTTGTCGAGCAAGCAATCACGATTCTAAAAGGGCGTAACATTGGTTGTATGTTTACGACTCCTACTATCCTAGAAGCGCTGGCTGAGCGCATCTCAATCCCGCAAGCGGGAATTAAAGGCGTCTTCGTTGGAGGCACCACAATGACGCCTCAGTATGTGAGGTTCCTTACGGAGGAAGTTTTGGAGGGAAAAGTGAATTTTGCCCCTACCTATGGCAATACATTGATGGGTCTGGCGATCAGCCGTCCATTGTCCGCGGAAGATAACTACAGTCTCACCTATTATGCGCCGCAACCAAGAGCTGTCTTGAGGATCGTGGATCCCAAAGATTCGACAAAAGGAGTGGATTACGATTCCTACGGGCGGGTCGAGCTCACCACCATGACCAAGGAATTCTTCATGCCAAGGTTTCTAGAGCGCGACGAAGCCATTCGACGCCGGCCATGCGACCTGTTCCCATGGGATGGTGTCGGGGATGTGCGTCCGTTCGAATCGACAAAGAAAAAGGTAATCGAAGGCGTCTATTAATCGTTAAGCAAATTGTAATGCGGTCCTTCTGTGATTCTCGTGAGAGGGATCGCAATTGAGAGCCGCGTCTACTACAGGAGCAAAATTTGATGGAAGAGAAAGTATCACATTTACCAGTTCTTAGGTTCGGCGAAGTCTACAAGAGCCTAGACACAAACGATTTGGGCAAGGTATTGAAGTCGGGCGCCCGACTGGAAGTCAGCGTAGCCAACGCGGGGATTATACGCCGCGACAAGCTGTCGATTGAAAAAGGTCGGGCAGCTTTAAGGGCCATTCCGGCTGATACGTTGTTGAGCTATGCCGAAAAGGCGGCCGACATCTACCTAGATGGCGAAGTTCCCTTTGGAATAGATGGTGAGACACAGGGAGTTGCCGACTACGTGACCGCGCTATCGGAACTGACTGGATTGCCTCACTCGCTTTGTCGATCGAATATGTTCAAAGTGGCCGCTGCTCTGCAAAACATCCGTGCGGTGTTGGCGGGCTTGACTCGCGGATTGCCTCCCGAGCTGTTTGACAATGGATGTGCTCGTCTCGGCGATATTGATATGAACTTCTTCCCGATAGCGGATAGCCTTGGGGTCACATTACCAAGCAATTCCCCTGGCGTTAATTCGTTGTGGCTGCCGGCTTTGGTAATGAAAACGCCTGTATTCTTGAAGCCAGGACGTGAAGATCCCTTGACTCCTTTCCGGATTATCCAAGCCATGATTCAAGCAGGGTTTCCGAAAGAGGCTTTCGGCTTTTATCCTACAACCCATGAAGGTGGGGATGCGATACTTCTTTCTTGCGGACGAGGCATTGTTTTCGGGAGCGACGCAACGGTTAAAAAATATTCCAAGTACAGCAACATACAGGTTCACGGTTCTGGAAGAAGCAAGGTTCTGATAGGCGAGGACATGGCGAACGATTGGGAAAAACACCTCGATGTGATGGTTGAGTCTGTATCCGCTAATGGAGGACGTAGCTGCATCAATGCTTCTTCTGTTATGGTTCCTTCCCATTTTGAAGAGATTTCCAATGCAATGGCAAAAAAGCTTGCTGAAGTTGAGCCAAGATCGAGGGACGATAAAGATGCTTTGCTTTGCGGATTTGCTAACGCGGATTTTGCCAAAGCAATGGATGAAGCTATTGATGACGCCTTAAAGACACCGGGCGCTGTGGATTTGACCGCCAAGTATCGTAACGGTCCTCGATTGGTCGAAAAGCATGGACAAACTTTCCTTTGCCCAACGCTGATTGCGTGCTCTGATCCCGACCACCCCCTTGCGAATACAGAATACATGTTCCCGTTTGTGAGCGTCGTAGAGCGACCTCAGTCGGAGATGCTGGATGCGATCGGTTCAACCTTGGTCGTATCTGCGGTGACGGAAGATGAGGAATGGATGAGAGAACTCATGGCCAGCCCGGACATTGATCGCCTGAACTTGGGTTCTGTGCCGACGAATTGGGTACAATGGGAGCAGCCGCATGAAGGAAATTTGTTTGAATTCTTGTATCGCCGCCGGGCCATCCAGTCAAAAGCTTTAAAAATCGCTTAACCGTGGATTTCGTAACGAGACCCAGCCCGAGGATCGCATTCGGTCTCGGAATGCTTGAGAAACTACCGGAATTCATTAAAGAAATCGGGGGTTCGAAGACTTTGATCGTTACGGATAAAGGAATCCGAGCTGCGGGACACGCTGATCGGGCGCTCTCCATATTGGAAAAAGCGAATTGTGAGGCATTGATTTTTGATGGTGTTCAGGAGAACCCGACAAACCATTGCATTTCGAATTGTAGAGACTTTGCCCGTGATGCAGGAGTCGATTTCCTGATTGGTCTCGGTGGTGGTAGCAGCATGGATACGGCTAAGGGCTGCAATTTCCTCCTGACTAATGGGGGTGAGATGAAGGACTATCATGGATACGGGAAAGCGATGAGTCCCATGTTGCCTTTTATTGCCGTCCCAACCACATCAGGCACCGGAAGTGAATGCCAGTCTTACGCTCTCGTTAGCGACGACAAGACGCATGTGAAGATGGCCTGCGGAGATTCGAAAGCCCTGGCGAAAGTTGCGCTTTTAGATCCAGAATTGACGGCATCCCAGCCCAAGCTTGTCGCCAGCCTAACCGGTCTGGATGCGCTGGCCCACGCTGTGGAAACAGCTGTCTGCATTCCACGAAATCCGATTTCAAATATTCATTCGTTGGAAGCCTTTCGATTGCTCGCTCGTTCGATACACTCAGTCATCACGGGGACGGCACTCCCGGAGGATCGAAGCAATATGCTGCTTGGGGCTGCCTTCGCGGGGCTGGCGATCGAGAACAGCATGCTCGGAGCGGCTCACGCCTGCGCCAACCCACTGACTGCGTTCTTTGACGTGACTCATGGACATGCTGTGTCGCTCATGCTGCCCCATGTCATTCGATTTAACCGCTTGGATCCTCAAGTAGATGAAATCTATCGATCCTATGAATCGTTAATCCCCGTTAGTGGAATGGAGAAGGTCGATATGGCGGATTGGGTAGATACTCTAAAGGAGACTGCAGGTTTGAAGAGTCTCTCAGATATGGGAATAGGCGCGGCGGATGTTAAAAGACTGGCCGCGGGAGCATCGCAGCAATGGACAGGGCGTTTTAATCCGCGTCCCGTGGGACTATCCGATTTTGAAGCCATTTATTCGAGCGCGATCAGTAACGTGGTTGGGAGTGTGTGATGAAGGCTGCGTACCTCCTGACTCTTCTTTTAGTTCTGGCATCCTGCAAGTCGCAGGATTCGGGAGAGGAGAACACATCCCAAACTAAAGCTGATCCGTTTCAAACAATGAGTTGGGCATTACCGAGAGGAAGCTCGTTGATGAGCGGCTCGATTCCCGACAAGGTGATCACTTCTCCGCGTATTGCTTGGAGTTTTGATGCTGCGGCACCCATTTCGGGAGATGCGGGTGTCTATGGGGATCGGGTTTATTTTGGAAATGACGACGGCTTGTTTTTCGCGTTGGATCTAGAAACTGGGGAAGAGTCATGGCGTTTCGAGACCGGGGATGTGATTGAGTCAGAACCTGCAATTTCTTCCGGTCTTGTATTTTTCGGCGCGAATGACGGGCAGTTCTACGCTTTGGACCGATTGACAGGAGAGGAACGATGGCGCCGCCAGTTCGATGACAAAGTCCCCGGGGGAGCTAATTTGGCTAACAGCCCGATCGACGGGGAACCTTGGGTGCTCGTTGCGGGCAATGACGGAATGCTCCGGTGTTTAAAGGCAATAGACGGGAGCGATGTTTGGTCGTACCAAACAGATAATCTTATTAATGGGTCTCCAGCTATGCTCGACGATAGTCGAATCATTTTTGGGGGATGTGACGCTTTCTTGCACATCGTTAATCTCGAAAATGGAGAATCGATTGAGCAGTACGAAACGAATGCATACATTCCCTGCTCTGTCGCGGTGTACGATGGAATTGGATACAGCGGAAACTATGCGAATGAAGTGTTGGCATTCGATCCAGGTGATCGGGGTCAAATTTGGACGTATTCGGATCGCCAATTTCCTTTTTTTAGCTCGCCCGCGGTGAACGAAACTCACGTTTTCATAGGATCTCGGGACAAGCGGCTTCACGCTATCGACCGGGAGACGGGAGTCGCCGCTTGGACGTATCAGACCTCAGGTAGGGTGGACAGCTCTCCTTTGGCTTTCAGCGATGCGGTTGTGGTGGGTTCCACGGACGGGTGGCTTTACGCTGTCAGTCAAGCGGATGGAACTGAGCTTTGGAAAATGGAATTAGGGGCGTCATTGATCGCCTCGCCAGTCTTTGCCAATGGAAGACTGATCATTGGAAGTCAGGGTGGTACCCTTTTCTCATTGGAATCGGGCGAAACCAAAATATAGTGTAAACATTATGAGTTCTAGTGCAGAGGCTGTTGAGCCAAAGAAGACGCCCACGGAAGCGGGTAACTATTTTATTTCTAACTACCCTCCCTTTTCGTTCTGGTCGCCAGAAAATATCAAGGAAGTGGATGCGGCTTTCGAGCAGCCGCATGATGATGGAGCGTCTTTAGGGGTGTACCACCACATCCCGTTTTGCCGCAAGCGTTGTCACTTTTGCTACTTTCGGGTCTACACGGACAAGAATGCCTCGGAGATAAAGGACTATTTGGACAAGACGATTACCGAGCTCGAGTATTTCGCTAAGAAGCCGCGAATAGCAGGGCGGAAGCCACGGTTTGTCTATTTTGGTGGGGGTACACCGTCCTATCTCTCTGGGCCTCAACTTACGGAATTGACCGATAGGATGAAGGCAATCCTGCCATGGGACGAGGCAGAAGAGGTTGCGTTTGAAGGGGAGCCGGGAACGCTCAATCCGCGAAAGGTCAAAGCGATTAAGGACATCGGTGTCACGCGACTGAGTTTGGGAATCGAGAATTTCGATGGCCGCATTCTGGAAATCAATGGACGTGCCCATAAGGCGCCCGAGGTCTATAAAGCCTACGAAGCGGCCCAAAGTGAAGGCTTTGATCAGATTAATATCGATCTAATCGCCGGCATGCTAGAGGAGACGGAGGCGAATTGGCAGCGTAACATCGAAGAGACGCTGAAGCTTCGCCCCGATAGCGTGACCATCTACCAGATGGAGATTCCGTACAACACTACGATTTACAAAGAGATGAAGGAAAGCGGATCGTTGACCGCTCCAGTTGCTGACTGGCAAGTGAAACGTCGCTGGGTCAAAGAGGCCTTCGAGGCTCTCGAGAGCGCGGGGTACTCGATTACCAGTGGATACACCGCTGTCCTGAATCCGGATAAAACAAAGTTCATCTACCGCGACGAGCTGTGGACGGGAGCGGACCTGCTGGGTCTTGGGGTCGCGTCGATTTCGCACATAGCGGGTGTCCACTACCAAAATGTAAACGAAATCACCCAGTACGCGGAAGCGATTGAAAAGGGTGAACTTCCGATACATCGTGCTTTGAAGACGAGTGTGGAGGAACGTATGATTCGGGAGTTCTTGCTCCAGATGAAATTGGGTCACGTTTCGATAGATTACTTCAGAACGAAGTTTGATGTCGATTTATCAAAGCGGTATGCCAACGAGCTCAAGGAACTCGCTGAAGAGGGACTGCTTGAATACGATAGTGAAAACATTCGCTTGCATCGCCGCGGCCTGCTTTGCGTCGACAACCTGCTTTTCAAGTTCTTCCTGCCAAAGCATGTGACCTCGCGCCTTGTATAGTTTTTATACCGATCTGATCGAGAGAACATCGTTTATTGTGGATCAATTCCCTGATTTTTTAGAGAGAATTGCAGACGAGCCGAGTTTGTCAGCTGGCTCTTTTCATTGGATCGAGGGCTCTGAAATGCCGTGTCCCTATCGAGATCTACTCGTGCATAAAAAAGACATGACCTCGACACTGGCCGACTTCCATCGCTCTGGAATTGGCTTGGAGGTCCTCAAAGTGGCGAACGAGGAAAGCGGCTACGTACGGGAAGTCATTCTTTTTGCCGAGTCGACGGGGAAGCCCGTTGAGTACGGAGCGATTCGGATCCAGTTAGACCACTTTCGACCGGAAGAGCCCGATGCCATTGTGGGGGGCAAAGAGCCACTTGGAAGTATCCTGAACCGGATGCGATGCACCTATTTCAGCCGGCCGAAGGGCTTCTTCTCTATTCAAGCTCCCTTGGTGTGCCAGAAACGGTTTGGCTGTAGCGGAGACTCCATCCTTCACGGGAGATACAATCAGTTAGTTAATGGCGAGGAAAACGAGCTAGCGTCGATTATCGAGATTCTACCGCTTGCGTGAAGGATTATTGAAGTCTAAGAATGGCATTTACCATGGGTGAAACAGAGTTGAATCATTGTTGGACTGGATTGAAGCTGACTTACGGTCGGCGAGGACTTGAAGATTGGGTTTGTCGGTACGATGGTAAGCTTGACCGATCTGGGTATTCATTCCGATTTTCATAAGCCTATATTAAAATGAAAAAATACGATGCGATAGTGATTGGCGGAGGGCCAGCGGGCTCGACCGTTGGGGCGTTGTTGGCAGAGAAGGGCAGGAACGTCGTCATATTGGAAAAATCGAAGTTCCCACGCTACCACGTGGGCGAGTCGCTTATGCCGTTTTGCTATTTCACTTTCGATCGATTGGGTATCATCGAAAAATTAAACGAGCGAGCATACACGAAAAAGCACAGCGTGCAGTTTGTGACGAGCGACGGTAAGATGTCGGCCCCTTTTTACTTTTTCCAGCACTTGGACCACCCGGCAGCGACTACTTGGCAGGTGAAGCGGTCAGAGTTCGACGAGCTCATGCTCGACAACGCTCGGAGCAAGGGAGCCGAAGTCCGTGAGGAAACTCAGGTAGTCGACTTTATTTACGAGAAGGAAAAAGTAGTCGGGGTGATTGCTGAGGACAAGAGTGGCAATCGGTCCGAGCTTCGGGCTTCCATGACGGTTGACGCCTCGGGTCGTGACTGTTTGTTCCAGTCGAAAAAACGCTGGCGGAAAAGGGATCCCAAGTTGAACAAGGTTGCGATCTGGACGCTTTTCAAAGGAGCCAAGCGGGACCCCGGTCTGGACGAAGGGGCTACGACTGTGGCCTACCTTGAGGACCGCGGCTGGTTTTGGAACATTCCTATGCAGGACGACATTGTGAGCTCGGGAATCGTAGCGGAACGGGACTATCTCTACCGGGATACACGAGATCCGAAAGCGATATTCGAGCGGGAAATTGAGAATAATGTTTGGATCAAAGACCACCTTTCATGTGGTGAACAGTTTGGAGAATATTGGGTAACCGGAGAGTACTCCTACCGTGCCGAGCATTGCGCGGATGACGGAATCGTCCTCGTGGGGGATGCCTTCGCCTTCCTTGACCCTGTCTTCTCGTCGGGAGTTTTTCTCGCGTTGAAGAGTGGTGAAATGGCAGCGGATGCGATTGACGGGGCGCTCGAAGCGGGAGACACGTCCGCAGCACGTTTTAGCGATTACGGTGAACAACTCTGCAGCGCGATCGAAACAATGCGAAGTCTAGTGTACGCCTTCTACGACAACGATTTTAGCTTTGGTAAGCTGATCCGCAACCACGCCGATCTAAGGGGCACGTTGACTGATTGCCTGATCGGTGACTTGGTTGACAAGGATTTCGCTCCACTGATGGAGGCGATCGGCGAAATCACGGAACTTCCCGAGCCTCTATCTCACGGCCGCCCGTTGATTCGCTCTAGCGCTTGAAGCCCGACGACGCGCCCGCTTAATTTTTCACTGGTTTTTGGTGAGGAAACCCGCATCGTGTTGCTTTGGGCAGGGACTGTACGTAAGTCTCCATCAATCGGCTACCCTTAAAGCGTCGATAGGAGTTTTTGCCTGATTTCTAGATGAAGATCACTTTTTTAACGCCAGGGACAGGAAGCTATTATTGTGGCGCGTGCATGCGTGACAATGCTCTAGCGAATGCTTTAATCCAATCGGGGCATGAGGCGGAACTGCTGCCAATGTATCTGCCTTTGATGCTAGACGAAGAATCTGAAGGGCTCGATTCGGATTCACCGGTATTTTTCGGAGGCATCAATATTTACCTGCAGCAGAAGTTTTCGATATTTAGGCATTCCCCGGAGTGGATGGATCGACTGCTAAACAAGCCCGGGCTTTTGCGATCTGCGGCGAAGCGGAGTCATATGACTTCCGCCCGTGATCACGGCGAAATGACCTTTGAAATGCTGCGACTAGATGGTGAGGACTTCGAAAAGGAACTTCGCAAGTTGTATTCATGGATCAATGATCACGGACGACCGGATGTGCTTTGTTTGTCGACGGCGCTGCAGTCTGGATTAGCAAGGGAAATAAAAAAGCAATGGGACATCCCAGTAATTTGCTATTTCCAGGGTGAAGATTCCTTTCTAGATTCGCTTCCAGACGAGTTCCGTGAACGTTGCTGGTCTTTGATGGCAGAGCGTTGCCGGGACGCAGACCTGCTGTTGGGACCGAGTAACTTTTATGGTCGTCTAATGGAAAAGCGACTGGGCTTGGATGAAGGGGTGATCAAAACTCAGTACAACGGGATAAACCTCGAAGGCTTTCGCGGCAGAAAGACGTTGGATGCTCCTGCAATCGGATACCTGGCTCGCATGTGTGAAGTCAAGGGGCTCGCGTTTTTGGTGGATGCGTTCATTCATCTTCGCGTTCAGTTGGGCAATGAAAATTGCCGACTGAAAATAGCTGGAGCAATGACACAAGGGGATGTTTCCCTTGTCGAGTCTCTGAAGAAGAAGCTGTCTGATTCGGGCCTAGCCGATGCGGTTGAGTGGCGACCCAATATTTCCCGCGACGAGAAGCAGGATTTTCTGAGTGAACTCTCTATCTTTACGGTGCCGGTTCAATACGAGGAAGCTTTTGGTTTGTATGTGATCGAAGCGATGGCCGCTTCGGTACCTGTGGTTCAGCCGAATCGCTCAGCCTTTCCCGAATTGATCGAGTCGAGCGGAGGAGGCGTATGCGTAGATATGGATAGCCCTGAAAAACTTGCTGCTGCCTGGCACGACCTACTGGAGGAACCAGATAGGCTGGTGCAGCTCGGTGACCGGGGTCGACTTGGCGTGGAAGAAAAGTATTCGATGGAGGCAATGAAGAACTCGTTTATTACTATCGTGGAATCATTGGTACAATCAAAAGCAGAAAAATGAGCAGACTAGAGCCACAGCCATATTGTTTTGAATACGAACGAATAGTGGAATTCGCAGAGACAGATATGGCGGGAATCGTCCACTTCTCGAACTTCTACCGTTACATGGAAGTGACCGAACACGCGTTTTTCCGCTCGTTGGGCCATGGAGTGCACGAAAGAATAGACGATGTCTCAGTAGGTTGGCCGCGGGTTCAAGCTTCCTGCGACTTCTTCAAGCCGATCCGCTTCGAAGACCGAATAAAGATTCGTCTTACGATTCAGGAGATTCGTCGGAGATCGGTGCGCTATCTCTACTACTTCTTCAAGGAAACCGATTCTGGTGATGTGCACATTGCCTCAGGTCGTATCGTTACCGCCAGTGTACGGCTTGATCGGGATACTGGAGAAATCGAGTCCATTGAAATTCCACCTAAGTTGCGGGAGAAACTCGAAGCCGCTCAAGAATCGCAGCATCTATAGCAATTTTTCTGTATTTACCTTAATACTATAATATATCCTCTATAATTTTATGAATTGGCTTATCTACTCTTTAATGACGGCTCTCTTTTTCGGGCTATACGGCATTTTCCTCCACACCGGTCAAATCGCGATGAAAGATCCTGTTTTGGGTCGGTACAAAGCATTTCTCTTTGTCGGAGTGGCATATCTTGTAATCGCGATCATTGTTCCGATTATTCTGCTTAAGTTTCAAGGAGCTTCATTCAAGTTTCCGATGAAGGGTATCTCCCTCTCCTTTGTGGCGGGTCTTTTGGGAGCTCTGGGCGCATTTTGCATTTTGCTCGCTTTTGGGGCCAAGGGAACACCAGCGGCTGTAATGTCCATTGTGTTTGCTGGAGCGCCAGTGGTGAATGCGATCGTATCCATGAAGCTCCACCCTCCGCAGGGAGGTGTATCCGCCATTCCATGGCAGTTTTTTCTAGGTATCGTATTGGCGGCTCTCGGGGGGTGCCTCGTTACGGTTTACAAGCCAGCTCCTGCACCTGCCCATGCGAAGAATCCTCCTCCAGCAGCGATTTCGGAAAGCGATACACGAGGGTAGATGGGCCTAGCTGAACAGCAGCTAGCCTCATTGAACACGGCGATAGACATCGCGGTGAAGGGCAATGCTTTTTATCAGTCCAAGATCGCTGATTGCGGAGGATCGAAGGGTTTTGATAGTCTGGATGCCTTTTCTGAAAAGATGCCCTTTACCACTAAGCGGGAGCTTGGAGAGGATTATGGGGCGAATCCACCCTATGGAACGAACTTGTCGTATGGCTTAAAAGATTACACAAGGCTGCACCAGACGAGCGGAACAACGGGTCGCCCCATGGCTTGGCTGGATACGCCCGAAAGCTGGGCTTGGATCATCGGCAGCTGGGCTTCCATTTGGAGGGCGTGCGGCGCAAAAGCGGGTGAGACGGCGATGTTCCCTTTTTCCTTTGGACCGTTCATTGGGTTCTGGTCCGCATTTGAAGCGGCGTCAAAAGTGGGTCTTCGTTGCATTCCGCTCGGTGGTCACCAGAGCCTTGAGCGGCTTCAGATGATTTTCCGACACGAGCCGCAGTGGCTATGTTGTACACCAACCTATGCCCTCCATCTGATGAACGTGGCAGAAGCGGAAGGCGTTGATCTTAGGAAATGCTCGGTAAGAAACATCATTGTAGGAGGCGAACCCGGGGGGAGCGTGCGGGAAGTTAGGAGTAGAATTGAAGAAGGTTGGGGCGGGGCTCGAGTATTTGACCATCACGGCATGACCGAAGTAGGACCGGTCACTTACTCCGACAGAGAGAATCCGAAGCTTCTAAGGATAATCCACGAGGCCTATTATGCAGAAGTGGTTGAACCTGAAACGGGTCGATCCATTGACTGTGGAAATATAGGAGAACTGGTGCTGACGACTTTAGGCCGGAATGGAAGTCCGTTGTTCCGGTATCGGACTGGAGATCTCGTGAAACCGGTTCAGATTGAAGGGGAGGACCCTAGAGCGTTCGCCCTCGAGGGAGGAATCATCGGACGTGCGGACGACATGGTAGTGGTTCGTGGAATCAATCTCTACCCTAGCGCAGTGGACGCGGTCATTCGCTCGTTTGAAGAAATTGGGGAATACCAGGTTAACATTAGCAAGCAGGACTCAATGGTTCAGGCTAGCATTCAGGTGGAAAATATCTCGGATGTCGAAGACGAGCCCATGAGGATAAGGTTACAGAAGCGGTTGAGGGAAGTATTTGCTTTGAGAATACCCGTGGATGTTGTGAAGTCAGGAACGCTTCCTCAATTTGAAATGAAGGCGAAGCGTTGGAACGTTTCCGATTAAATCTATTCTTTGTCGAATGATGATTGAAATTCAAAATCTGGTTAAGCGGTATTCAGGGCCGGCAGGTGACATCACCGTGTTAGATGAGCTTGAACTCAAAGTATTGAAAGGTGACTCCATCGCTATCGTGGGACCTTCGGGGTGCGGAAAGACCACTTTGCTAAATATCCTAGGGACTCTGGATATTCCATCGAGTGGATCCGTTTCGATTTCTGGAAAGAGCCTAGAAGGGATGGACGCCGATGAACGGGCCCGATTCCGAAATCACACACTAGGCTTTGTCTTCCAGCAACACTTCCTGCTTCCTCAATGCTCGGTCTTGGAGAATGTGATAATGCCGCGCTTGGCAGGTGACTGGGAAGAAGGCGAAGACGAGACCAGAGAACGGGCAAGGAAGTTGATTCAGGAATTGGGTTTGGAGCACCGGTTGGATCACATGCCCTTTCAGCTATCGGGCGGGGAACGACTCCGGGCGGCAGTTGCGAGAGCGTTGATAAATCAGCCCGCTCTCGTTCTTGCTGACGAACCGACCGGCTCTTTGGACCCTTCGATGGGTGACCAGGTGGCGGATGTGTTTGCCCAGTTGAATAACCAGCACGATGTGACCCTTGTGACTGTCACTCACAATATGGCCCTCGCGGACCGAATGGGTAAAGTTTACTCGTTGGAGAACGGAAAACTGCAGCAAAGGTAGCTGCTATTTCATAAAGGCTCATGCAACTAAGGTTTCTCCTACGCAGTCTTTGGTACTACCGAAAGTCCCACCTTGGAGTGGTCGCTGGAACTATGGTCGGTGCGACGGTGCTTCTGGGGGCCTTGCTGGCGGGCGATTCGGTTGGCGGTGCTCTAAAGCGACTCGCGGAACTGCGTGTGGGAAAAACTGAATACGTCCTGACTGTTGGGGATCGATTCGTTAGCGAATCGCTGGCCGAGTCTATTGAGGTGAATCTAGGGATGGATTCAGCGCCCATTTTGATGCTGAGAGGAAGTGCTTCCCGATCGGAGTTGAAACTCTTGGCTCCTCAGATGCAGGTGATGGGCGTCGATGATCGATTTTGGAAATTCGCTCCCACACAGACCAGTCCGCCAAATTTTGAAACTAGAAACACCGTCGCCGTAAATCAGCGCCTAGCAGAGCGTCTCCAATTGAAAGAAGGAGAATCCTTTGTTTTGCGTCTGGAGAAACCGGGTTTGCTTTCACGAGACGCTCCGATGTCCGGGAGCAAAGATAATGTGATAGGGATCAGGGTAACGGTTTCGGCGGTAATTTCCGATGACCAGTTTGGGCGCTTTGGACTCGAGGCAAATCAGATATCTCCTTTTACTTTGTTTGCCCCAATCAACTGGATACAGGATCAGATCGAGCACCCAGGTAGAGCCAATTTGATTTTATTAAAGGACTCATCGAATGAGAAAGGAAAAAAGGATTCGAATGACGTTTTTTCCCGTGTGGATCCTCTTTTGACCTTAGCGGACTATGGGTTGTCGCTTGTAGATGTCCCATTGGCAGAAGCGACGGAAATTCGGAGCGAGCGCGTTTTTCTGGATGAGGCGATGGTGGCCGCGATCCAGAAACGCATACCCTCGGCGGAGCCGGTGATAACCTATCTAGCCAATACCTTGGAAACCAACAGTCGCGAAACGCCTTACTCGATGGTTACTGCGGTCAATCCGGAAGCAGCGCCTTTCTTGGGAGAATCGTTAGGTTCGGATGAAGTGGTTATCACCCAATGGCTAGCGGACGATTTGGAGGCGGAAGTTGGAGATTCTTTGGACATGAGTTACTATGTCGTCGACCAGTCGAGTCTACTCGTTGAAGCGTCAAGCTCCTACACGATCCGATCGATTGTTCCTCATTCCGGACTGGTGGCCGACTCTCTTTGGATGCCGGATTTCCCGGGAGTTGCAGGGGCAGAGGACTCGAGCGATTGGGATGCCGGGATGCCGCTGGATCTCGATCGGATTCGGGACAAGGACGAAGAGTATTGGGATGATTTCAAAGGAGCCCCCAAGGCCTTCATTTCACTAGCGTCTGGCGAAGCTCAATGGTCTAACCGGTGGGGAGCGTCTACCGGTTTAAGAGTGCCGAAATCGTGGCAAGGATCCAATGAACTGACCGAAGAAGTTAGGGCTGTTCTCGACCCAAGGATGTTGGGAATGCAAACCGTCTCGCTGCGAGAAACGGCATTGGAGTCGGCAAATTCACCCGTTGATATTGGGGGGCTCTTCATTGGTATGAGCTTCTTTCTAATCGTCGCTTCGTTGAGCCTTGTAGGGATGTTGTTCAGCTTTTCGATGCAGCAGGTTAATCGTGAGAATGCGCTGTTGTCGTCGTTAGGGATTGGCGACAAACGAATCTATCGTTGGAGATTTATGGGAGCGTTCCTCATAGTCGCTGTGGGCTCTCTTGCAGCGGTGCCATTGGCTTATGGATACACTTTTGGAGTGCTTCGTTTTCTTGAAACGATCTGGAGTGAGGATTCTGTGGGATCGATGTTTAGTGTCTCAAGTAGCCTTTCAACGATTGCGATTGGAATAGTGACAAACATCGCGCTAGCGATGGCATCCATCTGGTTTGTTCTGAGAAAGCAAAGCAAGACCCAAGCTAGCTTTCGCTTGCAACAGGGGTCGGAAGAGAGTGGCGTAGCGGGTGCGACGAAGGGGCGCTGGCCCCTTAAGATCGGCAGTGCTGGCTTAGCGGGAGGATTGACTTTGTTTGGACTTTCTTTGCTGGGAAAACTTCCTCTGCAGATTGGCTATTTCCTAGTGGGTTTTTGTCTGCTGGTGGGAGGATTAGGAATCTGCGCTTTCCGTCTTAACTTTGCCAGAGTGATTGGAGGAGAGCTTTTAGATCTGGCCAAATTGGGTAGACTCAATAACGGCCGTCGACCCATGCGGAGTCTGACCGTTGTGGGGACCTTGGCCTGCGGTGTATTTCTTGTGGTTTCGGTTGCGGCTTTTCGGAAGGAGAAAGACACCAGTGGGGATGATCCAAAAAATGGATATGGAGGGTATACCTACTGGGCGGAGACTTCGATACCTTTGAGTGACCCGGCCGACTATTCCGGTCCCGACAACCTGTTTGGTCTGGATGGTGACAACGCGATCAACCCAATTCGGGTTGGTCAGGGCGACGATGCCAGCTGCTTTAACTTAAACCAAACCGCGAATCCTCGATTACTCTCTCTAGACAGTTCGATCTTGGCAGACAGGGGAGCCTTCACGTTCCATTCGATTCGGGAAGGATTGGATTCCAGCAAGGGTTGGAGTCTTTTAAAGGAAACCTCCGAAGATTCGGTAATCCCCGCGTTTGTTGACAGCGCGACTCTGCAGTGGGCACTAAAACGGAAATTGGGAGATCGCCTAGTCTACACGGACAACGGTGGAAAGACATTCGAAGTCGAATTAATCGGAGCGATCAGCGATACCGTTTTCCAAGGGAGCCTGATTCTCGATGAAAGCGTGTTTTTGGAAAAATATCCGCAACATGAGGGGTACCAGCTTTTCCTGCTCGATTCCTGGGACGGCGACATTGAGAAAAACCGTTCTCGGATTGAATCCGTACTAAGCGCTTGGGGAGGACAAGTAGAGATTGCCTCTGATCGGCTGCAGTCCTTTCACGAAGTTGAAAACACCTACATCGCCATCTTCCATGTTCTGGGAGGTCTAGGGGTTATTCTGGGAAGCGCTGGATTGGGAGTTGTAGTAGCTCGCAACCTGTCGGAGCGACGTCACGAATTCGCCCTTATGGATGCAATCGGCATACCCAATCGCGTGCGTAAAAAAGTGGTCTTCAGCGAATTAAAATCGCTTATTGGTTGGGGTATGGGAATTGGGATTTGCGCTGCAATTGTATCCATTATTCCCTCTATGAGTCATCTGGGAGTTGCCGCTCCCGTATTGAATGTATCTATCCTGGTTGTCGCGATCCTAATCAATGCGGGATTTTGGTCCTTTTTAGGCTATCGCCGCAATGTGCCGGCTATCACTGATCTGCAGCGGGATTTTGAATCTTAGAGATTGTCCAAAAAAGTTATTCCCTTTTGGGTTTAATATCCCGAAGCTTGCTTCGGCTTTTTCTGTAGACGCGGTCGTTGACCGCGTTACGCGATCACCGATCGCGTCTACAAATCAAGAATACCTCGCTGCCGCTTCGGCAGTCGACGAAGTCGAGAGCTTGCTCCGAGGATTATTTATTGTTTGAAAATCCGATGTAGGGGCGTCGCTTGCGGCGACCGCGGAAGCAGCTATAGTCTTATCCTACGCGGTCGCCGCAAACGACGCCCCTACAGAATCGGAATTGTGTTTCATTCTCCACGAAAGCGATCGCCCACAACCTCTTTTTCTAGAGTTGTTTCCAAACCCGTTCTTCCGTAGAAAACGTCATGTCTAGAGAAAATGTTTTTGAGCGCCTCTTTTCACTAAAAGGGAAACGAGCCCTGATAACGGGTTCTAGCAGCGGTATCGGTCGTTCGATCGCGGTTTGCTATGCGGAAGCGGGAGCCACGGTAGGAGTGCATGGAACTCAGGAGGAGAAGATCTATGACACAGTTCGCCAGATTGAGAAGGCAGGTGGCGAGGTAGTGCCTCTTGTGGCAGCGCTAGGTACGAAAAAGGCATCGGAAGCGCTTGTCGAGGAAGCCGTGGAAAAGCTGGGCTGTCTTGATATCCTGGTAAACAATGCCGGAACCAACAGGCGCAAACCGGCGATAGAGGTAACGGAAGACGACTACAAAACGCTTATGGCGATTAATTTGGAAAGCGTTTTTTGGCTTTGTCAGGCAGCCTACCCACACTTGTGCAAGTCCGCGTGTGGTAAAGTAGTGAATACAGGTTCTATGACGACTCTGACAGGAATTGGGGAAATATCCGTCTACGGAATGACGAAAGCCGCTATTGGCCAGCTGACTAAGACCTTGGCCCTGGAATGGGCGAAGGACAATATTCAAGTAAACTGCATCGCTCCGGGATTTATTCGTACCCCATTGACTGAAGCCGGACTCTTTAGCGATCCCAAGAAAGTGAAGTTTCTCGATCAGCGTATACCGATGAAGCGCGGCGGGACTCCGGAAGAACTCATTGGGATCGCCCTCTTACTAGCGTCACCCGCTTCGTCTTACACCACGGGTCAGACATTCGCCGTAGATGGCGGATTTCTAGCGGGTGGATCCTGGTTGGATTGAGAGGCTGGAGACTAGGGCTAAGTGGTGTTCAGTTCGTTTTCGAAACATCCAGGCAGACGGCTTTTCCAAGGTTGCTCCTCAGATAGAGTTTCCCTTCGGCATAGGACGGAGGAGCCCATGAGGTTCCGAGGAGCACATGCTCTCTTCCGATTTCCTGGAAGTGATCACCCTGGTCTTTACCGAGAATGACGTGTCCGGAGTCAGTGAATACGATCAAGTGGTCGCCGATCGCGATAACGTTACCGAGATCTCCGGGGACTTCTTGTTTCCAAGCGATTTCTCCGGAGTCAAAGTTCAATGCGACCAAATTTCTTGGGTCACCGTCACCTCCATAGTGGGCGATGACATGATCCCCGACGAGTATGCTCGTTTGAACTTTTAATATAAGCTCACGATCGCGATGCAGCAGTTCTGGTTCTGGTTTAGTGACATCAATTACCGCATATCCCGATCCGTAGCCTGAGCTGATATAGAATTTTCCGTCCCGAAAGTGAGGGTTGGAAGCATTGGCTCCATAGCTGGTTCTCCAGGAGTATCGAAAGAGCGGATCTCCTGGGCTTTCCAAATCGTATCCAACCAGCGCTTTCTTGTGAAAAACCGAAACGCGGTCCCGGCCACGGTCTTGGTAAACGACCGGAGTCGAATAGCCGGGTTCTTCCGTACCAATTTTCCAAACGGTCTCGCCGGTAGTTTTGTCGAGAGCGACCAAGGCGCCGTCCTTCGCCCCGGGATCGATGAGGAGCAGGTTCTTGTAGACGACAGGTGAAGCGGCCCATCCCCATGATTGGCGGCGCCCATCGAAGTCGTCCGAGTAGTTGCGTTCCCAAATGACTTTGCCTGAATGCAAGTCTAGGCAGAATAGTTTTCCTTGTTTGCTTACCGTATAGACGCGATCCCCATCAATCGTCGGAGTTGAGGAGGTTCCACCGGAATAGTATTTTGCGCCTTTGGGCTCGTCGTACGTGTGTTTCCAAATCAGGGCTCCCGTTTTTGCATCAAAGCACCATACGTTATCCTGATTATTGTTATTCCCCAGTGACAACGCTTTGCCATCTGCAACCGCGAATGAAGAGCAGCCCAATCCAATTTGCCGCGTCCACAAGGTCTTTGGAGGATTGGCCGCCCAGTCGGTGTTCAGAGTGTCATCTTCTCGAACGACTCCATTCCCATCTGGGCCCAAGAAGCGTGGCCAATCGCTGGATTCAGCTGTGACGAGGCAGGTTAGCGCGAGAAGGGGAACGATTGTTTTGAGGGCTTTGGGCATACTTATTCCTCGGTAGGAATCTGATCTAACTTACGAAGACTATCAGTGTATTATGGGGCGGAATTGTTCCGCCGGTCTTTCCTACAGGCTGCTGACTGCTTGTAACGATTCGTAGGTCCTGAGGAATGCAGTGGAATCGGTGAAAATGGGGGTGCTGCGATAGGGACCAACATCGTGGCGAGCGAGCTCGGTGAATTTCCGGCCGGGCTTGATAATCACAAGATGGCCATCGTCGATGCCCAGGTAAATCTTTCCACCGGCAAGTACCATGCTGGGATAGGCAGTGCCTTTCGCTCCCTTAATCTGATGGGTATAGATCACCTTGCCGTTGGCAGCATCGAGGGCCGTAATTAGGTTATCGCGTGTAACAATGTAGAGGATGCCTTCGTGGACGAGAATTGATGAGTAGTACCGGTCTTTCTCGACTTCCGTATGCCAGATCCGCTTAAGGCCTGATTTTTCGAGGGCCTTCACGCTTTTCGGAATTCTGTAGGCGTAGGCGTCCCCGTTGGCTTTCTCGACACCACTTACGGTGTAAATCATGTCGCCGACTACCGTTGGCGTATTGAAAATGGACCAGTCGCGCGTGGCGTGCAGAAAAACGAGGCCCTCTTGGATCACTTTGCCGTCGCTCACCCGAATGACTTCACCTCGCGGGGTGAAAAGGAATGACTGTCCTTCAACTTCAAAAGGGGCCGGCGTCCCGAATACAACCTTGGAAGGAGTGGTCCAAATCGTTTCTCCACTTTCTGGATTCAAAGCCGCATAATCATCAAATCGAACGATTAGCTTTCCATCGACGATCTGTGGCATGGTCGCGCCGCCCCAGCGGTGGTCTGGATGTTCGACGAACCGCGACCAGAGGCGGTTACCGTCCAGGTCATAGGCGACCACGACTCCGAGACCGAATACGGCGTAGATTCTCTGACCATCAAAGTAGGGCGTGTAGGAGCTATATCCGTTCGTGTTGTGGGCGGGAGGCGTGACGAAGTTGCTGAATTCTGGATCACGTTGGAGTGACTCGCTTTCCTTGTTCAACGCGCTTGATTCCTCGTACTTTTGATTGAGCGATACTTTTGCTTTCTCGTTTTCCTTGTCGTTCTCTAAGGCCCGCTCGAGTCGACGGACGTCATTTCGCAATCTACGAATATCCTGTTCGACGGTCTCGATTCTAGCTTTGTGCGCTTCGAGAGCCTGTCGTTTTGAGTCGCTGATATTTTTCAGCTCCATTAGGTCGTTCGATCGCTTCCAGATTACTTTTCCGGTTTTGCTATCCGCACAAATGAGCCAGGCGGGTTCCGCGGTAAAAATGAGTTTGTCGTCCACCAAGATCGGAGTTGCGTTGCTCTTGGTGTCCAAAGGGATTTCAAATAGAAGTTTCTCCTGCCAATTCAAGGGAGATACGTCGGTTGCGTAGACGCCATTTTGATTTGTTCGCCAAGACGGAATGTCGGCAAACGTAGCTGAATTCGCCACGAACAGGGCAAGCGAGAGAGATAAAATAAAATGATAGTGCATTGTTCTTAATTGGCCTGTAAATCTCATAATTCGGACAATTTAGGCGCAAAATTTCGCAGAGTCACTCGGAATCGGGGAATGTCCCACCAATGAAAAAAAAGGGTCCATTTTTATTGTTTTGCACGGGAAATTAGTTCTTTTAAGGACGCGATCTTCTAACCAACTGAAATTGATGAAAAAAGATTATATATTCCTATTGGGACTGGTTTTAGGCCTGAGCACCTTTGGACAAGCCTCCCGTCAGCCTGGTGCCGAGATCTTCGAGTTGTCACCTATTCGAGTGATTGCGGGAGACTCCCTTATCGACAGAGGCGGATATTCCAGCGGGTTTACGACGGGGGCGGTAGATTTGTACCAAATGCAGTCCGTCCAGGAAACGTCGGCACTCGTGCCGAACCTCTTCGTCGCTTCGAGCGAGACGCGCGGATATGGAGATGTGATTTCGATTCGAGGCACAGGCAACACCCTGTTCTTCAGCCCGGCGGGAGTGGCCCAGTATATAGATGACGTTCCCTCAGGTGATGTGTTCACTTATTCGTCTGAATTGCTCTCAGGTAATTCATTGACCGTCCATCGCGGAGGAATGGGGTCCTTTTTTGGTAGAAACGGACCGGCGGGCGTGATTGAAATTCAAAGCCCGAAGCCAATGCAGGAGCAGCGCATCAATCTAGCGGCTGAATTCGGCTCCTTCAGCAAGCGGGCGTTTCGAGCGAATATTTCCGGCCCCATTTCCGGTTCAGGCGTTTCTCACAGCCTCACGGTTTTTCACAACGAGCGGGATGGGTATCTCTACAATGCGACCCTGGACCGTCACACTGATACGAGAGAGGCTCAAGGGGCGCAGTACAGTCTGTTTTTCTCTCCGGGAAATGACTGGAATGCTCGGGTCAAATTGGTCACGGAGTCGATCGATGACGGGAGCCAGCGATTGTCCTCTCTCTTTAGCCCCGATCCATTTGTTGTGGGTTCCAACTTGGAAGGGGAAACTCAAATTGAACGGAATCAGATATCGGTCCATCTCGACCGAGAATTCGAATGGGGTGTTTTCAAGTCCATCACGGCGTTTCAGAAATGGGAACTGGATCCCTCGACGGTTGATCTCGATTTGAGACCGGCCCCGAGATCGACCTCGGCGATACAGCAGGATCAAAACCTGTTAACGCAAGAGTTCCGTTTTGAGTCGAACGACAGCGGAAGTCCCCTTGACTGGCGGGCTGGTCTCTTTTTCCAGGATAAGGAAACCGGAGGCGATACCACGCGCGTCTTTCCGGCTCCGCCGTTTTTCCCAGTCTTTACCGAGAATACGGTCTTCGAAACGGAAGAACAGAGCATAGCGGCGTTTGGACATGTCTCCTTTGATGTGACCGAGACGTTCATCCTCGATGCCGGAGCTCGTGTCCAGAAAGCGGATGCTTCTATTGATCGGGAAAAATCGTCGCCCCTCGGACTCGCTCCTATAAGCGCAGACAAAAACGGTACCTATGCCTCAGTCGACTTCGGTTTCGAAGCGGTCATGAGCGATCATTTCTCCTTCATCGGGCGTTCCGCATCTGCGTTCAAGCCGGCGGGTTACAGCGCGTTTACGGATTTGCCAAATTTGGCCGGTTTCAATGACGAGTCGTCCTGGTCAAACGAGATTGGATTCTCGTTCGCAACCACGGATACCACCTTTAAAGCGCGGGTAACGGTGTTCGACGTATCCATAGACAATTACCAGTTGGAACGTTCCGTTCCCAATGCGACAGACTATATTGTTATTACAGCGGACGAAGTCTCTTCTTCCGGAGTAGAGGCTGAACTTGTTTGGCAGCCGACTTCGAATTTCGTTATTGAGGGAAGCGTTGGGAGTAACGACGTCACCTTTGAAAAGCACACCGATCCTTTCAGCGGAGCGAATCTGAATGGAAATGAAGTCCCTTTCACGCCCAGCACCACCTTTCGGGGATCTGCTCGGTACAGCTTAGACAACGGCATCTTCTTCCAGGCCACTTTTCGCGGTATTGGCGAAACGTTTTTTGACGAAGGAAATACCGCGATGTTTCGCCAAGGGAGCTATGAAGTTTTCGACGCTCAGATCGGGTTTAGAACGGAACGGTATTCAGTGGTGCTATACGGCGAAAATCTTGGGGACGAACAGTATTACACGTTTATCAATCCACAAATTTTTGCGGCCACTCCAGGAGACCCCGAATCATTTGGGGTCCGGCTAAGCGCGAGATTCTAGCTTTGGTAGAAAATTGTAGGAGCGGGTTAATCCCGCGAAAGATTTCGTGAACGCATGGATGTTCGTTGAAATCGCGGCCTAAAGCCGCTCCTACAGGATGGACTCGTTTAAGGGCTCAGGCTGAAGCCCTGGGCTGCTACGACTTGCTCAGACAGTACAGGTGCTCGCCGGTACGGATGAATATCTGGTCTCCTGCTGCGGCTGGGGAGGAGAGCGTGTAACTGCTATCCAGACTGTTGATGCCGAGGAGCTTGAACTTCGGTCCTGCTTGGACCACTGCGACTTCAGCAGTTTCGCTGACAAGGTAGAGTTTGCCGTCGGCTAGCAGTGGTGAGGAGCTGACTCGCCCAATTCCCGTTTCTTCAGGGCCCCAGATGGCGGTTCCGGTCTGGGCATCGAAGCAGGAAATTTGTCCAAAATCATTCAATACATAGAAGTAGGTTCCGTCTGCGATTGGAGTCGGTACGTCTGGCCCGCTTTTGTCCTCCATTTTCCAGGCCAAGTGACTTTCTGTGACATCCCCCTTTCCGTCTGCCTTGATCGCTAGGAGTGGAGTTTTACGAGAAGGGGCATAGACGATTCCGTTGGCCGCTACGGGGGAAGCGATGATCCGGTAGTTGCGCGAATTCTCAGGATTTAAACCACCCGAACGCCAAATCTCCTTGCCCGTTTTCGGGTCATGGCTGGTTACGTAAGCCCCGCCGGAAACCACGATTTGGGTTTTTCCGTCTACCTCGACGGGAATCGGTGTGGTGTAGGCGTCTTTAGATTCATAGGGTGCGTCGGAAGGCCGATCGACTTTCCAAACTTCTTTGCCGGTCTTTCCATCCAAGCAGACAACGTATCCTGGCGCCTCAGTATTCTGGCCACGAACCACGCCTATTATTAGATTTCCTTCGTGCAAGAGTGGGGAGGATGCGAACCCCCAGTTGAGGCCGAATTCACCGTAGGATTCTTCGAGGCTCACTTTCCAGAGAGCTTCTCCATCGAGGGTGTAAGCGCGGACGATTCCGTTGCCGGTGGTCGCCCAGACGTGTTTCCCATCGCTAACGGGTGAGGGCGAGCTGTTGTTTTGCTTTCGCTTAAGTTCGTTTCCGGAGTCTACTTGGGCCCGCCACAGTTCGGTGCCGTCTTTGCGTGAAAGGCAGATCATGAGCAGCTCGTTTCCGCCAGGACCGTCTACGGCACCTTGTTGCTGGCGGCGTTGTGGTCGCCCGCCGCCGGCAGCCCCCCCGGGACCGCGTCGAGGTGGGGCCTGTACCTCCGGTTCCGCCTTTTTGGGAGCTTGCTTGGATGGAGACATCACAAATACGCGCTCTCCAACAACAATCGGCGTTGAACCGCTCCAGGCAGGAAGAGCAATTTCCCAGGCGATATTTTTGGCGTCGCTCCACTCGGTCGGCAAATCTGATGCGTTTGCAATTCCGGTGCTATCGGGGCCTCTCCACTGAGGCCAATCGGAGGCCCAAACCGAGACGTGGAAAAGAGACAGGAGGGTAATGATTCGAATTGGGACGGTCATGGCTAATTGGGGTGAGTGTTCGGAGCTTGAATTATTGGGTTAGGATACTGCGATTGACAAGATTGTTGAGCCGATGAGCGACGTCTTCCAAGCCATCGCAAACGGTCTCGGAATAGGTTCGTCCGTCAGTCGTGTCGATACCGTGGCGAGGATCCGCTTCCCGTAAACCTGCCAGGGCGGCATCTTCGTGGTGAAAAAGCTCGACGAGAACGATCTCAAGTTTGCCTGTTGAAGCACAAGCGGTAAGCAGATTTCCGATCCATCCATCATCCGTCGATAGGCAGCCACGAGTGGTTTTCGCAGAGGCGTGGAACATGCTAAATCCATCCGCTTTCCCCATCTCTTGGATCACGGCCACATTCTCTTCCATGCTGAGAACGGAGTCTCCGCAGTGAGCGGCGTCGACGAGAACTTTGAAAAAGGGCTTTCCGATGGCTTCGTTGGCCGCCTTTACAAAGGTCCATGCTTTGCTGATGTCGGTGAATGTTTGAAATTCGGTCCCTCGGAGAAACTCCATGTGCCAAGCCTTGACGGAACTATTGAGAATATCCGCTTCTTGGCAAACGCGGGTGTGGAGTTTTACGAGCTGAGCGACGGCGTCGTCGAATGCGTCTCCCTTCAGCGTTTCAGCTCCGGGCTTCATCCACTCCTCGAACGAAGTGGAGGCTACGTGTTCCACTCCGTGCTTCTTCGCAGCCTCAAGCCCTGCGAGCAGGCTGGGCGCAACCTTGTCTTCGTCAGCAGGATCCATCGGGTTCCCACCTGCTACCATCATGATCATATGTGGCTTAAGACCCAGCGACTTTATGTCTTCAATCAGTTCGTCCATGTCCCCCTCGTCTGTCCCAGGAAAGACAGAGGTTTGAGCGCAATTGGGGGCGACTCTAGAGGTTTGGTAGATGTGCTCGAGTTCGGTGGAGATGAGCATTTTTCCATCTTGGCCGCGAGGCATCTTGCCGTTTTCGTCGGGCACGAGTCCACCGACGAACTTGATGTGAGTCGGCACGATGCCGATCTGAAGGTTGGGTTTGAGAGCGATTTTGGCCATGGTAAAAAATGAACAGGTAGACTATGAATTTATGGTTTGAAGGATAGCCTATCCGCTTGGGCAATGAAAAGCCTAATCAAGGTTCAATTTGCGTTGGGTAGCGAGTTCTGTGGCAAGCTCTATTTTCAGGATTGCGAATCAAGAGGAAATCAACATTTTTAAGATGATTAGACACGGTCTGATTGTTATAACTCGAAGAGAAAGTACTACCCGATGAGCTCGCAAAAACCCGAATCAAATCCCCTCGAAAACCTGGACCAATGGGAGGATTTCGTTGAAACGGCCACCTATCCGGAACCGGAATCCAAAAAGAAGGAAGACTACCGCAATTACGATGATCCGGCTAGGGATTGCGTGAGGGAGTTCTATCGTCTGAACCACCAGCACCAGTCCTTTGACTTTGTGATGAAGAAGCGGGAAGAGTTTCTGGGCTCCGGCCGGGAACGGAAAGAGATGACGATCATACAGGCGATCGAATTGCTCAACACGCTCGTCGATGACTCCGATCCGGATATTGACCTGCCGCAAATCCAGCACCTGCTTCAAACCTCCGAGTCGATTCGTTCACGCGGTTGTGAGGACTGGTTTGTTCTGGTTGGGCTGATACATGATTTAGGGAAACTGCTTTGTGTTTTTGGTGAACCCCAATGGGCCGTGGTGGGGGATACCTTCCCTGTCGGATGCCAGTATAGCGATAAGATTGTCTACCCAGAATTTTTCGAGCTGAATCCGGACTTCAACGATTCCCGATACAATACGCGTTTAGGAGTCTACGAAGAAGGCTGTGGGTTGAGAAATGTATACATGTCTTGGGGACACGACGAATACATGTATCATCTCGTTAAGGACTATTTGCCGGATCCCGCTTTGTACATGATCCGCTACCATAGCTTTTACGCGTGGCACCGCGAGGGCGAGTACGAGTACCTGCTTGATGATCACGACCGTAAAATGCTCCCGTGGGTTAAACGATTCAATCCGTTTGACCTCTACACGAAGTGTCCCGAAGCGCCGGTATGGAGTGAGTTGAAGCCCTACTATGAAGAGCTGATCGCTAAATATCTGCCGCCGTCACTGAAGTGGTAGAATGATTCGTTTTGTCTAGAATCAGTGTTTGTCTTTCGCGTAGATCGAGACCTTCGTTTCGCGGTCGCCGATAATGTCTTTGGCCCGTTTGAGGGCCTTGGCGGTACTGAGTGTAGGGTTTGATTCCTCGTCCGCGAAGAGGTTGATCGGGTTGATTACTTCCACGAGCCCCGATCGTTTAAAGATCCTCATGTTATCCGGGCGTACTTCGCTCACGAGGAGAATACGGTTTCGCTCGTTCATGTACTTGATCAGCTCTTCCAGCGCCATGCAACTGGTAGCATCCAAGTTGTGGGCATTGCGGAGTTTCATGATGACCACTTTCAGGTTTTCCGCATCGCTTACCCGCCGCATTTGGTCGCGGAACAACTCTGAAGCCCCGAAGAACAACTCTCCCTCAACGTGGACAATGGAAACCTCTAGGTTTTCATCCTCATGCTTGCGTTCTCTTTTACCAAGCTTGCCCTCGTCGTCGAACGCGTACTCCACGATCTCCGGATGGGCGACTTTCTTGATAAAAAGAGCGATGGAGCACACGGCTCCGATATAGATAGCGAAATCCAAGGCAAACACAAGACCAGTGAGAGAAGTAACAAAAAACGTGATACTGTCCGAACGCGTGGTTTTTGTAACCATTCGAAGCTGGTGCTTGTTGATGAGAGAAATCCCGATCGTAACCACAACGACCGCAAGGGAAGCACTAGGGATGTATCCGATAAATGGGCCTAATAGAATGGCGCCGATAAGGACTATGATTCCAGAGTACAATCCTGATAGCGGGGTTGCAGCGCCGCTGTTGGCGTTTAGCTGAGAGCGAGTAAGCGATCCGGAAGCGGCCATTCCTGAAAGGAGTCCGCAAGCGATGTTAGCCATTCCAGAGCTCAGCATTTCCTGGTTGCTGTTAAGGCGGGCCCCCTCCCGTGCGGCCAGCGACTTCCCGATCGAGTTTCCCTCGAGAACACAGAGTAGAGCGATCGCCATCGCGGGCGTGATCAGCAAGTTGATGGAATCAAAGTTGACGGTGGGAATGGATGGGCCCCAGTCAGACAAATTGAGGCTGGGCATCAATTGAACGTGCAGCGAAGGTTCAATTTTCTGGGCGATGAACGCTATTAACGAAGAGAGAATGAGAGTAAAGGCGACATTGGGGAGCCTTGGGGAAAACCGTCGAATAGCTAAATATATCAGCAAAGTAATTACGCTCAGTCCGAGGGTGGGCAGGTGAGTCCGATCGATGCTCTTAGCGGTAGCAGCTAGTACTTCAAAGAATGTGGTTGCCTGGATACTGTCTTCGAATTCAAACCCGAGCGCTTTCTTGATTTGATTCGCAATAATTAGAGCCGCCGCGGCAGTAATGTATCCAGTTATTACGGTTCTGGAAATATATTGAATCAGGGTAGCGATCCCCAGATAGGCCCCGGCCACCAAAATAATCCCGACCATGAGTAACAGCAGAGAGATGTATCCTACGGCTTGGTCTCCAGCGATACCCAGCGCGGCGAACGAACTGAGGACCATGACGGAAGTCGCGTTGGTGGGACCCAGGACAATGAATTTGGAGCCAGCAAAGTACATTCCGACAATCGAAGCGATGGCGGAGCCAAAAAGGCCGTACGAAAGCGGGAGTCCTGCGATGACCGCATAGGCCATGCCTTGGGGGAAAGCGAGAAGGGCAACGTTGACCGCGGCATGGAGGTCTCCTGACAGTAAAGCGCGATTGTATCCAGCCGCAGTTTTGCGTAGCGGGAAGAAATCCAGTTTTTTGGCAAAGACCCTAGACTTGGTTTTCGAAACGTTGGAAGAGGCGCTAGCCATATGTATCCGTTGAGGATTTCGGGATAAATGGGATAAATCGAGCTTAATGTCGTTTCTCGCAAAGATGGTACTCTCCAACCGACGACCTTTCGTTGCCGGATCCCAATCAGTGATTTCCGATTGAAAGTGCGACACCCGTGGCAATGATGCGAGACACATGATCTCACAGAGTGAATTGCCGGCCTACGATCCATCGAATCCCGATCATCGGCTCTACTTGTTTTTCGAGAGCAACAAGTTGCTATTGCGACGCGCTCAAAGCGCAGATCGGGACGGATACGTATTTGAACGACTCGCTAAAAATTCTCTTTTTCAGAAAATCGAATCGGGTACGCCGGTGGCTATTTGCCAAAATGGGGATCACTATGTCTTCTTTTCGAACGTGAAGGGGTACGATTTCCCCCCAGAGTTGGTGGCTGAAGGCTGCGAAGCCGCTACTTTGAGAGCGATTGAAGGGTATGGAAAAGAGGGCGGAAAACTCTCGCCGGAGCTTTTTGAGGATGGGCCGGTGATTCGAGCAAACGCAATCCGGATTCCGTACCTGAATTTCAAAGAGACGGACTACATATACCGATTTCGAACGGACAAGCAGAGAAACAGAGAGGTTTATCACGTCGACGCTTCCTCAACGGCCTTGTACCACAGTGCGCTTTGCGATGCGATCAAGGCAGTCAAGCGGACGAAAGAGCGTTCGGCTGCTGATCCCGCTAGGCTTGATTTTGGAGCGGTTGAGTATCTGCTACCGAGTCATTTTGGTTTTTGCCTTGGTGTTCAGAATGCCATCGAACGCGCGTATGAGACGATTGCGTCGAATCCGGACAAGCGGGTATTCATGCTCAGCGAGCTGATACACAATCCGTTTGTGAACGAAGATTTGAGACGGAGAGGGCTTCGCTATTTGCAGAGCGACAAGGGCGTGCCTGTGTTGGATCCAGAGAAGGGCGAAGCCTATTGGGATTCGGTGACTGATGAGGACATCGTGATTATTCCGGCGTTCGGCGCGCGGGATGAAGACAAATTGAAATTGATCGAGCGGGGACTCCCACTCAATGCGTACGATGCCACTTGCATGCTTGTGGAAAAAGTTTGGAAAGCGGCCAAACGCTTCGGACAAAAGGGATTTACGGTAGTGATTCACGGAAAAGCGGAGCATGAGGAGACGAAGGCAACCTTCTCAAACAGTTCGAAGTATGCGCCTTCCATAGTCGTCCGGGATCTAAAGGAAGCGGCTTTACTGGCTCAGGTGATAAAGTCGGACAGCGAAACTGAGAGGGCAAAGTTGTTTTTACCTTTTAATGCCCTTTGCAGTGAAGGCTTCGATTTGAGTCAGCACCTGGAAAAATTGGCAGTCGTCAATCAGACTACTCTCCTTCGCAATGAGACGCTAAGAATTATCGAGCTTTTGGAGTCCGCGTTGGAGGATCGATATGGAAGAGCCCATATTGAGGAGCACATGGCGATGAGCAGCAAGGGAGACACCCTGTGTTACGCCACCCAAGTGAACCAAGACGCTTTGGCTCAGGCCATAAAACAAGAGGTGGACGTTGCTATTGTTGTGGGAGGAAAGAACAGTTCCAACACGTATCAGTTGTATCGAATATGCGAGGAAGCGTTTGGAGAACGAGCCTTCTACATTCAGTCAGAGTCGAATATTTTATCCCGGTCCGAGATAGAGCATTTCATCTTTCCCTATGATCCAAAGAACCCGAAACAAGGGCGGATGGAAACGTGCGCCTTTTTGCCGGTGCGAGATACTCCTCTGAAAATTCTTATCACTGGAGGGGCCTCTTGCCCAGATGGGTTGCTTCAGCAGATCATAGCGAAAGTGAATAGCTATTTTGATTCTGAGCGCATCAGGAGTATAGACGAAGTGATTACGAGTGTGGAAGCGATGACTTAGTGGGATCTCGAACGATACTTTTCCTCGTGGAGGCTGCGACGGCTCAAGCCGAGCGACAATAGGGGAGGTAAAGATTGTTTGGACGCTCTGATTGTCCCGACTAGGAGCGCGCCCACTGGGATTCGTGTGAATCGCAGAAAGGGTTGCCATTTTCCACAAGTTTTCTTTCAGGATTATTATTATGCCCATCTACGAATTCTACTGTAAGGAAAACAACACGCTATACTCCTTTCTCGCTAAGTCGTTATCCTACCAGAATTCCGTTCCGCGGTGTCCCGAGAACCCGCAATTTTCCATGGAAAAAAGGGTGTCTGGATTCGCGTTTATAGGAAAGGCGAAGGATCCAACCGACGAGAATGGAATGGATGATATCGACGACGCCAAAATGGAAAGCGTCATGGCGGAGCTCGAGCGGGAGATGGCGGGGTTCAGCGAAGACAATCCAGACCCGAAACAGATGGCTCATCTGATGAGGAAGATGTCTTCTCTCACCGGGGAAAAGCTGCCGGGCGAAATGGAGGAAATGGTACGACGCCTAGAAGCGGGAGAGGACCCGGAGAAGCTGGAAGAGGAATTCGGCGACTCCATGGACGATATGGGAGAAGACTGGATGGGCGAGAATGGAGCCGGCGGTCTCAAGAACCTGCGCCGTCGGTTAAGGGGCCCCCAAAAGGATCCCGAGCTATACGACATGTCGCAATACTGTGACTGAGAGCGTGGTTCGTAACTCCCTTATTGGACACTCTCGCTGATCCTATAGCCGCAGATCACACTTCACTTCTTCGCTGTTAAAGGTTGCGGCCCGGGTTCGTCGCCGATTCAGCGGCGAGGTAATCGTCCTCTAGGTCTTAGAGATGCTGTGGCCTGATCGGTTAGCATGTCTTCAAGAATGTTTGGCTATTGCGTATCGAAACCCCATGTATCCAATCGTAAGAAGCGGTTTTGAGACGGCCGAGGCAATGTCTCGTCACAATCATTGGGCTGACTGGCTACGAAATTCCTTTAATCTTCCCGTCACCTGAAAGGAGGACGGCGATAGGTCGAGTCTGCGGAAAATGGGAGCAGACGATCATGGCGATCACTGTGATGGGTACGCAAAGGAACATTCCAGGCACGCCCCAGAGCGATCCCCAAAGACTGAGGGAAAGGAGAATCACGAGCGGGCTGAGGTTCAAAGAGTTTCCCATAAGACGGGGTTCTAGAAAATTCCCTACTAGAACTTGGGCAGCCACGACGCCTCCAATCGTGACCCCAATTTTAGTGGGCTCTTCGAATTGGATAAGGGCAAGGACGGATGGAAAGGCGGTAGCCAGTATCGAACCCACCGTTGGAATAAAGTTGAAGAAGAAGATCAGCATTGCCCAGAAGGCGGCGAAATCGAGGCCTGCGGAAGTCATTATGGTGAAACTTAGTATGCCGGTGGTCAGGCTAGTGAGGGTCTTAATACCGATATACTTGCGAGTGTCCTTGTCGATTTGAGTGATGATTTTAAGGACCTCGTTTTCTTTTATATTACCATGGGCCATCCCTTTGATCTTTGGTCCGAAACTGAGCTGCTCCAGAAATAGAAACACGACATAGATGCTGATTAGGCCGGCGTTCCCGGCGAGCGAACCGAGAGCTCCAGCGACCATTCTGAGCAGTGAACTGAAGTTCAGCTGGTTTACGAATTCCTTGATCGGAGGAGGTTCCTCAAAGGGAAGCCAGCCATAAACCTTGTCGATCATCGGGCCAATTTTTGCCTGGTATTCTGGCGCGAGTCGAACGACCTCGCTTACGTTCTTGGTAATGAAATTGAAAAACACGCTCAGGATCGCGACAATCACCACCACCGAGGCGATATACCGCAAAGACGCTGGAAGCGAGCGCCCTCCGATCTTCAATTTCATAATTGCGAACGAGAGGACGTTGATGAGGTACCAAATGAAGACTGCCAAAATCAGAGGGATGATGAGCTTTTGGCCGATGTAGAGGATGAAAAAGACGGTGACCGTTATTCCCAGCCAGAGAAAAGATCGGAGAAGGTGGGATTGGGGAAGCTCAGAAGAAGTCATGGGATCGTATGAGTATTTGCCCAACGTGTAAGAATCCTCGCTCCTAATCGAGTCAGAAAGTCAATCGGCTCAATTATGTGTGGGGGGCAAGCGCGACTTAAGATCATGGAGACCAAAGGGTTTTGAGTAACATAGATTTCTGGAACCAATTCTGCAAACATTTGGTCTCATTCAAACGTGGGACAGCTTCGTTTTTAAGTATGAGAAAAGGTTAGAGAATTTTTTTCTGGAGTGGATTTGAGGAACCCAGAAAACTAGAGGAGGGCCCGGGCGGATGGGGATTCGCCCGGGTTTTTCGCGTTTTAGCCACAAGATTCGTTCCAAAGGGTTCGCTCCGAGCTTGCGGCAGATGAGGATTTGAGTTTGTGGTCAGTCGTCCATTAAAAACAAAATGCCTACCTACGCTGAACTTGTTAAACCTGAACTTCTCTCGCAGCCGGTGTATCAGCCGGGGAAACCGATCGAGTACGTTGCCCGAGAGCTCGGTCTGAACCCGAATACAATCGTCAAACTCGCATCCAACGAAAATCCATTGGGAGCTTCGCCAAATGCGATAGAGGCTGGGAAAGCGGCACTGGATAGTGTTGAGCTGTATCCGGATGGCGGATGCTACGATTTGAAAAAGACTCTGGCTCAGCTGCTAAATTTAGACCCGGATCAGTTTATTGTGGGAAATGGATCGAACGAAGTCCTCGAACTGTTGGGGCACGCATTTGTGCGTGAAGGTGATGAAGTGGTCATGGGGGAAGGCGCGTTCATCGTTTATAAACTGGTTACGCTGCTCTTTGGTGGCCGGCCAGTTGAAGTGCCCACGATAAATCGCCGACACGATTTAAAAGGAATGCGGGAGGCGGTTACGGAAAGGACAAGAATCGTTTTTTTGGCAAGTCCTGACAATCCGAGTGGATCGGCGAATACATCGAGTGAAATCGAGGAACTGGTTGAGGCCCTTCCTGACAATGTTCTCTTCGTTCTCGATGAGGCGTATTCTGAATACCAGGACGAACCTGTCGATTTAAGACCTTTGATTGCCAAGGGCAAAAAGGTGTTCTGTACGCGGACCTTTTCCAAAATTTATGGACTGGCGGGACTTCGAGTTGGTTACGGATACGGAGATCCGGAATTGATATCTCTCTTGAATCGCACCCGGGCTCCGTTCAATGTTAATTCGGTTGCCTTGGCCGCATCCCGTGCTGCCCTTGAAGATCAGGATTTCGTATCTTCGTGCCGCATCGCTAATGCTGCGGGATTGCGCTATTTTGAGGAATGTTTCGAATCATTGAATATCGAATACATTTCCAGCTCAGCGAATTTTATAACGCTAAACGTAGGTGATGGAAACGCGGCCTTCGAAGCGATGCAGCGAGACGGGATTATCGTTCGACCCTTGGCGCCTTACGGGATGGGCCAGTGGATCCGTGTATCAGTGGGGACGGAAGAGCAGAATGAGCTGGCAATAAAGTCGCTCACTTCGTTCTTGAGTCGGTAGGGTGAGTAGTCGCATTGTAGGAGTTTGGATTCTGCTTTGATACACAGGTGAATTTCTCTTCGAACGAATTGATTCTCTTCGGGATAGCCATACCCGTTCTTCTCGGGATGAACGCTGTTTTCGTTGCGACGGAGTTCAGCCTCATGAAAATGCGCTTCACCCGTTTCGGAACGGGTAAAATGGATGAACTGAAGGAGTCAAAGCCCGTCGCAGACCTTTTGGAGAATATGAGTTCGAGCCTGAAGATACTCAGATTGGGTATCACTCTAAGTACGATTGTGTTAGGGATCCTCTTCGTTCCCCTAGTTTACTCAGGGTTGGCCTCGCAGGATTGGTTTGGCGAGCACCCTTTTGGAATGTCGATTGTGTTTGCGATCGTTTTTTCGGTAAGCATCGGCTTTGTTTTTGGCGAACTGATACCTCGGTCGATCGCTATGCAGGCCCCGATCAGGACCCTCCAGTTTACGGTGCCTTTTGTCCGAATCTTCCAGTTTTTCGCCCAACCCTGCTCGAACCTTTTCAACGGAGTATCCCGAATCGTGCTCAAAGCGCTTCGTCTCGACGCGGATTCCGACCTCAACTTGATAGATGTCGAATCGCAAATCCGGTCGATTGTCAGCAATGGGGACGAACTGCCTGAGGTGACGGAAAGCATTTTGAATAACGTGATGGACCTGCGAAAGCGCGTGGCCCACGACATCATGATCCCTCGGAATCAGCTCAAGTTTTTCGACGTGGAAGACTCTCCGAACGAAAATTTAAAAGTTGCGAGAGAGACCGGTCATACGCGTTTCCCTGTTTGCGAAGGGGATCTCGATCAATGTGTGGGGATTGTTCATATCAAGGACGTATTCCGCATTGGGAAGTCCCCTGAGGAAATCGATTTGAATGAGGTAAAACGCCCGATAGCCTGTTTTTCCATGGACGAGCCGTTGGAATCGGTCTTGCAGGGCTTTTTAAAGCAAAAGCAGCATTTCGCCCTGCTGATTGACGAATTTGGCGGAACGGTAGGAGCGGTTACGCTGGAGGACGTGCTAGAGGAGCTGGTAGGCGAGATCCAGGACGAGTTTGATCGCGATCGGGAAATGATTTCGAAACTCGGTGAGAACTCTTATCTGGTGGATGGCCTAACGCCTCTGCATGACGTTTCTCAAGAAATCGGGGTTGAATTGGAGTCGGAGGAAGTTTCGACTTTCGGAGGCTTCATCACCGTAAAACTGGGTCGAATGCCGAGGCTTAATGAGGTTTTCACCATCGATAATCTGGAGATTACGGCGGGGAGCATGGACGACAAAAGGGTGATCGCAGCCAGCGTAAACGTGCTCGATTGGGGAGACAATGCGGAGGAAGAGGATTCCGATGTTGATGAACGTCCGAGTGATAGCGATTTAGAGGCTTGAGTTTTCTTGAAAAAGGGGGGTTCATAGTTGCTCGGAATATCGTTTCCAATCAAACTCAACAACAACTCTAGATGCTAAGTCTTCGTCCCTCAGTTTACGGTCGGAATCTCTCCCTTGGGCTATGGTGCCTTGCGTTGGGATTTCCAGGGCTGTTTGCGGACGAATCGGGCCAAAGTATTGAAGGAACGAGTGAGGCGTCGGGGAAAGAGTATGTGGTTCCTGTACTGGAATACTCTTTTGACAGGGATTTGGAACACGCGGCTCCCTTGGACTATCATTCCGAAAAAAGTTCTGGATTGCCTCTCGCGCTGAAGCACCGAGTAGATGCGATTTGGTCGGGAGGCCGCTTTTTTGGCCCCAGCGACACGACGGCATCTGATTACCCAGTAGTGGCGGAAGTCGGTTATCGCCTGCGTCGTTCTCCTTGGTCTGATCCAGAGCGAATGGTTGAGGCGCGACTTCTCGACGGCTCGCGTTTTCAAGGTCTCGTTGCCCGAGAATTTGGCAAGGGGCAGGAGTATGAGATGTCGATAGCGGTTCAACATTACCAGTCGGTGCTTTCAGGTGAGGGTTCAGGCATTTTGGACCAGACCAGTATTCCGGTGGAGATCCGGGCTGATTTAGGACAAAACGCAGATTTCATTGCAGGCATAGAGTTTCGTTCGACCTCCTTGGCTGCCAAGGGAGACTTTTCCCAGTCCTCGGAACAGGCGGCAAAAGTGGGCTTTGGATCGGAGCTTTCGGAAGGTCTTTACGGACAAGTAACTGCGGGTGGTAGAAATTCCCAGTTTTCAGATGGCAGAACCAAGTCTGCGGTTGAGCTCGATGCCGCTATCATTTGGCAGGCTGGATCCGATTCCCAATACTCTCTCACCTTTAACCGTTCGACAAGGCCTTCACTGATTGCCAACGATTTTATAGAGGCGGATACGGTTTCATTCACAGGCGATTTCACGCTTTCGGATATGTGGTCCGCCTATTATGGGGTGTCGAATAGTTGGGTGGAAATGGAACCGAGCTTTGGCAAGGAGATCTTTAGCGGTGAAATGGCGGTCAGTTTCTCTCCTACCCAATCGATCAGTTTCTCAGGGGGCTATGTGTACCGCAGTGGAAGCATGAGCCAGCTGAATGAGTTTGAAGCGGAACAGATTATCCGTTTATCCGCCTCGGTGTCCTATTAGGGTTCTAAAGCTGTGGACTTACTGAAAGGCTGCCCGGCGAAGGCGGTCGTTGATGGTCCTTCCCAAATTAAGTTCTGGAGCCTCTTCAACGACGATCTTCTGGTAGCCAGTGGCATCGAGTTCTCTAAGTTTTGCGTAGAGTTGCGATGCAATGCGGTCGAGCTCCCCGTTCTCTGAAAGCCAGTGGATGTGGCTCAAGGATGAGTGAGACGGTTTGCGAAGGAGTAGATAGGCGACGGACCCGTCAGTCTTTTGGAGTTCTTCCTCCAGAACTGGGGCTGATCTAAGTTCAAGCTTAGTTTTCGGGCTGTAGTGCTTTGGCAGCGCTCCGGGAGCGATCGATATTCCGCTTTGAATGGGAAGCGGGCGATCGACTCGTCTTTTTAGAGTGTCTTCAATTTGCTCGACGGGTAGGGCTCCGTATCTCAGAACACGAATGGATTTGGGATCACGAATATCGATTATCGTCGATTCAACCCCCAGGTGGCTCGGCCCCCCGTCGAGTATCGTTGCGATCCGTTCCCCCAGGTTCGCTTGAACGTGGATAGCGAGGGTGGGGCTGATATAGGCAAAGGGATTGGCGCTAGGCGCAGCTAGGGGAAATTCACATCCTTCAATGAGCTCGCGGAAGACCGGGTGGCTCGGGCATCGGACTGCGACGGAGTCATGGCCTGCAGTAACGATATCGGGAATAATGGACTTTTTGGGTAAAACCAAAGTCAGAGGCCCAGGCCAGAAGGCTTCGGCGAGTCTTTTCGCAAGGGCATTGGTTTCACAGTACGCTTCAAGGGAGTCGAAACTTGGAACGTGACAAATGAGGGGATCGTTGTGCGGCCGCTCTTTGACGGTGAAGATTCTCTGGCAGGCCTGAGGATCCAACGCATTAGCCGCTAATCCGTAGACGGTTTCTGTAGGAATGGCGACAAGCTCTCCTAAACGCAAAAACCCGCGTATCACACGCAAGTTTTCTTCGTTGGGTTTTAGTATAGTAGCCACAGTTAACGGGTTCGCAGGTAAACCCGTACCCGCATTGGCTCGTCGGAGCGTGGGTCGATTACTGCATCGTCAGCATATTGCGAGCGCGTTTGATCGCCTTGTTGATCTTGCGCTGCTGCTTGGATGACAGACGAGTCACTTTGCGAGGAAGGATCTTGCCTGTCTCGGTGACATAACGGCTCATGATGTGAGCATGGGTGAAGTCCAGCTCTTGTGGAGTTAGGCTTCTGTTTATCTCTTCGTTAACCATAGGAAGGGGGGAAAGTAGGATTGGGCTTTCGGTTGTCAATAGCGGAAAGTGGGAAATTCTGTGGAAGTCAGCCTTTACAGATCGGACAAATTTCGGCAAAACCCCTGTCCTTAATCGCAGATGCTCGATTTCTGCTGGGGCCATAGTTCAACGGATAGAACAAGCGTTTCCTAAACGTTAGATCTGAGTTCGATTCTCGGTGGCCCTACCAGCGGTATTATTTCAGACCCTAAGCGGGATTGAGTTCAATTGAGCCGGAAGGCGTCGCCATAGGATCCACCGGAGTGTAGGAGGGTCGTATTACCACTACTGGCTCCAGCATTTCACTCGTAGTATTCTTGGAGACAAAGGCAGACGCAGCCTCGGTCGCTTCTTCTTTGGTCGCAAACCGGTATCCGATTTGCTCGCAATTAACGAATGCTCGCCATGAAGTTATGGGCGGACGATATCCTTTCATATAAATGAGTCCTATTCGAAGGAGTCTTTTTAGACACCTCTACAAGAGAAAGTCAGGATTGACGGTATTGTTACTTCTGTCAAGGCTTGCTAAGCGCAATTACGAGGACCCCATCTAGTTTACAGGTAGTTTAATCGTTCTCGACGCGATCTCTGCGATTGTATTTGGATATAGAGTATGCTCTAACTCCAAGACTCGCCGTTGAAGGCTTGCTGGCGTGTCGTTTGTATCCACTTTAAGCATCGCTTGACGGATGATTTGGCCCTGATCGTATCCATTGTCGATCAAGTGTACCGTCGCGCCAGACTCGGGTTCGCCGGCTGCGATCACTGCTTCGTGAACTCGTATACCAAACATGCCTTGGCCGCCAAACTTGGGAAGAAGGGAAGGATGGATATTCAGGATCCGGTTTGAAAAAGTGGAAAGCGTAGTGGGGCCGATCTTCTTCATGTAGCCTGCCAAGATTACGAGATCGACGCCGGCTTCCAGAAGGGACTTCTCCATTTGTCGATCAAGCTGATCTGGATCCGCATGGGTCCTCCCGTTAAGGATTTCAACAGGCATTTGAAGAGCACGGGCTCTTTCCACCGCGATTGCGTTTGGATTGTTGCAAATTAGAATCACAGGTTTGGCTACAATCGCTCCACTGAGGCATTGGTCGATTATCGCTTGCATATTGCTGCCGCCGTGGGAGGCCAGAAAACCCAGTTTCATATAAGAAAGGTTGATTGGTAGCCTTGTGGAGAGCAATAGACTTCGATCCAAAAATGAGGGAAGGACTGCCGTTGTCTGATCGACTATGCTAGAAAATGTGGATGGCAGAAACGACAGCCCATCGCGAGCTGAAGGCATTGTCGGTCGATTGGCTGAGGGGAAGAGGTTGCGACGCAATCGCGCTAGAAGTGAAACTCCCACTATCGAAATATCGAGTGGATGTAGCGGGCTATTGTTCTCGAAGAAGGATGCTGGATTTCCCCGGGGATACCTTCGCGATTGAATGCAAGCAAAGCCGAGCGGATTTCCTGCGTGACGCGGGATTGGAAGAGGAGTCAAAATGGGAGCGTTGCGAATTGCGGGAGCGGCTGCGAGTACTTAGAGCCCTTCTCGCTATGCATCTTCCCCAGTGCCGGAGACATCAGTCATTATTTTCAGAATACGACACGTTTGATTTTTGCGACTGGCGTCACGACGTGTGGTACCGGTTGACGAGACGATTGCAGGCTTTAGAGAATCGTTTGAAGCATGGAGTTAAATTCTCTAAGATTGCGCGATACGGATGCGCAAATTACTGCTATATTGCCGCGAGCGATGGGGTAGTTGACACGGATTCAGAGATACCGATGGGCTGGGGTCTGCTTCGGAAGGAAGACGGTGTTTTGAAAGTGATGAAGGAAGCCCATCGCCTTGATGCAAAAAACGCGGTGCGACTGAAGCTACTGGAGCGAATAGCTATATCAAAAAGTGGGAGATGATCGAGCCCGCACCCACTATAAAGCAGTAGTAAGCGAAGTGAATGAGCTTTCCTCTAGTTACGATTGCGATCATCCACCGGCAGGCGAGGACTCCGGATAGAAATGCGGCTGCGAACCCAACGATGAGTGGAAGCGCTGTCACTGAACTATTCGCCATTCCCCCATCGATTATATCCTTAGCGTTTGCCCCAATGATGGGTATCAGAACCATGAGGAACGAGAATCGTGCGACCTTCTTCTTGTCGACGCCGAGTAACAGTCCGACAGCGATCGTCGACCCAGAACGGGAAATGCCGGGCAATACCGCGATTGCTTGGGCGATCCCAATGAGGAAGGCCTTTGTCTTACTTACTTCATCTCCAACTTGAGGGGAATAGTAGGTGAAGGCGAGCAGTGCTCCTGTGACAAGTAGCATACAGCCGACGAGTAACACGTTATTGCTAAAGAGACTTTCGATTTCCTCTTTGAACAGCAATCCTATGGCGACGACGGGTATCGCCGAAATCGCGATTTTCAGGATATAGTCGGTAGATTCGTTCCAGCGAAATTTTAGAGCGCCCTTGATAAGTCCGAGGATGTCGCGATGAAATACGACTATGGTGCTGAGAACGGTGGCTCCGTGGACCACGACGGTAAAAGTAACGTCGCTGTTTGCTTCGATGCCGAGTAATGCCTTTCCTAGTTCGAGATGTCCGCTGCTGCTTACGGGAAGAAATTCAGTCAGACCTTGTATAACCCCCAGGATAATGGCTTCTAACAATGACATGTTTCAGGCGAATTAGAGTGTGATCGGCTTGCGTAGCGAGACTGAAAATGGAGGGATGGCCAGAGTTTAAGGAGGTCCGATTAGTCTGAAGATACTCTCGGTTCGAGTCAGACGAACTTGAGCAATTGATTTGTCATCGATTGGGACTGCGAGTCGTAAGGTGATCCGAAAAGGTTGAAGTGATTAAGGCAATGATAGAGATTGTAGAGGATCTTGCGTTGCGCATAGCCATGATCAAGAGGATAGGCATTGTTGTAAGCGGCGTAGAATTTGGGATGAAATCCTCCAAAAAACTCCGTAAACGCTAGATCGGCTTCCCGGTCACCGTAGTAGCAACAAGGGTCGAAGACGAATGGAGCCCCAATGGTATCGAATCCGACGTTTCCAGACCACAGATCTCCATGCAGTAGGGAAGGCGATGGCGAGTAGCCGTCAAAGAATGATGATAAACTTGTTAGAAGTTGGGGTCCGTTTTCCAGCTTGAAACCATTTTCCTGGGCCAGATCTATCTGATGGAGAAGGCGTCGATCGTGGAAGAACGAGATCCAATCATCGGATACACTGTTTATTTGTTTTGTGGCGCCGATCGTGTTGTCTCGATGCCAGCCGAAGTGAGGCAGGATGGATTGGTGGAGTTGGGCAAGCTGCTCCCCTAATCGCTCCCAGCTTGTCTCAGCGGGTCGACCCGAGGAAATGAACTCCAGCACTAAGTAGGATTGGTTCTCAGCGGTCCCAGAGCAAATAGGTTCAGGAACCCGAATGGTTCTAGTACCGCTCAATTCATCCAGGGCTGCTTGTTCTTCCTCAAAGTGAATGAGAAATGACTCTGTATTCCGCTTCAGAAAGTATGAGCGATCGCTGCCGTCTAGGCGTTCGGCTTTGCTGATGCAGCCTCCTGCGAGGGAAGTTCGATTAACGATCTGGAACGATCTAGAGGTCGTTTGGGATACCTTTGCTTCGACTGCTTGATAGAATGCTCCTGACATCAGGGGTTCGATTGGGAGAGAGCGAGGGAGGGAAACCGGTCATTCGGGTCTCAAAAGTCACTACTTCTCCGACTTGAGAATATTTTCCAGAAGCCCTTCGCAGCCATCCTCCAGGAGATCGAGTACATGTTCGAATCCCTGCGGTCCGCCATAATAGGGATCGGGCACTTCTGTATCATCGTGATTGCGGCAGTATTCGCAAAAAAGCCGCACCTTTTCCATAGCCTGGGGATTTGGAGCGATACGCTGGAGATCACTAAAATTTGCCCGGTCCATCGCGAGTATGAGATCGAATTTTTCGAAATCTTCGGGGCGCACCCCTCGAGCCTTCCCATTCATGGGCAATCCTCGGCGTTGTCCTGCAGCGGTCATGCGAGAATCGGGAGAGTGCCCCGCGTGGGCATCGAGCGTACCGGCGGAATCACAGAATATTTGGGAGAGATCCGCTTGCTCGAGCCGTTGCCTCATCACGTTTTCCGCGGCGGGAGAGCGGCAAATGTTTCCCCAACAAACGAAGAGGATCGAACGAAATTTTGTGTCTGAGTTTAACATTGATTCGAGAGCTTGAACTTAAGCGCGGGGATGGGCCACAAATTTGCATTTTGAAGGGTACAACGTGTTTTATCCTTTGCTGTTAACTCAAAATCGAATTAATTCTTCTCTATTATGGTAGATTCGATTAAAAAAGCTATGTTAGCCGGAGTCGGAGCCGCGGTTTTGACTAAAGAGAAGGTGGAAGAAGCCCTCGGTGAATTGGTGGACAAAGGAAAGATCTCAGCGAACGAAGCGAAAGAAACGGCCAGAAAGATTTCCGAAGACGGAAAGCAGGAGTTCGAGTCCGCCTCCGCAACGCTGCAAGAGAAATTTGACGAGCTGCTTAGTAAAATGGGGCAGAAGAATTCTGAACGTATAGATAGCTTGGAGACCAAGGTTTCTGAACTGGAAGCGCGATTGTCTGAGTCTGAAGCTTCAAACGCCAAGTCGGCAAAGTCTAAATAGGCTCCCACTTTTCCCGTTGAATATACTGAACGCTCAATGGCGCAGGTAGCTGGGTCGGATTTGCGTACTATTTTGAATACACCTTGTGCCGATTAAGACCTTTGAACTGATTGCCAATTTTTCTCGGGCGAAAGAGATCGTAACTGTCCTGGCGAGGAATGGATTTGCGGACTTGCTTCAGCGTTTGGATCTCCCGCCTCAAATCTTGAGGGCCTTCGGTACCTCGAACAAGGAGAAGCTGAGCCAATGGGAACGGGTTCGTGAGGTGCTGGAACAGCTCGGGCCGACATTCATCAAGTTTGGGCAACTCTTAAGCATGCGTCCTGATGTGGTGCCAGAGGCATTGATCAGTGAGTTGCGTAAGCTACAGGAGAGCGTGCCGCCCGATGATTTTGACGCGGTTCGACCGGTAATAGAGGGCGCGTTGGAGGCTTCTCTGGAAGAGACATTTGAGTCGTTCGATCAAACCGCAGCAGCGGGCGCATCCATGGCCCAGGTACACTTTGCCGTTCTAAAGGAGACGCGTGAAGAAGTTGCAGTAAAAGTCCGGCGACCGGGACTTGGAAAGACCATTGATGCCGATTTTGATATATTGATGTGGTTTGCGCAACAAGCGCACGAGCGTATCGAAGAGCTAAAGCCTTACGATCTGCCAGGAGTTGTGGAGACTTTGAGAAGGGGCTTGGAGAAGGAAATCGACTTTAGAAACGAAGCTCGGAGCCTAGCCTTTTTCGCGTTGCAGAATCCCTATCCGGAATCGGTTCATGCTCCTAAAATCTACGAGGAACTCTGCTCGAAACGGGTTCTTGTGATGGAGCGTATTGATGGAAAGCGACTTTCCGAGCTGGAGGCGGATACTCCCGAATCGAAGCAGATCGCTGACAATGGATCGAGGTCGCTGTTTCACCAGATCCTAATCACGGGTTTCTTTCATGCCGATCCTCACGAAGGAAATTTGAGGCTCATGCCGGATGGCCGACTGTGTCTGCTTGATTGGGGCTTGGTCGGTCAACTGACCCGTCGAATGCGTTATGGGTTGGTCGATTTGTTTTTAGCATTTATCCAAGGAAATGCGGAAAAGGTGGTGCGCACCGCGGTCAATCTAGCGGATTCAGGCTCACCGATTGACGAGAGGAGCATGGAAAGGGAAGTGATGGTTGCGATGCGCGAGCACTACAATCCCGAGACCGGCGTGGGGAATATCGGACGGGCAATCCTTCAATTGCTGTACATTTTTGGGCGTAACGGAATCGACCTGGCACGTGAGTATTCTTTAACTGCCAAAGCGATACTTTGCGTTGAAGAGATGGGCTCTACTTTGAACTCAGACTATAACCTGAAGGATGCCTTTGAGCCCGTTTTGATTGATCTAATGAAAGAGCGGCGGAACCCTGCTCGCCTGCTCAAAGAAGCCAGAGACAGCGCGATGCAAGGGATGCAGTATTTGCAGAGCCTTCCGGATGAGCTGCGGTGCATTCTGAAGAAAATTGAGAAAGACAGTCTCAAAGTGAATCTTCAACATAAGGGTCTTGAGGAGCTCGATTACACCATTAGCGACGCCAGCAACAAAATTACATTGGGTATCATCATCGGCTGTCTCATTGTAGGCTCATCCCTCGTAATCACGACCGACATCCCGCCGCTTTTATTCGGAATCCCAGTGATCGGCTGGATCGGCTATGTGATTTCGATGATTCTAGGAATCTGGGTGGCTTTTGACATCATCAGGGGCAGTAGAAAGCGGTAAGCAACTTGGGTAGCGGGATTTTACCACGACTGAGTCAATTTCCCATTTTTTCCGGGGATGAGCAATTTTTTGCTTCTCTTCCTCGAGACGACTTTATCGCCAGAAATTTGTAGGTGTGAGATGATTAGATATTATCAGCGAAAACCGAATAGTCGGAGATCAAAGCCCTGAAGATGCCTAACAATATAGAAAAAACCGCTAAAGTAAAAATTTGGTAAGTCGTAAATAGGGTGTAAATACAGCTATGCACACATCTTCACCAGTGATTTCCAACCTAGAAAAGTCTGACAATATTCCCGTTACTGCGGCCCAAAAGTGGGAGAGTCCGGTAAGTGTCGATATGGGCAGCGAATCGAAGGACGATAAGATCCGCCTGCATTTAGATAGCTCGAACGCTCCCGATCACAAAGGCCGAATCGGAAGCCACTTCTTGCTGCGGCAAGCAAAGGAGGTCCTGGAGGAGCCTCAAGAGTCGATACAAGCAAAGCGACGCCTATTTAGATCAATTTTTGAAGCTGTTCTTAATCGCTGATTGGGCGATTGGATCGTCGCGAAAGGAGAATCGAAATCAGCTAAAATTGGCCGGCCGTATAGTAGTTGATTCGATTAATCAACGCCTTGGCTTCCCGAGGCAGTTCGAACCAATCGCTTAGCACGATTTCTGGGGCATTGTACTCTGTATTGTAAAATACCTTTGTGGCCGTGTTGTCTGGTTTTACCCATCCGCCTTTGACGGAAACTCCTGCGTAAAGTCCTTTGGTTGTGGTATATACCAAAATATTGGCGTTTTTGTAGTCGTCGCTTTCATTTTTTTCGGAAAGCACGCCCACCGGTCCAGCCACGGCGGCTGCGTCGGCACTCAAATCGAAGCGGCCAGTGTAGGCCCGTCGCACGGTCGCCTCGTCCATGATGACGTAAATCGTATCGACCTCCTTGGCTCCGATTTGAAAACCGAAATTGGCCCCACCCGTAGAAACGAAGGCGGGTACGCCCCATTTACCATTTAGTGGGTTCTTCGCGACGAGTACGCCTCTTCCACCATGACCTCCGAGCATGAAGCCAGCCCGATAGTTGAGGGTTAAAATGATGCCCTTTGCTTGTTGAAGAATGGAAGCGGGAATTCTCGTCTCCGGCTTTGCCATGATTTCTTCGAGGGCATACTCGCCATTGATGATGCGCGTAGCTAGATTTTCTCGTTTAGGAGCGGCAAAAAGAGTTCCAGCTCCTATCGCTAGGGCGAGTGTGACTGTGAGTGTCCGGAAGATACGGTTCATGGTGTGTGAGATGAGAGGTCTTTACGGGAAGTTCCGTTTTCAGTGAAAATTCAATTTGAGAAAAAATTGAGGACTAGCGACTAGGATTGCAATAGAAGATCGCCGAATTGGCTTCTGAACGCCTTTGAGGGGGTTCAGAAAGGCTTGGATGCGGTGCGGGAAGCTCCTATCTTGTTAAGTTTTGGTGGGTCGTTGGCTCGGGCAGTCAGGTTCTAATTTGTCCATCACCGACAATTTTGAATTTGTACGTGCAGAGTTCTCTTAGCCCCATAGGTCCTCGAGCATGGAGCTTGTCGGTAGATATTCCGATCTCAGCTCCAAGGCCAAATTCGAATCCATCGGTAAACCGCGTGCTTACATTCCAATAAACGGTTGCGGAATCGACCCCGTTTAAGAAGGACTCGGCAGCATCAGTATCTGTGGTGAGAATACAGTCACTATGCGAACTCCCGTACTGATTGATGAAGGCGATGGCCTCCTCTATGGAATCCACTACTTTTACAGACAATATTAGATCCAAGTACTCCGTCCCCCAATCCTCATCGGTTGCTGGGACTGACTCGATCCCCTGTTTGTCTAGAATCGACTTTGCGGTTTCGTCAACCCTCAGCTCCACACCTTCAGCTCTCAAGGCCTGCGCGATTTTTGGAAGCGCTTCGTTGGCCACCTCCTTGTGGATCAACAAGTTTTCTGCGGCGTTGCAGACGCCAGGCTTTTGGCACTTCGAATTGACGACAATATCCTTCGCTTGTGTGATATCGAGCGACTTGTCCGCATAGAGGGTACAGATTCCGTCGAAATGCTTGATCACAGGAATATGGCTGTTTTCAGAGACGAATCGAATTAGACCCTCTCCTCCTCTTGGAATGATGCACTGAATTTGCTGATCTAATTTAAGCAGCGTATTGAGGGCAGACCGGTCTTTCGTGGGAATGAATTGGGACGCCTTTGGAGGCAGTCCGCACGCTTCAAGGGCTTGAGTTACGAGCTTCGCTAGAGCGATATTTGTATGGTAGGCCTCTTTGCCGCCCCGCAAAATGCTAGCGTTTCCAGATTTCAGACAAAGGATGGCGCAATCAATGGTTACGTTGGGACGAGACTCGTAGATGATGCCGATCACTCCAATCGGAACCCGTACTTTCTCAATCGTGAACCCTTGAGGATGATTATAGGTCTCTAGAAGTTCTCCGAGGGGGTCGGGGAGAGCCGCAACCTGCCTAGCGCCAGCGAGCATGTCGGAAATCATGCGATCGCTCAGCTCCAGACGCTTGAGCATTGCCTGCGTAATTCCGTTATCCTCGGCAGCTGCCAAGTCTTTGGCATTTTCTACACGAAGCGATTCCGTGTTCTCTTCGATTAGGTCTGCGAGCCGGAGGATAGCTTGGTTTTTCTGGGCTGTGGGCGCGTTCGCCAAGGTTAGAGACGCCTGACGAGCGTCGCTGGCGATCTCTCTAACGAGAGCTTCGATGTCTATTGCATCCATTGTCATAGGAATTGTGAAATGAAAAGGAGCGGACGATGCCCACAAGATGGATTGCTGGCAATCCTTTCTTAATCAACCCTGTCTCGAACGTTTTCGATCTACCCAAACGAACCGCTTAACAAATTTGGACCTTAATCCATTACGCTCAAGCCTTGAAAATACGAATCGAGTGTTTCGTATTCGTTCCCATTGGAATTCATTCGCCTATTGGTATAGAGGAAGGTATCTTTCTTTCAAATACCGGATTAGGCTATCGGGAGAAAGCTCCCTTCCTGTTGCTTTAAGGCTTAGGTCTCTGAGATCGTAGCGTTTGCCGTGTTGATGAACATTCTCCCTGAGCCATGAGAGAAGAGGAGCGAAGTTGCCCTCAGCGATATTCTTCTCTAGTCCTGACAGTTGGTCGTTTGCGGCGTACCACAATTGCGCGGCGAGCATATTCCCTAGGCAATAGCTTGGAAAATAGCCAAAAGCCCCTCCTGACCAATGGACATCCTGAAGAACCCCCTCCGCATCGTTTTTTGGGGTGATATCCAACAGTTCTAAATAGAGGGAATTCCATGCCTCGGGTAGGTCCTTGACCGAAAGAGATCCCGCAAAGAGTTGGCGCTCAAGTTCGAATCGAATTATAATGTGAAGATTGTAGGTGACTTCATCAGAGTCGACGCGGATTGGATTTTTGGATACGCTGTTGATTGCGAGATAAAGTCGGTCACTCGGAATGGACTCGAGTTGGGCGTCGAACGTTTCCCTGAACCTAGGCTCAAACCGTGTCCAAAACGAACGACTGCGGCAAACCTGATTCTCCCAAAGGCGGCTCTGGGACTCGTGCACGCCCATTCCAGCCGCCTCACCCAAGGCAGTGTGCAAATGCTCTAGAGGCAGCCCCTGCTCGTACATGCCATGACCTGTCTCGTGGATCGAACTAAAGAGCGAATCAAGTGGGTTGTTTTCATCAAACCGGGTGGTCATCCGTGTGTCCGCTCCGTTGCCGCTGCAGAAAGGGTGCAGTGATACATCGATACGGCCTCTTTGGTAGTTGAAGCCAATTGCGGAGGTGACTTCTGTCAGAAAGGAACGTTGGGCCTCGATTGGGAATCCTTTGAATATTGTAGTATCCGGTTTTGTTTTAGAATTAAGAATCTGCTGTACGATAGGTACGAGGTCACCTTTTAGGGAATCAAAAAGAGCTGTGATCGACTGGGTGTCCATCCCGGGATCGTGCAAATCGATGAGGCAATCGTAGGGTCGTTCACTCCAGCCGAGATAACTGGCAAATTCCTTCGCGCAATCTAGCTGTTGCTGAAGATAGGGAGAGAATTCTGCATAGTCAGAATTCTCTTTGGCTCGAGCCCACGCATGGTATGAGGCGCTATCGAGCAGGGCTTTTCGCTGAACGTAATCGGCAGGGAGCTTTATATTGCGATCGTAGTTCTTCCTCGCTTCGCGAACCACGATCTGAGCCTCGCTATCCAGGGATTCGAATTCCGTTTCCAGTTTAGACAAGAGTTGTCCGATCTCGGGATCAGTGGATGCCTTGTGGCATACTTCAGCGATGGCGGCTGACTGTTCACCCCTTTGGTCGGCGCTTTCGGGAGGCAAGTTTACGAGTTCGTCCCAGCCCAATAAGCCTGATATTGAATCGAGTGTGTGGATACGCTTCAATTTTCGATCGAGAGCTTGTAGAGTGTCGTTTTTCATGTGAGTCGCTAGATCGGAAGTTCGATGTATGGTACAAGAAAGCGGAGCCCCTTATTCGGGGACTCCGCTTTGTCCTGTCTAAAAACTTCGGTCGCTTTGACTAAAAGAGTTTGGGTACTTTCACACCCGAATTTTCGAGTAGTTCGGATGCCTTCTTCATTAGGCCCAACGCCAGTTCGTACTCCTTTTGGTATTTCGTTTTGAAAGCATTCAATTCCTCTATCGTGCTCGGGTCGAACTTAGCGGCCATGTCTTTGAGTTTGGTGATGCTGGATTCGAGGTCGGGCAATGCCCCTTTGAGCGACTCGTACTGTTTCTTGATACCGCTCATCTGGCTCGTCAAGTTACTCGTGTTCGCATTCATTTCGGAAAGGAGCTCCTCGCGTTGCTTCTTTAGCGCAGCCGCCACTTCGGACTTTAATTTCGCGGCTTCCTCCTCAGCCTTTTGCTTCAAATTCGCGATCTCCCCAGACGCTTTTTCTTGAACGCTGGCCAATTCATCTTTGGTTGCGCGATTGTCTACTTCTGGTGCGGTTACGGACTCATTCGAAGAATCTGAGCAACCCCAGAACAACAGGCAGGATACGGTTAGAAAGGATAGTGTTTTGATGTGGGTCATCTTCATCGTGAAGTCATATTCGCAGGGTTGCCGGTTGGGAGCAATAGATAATTTCAGGTATTGCTAGACTGCCGCGCTCGTGCCGGCAATCCGGCCAGTCGTCCACGCTGCTTGGAAATTGAACCCTCCTGTCACACCGTCAATATCAAGCGTTTCGCCTGCGAAATAGAGCTTGGGCACTTGCTTGCTCTCCATTCTCTTAAATTCAACCTCCCGCAGGGAAACACCGCCACAAGTTACAAATTCCTCTTTGTTCATACTTTTCCCGGTTACCTGAAAATCGCAGGCAACGCAGGTTGTGGCGAGAGAGAGCAATGGGTGATTCGCTACTTGTGATAGTTTCATTTTTGGGTCGATTGACTCAGTATCTAAAAATCGATCCCACAAGCGGCGCGGAAGCCCTAAGAGGGGGTTTGTGCCGACCTGCTTCGCTCCGTGCTGCCGTTTTGTGTCCATTAAAATCTGCTTGGCGGATTCCAGGTCGTGCGTTCCTGTCCAGTTCACCTGGAGCTTGAACGTGTATTCAGATTCTGCGAGCTGTCGGGCACCCCAGGCGGACAACTTAAGAATGGCCGGACCGCTCAAGCCCCAATGAGTGATCAATAGTGGTCCGCTTTGAGAGAGTTTTATGGAGGGGCAAGTGACGACAGCCCTAGGGACCGTGAGTCCCTGCAGACCATCGATACGGGCATCTTTGATATGGAATGTGAAGAGTGACGGAGCGAGTGGAGTAATCGTATGGCCAAATGATTCAGCGATCCTGTGCCCCGGTGAATTCTGCCCACCGCCGGTAGCCAGGACCAGTCGATCAAATTCCAGAACTGAGGCCTCATTCGTAAAAAGCTGGAATTTGCCGCTACGGTCGATACGGGCACTGTCGACTCCGATCTTCGCCTTGAGTTCTACCCCGCTTCCCCGAGCGGTATCAAGAAGGCAGTCGATGATGGTTTGGGAGGAATCTGTAACCGGAAACATTCTCCCATCGGGTTCGGTTTTCAGCGCAACCCCATGCGACTCGAACCAATCCACCGTATCCTGTGGTTGCCAGCTGTAGAACGGACCCAGAAGCTCCTTAGCGCCACGAGGGTATCGCGAGGTGAGTTCTCGAGGCTCGAAGCAGGCATGAGTGACATTGCAGCGCCCGCCTCCAGATACCTTTACTTTTGTGAGAAAGCGGTTCGACTTTTCAAAAACGGAAACCCGCGCGTTGGGATTTGCCTCCTTCGCCGAAATGGCCGCGAATATTCCGGCGGCCCCCCCTCCGACAATCGCGATTCGAACTGGATTAAGAGGATCCTCCATAGGGTTAAAGAGGGGACTTGCCGATCAGCTAAAAAGTTGGTCGTGCAAGACCTTGGCCTGGCCTTCGTCGAGGCGCGGCCCCCATTTGGAAACGACTTTCGAGGAGGCAAGACTCGCGAGGCGTCCGGACTCCGCATGCGTTTTTCCCTGAGTTAGCGCGTACAGAAATGCGCCCGCAAAAAGGTCGCCCGCTCCGTTGGTATCGATGGCCTTGGTCGGGAAAGGATCAATTTTGATTTCCTCGGTTCCATCGAACACGAGGGCGCCTTTTGCTCCAAGGGTGACCACGAACGACCTTGCCTTCGGTTTCAAGGCTTCGATCGCCCGGGCAACCGTTTCCGTTTCGGTAAAGAGCATGGCTTCCTCTTCGTTGCAAAATAGCAGATCGACGCCCGAGCCGACGACATCCGCCATTTGTTCCTTAAAGTACTTAACCATACTTGGGTCGGAGAAAGTGAGGGCCGTTTTAACGCCATTCGCCTCGGCCAGTCTCTTGGCTTCTTTCATTGCGTTGAGCCCCGATTCTCCGGTTACCAAGTAGCCCTCAATGTAGAGAAATTCCGATTCCCTGAGGGCAGTTTCGTCAATTTCCTTTGTGGAATAGCTGGCGGTAATGCCTAAGAATGTGTTCATCGTTCGTTCGGCGTCAGGCGTGGTCATCACGAGGCATTTCCCGGTAATCCCCTCTCCGTGAGCCCCGGGAGAGAGATTGGTGCTCACATTGTGGGAGGTGAGGTCGTCATGGTAGAAATCCCCCATTTCATCGTTAGCCACCTTGCAGGAGTAGAAGCAGGAAGCGCCGAACTGGGCTGCTCCGATAATCGTATTAGCGGCGGATCCCCCACATTGGCGATCCGCGCTGGGCATGTGGATTGCGTTCGTGAGCTGGTGTTGACGGTTTTCGTCAACGAGTGTCATGAAGCCTTTTTCGATGGAATGCTCCTTGAAAAATTCATCGGTCACCTCGGTCACGATATCGACGAGGGCATTGCCCATTCCGTAGACGTGATATTTCTTCGCCATAATTATTGGTTGTGTTTTATTTTGCTAGATCCCCTCGAAGCAGGTTTGGGAGAATGAAATCGGGTTCGACGAAATCGTCTGCGTTCCAACGCGCAACATAAATTCGAGATTGAAGGATAGAGGTCTCCTCCCGTAGCGTGCGCTTGGATGACAGAATTGATCGATGAAGTTCGCGAGTTGCTAGAGCTATACCCTCCTTGGTTGGTTACCACCTGCTTGATCGTTGTTGGGGCAGGATTGCTCTATGTCGTCTGGCGGATTGTAAAGTTTGGTATCGTCCTCGTGGTGACGGCGCTCTTGATCGCTCTGGTCGCATTTGCCGCCTGGACGCTCTTTATCGCCTAGGTGGAAGGAGAGATTTCGATTTTAGGGAACTCCCTAGTTGACCTATTTGGTCCTTTTCCCTTCACATGGCAGACGAAGTGCAGAAAGAAAAGCCTAAGAAATATATATTCGTAACGGGTGGCGTAGTGTCCTCGCTTGGCAAGGGACTGACCGCCGCCTCCTTAGGCGCCCTGCTTGAGGAAAGGGGAGTGACCGTTCGGATCCAGAAGTTCGATCCCTACCTCAACGTCGATCCGGGTACCATGAACCCTTTTCAGCATGGAGAAGTCTACGTCCTGGATGATGGGGCTGAAACGGACTTGGATCTGGGGCACTACGAGCGTTTTACCTCGGGCAAGCTAAGCCAGTTCAACAACCTCACGTCGGGGCAAATCTACGAATCGGTGATTCAAAAGGAACGTCGCGGAGAATATTTGGGTGCGACCGTGCAAGTAATACCGCACGTCACGAACGAAATTAAGGCCCGGATCCGGGCGGCCAGCGAAGACGTGGATATTTTGATTACCGAAATCGGTGGCACCACGGGCGATATCGAGGGACTGCCTTTTCTCGAAGCGATGCGCCAATTCGCACTCGAGGCGGGGCGAGGCAATGTGATTTTCATTCACGTAACGCTGGTTCCGTTTCTAAACGCAGCCGGTGAGTTGAAGACAAAGCCGACGCAACAGAGCGTCGCTAAACTTCGGGAAATCGGGATTCAGCCCGACATCCTGGTTTGCCGCACCGAGCACCCCATTGATCGCGAGATTCGTGAAAAGCTGAGTCTATTCTGCAACGTTGCGGTGAAAGCCGTGATCGAGGAGATGGATGTCGAGTCGTCCATCTACGAGCTTCCCCTGGCTTTGCAACGAGAGGAGATGGATGATCTCGTAGTTGAATTGCTAGGACTAGACGCCCCTCCGATTGAGCACAGCGTTTGGATTGATATCGTTAGGCGGTTAAAGTCGCCCTCCGAAAGGGTAGATATTGGGGTCGTTGGTAAATACATCGAACTACAGGATGCGTACAAGTCGGTTTACGAATCGCTCACCCATGCCGGGATTGCAAATGACTGCGCGGTCAATGTGATTCGAGTCGATGCGGAGTCTCTGGAAAAGCCGGAGGGGCTCAACAAGCTGAAAGGCTTGCATGGGATCCTTGTGCCCGGGGGATTTGGGGATCGCGGCATCGAAGGAAAGATAGCGGCGGTCAAGTATGCCCGGGAAAATAAGATACCCTATTTCGGACTGTGCCTAGGCCTGCAAATCGCGGTTATCGAGTTTGCGCGTAATGTTCTTGGCCTAGAAGGCGCCAACAGTTTCGAGGTGGACGAGTCGACTCCCCATCCTGTGATTTCCATGATGGATGAGCAAAAGGACATCGTAGAAAAAGGGGCGACGATGCGATTGGGATCGTACGAGTGTCGCGTCAAGCCAGGCACCAAAGGATTTGAAGCTTACGGTGAAGAGTTTGTCCGTGAGCGGCATCGGCATCGCTACGAGGTGAACAACGACTACGTAGAGCAGATTGAAAATGCCGGGCTCAAAGTGAGCGGGATTAATCCAAAAAGAGATTTGGTGGAGATGGTTGAGTTGGATGACCATCCTTGGTTTCTGGGAGTTCAATCGCACCCGGAATTTTTATCGAAACCCAACAAGGCCCATCCGCTGTTCAAAGCTTTTGTGAAAGCCAGTCTTGCCTACAAGAAAGCGTAGTTGAAGCGCGTTCGAAATGATGTTAGTCAATTCTTTTTGAGTGCTTACCTAAATCAAAAACCCTCATGGCGAAGCAGTTGATAGAAGTTCCCATCCCATCGATGGGCGCGACGGTAAACGAAATAACGTTGATCGATCTTTTTTGCGAGGCGGGAAGTGAAGTCGCGAAAGGCGAGAAGCTAGCCGAGTTGGAAAGCGACAAGTCTATATTCGATTTCGAGTCTCCCTGCGATGGCATTATTCGTGAGATTTGCTGTCGCGCGGGAGACATCCTCAAAGTGGGGGTTCCCTTTTTCCGGATAGAGACCGAAGATCAATCCATGAGCCACCTAGCGGTAGACCCTGGAACCGATCCGGGATCCTCGGATACCGCAACCACCCCGGCGACCGAATCTAAGCAGAAACTCGTTGCCCCATTGGCGGAAATAGCCTCCGGCGAAAGCGCGATCTCGGAGACCCCAGCCCCATCAGAAAAAAAGGGAGCGATTCGCTGGACTCCTCGAGCTCGAAAGATTGCCATAGAGCGTGGTTTGAATCCGGATACGATCTTTGATATTGTGGGTACGGGACCCGGAGGCCGGGTGACCGGAGATGACATGAATCGCTACAAAGGTTCATCACCGGAAAGTGCCGTCGCATCGAGCGATGCTGGCGTAGACCCACTTGCATCCCAGACGGTGTGCGTAGCCGGTATAGGCTATGCGGTCCCAAAGAATGCCCGTTCGAACGAGGAAATCCTGAGAGAATTTCCGGGAAAGACGGCTGAAGAAATTGAAAAGGTAACCGGAATTCAGCAGCGCTATATCATCAGCGATGGTGAATCAGCTACCAGCCTGGCTACAGAGGCGACAAACAAGGCCCTGGAAATGGCCGGTATGTCAGTGGACGACATCGATGCGGTAATTGTCGCGACCCTGCTTCCCGATCAACCGGTTCCCGGAGCAGCGAGCGCCTTGGCCAAGGAACTCGGCATCGGACAGGCGCTTGCTTTTGACCTTAACGCGGCCTGTTCGGGCTGGCTTTACGCTCTCGAGGTGGGGCGGGCTTTCATCATTGGAGGAACGGCGAAAAATGCTCTCGTTGTTACCGCGGAAATTCTTTCGCGAATCACAAACTCTAAAGATCACGAAACCGCCTTTCTTTTTGGCGATGGAGCAGGAGCGGCAGTATTGACTCCGCAAAAAGGTGGTCATCGCTTTTATCGGCATGAACTCAGTGGTGACTCGCGGTACACTGAAGCAATATGCCGCAGAGGCGGCGGGGCGATGAATCCGATTCCCCAACCGGGAGACAGCCTGGACTCTTTCTATATTCAGCTGGACGGCGGAGTGGTTTTCAAAAGGGCCGTACTGGCGTTTTCCGATATTATCGAGAGCGCGATGAAGCGTCACGGGCTTTCCGAGGAAGATGTATCCTGGATAGTGCCTCACCAGGCGAATGCTCGAATTCTGAAAGCAGTGAGCAAGCGAGTTGGAATCTCCTACGAGAAATTTATCGTTACGGTGGGGAAGTATGGAAACACATCGGCTGCATCCGTATCAATGGCGCTGGGATGGGCGGCGGAAGAGGGAATTTTTGAAGAAGGTGACAAGATCATTTTCTGTTCCGTCGGGGCCGGGTTTACCTACGCTGGCGGGTTGATGGTTTGGTAGACGATGGCGACTACTAAGGCGCTAATTTAGAAAATTCGTGCTGCAAAATACTGAGGGCTTTGACCGCGGCGGTTTCGCATTTCAGTACATAGGGCCCCAGTGAGACGGGAAGGAAATCTGCCTGGCGAATTTGGGCATACTCGGTTTCCGTGAAATCGCCTTCGGGGCCGACTAGAAATATCCCCGAAGCGTTGGGATTTAGAACGGCTTGCTCAATCTGGCCGTGAAGCGGAGTACTGCCTTCTTCGAGGGAGGCAATGAGCTTCAGCTGGAAATTTCCCGACTCTTTTTCCAAAAAGAGATCCAATGGCTGAGCGGGATGAATGGTGGGAATAAATGGGTTTCCTGACTGTTTCGCTCCCTCAATTGCGGCCCCGAGCCATTTTTCGCTTTTTGTTTTTTCTTTGCCATCGCGGATCTTGGTTTCGGTTCGATTGGAAATCAAAGGATAGATGTCCTGAATGCCCAGCTCCGTTGCTTTTCGTACGATGTTCTCCATGCCTTTCGATTTTGGAACCGACTGGGCTAAAGCGATTCGTTGAAGCGGACCAGGATGGCGTATGAAGGTTTTTCCTTCCAAGACGGTTTCCCGTTTGTTGGCTGTGGTTATTTCTGAGGACCACTCATTTCCTAAACCGTCAAAAATAACGACCGGGTCTCCCTGGCGGGCGCGATTCACCGAGATCAAGTGATGCGACTCATCAGCCGAAAGTGTGATCTGCGGCGTGTTTGGATCTAGAGCGGGGCAGTAACTCCGAAAGTCGGGCATTTTGAGAGCATTACCATCTGATTGGCTTCGATCAAATTGAAATCCGCGATGGCGCCTATTATCGTCGAGATCAAAAAAAGAAAGGGCCCCGCTAAGCGGGACCCCTTCTAACTTATCAAACTACAAACCAGAATTAAGAAAAAACTACTACTTCCTCTTCTTAATAGATAGGCGCGTTTACGGTAGAAACGTTCAAAGAAACATTCAGTTTTCTGAGAAAACCTTTTTTCGGACGTTCCAGAAGGAGAACGGCGAGGATTTCGGGCAACAAAAAGGCGCCGCTAAGCGGCGCCTTTTCGACTTATCAAACTACAAACTAGATACGAAAATGAATAAAACCCTTATAAATACGATAAGATAGACGGGCAAGTAGGCCTAGCGTTCAAAAATTCGAAACTTTTTAGGCAGAAATCTTATGATAAATCATAAGTCTTTGTTTTCCAGTAGATTAAAATATATAAATTAAGCGATCCTTGTGGCGATGAACGGGCAGGTTCTGCGATCCAAAGCGTTCTGAGGTGTGGGGCGCTCTACAGGCTTCGGCGTGACAGCCTTCGACTCTCAGCTGTGCTCCGATCTAAGGATGGTACCCAGGGGGGGGAATGATGAATCCGCTACACGGATTCAGGACTATGTCCCAATGCTTCGCATTGCCCATCTCCGCTTCGCTCCGTCGAACCCCTTTGCTCGATCGCTACGCTCACTCGGGGTTCTCGTCCCCGCTCCAGACCACCAAAACAATAGGCCGCGCTTGGCGGCCTTGTTTTTATTGGTACCCAGGGGGGGAATCGAACCCCCACTTCCGAAGAAACCTGATTTTGAGTCAGGCGCGTCTACCAATTCCGCCACCTGGGCATCCTTTGAAAGAGGAGAGAGGTGTATGCCTGCCAGCTCAATTGGAAGCAAGTCAAATTCAACTGATTGAGGTGTCTACGATAAATAAATCGAGCTTTCGGAAAAAAGCATTTGAAATCGAATCGAGAGCTCCCCAAGTTCTCCTGCCTTTCCTTTGTGTCGGGCCATGGCGCAGCTTGGTAGCGCGCTTGTCTGGGGGACAAGAGGTCCCGAGTTCAAATCTCGGTGGCCCGACCATTTTTCTCTTTATCATGGATTCCGCTTTTCTGGCGTGAGTACTCGTCTTCCTCTTCGATATTTGATTCCGCCAGTCGCCTTGCTCGCGGCGGTTGCTTGGGCATCGAGTTTTGACGAAGGCAGCCCACGGGGTCCAGATATCGTCAATTTTGATAAGGTGGCCTATTTCTTCGTGTTTGGGCTGCTGGGTGCCCTTTGGTTTCGCTGGACGCCGGGCCCTTTGCGATCAAACTCCCGATTAGCGTGGGCATTTCTGTTGACGGTATTATACGGAATAGTGGACGAATGGATACAGTTCTACAATCCCCTTAGGTCATCGGATGTGATGGACATCGTCGCGGATGGGGCCGGGGCAGCAACGGCGATTTTTGTTTACCGCTCTTGGGGACTCTACCGACGCACTTTGGAAACGCGGTTCTGGGATGTGATGAGAGGCAGAATTGGCAAAGAAGCTGGGGCTGAATAGATTTCAGCGTTTGCGTATTCGTTCGAGGATCGAAACCATTGTTCCGATTGTCTAGCGGGTACGTAACCTAAACTTGCGTCCCGCTTCTGAAGCTCTTGAATGAAGCACAATGAAGGACGTTAAGGTAGAGGCTGAAATCCGGGCTTTGAGAAATGAGATCGAGAAGCATGATGAGCTCTACTATCGTCAGGCTAATCCCGAAATATCTGACCGGGAATACGACCAGCTGAAACATGATTTGGAAGGACTCGAAGCGGCTCATCCGGATTTGGTTTCGGATGACTCTCCCACCAAGCGGGTAGGGGATGATTTGGTGGAAGGATTTGAATCCTATACTCATCGGCTTCCCATGCTTAGCCTGGATAACACGTATTCGAAAGATGAATTTTTTGCGTTTGTAGAGAGAATTGAAAGGGGCCTGGAAGTATCCTCGGTCGATTTTGTGGTTGAGCCGAAGATAGACGGGGTTGCGGTTAGCATCACTTACGAAAACGGAAAACTGGTTCGGGCAGTGACGCGAGGAAATGGGACTGAGGGAGATGATATTACGGCGAACGCGCTTTTCATAAAGGAGCTGCCGCGCGAGTTGCGAGGGTCGGATCTCCCGGATGTTATCGAAATTCGAGGAGAAATCTACATGCGTAATGACGAATTTGATCGGATCAACGCCGAGCGCAGCGCCGCTGGGCTAGAGGAATTTAAGAACCCGCGGAACTTGGCAGCGGGCACCGTCAAAATGCTGGACCGAAATGAGGTCGCTCGGCGGAAACTGAACATCGTTCTCTACGGACTTGGATTCTGCCAACCTGAAATCGTATCATCACAATCCGAGTTTAGTCATACGCTTACTCATTGGGGCTTTCCGGTGGGAGAGCGAATTTGGAAAACCCGTGGCGCGGAAGAAGCGTGGCAAGCGATCGAGGAGCTGGATTCCTTGCGAGACCAATTTCCGTATCCAACCGACGGAGCGGTTGTCAAGACCGACCGATTGGACCAACAGGATCAGCTGGGAAGGACGTCGAAGGCGCCTCGATGGGCAATCGCCTTCAAGTTTGCCGCCGAACAGGCTGAGACCCTTCTGGAAGGCATTACCCTTCAGGTTGGGCGGACGGGGGTCCTGACTCCGGTTGCAGAACTGCGACCGACCCAACTCGCCGGAACGACCGTTTCGCGGGCCACTCTGCACAACCAGGAAGAGATGCAACGAAAGGACGTTCGAATTGGGGATTCAGTAATCGTGGAAAAGGCGGGCGAAATTATTCCTGCTGTGATCCGAGTAGTTTTGGAAAAGCGACCCCGCGATAGCGTTCCCTTTGTTTTTCCCGAATCTTGTCCGGAATGTGGCACGCCAACCTGTAAGTTGGAGGGCGAAGTAGCCCTTCGCTGTCTTAACATTGAGTGTCCGGCTCAGGTAAAGGGGCGCCTGCAGCACTTTGCCTCACGTCAGTGTATGGATATTGAGGGGCTGGGCGAGGCAGTGGTTGAGCAACTCGTAGAGCGTTCCCTGGTATCCAATCTTTCGGATATCTTCCGATTGTCGTATGATCAAATTGTTGCGCTTGAAAAATTTGCGGAAAAGTCGGCCCAAAATTTACTGGGAGCGATCGAGCAGAGTAAAACGAAAGAATTGTGGCGCCTGATTCATGGGCTTGGGATTCCCCAAGTTGGAGCGACCGCGGCAAAAGACTTGGCAAGGCATTTTGGATCGGTCGCCCATCTCAGGGAGGCGAATGTCGAAACGCTGGTAGAAATTGACGGAATCGGAGAAAAGACCGCTCGGGGGATCGTCGCTTATTTCGAAAGCGAAGTGAACGCGGCGGTCGTGGACTCGCTTTTTGAATTGGGAATGAATCCCACTGCTCCGGAGATGATCGACAAGAGCCAAGCGATCTTTGAGGGTCTGAGTTTTGTTATTACGGGAACCCTGCCCACGATGAAGCGCGATGAAGCGAAAGCCCTGATCGAATGCAAGGGAGGAAAAGTCGCTGGGAGCGTCAGCAAAAAGACGACCTATTTGCTGGCGGGCGAGTCTGCGGGATCGAAATTGACGAAAGCGGAAGGCCTTGGAGTGAAAGTTCTTACCGAAGCCGATCTGCTAGAAGGAATCGAAAAAGGGAGTTTGGTCTAGATCCCAGGGGCTTGCATTTTTGATTGAAGCTCCGTTTGAAACGCTTGGATGTCAGATTCGGAAGGCTGGTACCCCTCTTGATCGGGATCCAGTCCGAGGCGACCCATCTGATCCACATACCATTTGGCCGTTACGCCGTCGGAGAAAGTGACGCTACCGCTGATGGCCGAACCCGGACGCACAATCTTGTCAATTTCGACGGATACGGTCCCGTTCCCCAGAGCAGCTTCCTCAGGCACTGGTAAATCTGAGCTCGCGGCTTCAGGCTGAACCCCGTCATCCGGTTCAGGCTTTGGCTCCTCTTTTAGATCTAGGTTTAGGTCGTCGAGCAGAAACCGCGTTTCCATAAAGGTCATTGCGACTCCAAATTCACTAGTAATAAGCCGTTGGATATCCGCAATGGATTCACCATCGGCGAGGCGTTGAGCTATGGTCTGCTTTTGTTCGTCACTGAGATTCATGGTGGTGTAGGACTTATAGAACCAATAGGTCTTATAAGACGCATAGGTCCAGCTCTATCTTGAAAGCTGGGCTTTCAGGTAGTCGACACTGTGGCGAACGGTGTCGTCCTGGTCTACGAGGTTTTCGACCTGCCGACAGGCATGGATAACTGTACCGTGATCCCGCCCCCCAAACGACTCACCAATTTCTTGTAGCGAGTGCTTGGTGAGTTCCCGGCTTAAGTGCATGGCGATCTGCCTGGGAACGGCAATGTGATTGGGTCGCCGTCGGCTCAGCATGTCGGAATGCCGTAGCTCGAAGTATTCGGCTACTTTCTTCTGTATCGTATCAATGGTGAGCTGCTGTTTGGCCGCTTCCATGAGCACGTCGCTTAAGAGCATCTCGCAAGTAGAGATATCGAGCGGGTTTCCGGTAAGAGAAGAGTAGCTGCAAACCTTGATTAAGGCTCCTTCGAGACGCCGAATATTTTTTACGATGTGCTCTGCGATGAAATTAATGATTTCATCCCGCACCTTGAAGTTATGCTGCTCGGCCTTCTTGCGCAGGATGGCAACGCGAGTCTCGAAATCAGGAGCTTGGATATCGGTTACCAGACCCCACTGGAATCTGGATACGAGGCGACTTTCGAGTTTGGCGATTTCGTTGGCCGGTCGATCGCTTGAAAGGAAAATCTGCTTCTGCTGCTCGAATAGCTCGTTGAAGGTATGGAAGAACTCTTCCTGGATTCGTTCCTTGCCACTGAGAAACTGGACATCGTCGATCAGAAGGACATCAACGCGGCGATAGCGTTTGCGAAAACGGGTCAGCGTATTCTCTTGAATAGAGGAAATGAATTCGTTCGTGAATTTTTCAGAAGAGAGGTAAGCAATCCGGGCGTCTGGCTTGTTCTGGAGGATGTGATGTCCCACGGCATGCATGAGATGGGTCTTTCCTAATCCAGTCTCTCCGTAAACGAAGAGGGGGTTGTAAGCACCCGCCGGCGCATGCGCTACTGCGATCGCTGCGGCGTGAGCCAATTGGCTATTGGAGCCGATAACGAAATTCTCAAACGTGTTCCGACGATTGAGATTGGAATCGATGGCGCCCTTGTTCCTTTGGTTGGCGCTCGCTGCATTCCCCCGGAAATTGGACTTCTCAGTATTGGTATGCCGCGAGTTATCGCTAACGGTGTCTTGGTTCGCGGAGCTGTCTTTTAAAGTAACGGTTACTGGATAACCCAAAAACCGTTGGAAGGCTTTGGTGAGTAGATCTAAGTAATTGTCGTTGATCCAAATTGCGGAAAACTCGCTCGGTACCTGAAGGACCACGGAATTGCCATCCGCGCTAAGGCACTCTACGGACACAAACCAGCTTTCAAAGATATCGCGCGGAAGGAGCTCCGAAAGCTCGGTTTTTACTTTTTCCCAAATTTGTGTGGGCTCAGTGACCTGTGGCATTGAAATAGTTAGAAACGTTGATGGTTATTCACATCATTTAGAGGATCGCATCGCACGGGTTGTTTCTAACTTGGAATCCGATGAATTGGGCCACGACAAAAATTGGGTAACGAACTTGAATGGGTCTACGTGTGGGAGAGTTTTTCAAGTCGTTGTAATTAAGGAAGTTAGTGGGAGGTCGGTGGCAGTGTGTTCGAATTTGGAAGACAAGATGAAAACAGGGAGTGTGAGATGCGTTAAAAAGTGTAATCTAGATAGAGTAACGTAAAGAGAATTGTATATCTCAAGCTCTAGTTTTCGACAAGTTATTAACATTTTCCTGCGGATAAGTATTTTTGAAAAAAACTTGCGCCATCGATGAAAAATCATCTCGGACGGAACCCCCTAGAAATAAGCTCTTTAACGCGGATAGCTCGAAGAAAAGCGCTCCTTGGGACCTTGAATTGGGAAAATAAATACGAAAAATTTACTCAGGAAACGGGGAAAAATATTTTTTTGTAATCGTCTATTTGCTGGTCGACATCAAGGCGATGAGACGATCGTTGAACTCCTTGGCAGGATCGTGCCCCAGTCGCTTCAGCGCTTGGACCATCGAAGCGACTTCAACGATACGGGCGATGTCTCGCCCAGGTCGAACATAGATCTCGATGTGAGGCACGTCGATTCCGAGAATGGTAAAGTAGTCTTGGTCAAGTCCGGTACGGTCTTCCTGGACCTCAGGTGTGAGTTCCAGGAGCGAAACCACGAGGTCTATTCTTTTTTCGGGACGGATACTTCTGACACCGAACATTTCGCCCACGTTGATGATTCCGATTCCCCGGCATTCCATGTACCCTTGGTTTAACTCCGCGCTTGAAGCCATCAGTTCGCGCTCATCCAGTAATCGAATACGCGTCAAATCATCTGCCACGATACTATGCCCGCGCTCAATTAGGGCGAGGGCGCATTCGCTTTTGCCGATCCCGCTCGATCCTCGGATCAAGGTCCCCATTCCTTTAATATCCATCATCGTGCCGTGTTCCGAGGTGGAGGGCGCGAAGGCGGCGTCTAGGGAAAGGGTTGCCGCGTTGATAAAGTTCATCGTGATCATCGAAGTGCGGAGGATAGGCAGTCCTCGCGTTTCAGCGATTTCCTTCATGATGGGAAGCGGCAAGTAGTTCCGTGCAATCACGAGGCAAGGGATCGATTGGTCGATAAGTTCGGAAAGGCGTTTTCTTTGCGTGTCTTTGTCGAGAGTCCGCAAATACGTCATCTCGGACGCTCCCAAGACTTGAAGCCGCTTGTTGGCAAAGTATTTGAAGAATCCGGTCAAGGCGAGGGAAGGGCGATTGACGCTCCCTTCGCGTATGACCCGTCGCAATCCCCGATGTCCCGCCACGAGCTCGAGCTTTAGGTGATCCGAGTAGCTCTTGAGGAAGTCCTTAATGGAAAGACTGTCGATTTTCTTGATTGGTTTCACAGCGGTCATAGGAAGAAAAAGGAATCGTGGAGAGACCTTATCCTATTGGGGAGAGGAAAAGCAAAACCTTTGCAGCGAAAGCGGGGATCGAACGGTTTCCCGCTTACATGTTGAAATTCTCGCCGAGGTACAGCTTTCGGCTTTTGGGATCATTGATGAGGAAATCGCGGTCGCCACTGGTGAGCACTTTCCCCTCGTGAATCAGATAGGCTCGATCCACGATCGCGAGCGTATCCCGGACATTGTGGTCCGTAATAAGGATCCCGATACCCCTTTTCTTTAGAGTGAGAACAATCTTTTGGACTTCGGCTACATTGATCGGATCAACACCGGCGAAGGGTTCATCCATCAAGACGAACTCAGGCTGGGTGACGAGGCAGCGGGCAATCTCGAGTCGTCTCCTTTCCCCGCCACTGAGCGTGTAGGCTTTTTGCTTGGCGAGGGAGGTGAGCCCGAGGTCAGAAAGCTGGCTTTCTATGAGGGCTTTCCTTTGGCGCCGATTCAAGGGGAGCGTTTCCGCAACTGCCTGAACATTTTGCCAAACGGTGAGTTTTCTAAATACGCTCGGCTCCTGGGGCAAATACCCAATGCCCAGTCGAGCCCGTCGATGGACCTTCAAGTGAGTGATTGTTTTCCGGTTCAGTAGCACGAACCCTCGGGTTGCCTCGACGAGACCGGCAATCATGTAGAAGGTGGTGGTTTTTCCCGCTCCATTGGGTCCCAGCAGGCCTACGACTTCACCGGTTCCAATGTCGAGGCTCGCCCCATTGACGACTGTCTTCACCCCATAAGTTTTCACGAGGCCGCGGGCCTCGATCATGTTGGGCTCTTTTTCGGGCTCCTCTGGGGCCGGTTTAGGCTCTTCCTGTTCGACCTCGCTCATCAGTTGTTCTTGGAACGCTTCGGTTTCTTGGAATTGTCCTCTTCTTTTTTGGGATCAGAATCATCGGAATCCGCTGCAGTGTCGGTTGCCGGTTCGGGGGTCTCCGGGACGATGGACTCCTCATCTTCCTCGAAACCGAGGTCCTTAAGCGGAGGAGCGGAAATGCGGATCTTGTTATTGGGATCTCCAACCCATTCGACCCGTCCATTGCCTCGGTAAATCTTCAATTGGGCCCCCGTTCCGTCTATCGTAATGTCGCCTTGGTACAGGATGGGGTCCTCGTCTAGTAGAATGAAATCATCGTTCGGATAAACCTCGGCGAGCCCTGCGGTGGCAGATCGCTGGTCTTGCACGATCCGGACATTTCCGGTGGCGATAATCTTATTGATCGAACTGATGTCGCCAATGGTGTCGTTCCCGTCCTTGTCTTTGACGTCGGTGAAGACCTCGATTTGGTTGCAGGTGATCTCTAGATTGGTGGCGACCATTCGGACGCTTCCGACTCCAATCAAGTATCCCTTTTCCTCGGTGATTTCAGCTCGAAGGCTTTCGGCTTCAATTTCCGTTTGTACCAGTGGTATATCGGATATGAAGGGTTTGGGGCCGAGATCCTCGACAGGTGGAGGACTCGGCGTTTCTTCTGCGGGTTCCGTTACGGGTTCATCTTGTCCTGCAAGCCAACTCGAAGCTAACAGGGCGATGGAAAGAAGGGTTGAAATTCGCTTCATTTAATTACGTTTCCGATGGCACTGAAAATGACGATTTTGACATTCTTGTTGATGACTAGCTGATTTCCATTTTCTTGCCAGATCCAATCATCACCGGTCAGAACGAACGAATCGTTCTCAAGCTTGATGGAACCTGGTCCTGCAGCGGATCGCTTTTTGTTCTGATCCATGCGGAAAAGGGCTTCCGGGCTTTCCATCGTTCCGATGACCGCGTCCCTTTCGTCTCCCGAGTACTGGTTGAGCTCCATACCTAGGATGCGGATTTCAACTTCATTCAGTATAATCGCCTGTTCGCCCCTCAGGTAGCCGGTTCGGTAGCCATCGTCATTGAACAACGGGAGTTTGAAGTTGGTGATGGGTTCGTCCAGGGTTTGAGCGAAGCCAAACACTCCCAAGAAGATCAATCCTAGGGCAGCCCAGCGTTTCGGTTTTGTTCGGAATGCCTTCATTTCGCTAATTGAGAACGCGCGGCGAGGATATGGTTGCATACTTCGCGCACGGCACCCTTTCCTCCAGCCCGCTGGGTCGTGTAATTCGCAGCGGCGAGGGGTTCGGGTTGAGCTTCGGGGACGGCCACTCCGATGGCAGCGAGCTGGATCGCTCCCGTATCGATGGTATCGTCTCCCATGTAGGCTACCTGCTCGGGTTTGAGATCCAATTTCTCTAGAAGTGTCAAAAGGGCTTCGGCTTTGTCTTTCCTACCCTGAATGACGAAATCAACTTTGAGCTCTTCCGCCCGGCGGTCGGTTGCTTCCGATCCCCGGCCCGATATCCAGGCAATTTTCACTCCTGCTTCACGGAGCATGACGAGACCAAGTCCGTCGATGATGGAAAAGCGTTTTGTTTCCGATCCGTCCGAGGAGACATAGAGACTGCCATCGGTCAAAACGCCATCTACGTCCATTGCGAACAATTCGATGGCGCCCCAATTCAAATTTTGAGTCATTTCGCTCATGAACTATTCAGCCTCTAACCAGTCTATCATGGATGCAAGGATGCTATTCGCATCGGGGCGATAGTCGGCTTCCAGTTCAGCAGCAAACGGAACGGGCATGTCTTTGGATGTGATTCTGAGGGGAGGGGCCTCAAGGTCGAAAAACTGGTTTTCGACAATGCGGGAAACCAGCTCCGCGCTAAAGCCGGCGTTGCGGCGACTTTCGGTTATGACGACGAGTCGGCCGGTTTTCGCCACGGATTCCTGGATGGATTGAAGATTGAGAGGATTGAGCGCTCGGAGATCCCAGAGCTCGCATCCCAAGTCGTATTCTTCCTTCAGATACTCGATGGCTTCGTTGGCCCATATCGTCATTTCTCCGTAGGTCACAACAGTGGCGAAATCTCCCTGGCGTCGCAGAGCCGGCTGCCAGATATTGCGATAGTTCGGATTGAAGGCGATAGGAGCCTTGAGGAGATTGTAGAGATTCTTATGCTCGAAAAAGATGACCGGATTGTCGTCTTCGTAGGCAGCTAGCAGTCCGTCAAACGCATCCTGTGGGGTGCTCGGGTAGAGGAATTTCGTTCCGGGAATATGGAGATAGAGGGCTTCGAGATCTTGGGAATGGAACGATCCAAAGGTGAGTCCTCCGCCACAGGGAAAGCGATAAACCAAAGGGGCATTCGCACCTGAACGGAAGTGATAGGTACCGGCATTCAGAGTGATTTGTGTGGTCGCGTCCGTCGCGAAGTCAGCGAACTGGAATTCAACGATGGGGCGATGCCCATTGACTGCCAAGCCCGTGGCGTAGCCCACCATAGCGGATTCGCAAATGGGCGTATTGACTACGCGGCTACGTCCATACTTCTGGAAGAGTCCCTTGGTGACTTTAAAGGGGCCTCCGTAGTCGGCGATGTCCTGTCCCATGATGATCGATTCGGGAGATTCGGCCAAAATCTTTTCCAGAGCGCGATTGATGGCCTGGGCAAAGGTCACCGTTTCCGGGGCGGATTCTTCGGCGGGCTTCCAATCGATCTCTAGGTTTGTCTTCGCGTAGACATCGTCGATCAGTCCTTCCGGACTGCACATGGGCAGCTTGAGGGCGGCATTGACCGTTTCGGTGACGAAGCTCTTTAGCAGGGTTTCTTCCCGCTCAATGCGGTCGCCATGCCCTTTTGCGACTAAGCGTTCCCGGAGGTTTTTGAGGCAGTCTTCATCGAACCATTTTTGAGTGAGCTCAGGGTCGATATAGTCAAGGGTGTCGTAGCCCGCGTGCCCGAGTAGCCGAAGCGTATGCATTTCGATCAGCATGGGTCGGCAGGTTTCCCGGGTTTCGTCGATCGCGTCCTGGAAGACCATTAGGTTTTCCTCGATATTGGCGACATCGAGCTCGATCCCTTTCATCCCATATCCCTTGGCCCGGTCGACCAGTTTGCCGGCATACTGTTCGTGGAGGGGAGTCGAGTAGGCGTAATTATTGTTCTCGACCACGAAGATCACGGGAAGATTGAGAACGCTGGCTAGGTTCATACTCTCGTGAATCTCACCCGTGCTCGATCCTCCATCGCCAAAGAAAGTGATGCCGATCGCCTTGTGTCCGTTGCGGCGCTGGGAGTCGGTTCCGCCCATCACGTTGGACGACATCTTCCCTAGGTGGCTGATCATGGGGAAGCTTCGATTCTTGGGATCGCCATGGTGGGCGTTCCCTTCGCGGCCTTTGGTGGGGCTCCCTGAATTTCCTAGGAACTGGCACACGTGATCGCCGAGATGATCGGACCAAATTAGATGACCGGGCATGCCGCGATGCGTCCACGAGACGCAGTCGATGGACTTGTCCATCATCAGAGCTAGCGGGGCTACTAGGCCTTCATTCCCGTCTGACACGGTGACCGTACCTTTCATCTTTCCCTGCCGATAGAGTTCGAAAATGCGGGCATCCGTGAAGCGGCTGTAAACCATCCAGCGATAGGCGAGGAGCAAATCTTCGTCCGTAGCCGTTTTGCTTTCGATACGGAGATCTCTTTCGAGGAGAATGTCGGGTGTTTTCGGAAAAACCTCGGGATTCTTTGCAGATGAGCTCATGAGTGAAAGACGAACTTACGATTCCGGGGTTAGCAGATCAACGCTTCTTGCGCCATTGTCCAGGCGCTCCTTAAATGCTTCGAGCGATTTGGGGAATTCAATATCGTCGCCGGAGGACCATTTCCATGTTTTGCCCAGGACGACGCGCTTTTTCAGCTTCTCAGAAGCAGGCAGTTGCATTTCGGATACGATTGAGGTGATGACTTGGGCGGACATTCCTTGGGGAGGGCTCAACTGGAAGAGGCAGTAAATCGCTTCGTCCGTTTCCCAAGCCTCAAGAGGCGCTAACTTCCAGCCGGCTGAGGGTGTATCCAACTGAACCGTGATGGTTTCAGATTGGATCGGCTCAGATTGCAGGCATCCGGTCAGGAGGATGAAAAGCCCGGCGAGAGCGAGGGCTTTTTTCAAAGTGGGGAACCCGGTTCGAAATTCTGGAAAATCAGCGGATGGTAGAGGGTAGCGGGCGATCTCCGAGCGCTCACATGCGTGCGAATTGAGATGGGCGCTCGGAGATCGCCCGCTACCTTTGAAAACATGGCGGTAAAGCATCGAATCTCTACACATCGATTTCCTTAACGGTGCTGAGAGCCACGTTGATCTCGTCCATCAGTTCTTCATCGAGGCTGTCGACGAAGTCGAGCGAGGCCAAATTGTTTACGAGCTGCTCCGGTTTGGAAGCGCCTAGAATGACGCTGCTGACATGCTCGTTCTTCAGGCACCAGGCGATGGCCAGCTGGGGGAGGTTCGCCCCGATTTTTTGGGCAATGCTCTCCAGGGTCTCGATCACGGGGACGATTCCGTTCTCCTTAAGGCGCTCCCAGCGTTCGCGAAGAAAGTCGAGGCGTTCGATGGAGAGTCGGCTATTAGCGGGAATTCCTTCGTTGTACCTTCCGGTCAGCATCCCAGCGGATACCGGGGAAAAGGTGGTCATTCCAAGCCCGATTGAATGATAGAGCCGTGTGAGCTCCCCTTCGACCCGATCCCGGTGAATCATGTTGTATCGCGGTTGCTCCATGGTGGGCGGGGTCAGGTTGTATTGCCGGGCTACACTGTAGGCTTCCATGATCTCCCCGGCACTCCATTCGGAGGTGCCCCAGTAGAGCACTTTGCCTTGCTGGATAAGCGTATCCATGGCGCGGACCGTTTCTTCAATGGGCGTCTCGGGATCCGGACGGTGACAATAGTAAAGATCGAGATAGTCGACCCGGAGGCGCTTAAGGGCCGCGTGGCAGGCTTCGATGACATGCTTGCGGCAAAGTCCCGTCTGGTTGGGCTGGTCGCCACCCCAAAAGACTTTGCTCGAGACGAGGAAAGTGTCTCTTCTCCATCCAAACTTGGAGAGAATGCTACCCATGACCTCTTCAGCCTGACCGGCCGCGTAGCCCTCCGCATTGTCGAAGAAATTGATGCCGGCATCGTAGGCCGTTTTCAGGCATGTCTCCGCAACCGCATTGTTCACCTGCTCACCGAAAGTGACCCAGGAGCCGAATGAAAGCTCGCTGACCTTGAGGCCTGATTTGCCGAGTCGTCTACAGAGCATGAGTTAAATTAAGAATTAGGAATGCAGAATTAAGAAGTTAAAGAAGAGCCGCATGTTTGTTTGGAGTACTATTCTTGGATCTTCGTTCATCTTACGGGTAGCGTTTTGCGTCGATTTTTTCGATTCGGGCAATATGCCGACCGCCTTCAAATTCGGTTTCCAGCCAGGTATCCACAATGTTAAGAGCCTCCTGCTGTGTGACCGTTCTCTCACCTAGAGCGAGGACATTACCGTCATTGTGGGACCGGTTCCAAATGGCGAGCTGCTCGTTCCAGCATACGCCACACCGCACTCCGGGCACCCGATTCGCCGTGATGGCTTCACCATTTCCCGAGCCTCCGAGCACGATTCCCCGATCGAACTCACCTGCAGCGACCGCCTCCGCAACCGGGCGAATAAAGTCAGGATAGTCGCAGGACTCGGTCGAATTTGTCCCGTAGTCCTTAGCGGTGTGTCCTCGTTGGGATAGATGGGCGATGATCGCTTGCTTGTAGGTGTATCCGGCGTGGTCAGAGCCAATTGCAACGGTGAGTTTGCTCATTTGCTTGGTATGGGCACGTCCATCGCGCGATTCAACGCATTTTTGGACTAGTGCGTTTTTCCTTTGGAAAGTCTCCGAGGTAGGGCTCGACGGCCCGGCGAGCCGCGTTGGTTGAGTTGAGGCTTGTCATTGGTGTGGAAGACTGGAACAGGCACTTCGGCTCGCCGGGCCGTCGAGCCCTACCTCTCGAAACCATCTCCCGTTTCTTCGGAAAGCTAGTTCCCAGCTTCTTGCTGTTTGAGGATGTTGGCAGGAGTGATGCGGATGGAGCTCCGGTCCGTCTGCATCTTGTAGGTCTTGGTACCAATGCGAATGGAAAGCGCGTTGGCGTCGCTGTAGTTGACCCGCACGCTTCCCGAAGCGGAAAGCTCTTTCTCCTGTCCTGCCGGCAATACGGCGAAAAACAACGGAATGTCCCCATCCACCTGCTTCACTTCCACTCGGACATCGTCATTGGCGATCAGGGTGAAGGCCGCTGCGTTAGCTGCAGGAGCGATGGTGGCGGGAGTCTCGGTGAGATTTGAATCAGGTGCGGGATCGCTGGATCCCATAAAAGTGAGGAATCCCCAGATAACGACGATGATGAGGACCAAAGCGAGACCGGCGGCGATCCCGATCTTGATCGCGACATCCTTGTCGATATTGAATCGCTCCCAGATCGGAATGGATTCGGAAGGCTCATTCGCGCTCTCAATCGCCTCGTCGTCGACCGTTCCCAGGTTCTGCCCCTCCTCGGGTACTAGAGGCTGCTGCTGCAGCTCCAGCCGTCCCAGAAATTCACGCGCGTCGCGTCGAGAGGACTTTCCTTCTCCAATCAAGTGGGCGTTGTAGTCCGTGATGACCTTGTCTGAATTGACTTTCAAGTAGTTGGCGTAGGAACGGAGGAATCCGCGGACATAGATGTCGGGGAGATTCATCTTGAATGTGTTCGCCTCGAAGTTGTTGAGGTACTCGCCCCGAATCTTGGTCGCTTCGGATGCTTCTCTCACCGTGATGCCCTTACGCTTGCGGGCTTCTTCCAGACGTTCGCCTATACTCTGCATGAAATTAGTTGTTATGGGGGATTGTTAAATAAAACAAGCGATTAGGTGGCAGGTTTCAATGAAACTCTGATTAGGCCCCTTTTTTGGCAAGTGTTTCAAATATGGCTGAGGAACGGGATATTGAGAAATATGGGGATTAACCGCCCGCTACGCTCAAGGACGCGGAGATCGCGGAGAATTGGGATAGAGGAGTACCGGAATTATGGGTACAAATGAGGTAATTTTTGAGGGGTGGGCTTGCGGAATAAGGTAGGGCTGACTATCCTTAGTCAGCCGTTTGCTTCTGGAGAATCTACGCAATGCGGCTGTTTAAGGATAAACAGCTCTACCTGAGAGGCGACCGCGGCAATTCGGCCCGAGGGAAGGCGCTTACTTCTGTGCCTTCAAAAAGCCAAGGCTGACGAGGAACTGGTCCATTTCCTGGATGCAGTCGGCGAAGTATTCTTTTCCGTTCGCGCTTGGCCGACCGGCATTGAAGAAGCCGTGGGCCCCGTCTTCGTAGATATGCAGATCACAACGCCCACCGGCTTTCTCGATCGCCTTTTGGAAGGCGACACCGGTTCCGACTGGGATGAGATTGTCGTTGTCTCCGAGCAGAAAGAGGGTGGGTGGGGGCGAGGAGATGTTGTGGAGGGGTGAAAAGGCTTCCCAGTATTCGGTGACGCGCTCGTAGCCGTAGCCGTTGACGCTGTTGTCTATAACGGGATTGAAAAGCAGAAGCGCATTGGCCCGGGTAGAGATTTTCTGGTCGTCGCCGATATCGTTGAACCCGTCGCAAAACGTCGTTGCGGCAGCGAGGTGTCCGCCCGCAGATCCGCCACCCACGGCGAGGCGATGCGGGTCAATGCCTAGGTCTTCGGCGTTGGCTTTGACGTAGCGGATGGCGCTCTTGGCATCGACAAGGCAGACATTGGGCGGCACGGTGTGGGACTGACGCGTTCGGTACTGGGCGCAGATTGCGACCATGCCGCGTTTGGCCAGGTATTCCGCCTGAGGCGCGAAATGCCCGATGTCACCTCCATTCCAGCCGCCCCCGAAAAATAAGACCGCGCAGGGCAAGGCGGTTCCTTCGGCCTGACCTGAGGGGCCGTAGCGTTTGAGAATGAGGCTCTCGTTGCCGCCGATCGGCTTGAAGGCGATGATTTCGGTGCTGATGGGCCCGTCTGCGGCTCGGGCAGAGAGCGTGGAGGCGAGTGAAACTAGCAAAAGGGATAGGAAAACTTTCATTCCTCCATGCAGGCACAAAATAAGCCCGCAGTCGACTGCGGGCTTTCGAAATTTGTTGTTAGCTATTCGCTTACTTACGGCGGCGGGTTACAAATGCCAAGCTTGTAAGGGCGAGTCCTAGAAGTGCCAGTGTGGATCCTGAGTCTGGTACTGTTGTCTTTGTGCCCCATGCGTAGACCGTGGATAAACCATTTTGTGTAGGTGATAATGCTGGAGGCGTGTAGTCACCTGTTAAACCATCGTTGTAAAATGCTTGAAGAATTCCACCACCTGCACCTCCGCCATAATGATAGGTTAAGTAGGTGACATTCGTTAGGTTCAAGGTTGGGACACCATTAGTGCTAACGGAACCTTCTTGAAAGACAAGCACTGGAAGGCTTGGGAGAATGTTGTTTACGTAATTGTTGTAGCCTGGGATGACGTAGTTTTTGAGCCAAGTTTCATGGGTGGCGACAGAGTTACTATTCCCTGCTGGGTTGTCGTTTTTGACTATTGAATCGACGTTAACCGGATTGGTTGGATTTACTAGCCAGTTATCATCTTCCATTGTTATGTTGATGAGGCTTGGTATAGCATGTGCCGATCCTGCACAAAGGGCGGCGGCGAAGAGTGAGAGAATAGTTTTTTCATATTCTTTTGAGTTCAGCTGCTTTAAATTGTTAATGACTGAGTTGCCATAATTTAAGCACGATCCTTGCCAACTCTGTTAATTTAGGGTCAAAAAACGCATAAGTCATTGATTGATAAGGGTAAATATTTCTGGGGCTAGTTTCCCTCAAAATCCAAATCTGTAAAGAAATCTGACATTTCTAGGGTTGTTACTTAGCAAGTTTGTCTTTCTAGCTCATTAACAATGAGTTACAGCACGGATCAAAAATGTAAGGAAACCCATACACTTTTCCGGGTTTTTCTAAGCCTTTTGACGTTGGCACCTAGGAGCTTATGGGGGATTCTTGCAGGGAGATTTAGGCTTTGATTGATTCAATAAGGTTTGAGGCAGTAGCGGCAGGGAGGATCTCAATATCATCGGTCGCTTTTCGATGTAGCCAGGAGGCGCCCGAAATGTGAATGGAGAGCCCGCAGGCAGTGTCAGACTTTGCTCGTTCCGGTGTTTGTCCGCGCCCGCGAGGGATGCTGTCAGCGAAGTTAGCGACCTAATTGAAGCGTCGAGCGCTTTTTAGGGGTAGGGCGATATCGTCCCGATCTGCCGTGGAGCCCATCCTCAAAGGGACGGACTATCCTCCCCTAATCGACGCGGCGGATCGGGACGATCTCGCCCTACCACGAGGAATTGAAACTTTATGATCGGAACTTCTATGACAGCACCCGCTAGTGGGGGTGTTTCTCGAGGTGTTGCCGCAGCAGGTCCTTGCCGTAGTCATTACCATTGGGGGTGCGGACGACGACATGGATGTGCTGCCGGTTGGGGCTTCGATCAGGAAAGTACTGCCGCATCCCGACGGGTCCTTGGTGGTCAAACTCGATGAGGATGACCGGACTTTGAATTCGGTAGTAGAAAACGGCGTCATCGCTGGTGCCACCGACCCAGGCGAAACGGGTTTCATCGAGATGTTCCTCGACTTCGCTCATGCGGACTTTGGCATGTCCCTCTTCCAGGTTGCTAATATAAAGCCCGACCAGATCGAGGAGTTGAGTGCGTTGGCCCTGGGTTAGCTCAGACGCTTTGATTCCCGCGTAGTCCAGTACGAGATTATCCTTGAAGGCTTCGGTGAGGTTGTTGTTGCGCGTCTTGTCCGATTGGATGATCGCTTTCGTTTGCTGGTCACTGTCGAACGCTTGGATGAGAGCGAGCCCTCGATTCTGCTCTTCCTGCAGAATGGCGGTCCCTTTAAACTGGCCCGATTCGGCGATGACGGGTTCGGAACCCACGAAAACGGGCGACATAACCACCTGGTCACCCAAAACGAAATAGTTGATGATCAAGTGGTGCCCGTCGATTTGCCAGCCCCAGGGCTCGGTAGCGGAGGGCTCGCCCATGAGGGTGAGCCAATAGAGGAGCTCGTTGTACTGCGGGAAATCGTTGTTGTTCAGCTCCCCCAGGGTCCGATTGAGGTTCATAATGTCCTTGGAGAGCTGGAGTCCCTTGGCGCTCAGGGAGGCTTTTAAGAGGCCGAACGCTGCGTCGCGTTGGGTCGGGTTCATCTCGTCAAAACCGACTCCTTGGCGAACGTAGAAATGCTGGTTCATCCACTTGCGCCATTCCGGATCGTCGATGGGAAACTTCGTCTTGGCCTGTTGAGCGGGTGAAAGCGTATCGAATAAAGCGAGGGCGGCCTTTCGCACGGGCTCTGTTGAAACGCCGGTGGAGCGAATGTGAAAGAGGTCCTTTTGAACTTCTCCGTGGGTCGTGACTCCCTTGAACGGTTCGGCGAGGCCTTGAGTCTCCGCCCGGATCGAATTTTGGCGGAACCGGGCGTCGCGGTCGCCGCTCGGCTGGGCGATGAGAAAGGCCGGAAGCAGGATGGAAAGGGCAATTATGGAAAGGAGCAGTCTGGGGTGCATAGAGGTTTGATAGGGAAATGGACTCGATGGAGCAAGCGGGGAATTGGTTGCATGTCTGGGGTGGTTGGGTTTCTGGGAACGCCGAGCCCCAGCTCGGCAACGTCATTAAGTTCTGATTTGCCGAGCTGGGGCTCGGCGTTCCCAGGGCCTCTACATCGAGTCGAGGTCGACGAGGATTTCGCGTGGGCTGGAGCCGTTTTCAGGGCCGACGATGCCACGGTCTTCGAGATCTTCCATCAATCGGGCGGCACGGTTGTATCCAATGCGCAAGCGCCGCTGAAGCATAGACGTCGAGGCTCGCTTGGTGGAACGGAGTACGTCCAAGGCTTGGGGTAGCAGATCGTCCCCTTCTTCCTCTCCGCCACCAAGCGTCAGCTCTTCGGGGGATTCGATTTGGCGTTGGACTTCTTCGGCAAATTTTGGCGGACCGTTGGATTGAAGGTCTTTAACGATGTCAGCAATCTCTTCGTCCGAAACAAAGGCGCCTTGTGATCGAATGATCTTGGAGCTTCCTGGTGGGGAGAAAAGCATGTCGCCGCGGCCGATGAGCTGCTCGGCGCCCGGTCCGTCAAGTATGGTGCGACTATCGATTTTGGAAGAAACTTGGAACGAAATGCGGCAGGGAAGATTCGCTTTAATAACTCCGGTAATGACATTCACGGAGGGACGCTGGGTCGCAATGACAAGATGGATACCCGCGGCACGAGCCAGCTGGGCGAGACGGGCGATTCCGGTTTCCACGTCGGCTGGAGCGACCATCATAAGGTCGGCCAGCTCGTCCACGATGCATACGATATAGGGAAGCTTGTCCGGTATCTCATCCAGCACGCCTTCGTCGCGGGGGACCGAAATCTCCAATTGCTCATCTTCTGTTTTTTCCGCTTCCGTCTTTTCCTTTTCCGGCTTTTTCCGTCCGTTGAAACCGGCAATGTTTCTTACGCCCACCTTGGCGAAGGTCTCGTAGCGATGCTCCATTTCGTTGAGCAGCCACTTGAGGGCTCCCGGGACCTTTTTCGGGTCGGTCACTACGGGGATCAGCATGTGAGGAAGGGCATTGAAGACCTTCATCTCCACGATCTTCGGATCCACCATAATGAACCGCAAAGTGTCGGGGCTGGAGTGGAACAGAAGGGAGGTAATAATCGCGTTGATACAAACCGTCTTACCTGCGCCCGTTGCCCCGGCGATGAGAACGTGGGGCATTTTGGTCAGATCCGAAATGATCGGTTTGCCGCTGACGTCTTTTCCCAGAGCGATCGGAATCTCCGCTTTGGATTTGGCCCAGTCCTCGGACTCGAGAATCTCGCGAATGCCGACGGGAGTGGGGTTTTGATTGGGAACTTCGATCCCGACGCAACCCTTGCCCGGAACGGGCGCCAGGATGCGGACCGATTGGGCACGCATGCCGAGGGCGATGTTTTTGTCCAAGCTCGAGATTTTTTCCACCCGAACCCCCGGGGCGGGATAGACCTCGTAACGGGTGATGACGGGACCGATATGGATTTCGCCCATCGTGACGTCGACACCGAATTCCTGCAGGGTCTTTTGTAGTCTCTCTGCGTTCCCCGCATGTTCGTCCTGAGAATTTGAATGGTGGGGGATTGCCTGGGGGGCGAGAACGTCAAGATTGGGGAAAATATAGTCACCGTGTGAATGGGGTAGCTTGACTCGCGCTTTTTTCGTCTCCTCAGCGGCCACAAACTTAAGCACGTCCTTGAGCGGTGGCTTCTTTTTGGGTTCCTCTTCCGGTTCAGGAACGGGAACGGGCTTCCGGGGTTTCTCGACGGGCTCCGGATCGATTTCCGCCTTTATCTTCGCCGTGCGTCCTTTTGCGGCGGCTCTTCCGTCGGCGACCATTTGCTTGGCGGCGTTTTTCTCCTCCTGGGCCAAGCGTTTCGCTTCGAGTTTTTCCTCCTTTATGCGAGCCCGTTCTTCCTCGCGGGCGAGCTTGGCTAACTGCCTGGCCTCCCGTTTTTCCTCGCGAGCCGCTTTCCACTGGGCTAGCCAGCCACGAATTCCGCCTCCTTCTTCCCCAAAGGTGGACGAAGGAAGCCCCGGGGACACGACCAGGATGAGGGTCGCTAGAAAAACGGCTCCTAGTATGAGGGTGGATCCGATGTCGCCGATATAGGTTCGGACAAAGTGGGAGTAGAGGAACTGTCCCAAGACGCCACCGGCATCTTTTGCGTAAATCAGCTTATCCAGGTAAAACAGATTTTGAACAGCGAGCAGGCCGGAGTAGCTTATGACATTGAAGAGCATCGCGACCGCGATGGCCCAGGCCCCATGACGGACTTTGCGAAAGTAGAGCCAAGCCCGCCATGCGAAGAAGATCGGGATGAACCAGGCGGCTCCCCCGAAGAAGTAGAAGCTGAACAGGGCGAGTTTTACCCCCAGCAGGCCGAACGCGTTGGTTTGGGAGCCGAGAGACGGATCGGTGAAATTGTCCGGATTTTGGCTCGGATGGAAATCGAGATACGAGATCGCGAAGAGGGCGGCGAGCAGGGCGTACAATCCAACCCACCACCAGCGGCTTCTGAGTCGAGGCTGCTTGATGTCGGATTGTTTTTTAGAGTTGGAAATGCGCTTTCCGGGCATATGTCTGTTTCTGAAATTCGTTAGGGCTGCGATTCGCGGTTCGAAGCCGATTTTGATGTAAAAAGATGAAAAGACCGTTTTCCACGGAAACTGCAAGGACTCGATGAGCTATCCGATTTACTTTAAACCTATTTATCAAGAACGCGTATGGGGCGGCCGAAATTTGAGCACCGCACTCGGCCGAGATCTTCCCGATGGGGGACCCATTGGCGAGAGCTGGGACGTGGTTGATCGCTCGGAGGCAATGTCGGTCATAGAGGGAGGCCCGCACGACGGAAAGTCGTTGAGAGAGGTAATTGAATCTGATCCGACAGCGATGATGGGCGAACGTTATGATCCGGAGCGACCGTTTCCCATCTTGGTGAAATGGCTCGATTGCGCGGATCGGCTGAGCCTGCAAGTTCACCCTCCGGAGGAGGTGGCCGGAGAACTCGGTGGGGAGCCCAAAACGGAAAACTGGTACATAGCGAGTTGCGCGGAGCAAGCGTCCTTGATTGTCGGTCTCAAGAACGGCGTTGAAAGGCCCGAGTTTGAGTCGCGACTCGAGGAAGGCACCCTCGAAGAGTGTGTGCATCGTTTTCCGGTTTCCGCGGGAGAGTCCATACTCGTCGAAAGTGGGCGATTGCACGCGATTGATGCCGGCAACCTGATTCTAGAGATCCAGCAAAACTCCGACACGACTTATCGCGTCTACGATTGGGGTCGCGTGGGTCTTGATGGCAAGCCCAGGCAACTCCACGTCGAGGAATCGCTTAAGTGCATCGATTGGAACGATTTCGAGCCTTCGACATGCAAACAAACCCCGGGAAGGGCTGTTTTGGCGGATTGCCGTGAGTTTCGACTTGTAAAATATGCGCTCAATTCTGAATCGGATCCCCTTGTTCTGGGCTCTGGAGCCGCCCGGCTCATCAGTGTAGTTGACGGAACGGTTCAATTGGGGGAAGCTAGCGTCTCTAAGGGGACGACTGTATTGTTACCGGCCAGTGAAGATTTCGAGGCAAGTTGTCTGAGGGATGCTACTCTTTTAGTTACCGATCGTTTTATTTGATACCGGACGCGACGATAGTCCGCCCAACATTTTGGTGAGCCGAGAAGAGAGAGAAAGTATGAGTGTTGACCGCCCATTAGTGGGAAGTCCGATTGTGTCGCGACGAGGCGGGGTATTGAAGTCCGCTTTCTTCTTTGGCCTGTTCTTATCGGCGGCGATCACCCTGGCATGGATGGTCGCCCTCCCGATGGCATTCGACTACAAGCTCGAAAAGGACACGGGCTGCTCATGGGGCGCCGATCGATTGGCGTGTAATCCATTTGGATTCAACATCATGATTGAGAACGCCGTTTTGGGGAATGCTCAGGGATTTGGTGGAGGAAGGCCCATGATGCATATCAATCGATTCGAGGCGAAGGCGAAGCTGAAGACACTCATTTCTGGAACCGCTGAAATCGAGCACGCTTACCTCGACCTGGATCGCGTGTCGCTCATCGTCGACGAGCAGGGCCAACTTAATCTAGAGAAGTTCGCCAAAGACTTGTTTGGTGAATCGAAGGGGCTGGGGAACCGGTTGCGAATCGAACATTGCCATCTGAAAATCAAGACGGTCGAGATAATGGACTTCTCCTCTTCGACGCCCACACACAAAGCGCTTAGGCTGAGCGTGGATATCGACGACTATGAGGCGGAAGGGGCGTTAGGGATTTTCAAGCCATTGTTTGAAATTGTTGCCCGGGCTGAGTATTTGCCTGAAGGAATCGGCGGAATCGCCGATGCGAAAACGGCGATCTCGAGTTTTTAGTACGAAAACGAGGTCACCGGGAACAAATGAGGCTGGACCTTCTCGAAAAACTTTTTGATTCCAGAGGGCTCAATCCTAATGAACCAGGTATTTGAGAATTAGAACGGAAACGGGTAATGAACAAGGCTGAGGAAAAAGAGAATACAGAGGAACCAATTGAAGAGGTCGGTAAGGAATCAGTTGATTCGATTGAATCGTCTAGCGAAGGCGACGCAGCGGGGGAGCAGCCAGTTAAAAAGGAGCTGACCCTCGAGGAGCAGTTGGCTGAGGCGAAAGCGCTTGCGGACGAAAACTACAAAAATTACCTCCGGGCCGTGGCGGATCTTGATACGTATCGCCGTCGTGTGATCCGCGAGAAAGATGATCTGCGCCAATACGCCGTCTCGGGATTGCTGGAGTCGATATTGCCGATCTATGACAACATGGGACTGGGCCTAATGTCAGCGGAGCAAGCGGCGGATCCCAATGTGGTCGCGGAAGGAATCCGTATGGTCATTACTCAATTCCAGACCGTTTTAAGCGAAAATGGGATCGAGGAGATCAGTCCAGGAAAAGGAGACGCCTACGACCATAATTTGCACGAAGCAGTGCAGACCCAGCCGAGCGACGAGGTCGAGCCGGGAGCCGTGCTGCAGTTGGTTCGCCGGGGATTTTCGCTCAACGGGCGACTGATTCGCCCTGCCACGGTTATTGTTTCGGGAGAAGCTTCCCAATAATAGGTTAGCAAATTTGACGCAACGTCTAGAGAACTGAACTAAACTGTGAAAGAGGACTACTACGAATTGCTTGGGGTGAGCCGCCAAGCGACCCAGGACGAATTGAAAAAGGCCTATCGCAAGATGGCCGTTAAGTTTCACCCGGACAAGAATCCGGGCAATAAGGAGGCCGAGGAAAAGTTCAAGAAAGTCTCCGAAGCGTACGAAGTCCTCAAAGACGATCAGAAAAGAGCCGCCTACGATCGATACGGTCACGCCGCATTCAGCGGTGGCGGAGGGGGAGGGGCCTCTGCGGGAGGACCTTTCCATGACCCGTTTGACATTTTCAGCGAGGTTTTCGGCGGAGGCGGCGGAGGTGGAAGCATCTTCGAGGAATTTTTCGGTGGCGGCGGCGGTCGCAGTTCCGGCCGCAGTGGGGCTCAACGCGGATCGGACTTGCGTTACGATTTGGAGATCCAGCTAGAGGATGCGGCCAAGGGCACGGAGAAAGAGATATCCTTTCGCAAGCCCGTTCAGTGTACTCGCTGTAAGGGAAATGGGGCCGAGCCCGGAACGGGTGTAGTAACCTGCCCGACCTGTGCGGGTCATGGACAGGTGACGGCGTCCAAGGGATTTTTCTCGGTTCGACAGACTTGTTCGACGTGCCACGGCAGTGGAAAGAAAGTGGAGAAAGCGTGTTCTACCTGTGGCGGCGAAGGTCGCGTGAACGAGACGACCAAGATTAAGGTCAAAGTTCCCGCCGGAGTAGACACGGGGTCAAAATTGCGTTCGGCGAATAATGGTGAAGCCGGAGCCGGAGGCGGACCTTCGGGCGACCTTTATATCGTGATTCATGTCGCGGACCACGACGTGTTTGAGCGCCAGGAAGAAAACCTCTTTTGCCAGATCCCGATAAAGTTTACTTTGGCTTCTCTGGGCGGGACGATTGAAGTTCCCACATTGACGGGCAAAGCGAGCCTAAAAATACCGGCTGGTACCCAGTCGGGAACTACGTTTAGGCTAAAGGGTAAGGGGATGCCTAGCTTGCGCGGCGGATATTTTGGGGATCAAATGATCAGGGTGGAAATCGAAGTGCCCACCTCTCTATCTAGCGACCAGCGCCAGAAGCTCGAAGAGTTTGCGTTGGCCTGTGGTGACGCCGACGAGCCGGTCGGAAAGACTTTCTTCGATAAGGCGAAAAAGTTTTTCGATTAAAGGACTGTTGGATCGGCTAGAATTTGATAGGGTCGTCGCTCGTGGCGCCTCTACGTTGGAAGCCTGTCCGTCCCGACTTGTCTAGCTGTCTCTGGGAAGGTTCCTGTGCGGCTAAACCCCTTTCCGTATTTCCCGTTTGAAGTGGTCCACTAGCGACTGGGCTTGGGCGTGGGTCAAGGCTCTCGGGTCGTAGTGGAGGGAAATTTCGAACTCACCTGCGTATACGCTCACTAGGAGTGTTGCGTGGGAGTGTGGGCGATAAGGAGCGGCGGAGGTCATCCTTACCAGGGTCGCTTTTCCCGAATGCAATTTTCCGTCCTTTTGGCGCAGCGGGCTGTGGGTGAAAATATGCCCTAAATTGGTAAACATCGCCGTGGTGCGGCAGGTATCGCTATGACTCATACGACGAATCCCTTCCGGAATAATGCGGCGTATCCACAATATTATGAGATAGACAAAAGCCAGCTGACCTCTCTTGACGAACTTCATGTCCTCTTTCGCTCGTCTCAGGAGACGCTTTCGATTCTCAAGGCCGTGAGCTTTGCGATCGATGGAAACGATGCTGATGGCGTTACAGGCGGATAGGGACTTGTCCGCCTTTGTTCGTAGATTAACGGGAATGCTTATGCGTATCCAATCGGAGGGCGAATCAATTCCTTCTTCCGCCCTCCATTTGCCAATGGCGGATTGGAAAAAGGCTAAGCACAGGTCATTCAGGCTGAACTTTGATTCGCGTGCCGCTTTTCTGAGATCAAAATATTCTGACTTGCTCAAGTAATTGGATACGAGGTGAGGCGCTCCCGGCGGTAGAGGGTGATTGAGTTTGGTTTCCACGTTGGGATTGAGCGTGCCAACCTTTCGTCTAAGAAGCGTTGTGGAAATGAGGAGTCCCATTAGTTGGGCGGGAACGAGAGCGAGCGCTTTCCAAGTGTTGAGGCCATAGCGGCTGCGGTAGCGTGGAAGCGTATCAGAGGGGGGGTTGAACAAGCCGCTGGTTGGGAACGGGAAATCGCATCGTACCGAAGCAGGACCTCGTGTAGCACTAGGTAGAATCCTGCTCCATCGCAAATAGCGTGGCTTTGATTGATGTAAAGATCCCATCGATTCTCCCCTTCCACGATGTGAAATTCGAATCCGTTTTCATTCCGCAAGTCAAAGTCGCCGCATTCCGGGCGATAGGTGTCTGGGTCTTCCCGGTGCCAGTGAACGGCAATTTCTCGCGTTGGGTCGATAACCCATCGAAGAGATCCTAGCCAGCCCGTTTCGATTTGAGCGGTAAGGAGAGGGTGTTTTGGAGTGACCCATTCGATGGCCTGTTTGAGCCGATCGCGTTCCACGGGGCCTCTGAATTGGGCTCGAAGCCAGATATTACAGGGGTAATTAGGCCGGTTTTCGTGGAAAAGATATTCTTCGAATAACGTTAGAGGAAGCTTTCGCACGAGGGATGAGTTAGGAATATTTGGAAAATCGCTGAGCTAGGGCGGAAAATAGGCTGGTCTTTACGGGCGTCAAGTCTATCGCAGGGAGGTAGTCCGTAGGACTCGATTACAATGTTTGGTTTTGTACATGAAATTTTCGATACGATCAAGTATCTCAACTTAGCCCGGACCAACATGGTCGCAGCTTGGCCGGGTTCCTACTATCGAAGAGAGTTTATCGAGTTGAAGTTTGCCCATAAGCGGATGTTCGTCCTCAATCGCCCAGAGGACATCCAGTATGTCATGGTGTCTAACTCGGGAAACTACCGGAAAAGTCTCGCCAACCGCCAGTCGCTCAAACCGCTCTTGGGACAAGGTGTGTTTGTGAGCGAAGGAAAACTTTGGGAAAGGCAGCGCAAGCTCATGTCCCCGGCCACCCATCGAAGCCGTTTAAAGGGATTCGCTCTCACGATGGTTCAAGCAGGGATGGAAACCGTGCGAAAATTGGAAAACGAATCGATTAATAGCGAGATTGATCTGACGGAGAAAATGACGCTCCTCACGTCAGACATCATTACTCGAACGATGTTCGGAGTGGAGCTGGGTGAGCGAAACGAATTACTGTATCAATCTTTTCAAGACTACCAGGCTTCCCACGGAAGGATTCACATTAGTGAGCTGATAGGCTTGCCGGCATGGATTCCTCGTCCGGGTCAGGCAAAAGGTAGAGCCGCGGTAAGACTATTTGACAGCGTCATTCTCAGTGTCATTGAGCAAAGGCGGAAATCCGGGCGTGAGCACGAAGATCTATTGGAGATGCTGCTCGAGTACAAGGACCAGGAAGGGGAGCCGATGGATTTCTCCTTGTTGAGGGACGAGGTTGCCTCGATCTATTTGGCGGTTCACGAAACGACGGCGATTACGCTGACTTGGGCGTTTTATTTGCTAAACGAGCACCCGGAGATCAAGCGACGCCTATGGGACGAGCTTGAGACTGTCTTGAAGGGTAGAGAGCCTGGTTTCGATGATGTTTCCCAGTTAACGCTCACGCGAGCGATCATCGACGAGTCCTTGCGCTTGTATCCGCCCGTCCACGTCTTTTCGCGTCAGGCTTTGGGCAAGGACGAAGTGTCAGGGGTCTCCGTTCCCAAAGGCTCTTTCATGACGATTTCTTCTTACGTCTTGCATCGGCACAAACTCCTCTGGGAGAATCCAGACGCATTCGATCCGGATCGTTTCCTCCCGGGTCGTTCGGAAAAAATCAATCCCTTTTCCTATATTCCTTTTGGGGCAGGGCCCCGAATTTGCATGGGCAAGCACTTTGGGCTCATGGAAGCCGTGTTGTTGCTCGCCCTCTTTGCCCAGCGGTTTGATTTTAAATTAAGGCCGGGGCATCCTGTAGAACCCCTCGGAAGAATGACGCTCCGGCCTCACATGGGTATGCCGATGAGGATGGTCAGGCGTAGCCGATCGTGAAGATCATTGAAATAGTCGATTTTCAGCTTTTTCAATGGGCGTTCTTAATTCTTAATTTGGCATATGTTTGAAGTTAGGGGGCAACTTTCACGGGAAGAATTTGAATCGGTCGAGAATCTCATATTCGAATCCGAGGGGATGGAGCATTGGAATTTGTACGAGAATTTCGATGACAAAGGATATTGGGTGCAAGGGGTGTTCGAATCTCTGGAAGATGCGGAGGAGGGCAAGCTGGCGTTCGAAGAGGTAGCTGCAATTTCCGTGGAGCTTCAGATCCTCGAATTGGAGGATCGTGATTGGAAGGAAAGTTACAAGGATCACTTCCAGCCGTGGACGATCGGAAGTCTTCACTGGGCCCCTTTGTGGCTAAAGGATGAATACGAATTGCCCGAAGGGCACCAAGCAGTGTGGCTCGATCCAGGGATGGCGTTTGGAACCGGCAATCACGGAACCACCCGTCTTTGCGTGGAGCAATTGATCGCGTTCAAGGAAAGCGGGCACAACGAAAAGGCCTGTCGCCTGGTGGACGCTGGATGTGGCTCGGGGATATTGGCGATTTCCGCAGCCAAGCTTGGATTCGAAAATGTGAAGGGCTTCGATATCGATGCGGATGCGGTTCGGATTGCGGAGGAAAACGCGGACTTAAACGATGTAGGAAGGATCGAGTTCTCTGTCTGTGGACTCGAGGAAGGCCTGCCTGAAGCGGTGGCAGACTGCCTGTTGGCGAATATTCTCGCGAACGTCCTTGTCGCAAATTCCGAACGGCTAGTGAGAGCGGTTGCTCCCGGTGGCTGGCTCATCCTCAGCGGTATTCTAGGAACTGAAGTGGAGCAGGTCGCTGACCATTTCAGAGATTGCGGCAAATGGAGCGCTGTCAAAACAGACACTTTAGATGAGTGGGCCAGCGTTACCCTGGTAAAACCACCTCGTTAGCGAAGGTCTGCGAGGTTTTGCGGTCCGACTAGTTCGCATAGCCCGTGTCTAGGACACCGTAGAACCGTGCTGAGTTCAGCTGACTCTTCTTGGACGTGTGAAGAGGGCTCAACTACTCTTTTTCGGGCAGTTTGGCGGGAGAATCGTCAGATCGGCTGGGTAGCGCTTGAGGCTTTGGCTCGAGGATGGACTCGCCCACGATAGGGGCTGCCTCAAGAACCGATTCAGTCTCGCTTGCGGGCAGTTCGTCTACGTCACTTTTCCCAAAACTGGTGACCATGATTTCGATGGGGCCAATCTGCTCAAAACTAAGAGACTTCTGGAGCAGCTCCGATATTCGGTTTTGCAATCGTTCGCTGGTTTCCCTCAGGTGGTCGGCCTTGGAGAGACGGAGTGACACATTCGTATTGATTTGCTCACCGACGATTTTTACTACCGGCCGGGCGGCTTCGACCCAATCATCTTTGAGGCAAGCTTGTCTTATCAGATCTTGAAGCGCTTTTCGTGAAACCAGAACGGATCCCGTTGAGCTTGAGAAGGCGGTCAAGCGGTTGACCGGCTTTTTCAGCACTTGGCGAAGTCCGATGATAATTAAAACGAAAGCGGCGAAGATACCGATAATCGTGTATGGGGACAGCGACTCTATCAGGTCGTTCGCCTGTTCTATAATTTCGGGCATACCAGGCGTGGGCTAAGCGTTACAACTAGTCGTTGTCGCCTTCCTTGTCCTTAATTGACTCGTCGTCCGCCATTTTGACGCCTTCGATAATGACATCGACGCCGGCTACGGGCTTACCGGTCATGTTTGTCACTTGCTTGGCGACAATCATTTGCAGGCTTTCCGCCGTTTTGGCGAGCTCGACGCCGTATTCCATGAAAACGCGGATTTCGATCTGGTAGTTGCCGGCCTCGTCCTCGGAGACGCGTACTCCTTTGTCGGATTCCTTGCTCGAGATTTGGGCGATGAAGTTCTCTACGAAGTTCCCTCCTACGGCGAGTACTCCAGGAACGTTGATCGCGGCCATCTTGACGATTGTAGACACGACGGTATGGTTGACTTTAATTTCCCCGAGCGATCCTTCTGACATTTCGCCGGTTTCAATGGTGCTTTCTTGAGATTCCATTTGTATTAGATGTTTTGAAATTTTCGGATAGTGACCCGCTCGAAAGACTTAATGAACGGCGCTTTCGTGCTGAATGCTATTGTTGAGAATGGTACGAAAAGGAAAATGTTTCAAGGTAAGAGGCGATTTAGTGGAAAACTTCGGCTCCCTTTACCTCTTTATCGTCCGGAATCAGTCAAATTTGGGCGTTCTCTCCAGAAAATCCTCCATGAAAGCCGTGGTGGCTTCACCCGCCTGAAATTTAGGATCGCTGATAATGGCCTTTTGGAGAGGAATCGTCGTCTTGACTCCTCTAATTATATATTCGCTTAAAGCCCGATACATACGCTGTACGGCGACCTCGCGCGTACGACCGTACGTGATCAACTTGCCAATCATGCTATCGTAATAGGGTGGGATGATGTAGCCCCCGTATGCGTGGGAATCTACCCGCACGCCATGGCCTCCGGGCGCATAGTAAAGATCGATGCAGCCGGGGCTGGGAATGAAATTGCGAGAAGGGTCTTCAGCGTTAATGCGACACTCGATGGCGTGGTAATTGTATTGTACCTCTTCCTGGGTGAACGCGATGGGTTCGCCGCTAGCGATCAAAATCTGTTGTTTGATGAGATCGACTCCGGTAACCTCTTCAGTCACCGGATGCTCGACCTGAATCCGCGTATTCATCTCGAGAAAGAAAAATTCGCGCTTGTCGTTGACCAGAAATTCGATGGTGCCGGCTCCTTCGTAGTCCGCAGCCCGCGCCGCATTGACAGCGGCTTCGCCGATCCGCGCTCGTAACTCGGGGTCAACAAAAGGCGAGGGCGCTTCTTCGATCAGTTTTTGGTGTCGCCGCTGGATCGAGCAGTCTCGTTCACCCAAGTGGATGACATTGCCATGCTGATCCGCTAGAATTTGGAATTCAATATGGCGTGGATTCTCGATAAACTTTTCTACGAATACATCGCCGTTACCGAAGGCTTTCTCCGCCTCGTTTCGCGCTACGTGGAATTCCTTTCTCAAGGAAATGTCGTTGTGGGCAATCCGCATTCCCTTTCCGCCACCTCCGGCGACTGCTTTAATCATGACCGGATACCCTACTTTCTTTGCGATCTTTGCCGCTTCATCCTCCGAGTCGATGACTCCGTCACTGCCCCCACATACCGGAACCCCCACTTTTTGGACGGTTTCCTTGGCGACCGCTTTGTCCCCCATCTTTCGGATGGCGTTCGCGGAGGGCCCAATGAATTTTATGTTGCAGGACTCGCATTGCTCAGCGAAGTCAGCGTTCTCGGCCAGAAAGCCATAGCCAGGATGAATCGCATCCACGTCTGCGATTTCAGCGGCGCTAATGATTCGATCCGCTCTAAGGTAGCTTTCAAAACTTTGCGGGCCTCCGATGCAAATCGCTTCGTCTGCAAGTTGTACGTGAAGCGACTCCACGTCGGCTTCGGAATAGACGGCGAGTGTTTTAATGCCTAATTCGCGGCATGCGCGGACGATGCGAAGGGCGATTTCGCCGCGGTTGGCGATGAGTACTTTCTGCATGTGAGAGAGAGTTTAAATTGAATCGGCAATCCGACAAAACCTCGGCTGCCTTTGCATTCTGGTAAAACGACTTGGGCGGCGACCTAGCTCAGTTTGAATAGGCGTTGACCGTATTCCACAGGTTGGCCGTTTTCTACTAGAATCTCCGCGATGCTGCCACTTTGCTCTGCCTGAATCTCGTTCATAATCTTCATCGCCTCGATGATGCATACGATCGAATCACCAGATACGGTGTCTCCAACTTTCACATACGCAGGGTTTTCTGGCGAAGAGGAGGCGTAGAATGTCCCTACCATGGGTGATGTAATATAGACCCCTGAATCGCTCTCTGCCGGCGGCGGGCTGGCGGCGGGCGCCGCTGGCGCGGCTGCGGCTTGCGGAGTGGGCGCGCTTGGGGCCGCGGGGGCGTAGCTCACGATTTGAGGTTGGGCTTCCTTCCCCGTGTCGCGTTTGATTTTCAGCTTAAAATTTTCTTCCTCGACCCCGAACTCCGAAAGATCGGACTTTTTCATTAGATCGACTATTTGTTTTATTTCCTTTATGTCCAAAGCTCTGTGGGAGTTAAGGTTCTATTATTAAGAGAAGACGTTCGTTAACGGGTTTTTCTTGGGATGCAATTATCTTATTCCCCAAGATATTTGTGAATTTGCCGGGTTTTTGCCTTATTGCGAGCGTGGAATGGTCCCAGATCAACGATTTTGCACTATGATATACAAGGGTGCGTTTCTAGATGGGTAATTTGGTTCTCTGCGATTTCTATCGATATCGCAACGGATTAGGGCTTGGTGGAGGCTCGATCTCGAAATTGATGATCAGATTGCCCCCTTGGAGAGCGGTCTCGAAAAGTGGGGAAGCCGGTTTGGTTGCTCCTGTGGTCCGCGAAAGCCTTTGTGGCAGATTGTTGGCGACAGCCGGTAGAGGAGTCAGCCTTGAGGGGAGAGATCCGGTAGAGAGAGTCATGGGGGCCTCGAGGGCTCCTCTGAATCTTTTTTCTATTTGAGCTTGATTACCCTAGTGTAAGCGGCACTTTCCGTCGTTCTTTGTTCTTTCAATTGGGGTCTAGTCAGACTGGAAATAGCCGCATTTCCGTGAGCGAAAACTTTTTTTAAAAAACACTTGCTTTCGGTTTTCGATATGGCAGCTTCCGATCCCTTCCGTTCTTTTCAACACTGCCATCTAGCCGATCTCGATTCGATCGTTTGGTCGATGAAAACTTTTTCTAAAAAGTGCTTGATTTCAATTCTGCATTTTACA